>Ga0137368_10008757_pt1 | contig 10398 bp, 10 predicted proteins | sample SagtaG_13_FD_104917 | JGI IMG/M metagenome (GOLD analysis project Ga0137368, IMG submission 104917) | Vadose zone soil microbial communities from Sagehorn Ranch, Mendocino, California, USA - Sage1_L_100_16 metaG | ecosystem: Environmental > Terrestrial > Soil > Vadose zone | place: USA...
CGTGCGAAACGCGCCCGCCGCCGAGATCGCGATGTAGATACGCTTGGGGTTCTTGGGATCGAGCAGGATGGTGTGGAGGCACATGCCGCCCGCGCCCGGCTGCCACTTGGGCCCGGTGCCGTGGCCGCGCAGCCCCGCCAGCTCCTGCCAGCTCGTGCCGCCGTCGCTTGAGCGAAACAGCGCGGCGTCTTCGACGCCGGCGTAGACCGTGTCGGGATCGGTGAGAGACGGCTCGAGGTGCCAGACTCGCTTGAATTCCCAGGGATGCTGCGTGCCGTCGTACCACTGGTGTGTGGTGAGCGGCTTGCCCGTCGGCGGCGCGGCGTCGTAGACGAACTTGTTGCTCTCCCCTTTGGGCATCTGGCCGGGCTCCTTCGTCCCGCCGCCGCCAGGCGTCTCCCACGTCTTACCGCCGTCGCACGAGCGGTGGATGATCTGGCCGAACCACCCGCTGGTCTGCGACGCGTAGAGGCGATCGGGATCCGCGGGGGATCCTTTCATGTGATAGATCTCCCACCCCGCGAAATGGGGACCGCTCACCTCCCAGCGGCTGCGCTTGCCGTCCGCCGTCAGAATGAACGCGCCCTTGCGCGTGCCGACCAGGACCCGAACGCCGCTCATGGCCTACTCCTCGTGTCGTTCGTATGTTGTCGTGAGACCCATCGGTGGAGCCTCAAGCATGTGCCGTAACATAAAGACCCTCGCAAACTTTGCACCACCCGCGACCGACGATGAGATCCGCGCGTCGGCGCTGCAGTTCGTTCGCAAGTTGAGCGGCGCGGCGCGGCCCTCCCAGGCCAACGCGGCGGTGTTCGATCAGGCGGTGGACGAGGTGACGGCGTCGGCGCATCGTCTCATTCACTCGCTGCAGATCAACGCGCCGCCGCGGAATCGCGAGGAGGAGCGGCGCAAAGCCCACGAGCGCGCGCTCAAACGCTTCGGTCCGCCTCGTTAGGCGGACGCTGCCTTCGAGCCGAGCGCGGCGGCGGCCTGTCGCTGCCGGATCCGTTCTTCACGCTGTCGCGTGAGATGCGGCACGATGCCCAGCATGCGTTCGATCAACATGAGCTGTGCGCGGTGGTGCATCTCATGCTCCTTCGCGCCCAGAAGACTCTCGAACCGCGTGCGCGGGTTCGCGCCCGTCGGGTCCGTGAAGGTCTCGGCCAGGAATTCGGGGCGCAAGGACTGAAGCCATCCGGCGAAGCGTTCGCCCTCGGTCCTGAGCAGCGCGATGATCTCGGACTTGGAGCGCGGCTGCTTCTCTTCGGCGGCCGCCTTCGCTGTGATGGCCGTGAAGTCGTATCCCTTGAGCGTCGTGATCCGCCGCTCGCGGTGCATATCCGTCTGCACCATCGGTGCATACGCGATATGTCGCAGCATCGCGCTCACGGAGCGCACGCCCGGCGCCGCGACGAATTCGTATTTCTCCTCGTGAATGTCTTCGGCGATCAGCACCGTGTTCTTGCGCACGGTGCGAAACGCGTTGGCCAATTCGCTGCCGCCGTAGCCGATCATGATGGTCATGGAACCTCCTTGCCGCTCGGCTTCCGGGTCGAACCATGGGTCGTCGAGTGACGGCCGTCAAGGCAACGCGCCCCCTCGCGCGGGCGGCGCCGCTGTGCGAGAATCCGATTGACACCGAGCGTTCCATCAGGACACAGCAGAAAGGAGATCCCCATGTCTGGTCGCATCGTAGGAGCGCCCCTCGCCTTCGTCGGCGCGCTGTCACTCGCATGTGCCGGGGAGCGCAGCGTCGCTCCGCTCCTTACGTCGCCTTCGTTCTCGCTCCAGTCCGCCCCGTCCCAGTTCTACGCGCAACACAACCTGGTATCCGACGGCGCCGTGCCGGCCGACCTCGTCGATGCGGCGCTGGTCAACGCCTGGGGGCTGGTGGCCAGCGCGACTTCGCCCTGGTGGATCGCCGACAACGGCGCCGACCTCTCCACCCTCTACAACGGCAACACCGGCGCCAAGCTCCCGCTGACCGTCAGCGTTCCCGGCGCACCCACCGGCGTGGTCTTCAACGGGGGCACCGCCTTCGCGGTGTCCAACGGCACCGCGTCGGGTTCCGCCCGCTTCATTTTTGCCACCGAGGAGGGCACGGTTCTGGGCTGGAGCCCGGGGGTCGCGCCCACACAGGCGGTCGTCGCCGTCGACAACTCGGCTGGGGGCGCCGTTTACAAGGGGCTCGCCATCGCCAGCACGGCAGCCGGCGACCGGCTCTACGCCGCCAACTTTCACGCGGGCACTGTGGATGTATTCGACGCCGGGTTCCATCCCGTGTCGGCCGGGTTCAGCGACGCCGCGCTGCCGGCGGGGTACGCGCCGTTTGGAATCCGGAACCTGGGGGGCACGATCTACGTCACCTACGCGCTCCAGGACGCCGACCGGAAGGACGACGTCGCCGGCGTGGGGCACGGGTTCGTGAATGCCTTCGACCCGGACGGCCACCTGCTGCGTCGCGTGGCTTCCAGAGGGCCGCTGAACTCACCGTGGGGGCTGGCGCTCGCCCCCGCCGATTTCGGGCAGTTCAGCGGCGACCTGCTCGTGGGCAACTTCGGCGACGGCCACATCAATGCGTTCGACGTGCAGCGTGTCCAGGACAACGGCGAGCTGCAGCACCGGGGCCAGCTCCACGCCGCCGCTGGCCGGCCGATCGCGATCGATGGCCTGTGGGCCCTCGCCTTCGGCAACGGCGCGGGCGCCGGGCCGACGAACGCCTTGTTCTTCACGGCCGGTCCCTTCGACGAGGCGCACGGCCTGTTCGGGAGGCTGGTGGTGACCACTCCCCCGGCGGGCGCCCGTCCGTGATCGCGCGATGTGCGCGGCGGCGATCCTGCTGGGGTCGCCGCCGCGTTCGTCACGCCCTCGGCGCTCGTTAGGTCTTCTTCAGGTACAACACCGCAGGTACAACACCGCGGGGCCGGACGCGAACGGCGACGTGAAGCGCACCCTCCCGTCTCGCGCGACGCGGATCTGCTCGCGGGGTTTCGTCTCACGGCTCTGGACGCTGTACCACTCCACCGCGTACCGGCCGGTGGTGAGCTGCACCTCGAACGCCTCATTCGCCTCGGCGGGCTGGAGCACCAAGTACTCCCTCCCGGGTTGCGCCAGGGCGTAGCCCGTCGACGCCAGCTCGCCGCGGGGGGTCATGGCGATGAGGTTCATCCGCTCGGCGTAGCGGCGCGTGTCGCCCATGGCGTAGCGCGCGGCCTCGAAGGCCGTGTACGACGGGTCCGACGCATTCACTCCGCCGATGAGACCGAAGTCCATCAGGATCGGGTGGTGCCCGCGGAGGAACGACTTCCACGCCCACAGCGCGTCGCCCTTGCCCGGCGCATAGTGGTCGGTGTCGGTGATCACGACTTTGCGGCCGTCGCCCGCGGGGGGATGGTCGTACCAGCGGGACGGCGGAGCCCCCGGGGCCATGGGGTGCCGGCCGCCGGTGAACATGGTGTCGTCATAGCCGGGTGAGATCCAGTCGGCGCGGCTGGAGAGTAGCGGATCGTTGACCTTGGTCTGGTCGGCGACGGGGAATTGCATCGTCATGCCGATCGGATGCGGAGTGTATCCCCGCTGCCGCTCGTACTGCTTCACGACGTCGATGACCCAGTACTGCCACGTGGTCGAGTTGCCCCAGTCCGGCGGATGCCCCAGTCCCAACATCTGCGCGAAGGTCGAGTCGACCGTTCCGCCCCCGGACGACTCGTTCGCGACCTCGTAGAGCACGTTGGGGAGATCGTGCACCGCATCGACGATCCGCTTGATGTACGCTTCCTCAACGGCCTTGACGCTGGGCCCGAGCGGTAACACCTGGTAATCGACGATGGACGTGATGCCGATCCCGTTGATGTTGTTGGCGGCGTGAAAAGGATGGCCTTCGACGTTGTCGGGCGCCGGGGAGAGGTGCAGGGCCCAGCCGTCGAACAGCATGACGTCGACGTAGATGCCGGCCTTCCCGGCCGCGATCACGCGCTCGCGGAGCCGGTCGAAGTATGCCGGGTCGAATTTCGAGAGGTCGAACTTCGGCTTCCCGTCCTTGGCGAGCCCGGGTCCCGTGCGCAGCCAGGGCTGCGGCGCCATGCAGAGGTGGAAGCCGCCGCCGGCGGCCTGTGACCTGACCTGCTCCCAGCGCCAGAGTCGGATGAAGTTGAGCCCGTGCTGCCTGAGGAACTCGAGGTACGCCGGATAGTCGAACGGTTCCGGCGTTTCGGCGCACGCCGCCCCGGGGCCCATGCCGTCGTGGAAGTTGTTCCAGACGTGCGACCCGGTCAGATAGACCGCCCGGTGGGGAGCCGAGCCGCCGGGCGCGACCTCGAAGTAGCGAGGATTGGTCCGCGAGACCACGAGGGGACCAAGGGCGGCCGCGGGTGCCTGAGCGTTGGCGTCGGCGGTCATCGCGACCAGTACCAGAGCGGTAAGAATGAACATTTGACACGCTCCGCAAAGATATGATACTACTCGGCAAGAGTTCAGGGGCTATTATGCGCGACGACATGGGAACGTTCCGCGTGGATGTCCAGATCGAGAACCCCGCCCGGCGGGGCGAGCGGCGAACGCTCCGGTCCGTGCTCGTGGACACCGGGGCGGAACTGTCTTGGGTTCCGGCCCAGGTACTCGAATCCTTGGGCGTCGAGCGTAACAATCAATGGCACTTCCGACAAGCCGACGGCACGATTCTGGAGCGCTGGACCGGCGGCGTGAATGTCTACGTCGCCGGAAAGCGAGCGGCGGACGAGGTGGTGTTCGGAGCGCCCGGCGATCTCGTGTTGCTGGGTTCACGCACCCTGGAAGGGCTCAACTTCCGGATCGAACCCGTCACCAAGCAATTGGTGGACGCGGGCCCAGCACCGGCTGCTGCCGCGGCGTAGCAACGCGGGAAGTCTGATGCAGGTGATACCAGAAGTCTACGAGTTGCCGCAGAACCACGGTTGGACTGCCAAGCCCGGTCACAAGATTCTGGTCTTGGACCGAGGCGCAGTCCTTCTGGAGTTCCCCGCCCATTGGTTCGTACAACTCGGGTCGCAGCAGATCGACATCCGCGACGGGAGAAGCCCCGAGGAGAGTAAGTGTGTCCTTGCCGTCTCCTGCCTGCGTCTGCCAGCGGTGGATTGGAGCGGCCTCCCGCTGTCGCGACTCCTGCTCGAAGCCGTCGCGGGGGACGACCGCGAGCGGATCGCCGTGGGCCCGATCGTCGAAGCTACACGAGAGGGCTTGGAAGTAGTCTGGACCGAGCTGCGGGTGGTCGATGCGACTGAGCGCAGGGAGGCGCGCTGCCGCATGTGCTTGGCTCGCGCTCCGAGAGTCCAGAGCCTCCTCTCATTCGACTTCTGGCCGGAGGACGAGACGCGACTGGCCCCAGTTTGGGAGAACGTGCTCGAGTCGCTGAGGTTGAACGCCAGGGTAGACGATCCTGGGCGGGGACGAAGGATCAGCTAGGCGCGTGCCTACGCAGGTATCACGGCGTGAGGACTTTCAGGTCGAGCCCACTTAGCCGCTCCGGGTCGGCGACCAGGTCGATCGCACTGATCTTCCCGCGCGTGATGGTGAAGGCGAAGACCACGCGCGGCCGCCCTCCGGCCGCCCACACCGCTCCCACCGCCCCATTCACGAGCGCCGGTTGCGCCACCTGGGCCCGTCCCGTGAAGGTCTCGGCCACGGTCGGCGCGCCGCGGACTTCCGCCGCCGCGCCCATGCGCACGGCCGCGCCGTCGGCGCGGAGCACGACGTCCGGATCGAGGACGGCGAGCAGCGCGGCGAAGTCACCGTCGCGCGAGGCGGCGAGAAATGCGTCGACGATTTCCCGTTGGCGGGTGCGATCGGCGTCGGGAGCGGTGGCCGTGCCCTGTACCCGGCGACGGGCGCGGCTCGCGAGCTGCCGCGCCGCGGCCGGCGAGCGCCCTACGATCGGTGCGATCTCGTCGAACGGCAGGTCGAACATGTCGTGCAGCACGAACGCGACCCGCTCGGCGGGCGGCAGCGTCTCGAGGACCACCAGCAGCGCGAGGCCGACCGAATCGGCCATGACCGCTTCCCGCTCGGGGTCCTCCGGGCTCACGATCTCCTCGGGCGCCTCCGAGCCCAAGGGCTCCTCCCCTCGCGCCTTGCGCGAGCGCAGCATGTCGAGGCAGACCCGCGCGACGACCGTCGTCAGCCAGCCACCGAGATTCTCGACCCCGCTGGTGTCGGAGCGGCCGAGGCGGATCCACGCTTCCTGGACGGCGTCGTCGGCCTCGCTGCGCGAGCCGAGCATCCGGTAGGCCACTGCTCTGAGATGCCCTCGGTTTTCCTCGAAGCGCGTCGCCAGCCAGTCGTGTTCGACCATCGGTCACGTCTCCTCGTCACGATCCGTCATATTGGTGACGAAACGAACCCCAACCGATGTGACGAAGGAGCCATGCACATGAACGTTCTGCTCTGGATTGTTCAAGGCCTCTTGGCCGCGCTCTATCTCATCGGCGGCGGCATGAAGGTTTTCATGTGGGAGCGAATCTCGCAGCAGGTCGCCTCGAACAAGGCGTTCTCCCGCGAGATCTGGATGGCCATCGGCATCTTCGAGCTGCTGTGCGCCCTGGCCCTCGTCCTTCCGGCCGCAACGCGGAAATACCCGATCCTGACCCCGATCGCGGCCGCCGGTCTGGCCGTAGAAGGCATGCTGATCGCCGGACTGCACTACAAGTACGCGGAGCGCTCCCCCATGATGTTCAGTCTGGTCCTGGCGGCGCTGGCGGCGTTCGTGGCCTATGGAAGGCTCGTGCGTTAAGGCTCAGCTCCGCGCGAGCTGACGCACCTCCCCCGCCAGCGTGCGAGTCTTCGCCGCATCGGCCGCGCTCCCCGCATCACGGTCCAGCTCGCCGGCCAGCCGGGTCAGAGCGTCCCGGCGCGCGCCGCCGCCGAGCCGCTCGGCGCGTGCCAGCGACGCGCGCACCGCGGTGACGCGGGCGGCGGCCAGACCCCGGGTCCGCTCCAGCTGGTCCAGGTAGGCGCGCGCCACCACGAAACTCGCCGGCCAGACGAGCTGCGGCTGGTCCTGCACGTTCAGCTGGTCGAAGTGCACCAGCTTGGCCGCCGCGATCTCGTTCGCCGACAGCTGCGGGCTGGGGAGCAGCTCGAGAATGTCGAGCCCGCGCCCGATCTCCGAGCTGACGATGTAGCCGTTGTACCAGTACCCGGCCCACGACCCGGCGCCCACCAGTTTGGTCGAATCCATCGGGCCGCGGTCGAAATACGCGATCTCCTGGGGATGCGCCGGGTCGGTGAAGTCGAACACCGACACCCCACCCTGATACCAGCCCTGAGCCATGAGGTCGCGCCCGGGCACGGGAATCAGCGACCCGTTGTGCGCCACACAGTTCTCCTGCGGCGTCTGGGCGGCCGGGATCTTGTAATAGCTCCGGAACGTCATCGTATCGTGGGCGACCGTGAAGATCGCGTCCGCGCCCCACTCGGGCTTGTCGGTGGCGCGGCACTTGGGCTGCAGCCCGCCGCCCCACTCATCCGTGAAGAGCACCTTCGTCCCGTCATTATTGAAGGTGGCCGAGTGCCAGAAGGCGAAGTTGGAGTCGGCCACGGCCCCGATACGCCGCGGATTGGCCGGGTCGCGAATGTCGAGGAGCACGCCGTACCCCGCGCAGGCGCCGCCGGCGCGGCCGATGGCCGGGTAGACGGTGATGTCGTGGCATTGCACCGGGCCGGGACGGGAGCCGCCCGGGCCGGTTGGGGGGGCGGCCGCGGGCTTGGTCAGCGTATCCACGATGCTCTGGATAGCGCCGCGCAGCGCGGCGCTATCCATCGCCGTGGGGGGGCCGTTGCCCCCGCCAGCCTTCACGATGCCGTCCAGCAGCGGCTGAATCACGCGCGGTGGCACGACGCGATCCCGGCCGCGGATCCGCGCGATGAACGCGCCTTGCGCCCGCGCCGCCGCGATGATCGAGTCGGCGTGCGCGATGTCCTGCGCCGCCTCCGGATGGCTGTGGGGCTCCGCCAGGTCGGCGAGGATCGCCGGCTTGCTCACGACGCGCGCCTGCTCCGGGTGCGCCACCGGCACCTGGATCACCTCGATGCGAAACAGCTCGCTGTTGGGATCCTTGTCCGGCGCCAGTGCCGAGCACCCCGCGAGCTCGCTGGCCGGGCGCACCGGCGCGCCGCCCGACACGTAGATGTAGACGTTCGCTGTGTCGTTCGGGTCGACCAGCAGCGTATGCGTGTGCGAGCCGCGGCAGGTCTGCACCGCGGTGATGGGCTTGGGGTGCGTGATGTCGGAGATGTCGAAGATGCGGATGCCGCGCATCCGGTCCGTGCTGACAGTGTCGGCGACGCCCTGGGTGCCGCAGTCGAGCCGGCCGTCGAAGTCCTCACCGGAGGTGAACAGGAGGTTGCGATAGACCGACACGTCATTCTGGGCGTCGGGACAGATGTAGGACGTCACCAGCACCGGCTTGGCCGGCTGCGCGATGTCCCACACCTGCAGGCCGTGGAAGTTGCCCTGGATGACGTAATGCCCGGTGAATGCGAGATCCGAATTGAGAAAGCCGAAGTCGCCGGGATCGGTGTCGTTCATGAAGCGCGCCGGCTTCGGCGCCGCGGCCACGAGCCGCAGGTTCCACAGCGCCTGGGCCGCGTCCATCCGTCCGGCGCGCAGGCCGACGCGCCGGTCGGCGGTGGGCGTCGTGGCGGCGGAGCGGACCTGGGCCGTCGCCGGGACGGCCGCGGCGAGGGTTGCGAGGGTGAACGCGAGCGACCAGCCTGAGACCACCGACACGGGAGACTCCTGGTGAAGTGGGGAGATTGCTGTTCGATTCTACCTCACCCGCGCGGAGTTTGGAAGTTCCGTCATGCTCGACGTCGGCCTCGTCGGTTTCGGCTTCGCGGGGAAGGTCTTCCACGCGCCCGTCATTCGCGCGGTCGCCGGCCTCCGGCTCGCCGCGATCGTGCAGCGCAGCGGCGGCAGCGACTTCGTCCACAGCGTCGCTGAGCTGCTCACCCGGCCAGTCGACCTGGTCGTCATCGCTACGCCGAACGCATCCCACTATCCGATCGCGAAGCAATGCCTGCTGGCGGGACGCCACGTCGTCGTCGATAAGCCGTTCACCACCACTGTTGCCGAAGCCGAAGAGCTGGTGCGCCTCGCCCGCGAGCAGCGCCGCGTCCTGTCGGTTTACCACAACCGCCGGTACGTCGGCGACTTCGTCACGCTGCGGCAGCTGCTGTCGCAAGACGTGCTCGGTCGCGTGGTGCAGTTTGAATCGCACTTAGACCGCTTTCGCCCTGAGCGGAAGCCTTCCGCGTGGCGCGAGCAGCCGCTGCCCGGGTCCGGCCTGTGGTTCGACCTGGGCCCGCACCTCCTCGATCAGGCGCTGGTGCTGTTCGGCATCCCGCAGGCGATCTCCGCCGACCTCCGCCGCGAGCGCGAAGGGGCCGTCGTGGACGATGCCTTCGACGTCACACTGCACTACCCGCACATGCGCGCGATCCTGCGGGCGTCGATGTTGACCGCGTCCCCGGGGCCGGCATTCACCGTTCACGGGACCCGCGGCTCCTTCATCAAGTACGGGTTCGATCCCCAGGAGGAGGCCCTGAAGGCGGGTCGCGCGCCTGACGAGGCGAACTGGGACGCCGAGCCGCCAGAGATGTTCGGCCGGGTGACCACGCCTGAGGGAACACGCACGATTCCCACCGTTCCCTCGAGCTTCACCCACTATTACGAGAACGTCCGCGACGCGATCCTGGGGAAGACGCCGCAGGCGGTCACGCCGGACCAGGCGCTCAACGTCATGCGCGGTCTGGAATTGGCGGTCGCCGCCAACCAACGGCGCGCTCGACTGGTGTGGCCTTGACGCGACGGCTACGTTCCGCCAGGAACACTCTCACGAAGGGACCGCAGATGCCTTACACCACCGACGAGACCCGCTCGCCCGCCGCGGCGACGATCTATCCCACGAAGAACGATCTGCCCGAGAGCAGTCGGCGCGAGGCGATCGGGCTGCTCAATCAGCGCCTCGCCGACTGCATCGACCTGCAGACGCAGTGCAAGCAGGCGCACTGGAACGTGAAGGGGCCGTCGTTCATCGCGCTGCACAAACTGTTCGACGAGATCAACGAGGACGTGGAAGGATACGTCGATCTGATCGCCGAGCGGATCGTCCAGCTCGGCGGCATCGCCGAGGGGACGGTGGGCGTCGTGGAGGGGCGGTCGAGCCTCGTCGACTATCCGTTGACGCTCTCCACCGGCGCGCAGCACGTGGCCGCGCTGTCGGACGCGCTTGCCGGGTTCGGGCGCACGGTGCGGCTCGGCATCGAGGAGATGAATGAGCTCGAGGACGCGGGCAGCGCCGACATCCTGACCGAGATCTCGCGCGGCGTGGACAAGTGGCTCTGGTTCGTGGAAGCGCACCAGCA
>Ga0137368_10008767_pt1 | contig 10389 bp, 7 predicted proteins | sample SagtaG_13_FD_104917 | JGI IMG/M metagenome (GOLD analysis project Ga0137368, IMG submission 104917) | Vadose zone soil microbial communities from Sagehorn Ranch, Mendocino, California, USA - Sage1_L_100_16 metaG | ecosystem: Environmental > Terrestrial > Soil > Vadose zone | place: USA...
GGCCCAGTCGGCCCGGTGGCGCCCGTCTCCCCCGTCGGACCCGTGGGCCCAGTCGGGCCCGTGGCGCCCGTCTCCCCCGTCGGACCCGTGGGCCCAGTCGGCCCCGTGGCGCCGGTCTCCCCCGTCGGGCCAGTGGGTCCGGTCGGGCCGGTGGCCCCGGTGGCCCCCGTCGGGCCAGTAGGCCCAGTCGCGCCCGTCGGCCCGGTGTCCCCCGTCGGGCCAGTGGGCCCAGTCAGGCCCGTGGCGCCCGTCGCGCCCGTCGGGCCAGTGAGCCCGGTCGGGCCCGTCGCGCCCGCCGGGCCCGTCGCTCCGGTGGGGCCGGCAGCACCCTGAGGGCCCGTTGGGCCAGCGGGTCCCGTCGACCCCGTTGGACCCTGAGGACCCGTGGGACCCGTAGCGCCCGGCGGGCCACTCGGGCCCGTCGCGCCCGCCGGGCCCGTCGCTCCGGTGGGGCCGGCGGCGCCCTGAGCGCCCGTTGGGCCAGCGGGACCGGCGAGTCCTGTCGACCCCGTTGGACCTTGAGGGCCCGTGGGACCGGTGGGACCCGTCGGGCCCGGGGGGCCACTCGCCGCCCAGCTGAACTCGACGTGACTCGTCGCCAGACAGGAGGTTGCCAGTCCGGGCTTGCGGATGCGGTACACCGTCCCGCTCGCCGGCACATAGCAGGCGAGCAGCGTGTCCGGGGTCTGGGCCGCGACGCGAGAAGGGAGGACGGTCAGGCACAGCGTGCCAAGGACTGCAGACGCCGCGCGAGCCCCGCTTTCCATTCGAGTCATCAGAACGCGACACCGAATCGAGCGTGCAAAACCCACTCGGGATGCCCGCTCGGCACCCACTCAGCAACGGGGCCCGCGAACAGATCCACGCGCCGGAATAGTGCGCTGCCGAGGACGGTGAACGCAGGCTGGTCGCGGGTGAAGCCACGGACCGAGGCATGCCGGAAGGTGATGCGCGGCTCGATTTGCGGCACCAGGATCCACCGCTCCTCGGACGGCGCCAGGTCGCGGCTGAAGACAACGCCGACCGGGATGGAAAGGACGCGAAGATCTCCGATTCTCTCTCGCTCGACCGACGCCGCCAGGCACGTGGCGATAGGAAGGGGCAAGCCCTTCAGAAGGTAGGAGCCGCCGGCCCGGACGCTCGCCAGATCGAAATCCCCCGGGTCGAAACGCGCGACTTCCAAGCCGGCGAATACGTCCAGCCCAATGGGGAACCGCCGGCCGATCTCCACCCCACCTAGTCCGGCGGGCGTGGACCTCCAGCCGAGATCGAGTGCGAGCCAACCGGGAGGTGCTTCCGAGGTGCGCCGGCACGCCTGAGGAATCGCCTCGCGCGTCGCGAGCAGCGCGAACGCACCTGCAAGCGTCACGCTTCGGGCGAAAGCGCGGCGCCGCCGAGCACGCGTCACGTTCTCGGGGCTGCCTCTAGCGCACGGGCCGCCAGGGCAAGGATCAGCCGGATACCATCTCGGTCGGGCAGCGTCTCCGGGGTGTCAGGCAGCCGTGAGAGCGCGTCCCATGCAATGAGCAGCAGACGACACTCGGTGTCGAAGTCGCTTCCAGAGAGGCTCTGACCCAGATCGGCGAGCGCCCGACTGAGTGTTTCGCTATTCTCGCCCGCGACCAGGACCGAGGTCATCGGATCGGCGGCATGCAGCAGCGCGGGGCGCAGCGCCTCGGGTGAGAAGGGTTGCGGTTGGACGGCCGCACCGAGCGCCGCCGGCAGCCTGCAGGGCTCCGGCGCGAAGGGTTGACGCTCGTCGTTGCAAGCGCCAAGGCCCAGCACGAGCAATAAGGGGACCGCGATCGGGGGAGAGCTCGACCACTTCTTGACGGCCTTCAAAGAAGATCCCCCGAGGCGTGGGTGAAAATCTATAGGATTCCACGCTCGTATTGTCAATAGGCGGCAACGCCTTCCGCCCCCGCCCACGCCTGCTACCCACCGGCCGCTCAGTCCGCCGGGACGTGGGCGACGGCTTCCGGCGAGGGGGAGGGGGAGGGTGCGCCGGTCAGCTTCTTCACCTTGGCCCCGACCCATGCCCCGAAATCGTCGAGGTAGGTGTACACGACCGGCACGACGACCAGGGTGAGGAGCGTCGAGGTGATGAGCCCGCCGATCACGGCGTGCGCCATCGGGGCCCGGAACTCGGACCCCGCGCCCAGCGCCAGCGCCGTCGGCAGCATCCCGAAGATCATCGCGAGCGTGGTCATCACGATGGGGCGCAGCCGCAGCTCGCCGGCGTCGATCAGCGCCTGGCGCCGGTCGCTGCCCTTGACGCGCGCCTTGTTCGCGAAGTCCACGAGCAGAATGGCGTTCTTCGTCACGAGCCCCATCAGCATGATCACGCCGATCATGCTCATGATGTTGAAGGTGCCGCGTGTCAGCATCAGCGCGAGCATCACGCCGACGAGTGACAGCGGCAGCGACAGCATGATCGCCAGCGGCTGCAGGAAGCTCCCGAACTGCGACGCGAGAATCAGGTAGATGAAGACGATCGCCAGCGTGAGCGACTCGAGGATGTAGCCCACCGTCTCGATGAAGTCCTTCTGCTCGCCGCCGAAGTCGAAGCGGTACCCGGGCGGCAGGGAGAGGGTGGCGAGCCGCAGCTGCACGTCCCTGGTGACGTCGGTGAGCGGCCGGGTCTGATAGTTGCCCTCGATGGTGGCCACGCGCTCCAGATCCAGGCGCTTGATCTCGTTCGGCGCGCCCGAGAGCCGGATCTCCGCCACCTGGCCGAGCGGCACCATCACGGGCGCCCCCGTGCGGCGATCGGTCTGGCTCGAGGCCAGCGGGATGCCCGCGATGTTCGCCTCGCTGCGGCGCGCCTCGGGCGCGAGCCGCACGACGACGTCGTGCGCCAGGCCGGTCTCGTCCTCCCAGGTGCCCGCCTTCTGGCCCGTCAGCACGGGCCGCAGCGCGTTCCCCACCGCCCCCACCGACAGCCCGACGTCGGCCGCCAGGTCGCGGTTCACCTCGATCGCGAACTCGGGCTTGCGTCCCTCGAGACTGGAGCGGAGGTCGACCAGGCCAGGCACGTCCCGGATGGCCGCCAGCGCGCGGTCGGACATCTCCTGCAGCCGCGCGAGCTCGGGCCCCTTCAGGTTCAGCTGGATCGGCGACTGGCTGCCGCCCGCGGCGCCGAGTTGCACGACCCGGGCCGTCACCCCCTGGAACCGGGGCAGCACCGTGCGCAGCGCCGCCTCGAGCTCCTGCTGGGAGCGCCGGCGCGCGCGCTTGGGGGTGAGCTTCACGTAGATCTGGCCCTTGTTCACGGCCTCGTTCTGCTGCGCCCCGCCGATCGTCGTGTAGGTGAGCGCCACCTCCGGCTGGGCGTCCAGGTACCTGGCGATCTCGAGCGCCTTGGCCGACGTGTACGCCACCGACGAGCCGACCGGCGTCTCGATCGAGAGGGCGGTCTGCTCGTTGTCCGAATTAGGCATGAACTGCCCGCCCACGAGGCCGAGCCCGAACAGGCTCATCGCCGCGACGAACGCACCCGCCGCGATCCCCATCGTCGCGAGCCGGTGGTCGAGCGCCCAGGCGATCAAGCCCCGGTAGCGCCGGCCCAGACCGTGGAAGCCATTGTTGAACCGCTCGAGCGCGCGGCCGATCGGCCCGCGCTTGGCGTGCCCCTCGGCCTGCGGGTCGTACCACAGCGACGAGAGCATCGGGTCGAGCGTGAAGGACACGAACAGCGACACCAGGACCGCGAACGCCACCGTGATGCCGAAGGGGAAGAAGAACCGCCCCACGATCCCCTTCATGAAGGCGACCGGGACGAACACGGCGATCACCGACATTGTCGTCGCGAGCACGGCGAACCCGATCTCGGCCGTACCCTTTCTCGCGGCGGTGTAGTGGTCTTCGCCCCGCTCCACGTGGCGGACGATGTTCTCCCGCACCACGATCGCGTCGTCGATCAGGATGCCGATCGCCAGCGACAGCGCCATCAGCGTCATGATGTTCAGGGTGAAGCCGAACGCGTAGATCGCGAGGAACGACGCGATCACCGACACCGGGAGCGTGAGGCCGGTGATGACGGTCGAGCGCCACGAGTTCAGGAACAGGAACACGATGAACACCGTGAGCGCCGCGCCCTCCACCAGCGTCTTCTGCACGTCGTCCACCGAGTTCCGGATCCAGGTCGAGTTGTCCTGCACCGCCTCGAGGCTCACGCCCGCGGGCAGCGTCCGGTTCAGCTCGGCGATCACCTGTTTCACCCGCTCGGCGACCTCCACGGTGTTCGCGCCGGAGGTCTTGCGGATTTCCAGCGCGACGGCGCGCTCGCCGTTCACGTACGCCGCGTCGCGCTCCTCTTCCTGCGCGTCCTCGATCCGGGCGATCTGCCCCAGGCGCACCGGGATGCCGTTCCGCGTCGTGATGATCAGCTTCGTGAAGTCCTGCGGATCGCGGATCTTGCCGGCGACCCGCACCAGCTGTTCCGCGTTCCCCTGCTCCACCCTGCCGGCCGGTACGTCGCCGTTCTCCCGCTCGACCGCGCTCGTCACCATGTCGGGCGAGACGCCGAGCGCGTTCATCCGGTCGGGGAGGAGCAGCGCATGAATCTCCCGCTTCAAGCCGCCGACCACGGTCACGCTGCCCACCCCGGAGATGTTCTCGATGCGCCGGCTCACGACTTCGTCCGCCAGCCGCGTCAGGTCGCGCAGCTCCCACGCCTCCCCCCGCACCGACAGCACGAAGATCGGCTGGTCGGACGGATTGGCGCGGGAGATGACGGGCGGATCGATGTCCTTCGGGAGATCCTGGCGGATGGCGTCGATCTTCGCCCGCACGTCCGCCTGCGCGTCCATGATCTTCGTGCCCAGGTTGAACAGCACGATGATGGTCGAAAAGCCCTCCGTCGAGGTGGACTGGATCTGCTTGATGCCCTCGACCGTGTTCACCTGCTCCTCGATCTGTTTCGTGACCTCGCGCTCCACCGACTCGGGGCTCGCCCCGGCGTAGCGCGTCTGGATCACGAGCAGCGGGAAGTCGACGTCCGGGAACTGGTCGATGTTGAGGCGCCGGTAGGAGAACAGCCCCAGCACCACGAGCGCCATGATCATCATCGTGGCGAAGACGGGCCGCTTGATCGACAGATCGCTCAGGAACACGGCTCAGCCCTCCCCGCCGCCGGCGACGGTCACCGGCTGGCCCGGCTGGAGACCGGCGGCCGGCCCGACGATCACCGTCTCGCCGCCGTTCAGACCACGGGATATCTCGACGAGGGAGGCCTGCTCGTCGCGTGCGCCGGTCGTGACGTCGCGGCGCGCGACGCGGCCGCTCTCGACGATCAGCACGTAGGTCTTGCCGTCCCGGTCGGTGCGCACGCCCGCGAGCGGCACGGCCACGGCGCCCTGCACCTGCCGCAGCACGATGCGGCCCGACGCGAACAGCCCGCCGACCAGCCGCCCACCCGGGTTCGGCACGGTCACGTACACCTTCACCTGCCGGGTCGCCGGGTCCACGGTCGCGTTGACGCGCGACACCCGGCCGCTCACCCGGGCGTCCGGGAGGCCGGTCACGGCGACCGCCATCGGCGCACCGGGCTGCACGCCCGCCACGTACTCGCTCGGCACCGTGGCCTCGAACTCGAGCTCGCTCGTGTTCACCAGCCGGAACAGCAGATCGCCGTCCTTCACGCGGTCGCCTGATTCGACGGCGCGCTGGCTGATCACCCCGGCCACCGGCGCGCGCACCGTGGCTTCGTCCAGCTTCGTCCGCGCCTGGGCCGCGGCCGCCTCCGCCGCGCGCAGCGCCACCTCGGCGTTCTCGACGTCGCGCGGCGACACCGCGCCTTCCTTGAGCAGGTTCTGCATTCGCTCGTAGTCGGACGCCGCCAGGCGCCGTTGCGCCTCGGCGGAGAGCGCCGCCGGCTCCACGGCGCTGGTGCGGAACCGCGCCAGCACCTGCCCCCGGCGCACCGCCTGCCCCTCCTTCACGAGCACCGCCTCGACCACCTCGGGGATGGGAGACGCGATCCGGACGTCGACCGCCGGCTCGAGCGTGCCCGAGACCGGGACGCCGGCGATGAGATCGGTCCGCGCCGCCAGCGCGACGTCGCCCGGCCCGAGGATGGCCGAGCGGCCGGAGTCCGCGGCCGCATGCACCGCCGCTTCGCCGCGCCCGGCGCGACGCGCGGCCACCAGACCAATGAGGGCGCCCCCGGCCAGCGCGCCCGCGATCAGATATCCCTTCATGGCTGTGTTTCCCCGGAGTTAGGGCCTGTCGCCACCTGCTCGACCGACCGCCGGACCACCGGCACCGGCCGCCCGAGCGCCCGCTCGAGCTGCGCCAGAGCCAACAGGTAGTCCCGCGTCGCCTGCACCTGGTTCACTTCCGCCTGCTGCGTCAGCACGCGCGCATCCGACACCTCGAGCTGCGTGGCCATCCCGTTCGCGTACCGCACGCCCGCGAGGTAGTGCGCCCGCTTCGCCTGCCGCACCGTTGCACGGCGCGCCACCAGCAGCGCGCGCGCCCGCTCGACCTCCGCCCGCGCCTGCGCCACCTCCAGCTCGACCTGCTCGCGCGCCTGGTCGCGCCGGGCCTGGGCCGAGAGCAGCGCGGCCCGCGCCCGCTCGATCGTCCCGGCGGTCTTGAAGCCGAGGAAGATCGGGAACGAGAGCTTCAGCTCGCCGTTCCACCCGCGGCGGAACTGGTCGGCCGCGGGGAACACGTTCGACGGGAACGCCTGCTCCGTGTAGGTCGTGGCGAGCGAGAGCGTCGGCCAGCGGTCCGCACGCGCGGCGCGCAACAGCTGCTGCTGCACGTTGACGGTCGCCTCCGCCGCGGCGAGGCCCGCCCGCTCGGGCGCGCCCAGCGAGTCCGTGGCCACGACCGGGATCGTCGCGTCGGGCGACTCGAGCGGGGTGTCGAGCACGAGCGGCTGCCCGGCCGGCACGTTGACCAGCCGCTTCAGCTCGAGCACGCCAAGCTCGTAACTGTTCCTCGCCGCCACCACGGCCGGCTCCTGGTTTGCCGCATCCACCTGGGCGCGCAGCAGGTCGTACTCGGCGCGCGTGCCGGCCCGCTGGTACAGCTGCACCTCCCGCAGGTGATCGCGCGCCTGGGCCAGGTTTTCCTGGGCGATCGCGAGCAGCTGCGCCGAGTACCCCGCGTTCAGGTAGGCCTGCTTCACGCGGAACGCGACGTCCGCCGCCGTCTCCTGCTCGTCGAGCTGCACCGATTGCCGCAGCGACCGCGCCGCCGACAGGCCGGCGCCCACCTTGCCGCCGGACCACAAAAGCTGGGTCGCCTGGATCTGAAAGCTCCACGCGTTGGGCGCGCCGAACGGCGAGTTCTTGAAGAGCTTCGCGATGGCGCTCGTATCCTCCGCCGCGCCCTGATAGATGGACGCGAACTGCCGCGTATACGCGAGCGACCCCGTGACCTGCGGCAGGGCGCCCGACAGCGCCTCGCGCACCCGGCCGTTGGCATCCATCACCTCCGCCCGGGCGAGCCGGATTTCCTCGCTCTGCTCGAGCGCCCGGCGCACCGCGGCATCGAGCGTCAGCCGCACCGTGTCGCCGGGGGTCTGGGCGCCCGCCGGCGGCGCCGTGAGAAGGGCCAGCACCGTCACCATGATCGGCCGTCTCATCTGCCCTCCTTCGCGCGCGGCGTCAGCCCTTCGATCACCAGCGCCAGCCGCTTGCGGATCTCGTCCTTGAGCGGGAACGGCGGCTCGGGCGACTCGAGCCACATCATGAGCGTGCCGTGGTACACGTCGGCGAGCACTTGGCTAGCGCGCTCGGCAGCGACGTCGCGTCGCAGCTCCCCTTGGGCCTGGAGCTGGCGGACCACGTGCACCCCGAGCGCGTCCCAGCGCCGGCAGACGTCATCGTCCGGAGCGTGCATCCGGCGCGTCCACTCCATCGCCATGTGCAACGACAGCTCGCGGTCCTCCTCGTAGATGCTCGCGAACTCGAGGAACACGTCGCGCACCTTCGGCCACGAGGGGAGACCCTTGGCCAGGATCGCCGCGATCTTTTGCTCGGCGTCGGCCACCCACGTCTCGGAGAGGTAGCCGAACACCGCTTCCTTGCGCGGGAAGTAGTTGAAGAACGTCCCCTTGGCGACGTCAGCCTGTTCGGCGATCTGGTCGACCGTGGTGGCGTCGAATCCATGATCCTTGAAGAGCCTCAGCGCGGCCTTGACGATCCGCTCCTTGGTCTCCTCCTTCTTGCGCTCGCGGCGCGAAACTTCAAGCTCCGTCATCGGTTAGCACCTGGAGTCAGACCAATTATGACTGCGGTCATATTTATGGGCGGTACAATATTGCACCGCCTGCAGTACGTCAAGGGGCGCCCTGGGGTTCCCGACGTCGCCCGCCGCTCCCCCCACGAAACAAGTTGGAACGGCGCCGGCGCTCCACGATGTGGATCGATCCTCGGAATTCGGAACGAGAGGGGAGAGACCTTCACCAGGGTCGGGGCCGAGCGCCCCGCGCCGCTGTCCGTCTAGAACACGATGCCCTTGCGCAATGAGAAGCCCCAGCGACCGCCCGTGCGCCCGTCGCCGAAGCGGTACCCGATGGCGATCTCAGCCACGTCCCCCCGCACCGCGCGGGTGGGGCCCAGCCGCAGCGACAGCCCGACATTCCCGCCGAGCCGCGCCGGATCCTCCGCGTACCAGGCGCCCCCGTAGTCGAAGAACGGCGCCACCCCGACGCCCATCAAACCCCACACCTCGTCGCTCACCAGGATCCGATCCTCCAGCACGAGCGCCGCCATGCGCGTCCCGCTGAACTGGTGAATGCCGAACACTCGTGGACCCTTCTGCGCGAGCCACAGGTCGAACTCGGCCCCGGGCTTTGGCCGGCGTAGCGCGCCGCCCTCGAGCTGGAAGATGAGCGTGTGGCCCGGGAGGTTCTGGCTCGCGACGGTGAGCCGCCCGGTCACGCGCGCCGAGTCGAGGCTTCCCCCGTCCCCCGTGTAGACCCCGTTCGCCCAGCCGCGCAGCACGGCAAAGCCGCCCCGCCACAGCGCGCTCACCTGGCCGCCCAGCTCGGGCCCCACGCCGGCGCGGTCCGAGGAGTAGCCCCACGCCCGGGGCGCCGCCCAGACGCCGACGTGCAGGAGCTGCGAGACATCCACGTCTTCGCGCCGCGCGTACGAGTTGAAACGCTCCAGCACCTGGAAGCGCACGCGCCCAAGGTCGATCCCCGCGCCCGCCGCCGCGAACACCGAGCGCGCGAAAACTGTGGTCGTCAGGGGCGCGAAGTCCTCGCGGCGCCACTGGCCGCCAAGCCAGAGCCGCACGTAGTCGCGACTGGTAGCGCGAGCCGCCAAGCCCATGGTGACGCCGACCCGCAGCGCCCGGCGCTCCGCCGTCCTCGTCGTGTCCAACTCGCCCTTCCGGAACACGAGCACCCGCTCGGACGCCGCCTCACCATCCGTGGTGAGCGCCCGCTGCGCGGCGGTCTCGTAGAACGGCACGCCGACGAGCCACAGCCCACGTTGGCCGTCCGACTTGTCGCTGTAGACGGCCGCGAGCCGGGTGCGGCGCCCGAAGAAGTGCGGGTTCAGATATCCGAACTCGAAGGTGCCGCGGTCGGGAGTCTTGTTGTAGACGGCGGTGAGCGAGGTCGCGGTGCCGAGCAGGTTTTCTTCGACCATGCCCACGAGCCACGTCGCGTCGCCGCCGGTCGTCGAGTACCCGAGCTGCGGCTTGGTGCTCCAGCCGTCCGTCGTCTCGACGCGCAGCGCCAGGCGGCCGCCGATCCGGATCGTGTCGAGCCGCACGCCGGCGAAGACGTTCAGCGTCCGCAACGCGCGCGCGCTCTCGGCAACGCGCGCCGAATCGTAGCGGTCGCCGGGGTTCACGAGCAGCCTGCGGCGGATCACGCGGGAGCGCGTCGTCACGTGCAGCGCGTTCGCGACCCGCGCGACGGACCCGAGCGTCTCGCCGTCCTCCCCCAGATCGAACACGTTGTGGTTGACGACGACGATGGTGTCGATCGTCTGGGCGGACAGGCGGACGGGCGGACCGGCGGACAGGAGCACCGCTGCCATTCCGACCGCCGGTCCGCCCGACCGCCAGACCGCCCTATTTGATCGCGTCAATCCGCTGATGCAGCGAGTAGGTGACGTGCCGTGAGCTGTCGTTCCACTCCGTAAAGTACAGCGTCGCGTCCACCCTGCCGCTGAGCTGGCGCAGGCCGCGCGTCGCCAGGCGAAACGTGCCGCGCACCGAGTCCGGCCGGAGCGGGCGGCACAGGCAGGTGACCGTGGCGACCGCCGGAATCCGCGCCGGCGGCGGCCCCAGCGTGTAGGGGGTGTCCGGCTGGAGCGCGCGCACCCGTCCGAGCTCGAGGCCCAGCGTCAGCGCGTACTCGTCGCCCTCGCCGGCCGCGGGGTTGAAGTCGTAGCGCGCGAGGATGACGTCGTCACC
>Ga0137368_10008769_pt1 | contig 10388 bp, 10 predicted proteins | sample SagtaG_13_FD_104917 | JGI IMG/M metagenome (GOLD analysis project Ga0137368, IMG submission 104917) | Vadose zone soil microbial communities from Sagehorn Ranch, Mendocino, California, USA - Sage1_L_100_16 metaG | ecosystem: Environmental > Terrestrial > Soil > Vadose zone | place: USA...
AAGCCCTTGCTGTCGTGCAAAAATTTTCTGGTGAGACATTGATTACGAACACGACAGCACCTGTGCCAAAAGCCTTCCTCGAGGGAACGATTCATTTGCTCCAGGGCGATAAGGCGAGGGCGCAGACAGAATTCGAGCACGCGAGCGTGGTCTCGGAACAGTTGCTGCGCGACGCGCCTGAAGATCCCGCGCGACACGCGCAGAATGGACTTATTCTTGCCGCATTAGGTCAAAAACAGGAGGCGATCGCCGAAGGCAAGCGTGCGGTCGAATTGCTACCCGAATCTCAGGATGCCTTTGATGGGCCGCAATACACTACCTCGCTGGCACAAATTTATGCCTGGACCGGCGAATCCGATGAAGCATTTCGGCTGCTCGATCATTTGCTCAAAATTCCAAACGGTCTCGCGATCTCAATGCTCAAGTTCGATCCTGTCTGGGACCCGTTGCGCAAAGATCCTCGTTTCCAAGTGTTGATCGACAACTACGCTGCCAACCGCTAATGCGAGTTGGGGACTAAGCATGAAATCGGGATATGGACTGAGCATATCGCAGACGCCAGAGATCAGCCGCGTGCGAGAGGTGGTTAAGGATCGTACGTTTAGCGCCTGAAACTGGTTTTCAGCCGATGGCAATCGCCATCCGTTTCGGCGGTGCTTCTACGATTCGCGGCGCAGTTCTTTCGCCATTCTTCGCCACGTACGCTTCGTGGCGCGAACCCCAATGACAAAGCGCTCGCAATAACGGGCGCAGAGTCTGGCCGTATTTCGTGAGCGAGTACTCGACCCGCAACGGCATCTCACGGAACATTTTTCGGGCGACGATACCATCCCGCTCGAGCTCGCGCAGATGTTGCGTCAGCATTTTTCTCGTAATTCCAGGAATCATTCGCTGCAATTCGAGAAAACGGCGAACGCCTCCTTCACCAAGGTGCCAAAGAATCAGCGGTTTCCATTTTCCGCCAATCACGGCCAGCGTCACTTCTACCGGGCAGTGGTTCGCGTTAAAACCAGTCACTTTCATGTAACCGCGTTACAAAATAGTGCCTTCTTGTTGGCTTTGTAGAACGCAATAATTTCGGACGCAGAAATTAATTTACAAGCTAAATGGCACGATGAGCACACATTTCTGTAAACGAGTTGTTCAATCCATGCTTCTTCCGAAGGGATCTGTAAAGAGGCGCTTGATTTCTACTGCAGGCGGGTCGCGCCGGACTATCATCGTTGAGTCAAACCGCGCCGTAGTGGCAGCAACGAATTTGGCGGAGTCAGACATACGGTGAGCAAACTGAGATTCAATATCACGATGTCGCTAGACGGATACGTCGCTGGGCCGAACCAAAGCATCGAGAATCCGCTCGGTGAAGGAGGGAATCATCTCCACGACTGGCTTTTCAAACTGAAAACGTTTCGAGCGATTCACGGTGACATGAGTGGCGGGGAAACAGGAATAAACGACGATGTACTGCGGCAAGCGTTTGAGAATGTCGGCGCGACGGTCATGGGTCGCAATATGTTCGGCGGAGGCCACGGCCCTTGGGTAAAAAATCACCCTTGGCAGGGTTGGTGGGGCGACAACCCTCCATACCACCATCCAGTTTTCGTGCTCACCCATTTCGCGCGCGAACCGCTGCCCATGCAAGGTGGCACGACATTCTTTTTCGTCACCGACGGCATCGAGTCGGCACTGAAGCAGGCCAGGCACGCAGCGAATGGCAAAGATGTGGCGCTGGGCGGCGGACCTAATGTCGCGCAGCAATACCTCGCGGCCGGCCTCATTGAGGAACTGGAGATTCATGTCGTTCCGCTTTTCCTCGGCAGCGGCGCGCGCCTCTTCGACAATCTCGATTGCGGCAACGTGAAGCTCGAGCCGATCCGCACGATCGCCGGACCGGGTGTGACGCATCTCAAATATCGCATCCTGAAATGAGCGAATATCAATTAAGCAAAGAAAGGAACACAATGAACAACAGCAAAAAATTCTCAGGTAAAGTTGTGCTGGTGACCGGAGGAACTTCCGGCATCGGCAAGGCAACGGCGATTGAGTTCGCGCGCGCCGGCGCGAAGGTCGTTCTGACTGGTCGCCGCGAAAAAGAAGGCGCGCAGGTCGTCCACGAAATCAAGAAACTCGGCGGCGATGCGGCATTCATCCGCGCGGATGTGGCAAAAGATGCAGATGTGAAAGCGATGGTCGATTTCACGGTCGACATGTACGGCCAGCTCGACGTCGCTTTTAACAATGCCGGGGTTGAATGGAAAGGCCCGCTCGACCAAGCAACCGAGGCCGAATATCGCCACGTTTTCGACATCAACGTTTGGGGCGTTCTCAATTCGATGCGGCACGAAATTCCGGTCATGCTCAAGAATGGCGGCGGCGCCATCGTCAACAATTCCAGTGTGGCCGGACACGTCGGCCTGCCGGGGGTCAGCGTTTACATCGCTTCCAAGCACGCGGTGGAAGGCCTGACAAAATCTGTCGCGCTCGAATTCGCTAAACAGAACATTCGTGTTAACGCGGTCGCGCCGGGCGTAATTGCGACTGATATGCTCGATCGCTTTGCTGGCAAGGACGGTGAGATGCGTGATTCGCTTAAGTCTATTGTGCCGGTCGGACGAATTGGCGCCGGCGAAGAAATCGCAGCGGCGGTTCTCTATCTTGCCTCCGATGCCGCGAAGTTCACCACCGGCATGTCGCTGGTCGTCGACGGAGGCTTCATCGCGCAATGAACAAAAACTGGACCAATCAAACTTTATGAAACTCCCATTTACAGGCGGATGCGCTTGCGGGGCGATTCGCTACGAATCCACAGCCGAACCGGTGTTGATGCTTCACTGTCATTGCCGTGATTGCCAACGATCCAGTGGAGGTCCGTTTTCGTCCTTCGTCATCGAGGCGGCGGAGGCTTTCAAGCTCTTGCAAGGCTCACTACGCTTCCATGCGTCGCCCAGTGCAAGGGGCGGCAAGACCCATCGGGGCTTCTGTCCTGAGTGCGGCTCGCCGATTTTGGCCAAGACCGCCTCGAACCCTCACATTGTCGCGATCAGGACTGCGAGCCTGGATGATCCAAGCTGGTTCAACCTGCAATTGGACACGTGGACATCAGACGCGCATCCGTGGGACCAAATGAATCCCGCGTTGCCTAAATACGAACAGTATCCGACGTCATGAGACGCTCCCCTCTAAATCACATCCAGCTGCGTTGCTCGAAGAGTTTAAGTGCGTCAAACGTCCTCGCTGTGTAAACAACTATTATATTAATATGCAACCGGAACTCCTTTCTCTGCCTGCCTGTCTTGATCGCAGCACGGCCTTCGTTGTTTTTGCTCTCGCGATTTTCATGGTCGCAGCGCATACGGGGATCGCCGCCCTCGCGGCGCAGCGAACTTCGCTTTCGGCAAAAGCCAAAACGGTCAGCCCGTTCGTTGTGGCCGGGTTCCTCGCATCGTGGCTCGCGATTGCGATCCTCGTTGGGGACGGGGCAAATTTCCCCATACCTCCGGAGTCGCGCCAAGGAATCAGCGGATTGGTTGCAATAATCCCTCTCGTGATTGCTGTTATCGCACTGTTCGCGTCAAAGAATCTTCGGGCGATCAATACAGCTACGCCGAGCGCCTGGCTGATCGCTATTCAAACTTACCGCGTCGCCGGCATTATGTTCATCTATCCCTTTGTTACGGATGGAATATTGCCGGCGGGATTTGGTTACCCCGCCGGCATTGGAGACGCATTGACGGGAATTTTTGCGCCTATCGTCGCGTTGATTGTCGCGCAAAACCGGCCTCATGCTTTGAAGTGGGCGGTGGCGTGGAATCTTTTTGGCATGCTTGATCTAATTGATGCGACCGCAACGGCGCTACTTTTCCAAGCGCCTGTCCTGGGCATCTACCCAATTGCGCTCGTGCCGTTATTCCTGGGACCGCCGCTTGGGGTCCTCACTCACATTTTGTCGCTCAGAAATCTGGCCGTTACCAGATCGGCCGCGCCCGTAACGGTATGATTCAGAGTGTTGCCGGGAAAATCATTCCTGATTTCACTGGCCGACCTGCCGTGCAGTTACAAACAACAAATAGGCGAAAGAGATTTTCGTGGATTTTAATTAGCCGACGACAGCGAGCACCTTTCCAATGGAAGCACGTGTTAGGCGAAACTACCGTTTACTCTTCGGACCTTTGGCGGCAGCAATTCTTGGGTTCGGCATCGCCGGTTTGGCGCTTCTGATTCCCGGCTACAGTCATGTCCGCCAAACAGTCAGCGAGATTGGAGAAATCGGTTCGCCGGCCAGAGTTCCATTCGCGATCATGTTGTGTTGCGTTGCGGTCTGCATCTTGATCTTCGCATCGGCTATTCGCGATCTTTCGGGTATGGAACACCACTCCAGGTGGACTGCGTACCTAATAGGCTTCATGGCGGTTCCGGCTGTGGGGACAGGAGTCTTTGCTTTTCCGCATCCGCTTCACAACGTCTTCGGCCTTTCCGAATTGATTGGATACCAGGCCCCGCTCGTTTTCGCGCTCACGTGGAGACGCGATCCGCGAGCGAAAACTTTTGTCGTGCTGTCCTACATCCTGTTTGCCCTCATATGGTGCGCAATCGCTTTAAACTTAAGTTCCGTTGTCGCGCTAGTTTGGGCCTACGTGAAGCCCGTCCACGGCATTGCCCAAAGAGCTCTTTTCGCCGCTTGGTTCGGCTGGTGTGCACTAGTGGGGCATTTTGCTGTTCCAGCGCAAGTGGTAGAGGTCCGTCCGTTGAAACGTACATCATGTGTTTCCCGTCGAGTTAATTATCCTAGTTGTCAGATGAGGAGATTGTGATGACGCCAGAGCAAACACCAAAGCATGAATTGAGAACCCTGCTGACCGGACTAGCGATGGGCGAGTCACCACGTTGGCACGCTGGGCGTCTTTGGTTCGCAGACTGGGGCGCTCAGGAAATCGTGGCTGTCGATCTTGACGGCAAGAAAGAGGTCGTAGTCCGGACTCCGTTCGGTCTTCCATTTTGCATCGATTGGCTGCCGGATGGCCATCTGCTGATCGTCTCCGGTCGGCAGAGTCTCGTTTTGCGACAGGAGCCAGGCGGTTCGCTGGTGACCCACGCCGACCTGCGCGGCGTCTCGAACAAGGTATGGAACGAAATCGTCGTGGACGGTCGTGGGAATGCTTACATCAATGGAGGCCCCGGAATCATCGCTCTTGTTACGCCCGATTGCTCAGCTCGACAGGTTGCCGATGGTATCGCTTTTCCGAATGGAATGGCCATCACCCCAGACAACTCAACCTTGATCATCGCGGAGTCCCACGGCAAAAAGCTCACCGCCTTCGACATCGCCGAAGACGGCAGCCTATCGAACCGACATGTTTGGGCCGACCTCGGCGACGGTGCTCCCGACGGCATCTGCCTCGATGCCGAGAACGCGGTCTGGTACGCGGACGTTCCCAACAAGCGCTGCAGGCGCGTCCGCGAAGATGGTGACGTGTTGCAAACAATCAATATTGATCGCGGCTGCTTCGCGTGCATGCTCGGCGGCGCCGACAAGAAAACGTTATTCATCGTAGCCACGGAGTGGCGTGGCACGAATCAAATCCCGGAAGTTGCGCGGGCGCGAACCGGACAGGTGTTGACGATCGACGCCCCCGCATCGCGTGCCGGATGGCCTTAGTACCTGTGCGCGGGCGCGCGCAATGCAAAACAAGCAAACAGCTTAACCGCTAAATCGCTCGATATGACTCTTGCTCCAGAGTCGGACGGTCTTTGCGACCAGTCACTTTCCTGTAACTGCGTTACAAAATAGTGCCCTCTTGTTGGCCGCGGTTTTCCCGGCCACTTTTGTTCCGCGCTCAGGCACAGCAATTGGCAGCGAAACAACAAACAACGATATGAAAATCGCAATTCTCGGAACAGGAATGGTCGGCAACGCGCTCGGAACAAAACTGGTCCAAAAAGGACATGAAGTCACAATGGGGTCGCGCACTGCGAACAATGAAGCCGCGCAAAAATGGGTTTCGTCATCGGGTGAAAACGCGCACAGCGGGACCTTTCGTGATGCAGCCGAATTTGGCGAGATTGTAATCAGTTGCACCGGCGGCATGCATTCGATGGCTGCACTGCAATCGGTCGGAGCGGAACCGTTGCGCAACAAAATCCTAATCGATGTTTCGAATCCGCTTCAGCAAACCAGCAACGGATCGATGATTTTAGGATTTTGCAACACCGATTCACTCGGCGAGCAGATTCAAAGAGCTTTCCCTCAGACGCGTATCGTGAAGGCGCTCAACACCGTAAATTGCGATATAATGATTGAACCGTCGCGCGTCCCGGCCGACCACAAACTGTTCATCTGCGGCAATGACGCAAAAGCCAAGAAGGAACTTGCCGGGTACCTGAACGAATGGTTCGGCTGGAAAATCGACAACATCATTGACCTTGGCGACATCACTGCCGCCCGCGGCACGGAAATGATGATGTCACTCTGGATGCGATTGTTCCAGGGCGTGATCGGCCATCCGCACTTCAACTATCACATTGTTTTGGGCCATTGATATTGCAGGGAACCACTTGAATCGGTAAATCCGTAACCGGGGACATTTCGCGACCATGAAAAGCGCTTACGGCATTAACATCCCGCGAACGCTAGAAGAGGTGTGCGATCCACAACGGATCGCCCTGCGCGTTTACGACATGCAGGTTGGAATCCTGAGTCCGATGCTGATCTGCATCACGAGCCTGTTTACGATCGCGACTTTCCGAAATGTTGCCCCGCTTCAGCTCGATCAGGAATTTCTTCAGATTCACAGCGGGGTCCCCATGCGCCGCACGAGGTCGGTGAACCGCGGATCGCTGCGGATTGGATCCCACACCGGGTCGTCTTTATAAAAAACTCCGATCGCTCCCGTTGCTAAGCCGCGTTCCAGCCATGAAAGCGCCATCTCCTTCTCGTTCAAGCTGGCATATATTTTGGCTATTAAATGTGCCTGGCTCAAGCTCGCGTCTGATATCCCTTCCAAGTCTTTGATGATCTTGAGGGCTTCTGCGCGCTTCCCCTGCGCCGCGTAGATCATTCCCATATCGTAAATCAAAATCGGGTCACCTTTCCTCTCTCGTTTGGCCTTTTCCAATTCCGCCAGCGTTTCGTTGAACAACTTGTTTTGGATGTACACTCCTATCTCCCATGTCGTAGTAAACGGTGGGCCTAGCTCATTGGCCTGCCGCAGCAACTCAAGGGCTCTGGGATAATCTCGCTTGAGATGGTAAGGCATAGCGGTTTGGCGTGCGATAATTGGTGAAAGCGGATCGAGTTCGCGAGCTTTCAACATTTCCCCTATGCTTTCATCGAGACGCCCTTGCCGCACGAGCGAAAATCCCAAATAGCTATGGGCTAGTGCCAAGCTCGGGCTGAGTTCGATAGCACGGCGCAGTTCTCGATCACCCAACTGAAAATTGGATGGCGCGAATGCGATGTTGGCTAGAGCTAGTGCGGCGTGAGCTTCGGCCAAGTTCTCATCAAGCGCTACGGCTTCGCGCGCCGCCTTTTCGGTTTTGCGCGTACCGTCAATGGGCGCGATGTAGCCGTAGGCGCCAAGATTCGCATAGGCGTCAGCAAACCCCGCGTAGGCGAGCGCATAGTTGCGATCTTCCTCTATTGCCCTGTCGTAGTAGCTTATGGCGGTAAGCAGATCTTCGCGGGTGCGACGTTGGGCAAACGAAAGTCCCTGCATGTAATACTGGAAAGCTTTAAGGTTCTCCGTTGGGCGCTTGGCAAGCTGCTGACGCTCTGCGCCGCTCAACTTCAAGCGCAATTTCTCGGAGACCTCTTTCGCGATCTCTTCCTGCACCGCGAATACGTCGGCGACCTTGCGATTGTATTCTTGTCCCCACAGTTCCGTTCCATCTGAAACATTCACCAGTTCCGTTCGGATCGTCAGGTTGTCGCCTTGCTGCAGCAGTCTGCCCATTACCACGGCCCCCACGCCGAGGTCGTGTCCAACCTTTCGCGGATCAATCTCTTTGCCCTTGTATTGAAAGACCGTGCTGCGCGCCATCACCTTCAGTTGAGATAGCTGCGAAAGGCTGTGAATGATGCTTTCAGGGATACCGTCACATAGGTAATCGATGTTTGGATCGCGGTTCTGATTGTCGAAAGGCAGCACCGCAACGCTTTTGTTCAGTACCGCCGGATTCGAAATAGATTCGACAGTCGGTGGATGCGTACCCACCGAATGAAAAATGAAGAATGCAGACGGGCCGAGAATCAGGAAGACCGCAGATGCGATGGCGACGTGGATGCCGCGTACACTGTTTGCCTGCGCGGAGCAACGTCGCAGACTCGCTGCTAAGTCCTTGATGTCAGGACGAGCCGCCGGCTCAAGTGCAAGCATTGATTTGAGCAGAGACCTCAGGCGGAACGGAACATGTGCCGCTTTCAATTGTTTGGTAGGAAGCGGGTCCGATTTTTGAGCGCGGCGGATTTCCTCAATGTTGCGGCCGGCAAATGGCGTTTTCCCCGTAAGCGCAAACCAGAGCGTGGCACCTAGCGAATAGATGTCGGAGCGCGCATCGACCGGGCCGCTTCCAAATTGCTCTGGGCTCGCGAAATTCGGTGTGCCGACGAATTGTCCGTGTGTCAGATCCGGTTCGCCTCCGGCATCCGTGATCGCCTTGGCCAGGCCGAAGTCGATCACTTTCACGTGTAACTCCGCCGAGCCAGATGCACCGCGCGTCAGCATGATGTTGCCGGGCTTGAGATCTCGATGGATCAAACCATGAGCCACCGCAGCCATCAACGCCTGCGTGATTTGGATTGCAATTTCCAGGCCCACCTTTGCATTAAGCGGACCGTCCCTTCTTATGAAAGTCTCCAAAGTTTCGCCATCGACCAACTCCATTGCATAATAGCAGTGAGTGCCATTGGGCGAAGCGCCGAAGTGATAAACAGCAGCAACGTTTGGATGCCGCAGCGCGGCCGCGGCGCGGGCTTCACGCAAAAAGCGTTCGCGTACGGCTTGTGCGTCTCGACTGGTCGGCACCACCGGCACCTCGATGACCTTCAGAGCGACCATGCGACGCAACACTTTGTCCACAGCGAGATAGGTCGTCCCCATGGCGCCACGACCGAGTTCCCAGTAAGAGCCGTCTGGGCGTTGCTCTACCTCGAAGTCGCCGAAGACTAACGAGGGAAGCTGCTTGGTTTCGACGCCTGATTCGCCTAAGGCCGTCCGAAGGAAACAGGCCACGCAGTCGCCCTTCGTGTCCAACGGCTCTCCGCATATCCAGCAAACCGTGGTTGCTGATCCCAATGGTGTTGCCATGGCGCGTCTTGCTTAACTTTCCGTTAACACACGGAGTAACTCGTGCAGCTCTTCCTGCGCTTGTGCTTCAGTCTCCACCGTTCGGCGCACTTCAGCGTGCAACACTTCCCGATAGCGCGCTCGAAGGCGAGTGACGTGGCTGCGAAGTGTTGATTCAGGCATGCCAAGGCGAATCGTCAGCTCAGCGTAAGTCGGTGGGGGGCCAGCGCCACCGCCAAGAAAAGGCCTCAATTCCTTGAACAGTTTCTCCTTGGATTCACCTTTGTAATCTGCCGCGAGCCGTTCCAGCCCGGCGGCGACCAACGCCGCTGCCCAGCTGCGATCGAACAGCCGATCTTCACTGCTCTTGACGCTATGAGTCTGGAAAAGCGACTCCGCATTTTCGATCTGCCCTTCATGTAGAGGAAGAAAACTTTGTCCGCTTCCACGTTTGAGCGTCCGTTCGCGGTCGGAAGCGTGCGAAAGAAAATTTTTCAGGGAAGCGAGCAGAAACGAACGGAACCTGCCTTTCTGCCGATCAACGCGGACATAGATTTTGTGTTCGATGAGGTAAGCAAAAAAGCTCTGCGTAAGATCTTGTGCGTCGTGCACGCTGTACCCGCGGCTGCGCACAAAACTGTAAAGCGGCGGCCAATAGGTTTGGCAAAGTTCCCCTAGTGCGGCTTGCGCAACTTCCGGTTCTGCCTCGCCTCTTCTCGCCGCGAGAACCACGCTCCAGTGGGTCGGAGGAAACAAATCGCTCTGGCGACACCCGTTCCCTGCCAGCGCCTTCACCCCACTAGCTTCTATCAAGACCGCAAGAAGAAAAGCAAGCCGCGAGAAAAATTAAGATTCTGTGCAGCGCGCGCTCCAGAATCCGTTTGTAAAGGGAAACAATTATTACCAGCAACAGAAACAAAGCCTATGAAACAGCTCATTCATCTTAAATCGACAATAATCCGCTGGGGAGGAGGCCCGATCACGTATTCGCTGTTAGCGCGCGTTTTGCTCCTTGCTTCCGTTCTCTTCGCCTGTCTTGCGCTGTCGCAAACGGCGCGAGCGGCCGATCCCGCCCCAGGCACCCTTGCGACCAGTGCGTCCGGGGGC
>Ga0137368_10008770_pt1 | contig 10388 bp, 10 predicted proteins | sample SagtaG_13_FD_104917 | JGI IMG/M metagenome (GOLD analysis project Ga0137368, IMG submission 104917) | Vadose zone soil microbial communities from Sagehorn Ranch, Mendocino, California, USA - Sage1_L_100_16 metaG | ecosystem: Environmental > Terrestrial > Soil > Vadose zone | place: USA...
AATCACACCGCCGTCGGCCCCGGAGAGGAGAGGAAATCCAAGAACCCTCTCCCCCGTCGCGGGAGAGAGGGCAGGGTGAGGGGGACGATGTGTCCGTTAGCAGTGTTTGCACGGGGGATAGTCGCGCGCGTACACGGGCATCTTGAGGAATTCCTCCGGATTGTACTTCCAGAACTGGCTCACCTGCGGGTAGGTGAAGACCACGGTGTTCTGGAGCTGGCCCCCCACCCGCTCGACCTTGCGGATATAGACGTTCTGGACGGGATTGCCCCACCGGTCGATGGCCACCGGCCCGCGTGGGAAGTCCTTCGGCTCCACCTTCTTGATCGCAGCCAGGAAGGCCTCGCGGTCCTCCACCTTGCCACCGATGGCCTTGATGGCCTCGACGATCCAGCGCGCGTTGGTGTAGCACGTCTCCGCGTAGTACGAAGGAGCCTTGCCCGCCTTGGCCTCGAAGGCCTTGGCGAACCGCTTGTTCGCCGGGTTGTCGAGGACGGCCGAGTAATGAAGCGTCGTGTAGACGCCCAGCGCCTCGTCACCCATCTGCGGCAGCACCGACTCGTCGGTGGTCGTGCCGTTGCCGAGCAGCGGGATCTTGGCCTTGAGCCCAGAGTCGGCATACTGCTTGACGAACTGGAGCGAGCCGCGGCCGAAGAAGACCACGAAGACGGCGTCGGCGTCGCGCCGGATCTGGGCGATGAACGGCGAGAAGTCGGTGGTATTGAGCGGGGTCCAGATCTTCTGGATGATCTGGCCGCCGTTCTCCTCGAAGGTCCGCTGGAAGCCGCCGATCGTTTCCCAGCCGAAGGCGTAGTCGAAGCCGACCGTGGCGATCTTCTTGTACTTGAGATTCTTGGCCACCCACTCGCCGAAGGCATGGGTGGACTGGCTGCTGTTCCACCCTAACCGCACGACCCAGCGGGCCGGCTTGCGCTGGGTGAGGTCGTCGGAGGACATGACGGGATAGGTGGTGGGGATCTTCACCGAGTCCACATACGGGTGCAGCGCGTAGCCCGTCGAGGCCAGCAGTCCTCCGGTGAGCAGGTGGATGTGGTCCTGGTCCACCAGCTTGCGCGCCTTGGTGACCGCCGTCGCGGTCACCCCCTCGGTGTCCTCGACGATCAGCTCGATCTTCCGCCCCGCGGCCTGCCGGCCGATCTCGTCGAGGTAGAGCTCGGTACCGTTCTGCATGTCCTTGCCGATGGCGGAGGCGGCGCCCGAGAGCGGCGAGAGCAGGCCGATCTTGATCGGCCCGCTCTGGGCCGGGGCGGGCCGGGGCGCGCCGAGCGTGAGGGCGAGGAGGAGGATCGCGGCGAAGGCGAGCAGGCGATGGGCCATGACAGTCTCTCCCTTAGCGGCGGCGGCCCCGCATCGCGCCCACAAGTCCTTGAGGCGCGAAGAGAATGACGCCAATGTAGACGGCTCCCAGGATGAGGAGCCAGCGTTTCGTGTAGACGCTGACAAAGTTCTTGAGGAACACGATAACAGCCGCGCCAACCGCCGGCCCCACGAGCGTGCCCGGACCACCCAGCGCCACCATGAGCAGCGTCTCCACCGAGGTGACGAGCTGGACGTCGGTGGGACCGACGAAGCCGTTGTAATACGCCCAGAGTACGCCGGCCACGCCGGCAAAGGCGCCGGAGATCACGAAGGCGACGTACTTGTGCAGCCACACATTGTAGCCGAGCGCCCGCATGCGCGACTCGCTGCCCCGGATGCCTTTGAGGCCGAGCCCGAACGGCGAGCTGACGAGCAGCCCGAGCAGCAGCCAGACCAGCGCGGCCACCGTCAGCGCAAAGTAGAAGAACGGCAGCGGCGGGGTGAGGTTGAGCGCGCCCAGCTCGGGCCGGGGCACGCCCGAGACGCCATTGTCGCCCTTGGTGAGCGAGACCCACCGGAAGGCGAGCCCCCAGACGATCATGCCGAGCGCCAGCGTGATCATGAGGAAATAGGTGCCCACCGCACGGATGGCAATGACGCCGAAAACCGCGGCCGTGACCGTGGCGAGCGCAATGCCGGCGACGGCGCACCCGGCGAGCCCGACCTGGCCTTCCGTGGCGAGCAGCGCCACCGCGTAGGCGGCGGCGCCGAAGTAGGCCGCCTGACCGAGCGAGGGCAGCCCCGTATAGCCCAGCAGCACATCCAGGCTCATGGCCATGATCCCGAAGATCAGCGCCTGGGTCAGCAGCGTCAGCGGGTAGGCCGGCAGCGCCGGCGCCAGCAGGGCCAGCGCCGCGATGACCACGGCGGCCAACAGCCCGCGCCGCAGGATCATGCCCGGCCGAAGAGCCCCGTCGGCCGGATGGCGAGAATGAGCGCCATCGGAGCGAAAAGGGTGAAGTACGACAGCTCGGGGAAAAGCGCTTTGCCGAAATTGTCGAGCAGGCCGACCAGGAGGCTGCCGGCCATGGCGCCCGGCAGGCTGCCGAGGCCGCCCACGATCACCACGACGAACGCATAGGGGAGGACTTCGAAATCGGCGCCCGGGTAGACGCCGAGGAATCCGGCGCCGATGACGCCGCCCAGCGCCGCCAGCGCCGCCCCCAGCGCGAACACGGCGAGCGAGACGCGCGGCACGTTGATCCCGACCCCCTGCGCCATCTCGGCGTCGTCCACGGCGGCGCGGATCATGGCGCCGGCCTGCGTGCGGTCGAGCAGCAGCCAGAGGCCCACGCCCACGGCGACGGCGACCGCCACGATGAAGATCCGGTAGATCGGGAAGACGCTGGCGCCGACGCGGAGGGCGCCGGTGAGCGCGGCGGGCACCGGCAGGTTGTACGGATCACCGCCCCAGATCAGCAGCGCCAGGTCCTGGAAGATCAGCGCGAAGCCGATGGTCATCAGGACCTGCCCCAGCTCCTGGCCGCGCAGCCGTCGGAGGAACAGTCGCTCCATCCCGATCCCCACCAGCGCGATGGCCACCGTCCCGGCCAGGAGCGCCAGGGCGAAGCTCCGCGTCCGGAGCGCGACCGTGAGCCCCACGTAGCCGCCCAGCATGAAGTAGGAGCCGTGGGCCATATTGACGATGCGCATGACGCCGAAGATCAGCGAGAGCCCGCTGGCCAGCAGGAACAGGAGCGCGCCGTACGAGATGCCGTTGAAGGACTGGGTGATCCAGAATTCCGTGCTCACCGCAGGCCCAGCAGCCGCGTGGCATTCTCGCGGAGCACGCGCGACTGATCGCGCCGGGCGAGCCCCACGGTCTTGGCCAGAATGATGTCGCGGGGCCGCTCGTAACCCATGTCGAAGCAGAAATCGCTGCCGAGCATCACCCGCTCGGGCCCCACCGTGTCGATAAGATAGCGGAGCGCGCGCGCGTTGTGGGTGATCGTGTCGTAGTGGAAGCGCCGGAGATACGCGGTGACGGGATGTCGCGCCTTCTTCTGCGCCTCGGGACGGACCTTCTGCCCGCGCTCGAGCCGGCCGGCGAGATACGGCCACGCGCCGCCCGCGTGGGGGAGCACGACCTGGAGCTTCGGCAGCCGGTCCAGCACGCCGCCGAAGATAAGATGGGCCGCGGCCACCGCGTTGTCGAAGGGATTGCCCAGGAGGTTGTTGAGGTAGAAGTCCTTGAGCCGCTCGGCGCCGATCACGCGGATCGGGTGGAGGAGCACCGGCAGCCGCAGCGCCTGGCAGCCCTCGAACACCGGGAAGAAGGCCGGATCCGAGAGCTCGCGGCCGTTGACATTCGTGCCCATGTACACCGCGCGGATGCCGGGCAGCCGAGCCGCGCGCCCGAGCTCCTCCAGCGCGCGCGCCGGCTCGTGCAGCGGCAGCATGGCGCAGCCGACGAAGCGGCCGGGGTGGGCGCGGTGCGCCGCGCTGCAGGCGTCATTGAAGGCGCGCGCGAGCCGGCCCCCGAGCTCGCCGTCGGCCCAATAGATCATCGGCGTGGTGAGCGAGAGCGCCTGGACCTCGACGCCCTGACGATCCATCGAGTGCAGGCGCTTCGCCAGGTCGTAGTAGCGCGGCTCCAGCGGCGGCGTGCGCGCCCCTCGCACGACCAGTACGGGGCCACGCGGATCCGAGCGGTCCACCGCCGCGCCCGCCGGCGCGCCTTCCGCCTCGACCAGCGCCAGGAAAGGCTCGGGGAAAAAGTGCGCGTGCACGTCGATGCCGCGGGGGGGCGCCACGGGTCGGGATTCTACTATGAAGGCGGGGGGCGTGGAAGCCTGGTTGGCCTTGGTAGGCCCGCGGCTCCCGAGTAGGATAGACACTAAATGACAGGCCGAGAACTTTCGCTCTACCTACGCGCCCGGCTCACGCATGGTCTCGGCCGGCTCCTGAACCGCCGCGCCGCGGCCCCCATGGACGTTACGCCTCTCGACGACGTCCTCCAGGACTCCGTCTCGCCTCTCGCGCTGTCGAGACTTCTCGTGGGGCGCGCGAATGCCGAGCGGGAGGCGGCCGTCGCGCGCTATCTCGCGGAACGGGGCATCCCATTCTCACGGCACCGCTTTGCTTCGTTCGAAGGGAACGGCGAGAACTTCAGCGTGGATGTCGGCTCGGGCGATCGTCTCCTCCTGCTGATCGCCCATCACGACGCCGTGCCGGGCAGCCCGGGAGCCAATGACAATGCCGCCGCCGTGGGCATCCTGCTGTCGCTTCTCGACCGCATCGAGCCGCTCGTCCCGGCCCGCTGGCGGGTCCGCTTCCTTTTCACGGCTTGCGAGGAGCTCGGCTATCTGGGCGCGCGGGCCTACGTGCGGGAGATTCCGCTCGGCGGCGTCGCCGGCGTCCTGAGCCTCGAGCTCTGTGGAATCGGCGACGCCCTCGCCCTCTGGGACGTCGAGCCGGAGACCCCATTCCTCCGTCGCACCGCTGGCGCGCTCGAAGGCTTCGGGCTTCGGCGAGACGAGGGCTATCACGTCGTCGGGCGCATCCCGGTCTTCGGCAGCGATCATCGCGCCTTCGCCACGACCGGCATTCCGGCCTACGGGCTCAGCATCGTGCCGCTGGCCCAGGCCGAGGCGCTCCGCCGATTCGTCTTCACGCCGTGGCGCAGCGCGCTCCAGGCGCTGGTGCGCCGGCCGCCGCCGTTCGATACGTACCACACGCCCCGCGACGCCCTGGGGACGCTCGAACCGCCGGCGCTCGAGCGCGTCGCGCGCGCGCTCGAGGCGATCATTCTCGCCCTGGACTGACGCAGCGCGGTCCGTGACGGGATCGCCGGGTGACGTATCATGTGGGTCATTCAGAAGGAGGTGCCCGTGAAACTACCGCGTGAGCGCTTCGACTATATCCCCATGGCGCGCCGTCGGCCGTGGACGCTCCCCAGGGGCGCCCGCATCGCCGTGTGGACGATCGTCAACATCGAGGAGTGGGATATCGAGAAGCCCATGGCGCGCCAGTACCTCACCGCTCCTCAGGGCGTCGCCACGGTGCCCGACGTGCCGAACTGGGCCTGGCACGACTACGGCATGCGCGTCGGCTTCTGGCGGCTGTACGAGGCGCTGGCCAAGCGAAAGATCCGCGCGACAACGTCCATCAATGCGCAGGTGGTCAGATCGTACGAGCCCGTGGCGCGCGCCATGCTCGACGCGGGCTGGGAGTTCATGGGTCACGGCGTCGTGCAGGGCGCGATGCATCTGCTGCCCGACCAGCGCGCGGCCATCCGCGAGTCGGTCCGCCTGCTGAAAGAGTTCACCGGCAAGAAGCCGAAGGGCTGGCTCGGCCCCGGGCTCACCGAGACCTGGGACACGCTGGACCACCTCGCGCAGGAGGGCATCGAGTACGTCTCGGACTGGGTGAACGACGACCAGCCCTACGACATCCGCACGACGGCGGGAACGCTCGTATCGGTGCCGTACTCGATCGAGCTCAATGACATCCCGATGATGGTGATCCAGCACCACGCCTCGGGCGAATGGGTGCGGCGCGTGAAGGACCAGTTCGACCGGCTCTGGGCCGAGGGCGCGAAGAACCCGCGCGTCATGGCGATGGCCGTGCATCCGTATATCTCGGGCGTGCCCCATCGCATCAAATACTTCGAGGCCGTGTACGATTACATGCGCAAGAAGCCCGGCGTGTGGCTGACGACCGGTGAGGAAATCTACGAATGGTACAAGACCCACAAATGGTCCGCCTGATCCGGCTCCGCCGGCTCCGACTGGCTATGCTGGTGCTGGCGGTGGCGGCGCTGACGCCTCCGGCCACGGCCGACGAGCCCAAGATCACCGTGCCGGCCGGCTTCCACGTCGGCGTCTTCGCCTCCGGCCTGGGCGGCGCGCGCTTCATGGCGGTAGATCCGGCCGGCACCCTGCTCGTCTCCATTCCAAGGGAGAGTCGCGTCGTGGCCTTGCGCGATCAGCACGGCCGTGCCGATACGCCGCTGACGGTGATCGACGGGCTCGATCGGCCTCACGGCCTGGCCTTCCACCAGGGCGCGCTCTACGTCGCGGAGACTGGCCGAGTGCTGCGCTTTCACTACGACGCGCGGACAAAGAAAGCCAGCCAGCCCACGGTGATCGTGCCGAATCTCCCACGAGGTGGCACGCATTGGACGCGCACCATCGCCTTCGGGCCCGATGGCCGCCTCTACGTCTCGGTGGGCTCGTCCTGCAATGTCTGTCGCGAGCAGGATCCGCGCCGCGCGGCCATCCTGCGCTACGAGGCCAACGGTTCCGGCGAGCATCTGTTCGCCTCCGGTATCCGTAACGCCGTCGGGATCGCCTTCCATCCGACGACCGGCGCGCTCTGGGCGACGATCAATGAGCGGGACTGGCGCGGCGACGATCTACCGCCGGACTACATCACCGAGGTGAAGGAAGGCGGCTTCTACGGCTGGCCGGAGTGCATGATCGTCCAGGGCAAGGCCGTGCCGGACGAGCGCTTCGCGCGCGGCGACCGCTGCCCGCCCGTCGCCGTGCCCGCGTTCGAGATCCAGGCGCACTCCGCGCCCATCGGCCTGGCTTTCTACACGGCGAAACAGTTCCCGCCCCAGTATCAGGGCAGCCTCTTCGTCGCCTACCAAGGCTCCTGGAACCGCTCAGTCCCCACGGGCTACAAGATCGTGCGCGTGACCTTTCACGATGGCAAGGCCGCGGGCATCGAGGATTTCGCCACGGGCTGGCTCGAGGGCACGCGCATCTTGGGCAAGCTGGTCGATGTGATCGTCGGGAGCGACGGCGCGCTCTACCTCACCGTCCAGGACTCGGGGACCATCTACCGCTTCAGCTACGGATCATGATGACTCCCGGCTCGAGGGCCGCGGGCCACAACACGCTTCGCCTGATCATCGAGAACGCCTCCCAGGCCGTCGTGTGAGCAGCCGCTGGGCCGCGCTCGCGGTGATTTTCGTGACCCGCACCTCGATGGGCTTCCAGTTCCAATCCATCGCCGCGGTGGCGCCGTTTCTCATCGAGGACCTCCGCCTCTCCTACGCCCAGGCCGGGCTCATGATGGGTCTCTACATGCTGCCGGGCGTGGTCGTCTCGCTGCCCAGCGGCATGCTGGGCCAGCGCTTCGGCAGCCGCCGCGTGGCGCTCTGGGGTCTGGCGCTCATGGTCGCCGGCGGGCTCGTCACGGGCTGGAGTGGCGGCTTCGTCGTGGCCTGCGCGGGACGCGTCGTGAGCGGGATCGGCGGCATCCTGCTCAACCTGCTGCTGGCGAAGATGGTGGCCGACTGGTTCCGCGACAAAGAGATCGCGACGGCCATGAGCGTGATGCTCTCGGCCTGGCCGTTCGGGCTCGCGCTGGCGCTGCTCGCTCTCGGCGGCGTTGCGGCCAGCGCGTCCTGGCGGGCCAGCGTCTTCGCCACGGTTGCCGCGGCGGCGCTGTCGCTCGCGCTGCTGGCCTGGCTCTACCGCGATCCGCCAGATCTGCCCTCCGCGGCCGACAGCGCCCGGTTCAGCCTCCGCCTGCCGCTCCGCGCATGGGGCCTGGCCTGCACCGCCGGACTGGGCTGGAGCCTGCTCAATGCAGGGTTCATCGACCTCGTGAGCTTTGCGCCTGGTTATCTGATCGCGGGCGGCACCGCGGTGGCCCGAGCGGGAGTGCTGGTGAGCCTCACGCTCTGGGTGAGCATCGTCTCGGTTCCTCTCGGCGGATGGATCGCGGATCGCATTGGCCGCTCCAACCTCGTGATCGTCTTTGGCTGCCTCGGCGCCGCGGCGCCGATGGCTTTGCTGCCGCTGCTCCCGGGCGCCGCGCTCTGGCTGATTCTCTCGGGGCTCCTGATGAGCGGCGCGCCCGGGGTTTTCATGGCGCTGCTGCCCAGGGCGGTGGACCGCGAGCACCTGGCGACATCCCTCGGAGTCTTCTACACCGTGTACTATCTCGGCATGGCGATGGCCCAGCCGCTGGCCGGCGCCGCCCGCGACCTCACTGGCAGCCCCGCCATGCCCCTCTATGTCGCCGCCGCGCTGATGGCGGCGAGCGTGCTCACGCTCTGGCCCTTCCGCTGGATCGAGCGGCGGCCCATCGTCGTCGCCCGGGTGTAGACTCAGGGGCCGATGAGAGCGCCGGGCGAGATTCTCCTCGTCGCCTGCTATGAGCTGGGGCATCAGCCGCTGGCGGTGGCCTGGCCCGCGGCCTTCCTCGAGCGTGACGGTTACCGGCCCGCCACCATGGACGTGTCCGTGGAGCCATTCGACGCCGAGAAGGTCGCGCGGGCGCGCGTGATCGCGATCTCGGTGCCCATGCACACGGCGCTGCGCCTCGGCGTGACCGTGGCCGAGCGCGCGCGTGCCGCCAATCCCGGCTGCCACATCTGCTTCTACGGCCTGTACGCGAGCCTGACCGCCGAGTATCTCTTCGCCCACGGTGCGGACAGCGTGATCGGCGGCGAGGCCGAAGCCCCGCTCGTCGAGCTGATCCGACTGCTCGAGGTCGGCCCGTCCGATCAGCCCCGCCCCATCCCCTTCGTCCAGCGCCGCGGCCGGCCGGCCGCACCGCCCCATCTCAAGCGGCTCGACTTTCCTGTGCCGAGCCGGGTAGCGCTGCCTTCGCTCAAGAAATATGCTCACGTGGACCGCGACGGGCGTCTCGATCTCGCCGGCTACGTGGAGGCGAGCCGCGGCTGCCGGCACCTCTGCCGCCACTGTCCGATCCCGCCCGTATACGGTGGGCGCTTCTTCGCCGTGCCGCGCGAGATCGTGCTGGCCGATATCCGCCAGCAGGTGAAGGCCGGGGCGAGCCATATCACCTTCGGCGATCCCGATTTTCTGAATGGCCCCACTCACGCGCTCGCGCTCGCCCGCGCGCTGCACGCCGAGTGGCCGGGGCTGACCTTCGACTTCACGGCGAAGATCGAGCATCTGCTCCGCCACCGCGCCCATCTCCCGGAGCTGGCCTCGCTCGGCTGCCTGTTCATCGTCTCCGCCGCCGAGTCGCTCAACGATGCCGTCCTCGCCCATCTGGACAAGGGTCATACGCGGGCCGACATCAAGGCAGTCCTGGGCGCCGCTCACGAGGCCGGGATCACGCTTCGGCCGACCTGGGTCGCGTTCACGCCCTGGACGGCGCTCGACGATTACCGCGAGTGGCTCGATTTCCTCGAGATCGAAGGGCTCATCGACCACGTGGATCCGGTTCAGTATTCGCTGCGGCTGCTGGTGCCGCCGGGCTCGCTCCTCCTGGAAAGCCCCGCCATGAGACCCTTTCTGGGCCCGCTTGAGCAGGAGACGCTCTCCTATCGCTGGACTCATCCAGACCCGCGCATGGACAGGCTCCAGGAGGCCGTCGCCGTGGCGGTGGCCGAGGCCGCCGAGAGTGAAGAGGAGGCGCCGGTGACTTTCGACCGGGTGCGTCGCCTCGCAGACGAGTCGGCGGGGCTCGCGCCGCGACCCGGCATCGCGGGACGGTGGGCCGTCGGGCGCCCACGCCCGCCGCGGCTCACCGAGGCCTGGTTCTGCTGAGCTGAGCCCACACAGGGCCAGTTGGCCCTGAGCGGAAAGTCAGGTACAGTAGGCCTGTAACCTCGATCACGCGGGGGGAGAACATGAGCGACGAGCTGATGACCAAGGTGCAGGAGCTGATCGACTCGACCATCAATCCGGCCGTGGCGGGCCATGGCGGCTTCGTCCAGCTGCTCGATGTCAAGGAGAACAAGGTCTATATCCAGATGGGCGGGGGCTGCCAGGGCTGCGGCGCCGCCGACATCACGCTCAAGGCAGGCATCGAGCGGCTGATCAAGGAAGAGATCCCCGAGATCGAGGAAGTGCTGGACACCACCGACCACAGCTCCGGCACCAACCCCTACTACACGCCGGGCAAGTAGCCGGTCGGGCCCCCTCACCCTGCCCTCTCCCCCTCGCGGGGGAGAGGGTTTCGTATGTCTAGACTCTCTCTCCTCTTGGGGAGAGGGCTTCGTGTGTCTAGGCTCCCTCTCCCCTCTGGGGAGAGGGCTTCGTGTGTCTAGGCTCCCTCTCCCCTCTGGGGAGAGGGCT
>Ga0137368_10008787_pt1 | contig 10376 bp, 9 predicted proteins | sample SagtaG_13_FD_104917 | JGI IMG/M metagenome (GOLD analysis project Ga0137368, IMG submission 104917) | Vadose zone soil microbial communities from Sagehorn Ranch, Mendocino, California, USA - Sage1_L_100_16 metaG | ecosystem: Environmental > Terrestrial > Soil > Vadose zone | place: USA...
AGCGCGCCGACGGAGCCGGCGGCCGCTGCGGCGGTCCACTGCGGCTCGCCGCCCAGCAGCGCCGGCAGCAGGGTGAGCGGCCCCAGGACCCACCACAGCAGCCCATAGGACAGGCCCCAGCCGAGCGCGCAGCTGGCGTCCTGGCCGAGGCGGCGGAACAGCAGCCCGTAGGAGACCCCGATGGCCACGCCGATGCTGAGGTTGACGGCCAGGCCGGCCAGCAGCCCGGTCGACCCGGTCAGGCGGGCGGCGACGGCGGGGATGGTGCTCTGCAGCATCAGGTGCGAGATCGCCGCGCCGCCGAGCAGTCCGGCGACGGCGCCGCGCAGGGCCGCGGCGAGCACCCCGCTGCCGGCGGTCGCGCCGGGGTAGGCGCGCAGGTGCTCGGAGGACAGCAGCGGCGCCAGCCGGTCAAGGCCGCCGAGGACCAGCGCCGACAGCGCGCCGAGCAGCAGGTAGGCCGGCAGGCTGGCGAAGCCGCCCCTGACCTCATCCAGCGACCACAGCAGCCCGCCGCCGCCCAGCAGCGGTACCACGGTGAGGCCGCCGACCACCCAGGCGACGAAGCCGTACCCCTGCCCGCGGACCAGCGCCGCACCGGCGCCCTGGGAGGACCGCGGCGACAGTGCCGCCTGGGCGACGCCGAGCGCCGGCCCCAGCGCCAGCGCCGGGGCGCGGCCGTCCATCGCCCAGCGCAGCAGCAGCGCCGCCAGCGTCCCGGCGGCCGCGCCGCGCAGCAACGCCCCGGCGCTGGGGCTGCCGCGCTGGGCGGCCGGGTCGGCCGGTCCGTGCAGGATCACGAACGCCAGCGCGATGCTGGCTCCCAGCAGCAGGTGCCCGACCAGGCTGGGGAACTGCTGCTGGGCGGCGGCCAAGTCGAGGGCAGGCGTCCGCCCGAGCGCCAGCGGCAGCAACGTGAGGGGGCCAAGGCACCACCACAGCACCCCGTAGGCGAGGCCGAGGAACACGGGCTCCCCCGGCCGGCATCGCTGCCCACACGCCAGCAGCCCGAAGCCCGCGCCGAGCACCGCGAAGACCGCCAAATGCGCCAGGAACCCGGCCTTCCAGGAGGTCGCCGGCAGCAGCGTGGCCACGGTCGGCAGCTCGGCGGCGCGGCCGACCGCGGCCTGCAGGGCAAGACCGCCCGCGATCCCGGCCGGCGCGCCGGCCGCCAGCGCGCGGGCGACCGACCGGCTGGCCGGGTTCATGCCGCCGGCTGGCGGGCGCGGCGCCGGGCGGACGGGTCGGGTCCGCCCCGCCGCTCCCCCGCCGTGAGTGCGATGTCTCTGGGGAAGAACAGTTCGATGGTCCAGTCGAGCAGGACCCGCAGCCGCTTCTCGAGCCCGCGCAGCTTCCACCGGTAGACGGCGCGCAACAGCAGCCACGCCGGCAGGCCCGAGAACCGCATGCCGCGGACCTCGGCGGCGGCGCTCTGGTGCCCCAGCGGCACCAGGAAGCCGAGCCCGCGGTAGCGGAACACCTCCGGCGCCTTCCCGGTCATGGCGGCGACCAGGTTCTCGGCCACGGCCTTGCCCTGCCGTTCGGCGTGCTGCGCGGTGGGCGGCTGCGGGGCGCCGCCGCGCTCCACGTCGGGGACGCGGGCGCAGTCCCCCAGCGCCCACATGTCGCTGCTGCCCCGCACCCGCAGGGTGGGGTCGACCAGCACGGCGCCGGCTTGCCGGGCCAGCGGCAGGGCGCCGAGCAGCGGGCTGGGGCGGGTGCCCGCCGCCCAGATGAGCGTGCGGGCCGGCAGCACCTCGCCGTCGCTGAGGCGCACCTCGCGCTGGCTGGCGCCGACCACGGTGACGCCGAGTCGCAGCTGGATGCCGCGGTCCTGGAGCCTGCGGTGGGCGTACCTGGCGAGCCTGCCGCCCAGCTCCGGCAGGATCCGCTCGCGGGAATGGACCAGCACGAAGCGGGGCTCGGCCCGCCGCACGTTCGGGAAATAGCTGAGCACGCTGTGGACCAGGTCGAACACGCCGGCGACGGCCTCGGTGCCGGCGAACCCGCCGCCCGCCACCACGAAGGTCAGCCAGCGGCGGCGCTCCCGCGGGTCGGCCTCCAGGTCGGCCTGCTCCAGGCGGCCGATGACATGGTCGCGCAGCCGGCGGGCGTCCTCCAGGGTCTTCAGGGTGAGGGCGTTGTCGGCCACGCCTGGCAGGTCACAGACGTTGGGGACGGCGCCGAGCGCCAGCACCAGGTGGTCGTAGGGCAGCGACTCCGGGGCGCCGCCGACGCCGCGGACGTGGACCAGCCGCGCGGCGGGGTCGATGCTGTCGACCTCGGCCTGGCGGAACCTGGTACGCGGGCAGGCGGCCCGCAGCGGGACGCTGACGTGACCGGACCCGACCGTGCCTGCGGCGACCTCCATCAGCATCGGCGTGAACAGCAGGTAGTTGCTGCGGCTGACCAGCGTGACGTCAAGGCCGGGCATCCGCGGCAGCAGCTGCTCCAGGCGCCTGGCCACGCTCACGCCGCCGAAGCCGCCGCCGACGATCACCACCCGCCGGCGACCGAGGGGGGCCGCCCCGGCGGGAAGCCGCCGCTGATGACGCTGGCGCAGCGCCGCCTGCAGGCCGGGACCGACCGTCCCGCTGGCGCAGAGGCTGACCAGCAGGACCGGGAACAGGGAGCTGGCGGTCGCGTCGAGGGCCGGCAGCAGGGTGAGCGACAGCACCGCCCACGCCAGCACGCCGACGAGCATGCCCTCGATGACCCCGCTCGCCAGCGGGTCGGACGGCGGCGGGAGGGGCGGATCTCCCGTAATCCGCCCCTCCCGGCCGGCATGGCGGCCGGTACGAACGGCCCGCGTCCCCATGCTCGCACCGTTGGGGGGTACGAGCCCGGGCCGTGCCATCCGCTCCCTCCTGGTCGGATGGTCATCGACCGGGTCGCCAAGCCGCATGCCGATACCAGGTCGTCAGCGCCGAACCGGCACCGACCGGCGCCGCTGGCCGACCGCGAGCAGCATCGAGCCCGCGGCGGCTGCGCACAGCGCAAGCAGCAGCAGCCCCTTGGTGCGGGACACGCCGGTGTAAGGCAGGCTGGCGCCGGAGGCGTCCAGCTTGGCGAGCTGCCCGCGGATGGCGCCCTTGGGGTTCTGGGGCGAGTGGACGTTGACGTAGTAGCCGGCGGGGTTCTTGGCCAGCGCGCTGACCACGGCGGCGTCAGCTTCCACGCAGCCGGTCTTCCTGGATTCCTCCAGCGGGGTCTCGCTGGCGAAGAAGTTCACCACGATCGGTCCGGCCTTGCCCGCCACGGCCTTGTGGATGTGGGAGGCGTTGGCGTCGACGCCGCTCCAGCGCACGTCGTAGCAGACCTCGGTGCCGCGCGCCTTGACCGATGCGGTGCCGCTGCCGTTGGCGTCGCCGGGACCGGGAATCTCGGCCTCGCCGTTCAGCCGGGTGATGAACTTGGTCCAGGCACCCTCGCCGGAGCTGGAGGACTCGGCGCCGCTGCCGGCGCTCTCCTCGGTCCCGCCGTACACGTCGTCGCCGTAGGTGACCTGCGTGGTGGAGTAGTCGTCGCCTTCCTGCGCCAGCGCGGCCGGGGCGGCCAACGCGGCGCACGCGGCGACTGCCAACGCCACCATCGCCGTTCTCCTGAGCATGAAGGACTCTCCTCGTTGGGGTGACTGGTGACCCTCTCGGATGGCTGTGCCGTCTGGTGGTTGGGCTAGCGGCGCCTGCCGAGGTTCATGACCAGGACGCGGACGCAGTCGACCGGCAGGCCCCGCTGGGCGAACGCCCGCGCGGCCTCGTAGTGGTTCTCGCCGGAGGCGTCCACGCAGATGCGGTAGCGGCCCGCGACGGTGAGCGGCGGAGCGATCCCGGCGACGATGTCGGTGTCGCCCTCCTGGGCCAGCACCACGAACGAGTCGCAGCGCTCGCCAGGCACCGCGCCGGTGCGGTCGACGCGCTGGATGCAGGCGTGGTTGTGGCCCTGCAGGTTGCCGTTCTCGTCCAGCCGCTGCGGGTCAAGGCCGTAGGCGGTGGCGGGGTCGGCGAAGAAGCCGGGCTTGAAGTTGGAGAACCGCGCGCGGACGCGGATCTCGGTGTTGAGCGGCAGGATGCGGCCGCTGCCCGGCCGCTGGATCAGCACCTGCGGGGTGTTGCCGGGGATCTCGCCGTACGGGGTGGCGTTGAACACGGCGCCGCGCTGCACGCCGTCGTGCAGCGGCAGGTTGTTGATGTTGCCGTTGGGGTCGACGGTGTCGTCGGGCGCCGCGGTGTCATCCGGAGCGGCAGTGTCATCGGGCGCCGCGGTGTCATCCGGTGCGCTGGTGGCGGTGCTGTCGCCGGCCGGCTGCTGCTGCGCCGAGGCGGCGCTGATGCCGACCATGGCGGCGACCAGCAGCAGCACGGCGATACAGGCGATCCACCGCACCGGCAAGGCTCGCCGGCCGGCAGGTCGGCCTGAGGGATCGAACATGGTCACGATGGCTCCCTCCTTGGTCGAGGAGTCGTCGGAACTGCCGGGCTCTGCGCCCGGTCAGGGGCCGTGACGGCTACTGCTTGACCGTCAGCCAGCCCTGCATCTCCTGCCCGTGGTACTTGCAGTAGAAGCGGTATTTGCCCGGATCGGGCGCTTTGAAGCGGACCAGCTTGTGCGCCTCGGCGGGAATGTTCTGGGACACGCCGAGGTCGCGGAACGTGAAATTGTGCTGGGAGGTGTCGTCGTTGACGATGTCGAGCACGACGGTGGCGCCAGGCGTCACCACGTACGCTCCGGGGTTCCAGAGATAATTGTGGCCGGAAAGCTTCGTGCGGACGCCGCTGCGGAGCGTCACCGGTGCCTTCGCCGGCTTGGCCGCGCGGGCTACCTGGTCGGATGGTCCGTATCCCTTGCCGTCCTTGGTGGTGGGGAGTGTGCAGCCGGCTGCGGCAAGGGCGACAGCGGCCACTGTCAAGACGGTCACTACACGACGGCGTCGCGCCATTGCCAGAGCTCCTGGTCGAGAATCCGCTGGCGAAGTCGAACCTCCAATAGGGAACTCACCTGCCTGGTACCGGATTCCCGATTTCTCACAGGATTTTCCCAGAGTCAGGAGGCACGCTGCTGGGCACGACCGAACTCGGAAAGCAGCAGCCGTCGCAGCCGGGCGCGGGCACGATACAGGCGTGACAGCACGGTGCCCTTGGGCGTGCCCATCACCGCCGCGGCCTCCTCGCACGACAGGCCCTGGAGCTCGACCAGCGTCACCGCCACCCGGTAGGGCTCCGGCAGCTTGGCCAGCGCCCGCCGCAGCGCCTCGCGGTCAAGCTGCCGCAGCGCCTCCTCCTCCGGGCTGGGCACGTCGGCGCGGAACTGGGCCAGCACGTCGACGTCGTCGTCCTCGGCGGTCCGGTAGGTGAGCCGCCGCCGCCCGCGGTAGTCGCGGCAGAACACGTTGTGGGCGATCTGCAGCAGCCACGCGCGGCAGTTGGTCCCCGCCTGGAAGGAATGGAAGGCGCGGAAGGCGCGCAGGTAGGTTTCCTGGGTGAGGTCCTGGGCGGCCACCGGGTCCCCCGTCATGCGGAGATTGGCCCGGTAGACGGTGTCGTGCAGCGGCAGCGCCGTCGCCTCGAACCGCTCCTGGAGCGCGGCGGCCGTCTCCACCGGGGCCACGGCGGTCACCTCCCCACCGCCTGCAGCCGGTCGACGCCTGCGGAATCGGCGGGCGCCCGGTCGCGGTTCCATGCCGTCAGCGGGATCGCCGCCGGCCGCATCAGCAGCGCCAGCGTGAACCCGGACAGCGACGCCCAGACCACCGACCCGGTCCAGACCTCCGGCGCCCAGGTCGCGCCGTAGCCGGCCCGCAGCAGGGCGAAGTGCGCCGTCCACATGACGGCCGGCGCGATCGCCGCCACCGCCCGCAACGCCCAGGGCCGCTGCGGCGAGGGGCGCAGCAGCGCGACCGCCACGTCCGCTGCCGCCCCGCCGAGCACCGCCGCGCCCACCAGCCCGACCAGCGCGAGCTCGGTCTGGGTCGACTCCAGCAGCGCCACCGCACCCCACAGCACCGTGACCGTGCCGAGCGGGGTCTGCCAGCGCAGCAACAGCAGCAGCACCGGGGCGATGAACAGCAGGTTGTGGACCAGGACGCCGAGCAGGTCGTAGATCTGCGCCGTCTCGAAGAACCCCGAGGAGGGCGCCAGCGCCGCCTGCACGGGCCGCCGCCAGGCCACCACCGGGGAGAGGTACTGGAAGAAGAACGCCACCATCGCCGTCATCAGCGTGATCGACAGCAGCACCGGCCCGAACGCCCGCAGGCTGGGCACCCGCGCCGAGCTCGGCCCCGACCAGGCGGCCCGCAGCGGCGAGGCGACCAGCAGGCACGCGGCCACGAACAGCAGCAGGTGGAACGGTGCGATCAGCCGGTTCAGCCCCTGCTCCTCGCCGAACAGGGTGTGCCAGACGGCGTCGCCGGCCAGCGCCACCATCGCCAGCCCCATGCCGACCAGCGCGGCCCGGTAGCCGGGCGGGACCGCCCGCAGCGACCACGCGCCGCGCTGCTGGTGCCGCTGGAGGATCCACAGCGCCGTGACGGTGAAGCCGGCGTACAGCACCCCGTGCCAGGGGGTCAGGAACGGCCCCAGCCCGTCGTCCAGCAGGTTGATGTGGTTCCAGCCGTCCAGGTACAGCCCGAGCACCAGCAGCAGGGAGCACCAGCCGGTGGTCAGGTCCTCGTGCCAGGAGGCGCGCCGGACCCGCCCTGAGGCCAGGTGCCGCGGGCCGGCGTCGGCGCGCCGCGCCCACGGCAGCCCGTCCGGCGCCCGCTCGTGCCGGCCCACCACCCGCTGGCCCGGTGCCAGCACCACGCTCATGGCTGCCAGCCCCGGTGCATGAAGTCGTTCGGCGCGGTCACGTTGACCAGCGCACCGAGCACCGCGGCCACCAGCGCCCCGGCGAACGCGATCACCAGCAGGTTGGCCATCACCTTGCGGACCAGCGGGTCGCCCACCAGCCGGCGCCGGTAGCGCAGTGCCACGAACGCCACCGCCGTCGCCAGGAACGGGGTGGTCCAGCCGACGTGGACCTTCCACTCCATCGCGAAGGTCTCCCAGAACGCCAGCCTCGAGCTGTGCAGCAGGTACTCCCGCGGGTACATGGAGATGTCCCCGCCAGGGGGCACCTCCGCCCGGTAGCCCGCGTAGCCGAACCAGGTCCCGGTGGCCGACGCCAGCCACGCCACCACCGCCAGCGCGGCCGTGCTCAGCTTGCGGATCCGGTCCTTCATCCGCGAGTCCCCGGAGGTGACCAGCGTCCCAAGGCCGCCGCCGAAGGCGTGGACGATCACGATGCCGAACGCCGAGTGGGTCATGAAGAACAGCTGGCGGGTGGTCAGCAGTTGCCCACCGAGGATCACCACGCCGACCACCGCGGCCGCCGCGGCCGCGACCACGAAGACCACCACCGTGGAGGCGTTCAGCAGCCTGGAGGTCCGCCGGGAGGTCGCGCGGCTGTCGGCCCGGTCGCGCCGCGGCAGCCAGCCGAGCCCCTCGGCCTCCTCGGGCTCCACCGGCCCGTCGGGCTCCCAGAGCTCGTCCAGCTCCCCCAGCTCGCCCGAGATGGCCGGGTCGTAGCGGCCACGCCCGGCCGCCAACGGCTCTGCCTGGAAGCCGCCCGACCCGCCAGACCATGCCGGGTCCCAGTCCGGCAGCTCACCGGAGCGTCCCGGGTCCCAGTCGGGACGCCCGGCCCAGCCGTCGGCGTCGCCGGGACGCTCGACCGGCCAGCCGTCCAGCGGATCGGCCCAGCCGCCCTCGCCGGACCGCCCGTCGGTCCAGCCGCCCTCGGCCGGCGCCTGGCGGGTGTCCTCCCCATGCAGGTAGCTGTCGCGCAGCCGCTCGAACAGCGGCTCGTCGCTCGGCCCCGCCGCAGCGGGCGCCGCCGCAGCGGGCTCCGGGTCGGAGCTCACCGCGCGCAGGCCGTTGCGACGCTTCGGCCTGCGGCCGTTGCGCGGCTCCGACGGAACGCCGTACCAGGCGTCCACCTCGTCGAACCCGCCCACGTCGTCGCCGCCGTCGACGCCGTCGTGCACCTGCGTCACGGCGCTCCCCCCTCGCGGCCGAGACCGCCAACCGTCATGAGGGACACGCGCGAGCGGGAACTCGCGCGCGAGGACGGCAGAGCAGGGGTCAGCGCCCTCCAGAGGGAAAGATCGAGCCAGGCCGCCATCGCAGCCACCTCGTATTCATGCGATGCAGCCAACGGCTGCAGGCCGACGGGGGGATCACGATCTCGCCAGCCAAATAGCAAGCCAGCAGGCAAGGTCGTGCGTCAGTATTTCTGCTCTGATAATCACCGAAGGGTCGCGGCGAGTGCGCCTACGGAGGCGTCTCAGGCATTTCCTGTCGTGGGGGCGGCAGGAAGGGGGAGCCCGGACCGATCCGCGATACGGCGAGACAGAGCGGCGGTTCAGGGGAACGGCTGAGCCGGGGGGAAAGCTATTCGTTTGGGTGCCATGGGGGTAGCGCGGCAGACTGTACGACACCCCCCTACTGCAGTCAAATCGTGTGTCGACCGAGATCATGCTGTGATCTTCCAGTCCACGAGAAACCGGTCGCAGCCGTCAAGCCCCTCGACCAAATCCGGCACATGCCAGAAGACGGGAATCCGGCGCAGCCAACGTGAGTTCCCTCCCAAACCGGCGCACAAGCCACCGTTCCCGCCGCCCCGCCACCCAGGCGGGCGGCGCCGAGGCAGAGGGAGGAGGTGACCGACACCGTCGCCATGGGATCGTCCCTGTCCCTCGGACCGGGACGGTAGCGCGTAGCAATCACGAGCGGCCGGGCAGAGGACTCTCCCCCACCCGGCCGCTCGACTCATCTGCGGACCACGAAGGTCACGAAGCTCAGCGTCGCCTCGCCGACCGCGCCGGTCACCTCCCAGCAGCCCTCGGTCGGGAAGTCGACCCCGGAGGCCTGGAACCCGGCCTGGCCATAGCCGGCCGGCACGTCCGCCCGCAACGGCGGCGCCGGCCCGTCCAGCCGCCGGCCCGTGATCCGCAAGCCTCCAGGGACCGCCCGCCACCAGCCGAACTTCATGCCCACCGACCCATCGGGCTGCACGAACTCCGGTCCGGCCGCGATCACACCGTCCGGCCACAGCCCTCCCACCCACAGCCTCCCGTTGCCGTAGGAGGCGCCCCACCCGAAGAAGTCGTCCGGCGAGACCCCGGCCGGCCCGACCGCGCTCGGCCGGGTCGCCGGGCAGCGCCCGGCGTCCGCCAGCGTGACCGGCCGCGCCGGACCTGACGTCGCGGTGCCGGGCGCGGCGGAACTGGGCGCGGCAGCGGTGGAGACGGTGGCGGCGGCCGTGGTCGCCGTGGTCGAGCGGTCGCCGGCGCAGCCGGCCAGGGCGACAGCCGCCAGCAGGCCAACCGTCATCCGGGCGCCACCGCTCCAAGCCATCGCAACCATCTCTACACCGCACCCACCGGGCCGGTTCCGGGCCGCCCGGGGGGCTCACGGCGGCAGCAGCCGGGCCGTGGCGGCCGCCCGGCCCTCCATCTCGGGCGGCACCAGCCGCAGCAGCCGCAGCAGCCCCACCCGCGCCGGCGCGGCCAGCGCCACCGTCACCTCCGGACCGCCCGGCCCGCGACCGACCACCACCGACCGCGGCCGCACCCCGGCCACCCCCGAGTCCCCCACCGCCTCCGCCAGGTAGCCCGCCACCGTCGCACGCGCCCGCCGCTCGGCCACCCGCACCTCCCGCCCACCGCTGGCATACCACGCTGCCGTGTCCACCTCGCCCGCCGCCGCCACCGCCGCCCCGTCGGCCAGGTTGACCAGCGCCCGGTGCCCAAGGAACCAGTTGGAGGTGTCCCATCCCAACGCCAGCACCAGCAACACCAACATCACCAACCCGACCAGCAGCACCAGCAGCTGCCCGTCCTCTGCCCCCGCCCGACCGCGGGCCGCCCGCCTCACCCGCCAAGCCCCCGGTTGCGGTCCACCCGCGTGCGATGGGTCGCCCCGACCCGCAGGCTCGGCGCCGCCACCGCACCAAGGAACGGCAGCCGCGCCACCGGCACCTGGTAGGTCGCCACCACCCGCACCTCCGCGCCCGGCCCGAACCCACCCACACAGGCAGGCGGCGCACCAACCGCGCAGCGCACCTCCAGCCGCATCCCCGCCCGCGGGTCGTCGGACCGGTAGCCGTAGTTGGCAAGCACCTCCCGGTACGCGACCGCAGCCCGCCGCTCCGCGTCCAGCCGGCCGCCGCCGGTCACATACACCCGCCCAACCTCCCGCGCGGCACTCGAGGTCGCCAGCAACGCCCGCTGCACATCCGCCATCACCCCGATCGCATACACCAGCGGCACCAGCAGGCCCCAGCAACACCACCAGCAACTCCACCACCGCCGCCCCACACTCCCCCACACCGACCGC
>Ga0137368_10008792_pt1 | contig 10371 bp, 12 predicted proteins | sample SagtaG_13_FD_104917 | JGI IMG/M metagenome (GOLD analysis project Ga0137368, IMG submission 104917) | Vadose zone soil microbial communities from Sagehorn Ranch, Mendocino, California, USA - Sage1_L_100_16 metaG | ecosystem: Environmental > Terrestrial > Soil > Vadose zone | place: USA...
AGCTAGGTCACCGTGATGGTCCCGACCATCCCGCCGTCGTAGTGGCCAGACTCGTGACAGCCGTAGAGGATCGTGCCCGGCTTGTCGAACGTGACCGTGGCTTCCTTCGTCTCTCCCGGAGCAAGCGTCAGAGCGGGCATGTCCATGTCCATCCCATGCCCCATGGAGTCGTCCGAATCCATCTCCTCTTCGTGGGCCATCTGCGTGGCTTCGTCTCCAAGAATGAACTCGTGCGGATCCGAGCCAGAGTTGGTCACAGCGAACCGGATCGGCTCGCCCGCCTTCACGGTCACCTGGGATGGATCGAACCGGAGCGAGTCGAGAGCGGTGATCTCGACCGTGCGAACGCCGCCGGATGTCTCTGCCGTCGAGGCCTTCGAGCAGGCGGCGAGGACGACTGCGAGCCCGACCAGAACGAGTAGGGTTCTTGATCTCATCAACACACTGATCCCTCCATGACGTTAGACGGGACTGCAGAGTCGACGTCCGGGGATCAGGGTCGAAGCACGGTTCCCTGCTGCGGTGGCGGCCTCCCGGTCATTGGAGCAGGTCGGTCCGGGATCGGCGAGAAACGAAGAGAGCCGAGGATGACCAGCGACCGGACGACGAGGGCTTCGTGATCGGACGCCGCCATGCCGATCACCACGATGACGGCGAGACACGTTCCCATCATCATGAAGTGCTCGCCCATGCCGACCAGGTGCCACGCGAGCGCGAAGGCCAACAGGATCAGGAACAGTGCGACGACGATCCTGAGGCGGGGATCGCGGATCAGTCGCCGGAGAGGTCGCGCAAGGTCGAGCATGTGGCAACGCAGACTACCAGCGGGTCGATGCTCACGCTGACCGCACGCATCACCCGCTCATTCCGCGATGTGCGGGACGAGCGTCGACTTCGCAAGGAGACCCGCCGCGGTCAGCTCGGTTCCGGCGGACAGTCGGGGTAGTACGGGGAACGCTCGGGGTCCATCTTCCTCCTTCCTCTCGCGCGGTCAGCAGCAGACTAGGTTAGGCGCTTACGCCGCGTACTTCTCGGGCTCGACCATGAAGTTATCGTGGCAGCTCTTCGAGCAGAAGTAGTACGTCTGGCTCTCGTACTCCTCGCTCGCGGCGGCTGTTGTCGGATCGATCTCCATACCGCACACCGGGTCCTTGACCGTTGCCACGGTCTCCTCCTTCCTGGTCGGCGCAGGCTCGTCGACCTCCACCCGAACAGGCCCCGGTACCCGCCGCGCGTCACCCTCGACCGCGGGCGCTTTGAACCCACGCAGCCGGTTCGCGTTCGTCACCACCGACAGCGAGCTGGCGGCCATCGCCGCGGCCGCGATCATCGGGTTCAGGACGACCCCGAAGAACGGGTACAGGATGCCGGCGGCGATCGGGATGCCGATCGAGTTGTAGATGAACGCGAAGAATAAGTTCTGCCTGATGTTCCGCATCGTGGCCCGGCTGAGCGCGAGCGCCGAGACGACCCCGCGGAGATCGCCGGAGATCAGCGTGACGTCGGCCGCCTCGATCGCAACGTCCGTGCCGGTCCCGATGGCGATGCCGACGTCGGACTGTGCGAGCGCGGGCGCATCGTTGATCCCGTCCCCCACCATCGCGACCAGCTTTCCCTCGTCTTGCAGCCGCCGAACCTCGAGCGCCTTGTCCTGCGGGAGCACCTCGGCGAGGACGCGCTCGATCCCGACCTGCCGTGCGACCGCTTCGCCGGTACGGGCGTTGTCGCCGGTGATCATGACGACTTCGATCCCGAGGTCCCTGAGGGCACGGATGGCAGAGGGCGAGTCCTCCTTGACCGTGTCGGCGACCGCGACGACGCCGGCGGGACGCCCGTCGACCGCCGCGTAGATCGCGGTCCTTCCCTCCGATGCGAGGCTGCCGGCGGACTCCTCGAGCGTCGATGGGTTCACGCCCGCGTCGGCGAGGAGCCCCTTCCGGCCGACCAACACCTCACGGCCATCGACGATCGCTCGCACGCCCTGGCCCGTGACGGAATCGAACGCGCTGGCGTCGGCGAAGGCGATCCCTCGTGCCTCTGCTCCTGCCACGATCGCCGACGCGAGGGGGTGCTCCGATGAGCGCTCCGCCGACGCCACGAGTTTGAGCAGTGTCTCCTCGTCGAACCGATCGGTAGGGACGACGTTCGTGAGGGCAGGCGCGCCCTTGGTGATCGTCCCGGTCTTGTCCAGGACGATCGTGTTCAGCTTGTGTGCGGTCTCCAGCGCCTCCGCCGAGCGGATCAGGACACCGTTCTCGGCACCCTTGCCCGTCCCCACCATGATTGACAGCGGTGTCGCGAGCCCGAGGGCGCATGGGCACGCGATGATCAACACGGAGACCGCGCTCACGAGCGCGAACGTAAGCGCGGGCGCGGGTCCGAAGTCGAACCAGATCACGAACGTCCCGATCGCGATGAACACGGCTGCCGGGACGAAGTAGCTGGCGACGAGATCCGCGAGACGCTGGATCGGCGCCTTCGACGCCTGGGCTTGTTCGACGAGCTTGATGATCTGGGCGAGCATCGTGTCCCGGCCGACCTTCGTCGCCCGGAACCGGAACGCGCCGGTCTGGTTGATCGTCGCGCCGATGACCGTGTCGCCGGGGTCCTTCGAGACCGGGATCGGCTCGCCGGTCACCATCGATTCGTCGACCGCGGAGCGCCCGTCGAGCACCTCTCCGTCGACTGGGATCTTCTCGCCGGGCCGGACGACGATGACGTTTCCGGCCTCGACGTCCTCGATCGGGATCTCCCGCTCCTCGCCGTCGCGTACGACGCGGGCGGTCTTGGCTTGGAGCCCGATGAGCTTGCGGATCGCCTCACCGGTCCCGGCCTTGGCTCTCGCCTCGAACAACCGGCCCAACATGATCAGCGTGAGGATCACGCCGACTGCCTCGAAATAGACCTGTCGGAGCTCAGAGGGAACGGCGCCTGGAGCGACGGTCACGAACAGGCTGTAGCCGAACGCCGCGCAGGTGCCGAGGGTGATGAGCGAGTTCATGTCGGCGCTGCGGTGGCTGAGGATCAACCAGCCGGTGCGATGGATAGGCCAGCCCGTGTAGAACATGACGGGCGCGATGAACGCGAGCTGCACCCACCGGTTCAACAGGAAGTCCGGTACCCAGGTCGCATCGAAGAACTGCGTCGCCATGACGGCGGTGAGCACCGGTGTCGTGAGGATCGCACCGACGATCACGCGATGCCTGAGGTCGCGGATCTCGGCGCGCCGAGCGATCGCTTCCGCGTCTTCGGTATCTGCCGACCCGGGCTGGCGCCGCTCCTCGACCCGGTACCCGGCCGCCTGGACGTCGCGGCGCATGTCCTCGGTCCGGATCTGCGAAGAGTCGAAGTCGATCATCAAGCGCTCGGCGCCGTAGTTGGTCTCCACGCGGTCGACGCCTGGAAGTCGCTCGAGCAGGGATCCGATGTTGGTCACGCACGTCGGGCAGGCAACACCGTCGGCCCGAAGGGCGAACTCCACCCGGCTCGTACCGCTGACCTGTCGGGTCGGTCCCACACCCACGGCCCTGGCCACCTCATGCGCGTGTGTCGTCAGGGGGGCGGTGTTCGAGGCGACGAGCGCAGTCTCAGACGTCTCGGCCGGCATCTCGCCCGAGCCGTTTCCTGCCTCAACCACGAGCGTGCCGTGGAGCATGTTCATCCCACAGGCGAAGCCGAACTCCCCCGTCCGCGCGGGCATGAGCTCCACGGTCGTCCGACCGAAGGCGGCGAGCGACTTGCTCACTCCGAAATCCGGGAACACGACGCGCGAAGAGCAGTCGCTGTTCTCCTGGCGGTCGAAGATGAGTCGAAGGGGCACGCCCTCCTTCACCGTGATGAGGTTCGGGGAGTAGCCACCCTTGACGGTGATTTCCACCTCTTGCATCCCACCGCGGAGCTCGGCTCGCCTCGCCTGCTTCGGCCCGAAGAAGAACCAGCTGAGCAACGCGATGAGCGCCACCCCCAAGCCGGTCACCAAGATCTCCGTCCCCGTCATGTCTCCCTCGTCCCTTCAGCGGCTCCCGTTCACGCTGGCGGTCGCCCGATCCACGGTCCGATTGGCGCTTCCTCCTCATACCTATACCCTGGGGGGGTTCTATCGTCAACCGGCCAGCGATGGATGGAGGAAACCGTGGCAACGCAGACACGCGGCTACACCGCGACCAAGGACCAGCTCATCGGGCGCCTGGCCAAGATCGAGGGACAGGTCCGGGGGGTGGCCAAGATGGTCGACGAGGATCGGTACTGCATCGACGTGGTGACCCAGATCAACGCCGCCAGGGCAGCCCTGGACAAGGTGGCCCTCGGTCTGCTGGACGGCCACGTCCGCCACTGCCTTGTCGGTGGCCACGGGGGGCCCCGCGACCCGGACGAACAGACGCACGAGCTGATGGGCGCCGTCGGGCGGATGGTCTCTCGGTAAGGGCTGGTTCGGAGTCCGACGACCCTGTTGCAGGGGGTCCTTCTGCCCTTCCTTCGTTCGCATGCCGCCTCCTAGGGTCGCCTCAAGGAGGCTGCCATGGGCAACTGGATGCAGTTCGAGAAGTGCGCCAGGTGCGGTTGGGACATCGGGACCGGCGAGGGCGAGCGGAGCTGTTCGTGGGGCGAGTGCGCGTACCTCCCCGAGGAGCTGGACGTGTACTGCGAGCAGTGCCGCTTCAACTACTTCAGCCTCGAGGGCAATCCCACCTGTGATGATCCGTTGACCTGCGAGCACGCGTCGGTCCCTCTCGCCCATGTAGAGAACTACCGCCGATGGGCGACTGCGCGGGGCATCCCTGTCGGCGCCCCATAGCGTCGCGGCGCCTCGACGGAGGGACGTGATGAGCGCGACGGCGCCGGCTCCGATCCTCCTCGTCGAGCATGACGAACAGCGAAGGGCCCTCTTCGGCGGGTGGCTGCAAGACGCCGGGTACGAGGTTCTCGCGTGCCCGGGCCCTTCGGCTCCCGGTATTCCTGTATCGGCAGTCGAGAGGGTCACCGCGCACTGGTGGATCCCTGTGGGGTAAACAAATTCGATCGGCCTATTGACATGCGGCGTTGCCGCGACGCCTGGGAGTCGGTCAGACTGCGCCCGTGCTCGCGTGCCTCCTGTATCGGGTGCTGTGCGGGGTTCTCGGCCTGCTCGTCCGGATGGGCGTCGATGACCGGGACCTGGAGATCGCCGTGCTCCGCCATCAGCTGAGGATCGTGAGGCGGCGGGGGAAGCGACCCCGCTACCGCACTGCCGACCGGGCCCTCCTGGCCGCGGCCAGCAGGTTCCTCTGCCGCGAGCGGTGGTCCGCCTTTCCAGTCTGTCCCGACACGCTCACCCGCTGGCGCCGACTCCTCGTGAGCGGCAAACGGTCCAGGCGGCGTCGAGGGCCAGGACGTCCCCCCATCGATCCCGAGGCACGCGAGCTGATCCTTCGGATGGCCAGGGAGGACAGCACCGGCACAGACGATCCCCTTTGCCACCAAGGCCTGGCTCCAGAGATTCCCCTCGCTTCCGCACCACCCCCGTTCAAGTCTGCAGCGATACCGATCTGGGGCCGGTGGTCACCCTCTGATGGGGCCGTCCGGAGGGGGACGAGAGGCACAACGCCCAGCATGCTGGAGGACAGACATCCCGACGCGGTCGGCGAGCGGGTGCAACGGAGAGGCCAGGGCCGCCGGTGGGAGGTGAGAGCCAGATGGTCCGTATCGAAGGTGATCTTCATCAACCGGCCGGTGGAAGAGGTGTTCGACCTCGTGGCCGATGAGCGCAACGAGCCGCGCTTCAATCCCCGGATGCGCCGGGCCGAGAAGATCTCGGAGGGACCCATCGGCGTCGGCACCCGCTTCCGGGCGGAGACCGTGAAGCATGGGCCGTCGGGATGGTCATCGAGTACACCGGCTACGAGCGGCCCCAGAGGCTCGCTTCGACCACGCGCATGTCCTCACATGGATATTCGGTACACCCTGACGTTCGAGCCCGTTCCCGAGGGGACCTGGATGCGGTGGTCGGGGGACCTGGAGCCGCTTGGCATCCTCAAGGTGATCACGCCGCTGGTCGCCTGGATGGGCCAGCGATAGGAGCGAAGAATCTGGACGGGCCTCAAGCGCCTCCTCGAAGGGTAGATGACGCCTGCCGTCTCTGCGTGGGCCGACCGACGGATGCCTCCACGCGCTGGGAAGCCTGACCCGTAGAGCCCCCAACATCTTCGCGTTGGCACGCTGTTGGCAACTCAGCGGCCAGCCGTTCCTGAAGGATGCGAGCCGTCGTTGGCCCCTTGCCCTTCAGCTCCACGACATACGGCTCCGAGAACCGGTATTGGTCCGATAGACGCTCGTACACCGTTTCGGATGCCTGAATGGTGCCCGGTGCAGCGTTGGTTTGGAGTCGGCTGGCGGTGTTCACGGTGTCACCCCAGATGTCATACGCGAACTTCCGGCGCCCGATCACGCCCGCCATCACCGGGCCACAGGCGACCCCGATCCTGACGCCGATCGATGCACGACTCGGCCACCGAAGACCCGAAATGCACTCGCGGACCTCCAGGGCCATCTCGGCGGCCGCCTCCAGATGATCCGGCCGGGGGTCCGGGACGCCGGCGGCGGCCATGTAGGCGTCGCCCACCGTCTTGATCTTCTCCAGGCCGAAACGGTCGGCAAGCCGGTCGAACCGGGTGAACACGTCGTCGAGGGCCGTCACCAGCTCCGCCGCGCTGCTGATGGACGCCTGCTCGGTGAAGCCCACGAGATCCGCGAACAGCACGGTGACGTCGGCGTACCCCTGTGCGAGGTGCCGGGCGTCGATGCGTGGGTCCCGCACCTTCAGTCTGCCGATGATTGCCTCGGGGAGCACGTTGCGGAGAAGGCGATCGCCCCGCTCCCGCTCCCGATCGAGTTCGCGTTCTCGGATGAACAGCAGGCGGGCGAACCGCTCGAGCGCATACGCGGCTCCCGTTCCGATCACCGCAAAGGCCACCAGGTAGACGTCAGCCTGAACGAGGTCGACTCCCCCGTGACCGGGGAAGAGGATCATCGTGAGGTTGTAGTACCCGATGACGAGTGCGGCGGCAGACGCCGCGTACATGTACTGAAGCCGCAGGAATACGCAGGTGACCACCAGGATCATCATCAGGCTGGCGACGCCACCCCACTGCGGGCTGTGGCCGGTCAGGATCCGGTGCATCTGCGATACGACCGAGTTGGCGACGACCATCGCGACGATCGCCGGCTGCCAGATGCGCACGTACCAACGGGTATACGTGAGGGCCAGGCTGGCCGCAATGACGGGAATGCCCACTCCGTAGTGGAGCAGGAGCTGGAGGCCGTATCCCACATCTGTTCCCGGGTCCGTGTAAAGGCCGAAGAAGGCCCAGGCCAGGATCCCCACGACGTGCGCGGCACGGATGTACGGGAGGTTGTCGCGAAAGTACTGCTCCTGGAACCGGTGCTCGACACCTCTGTCGAGGAAGCGCAGAGAGACCCGACGAAGCTCGGCGGCTGGCCTCCGCATCAGGACAACCCCCTCAGCTGAATCCGGTCGGATCGACCAGATCGCTGGTCGGCGTGCGCGAGCGCCTCGATCATCGGTCGATCCCCTTTCCTACATCTGCATCGCGTACTCGCTCCGCCGGTAACGCATGAGCCCGAGCATGGCCACGATCATCACTGCGCAATACCCACCGCACTGTGCGCCTTTAGTGACCCCGAACCACACGAGGCAGAGGAAAGGGATCACGGGGAGGACCATCGCAGCCGCCATCTCAAAGGAGTTCCTCCGCCCCATGCCCCGGTACAGCATCCAGGCCACCATCGGGACGGTCATGCCGACCGCCATGGCCAACAGGGCCTGGGTCGGGTACTGGGTGGTCACCTCGTCCCACGACTTGAGCCCCACGATGGAGATAAAGATGGCGCCGGTGGCGATCATCCCCACCACCATCGCCCCGACCATCTCCAGGAAGTGTCGCCAGAAGTGTGACAGGTGTCGCTTGTGGGGGATCTCTGGCGAGATCACCTGATCCTGGCCGGGATCGTGACCCGAGGCCGGATCGCGACCGACGGTGTGTGTTTGGGACATCAAATCACCCCCTCCTCTTCTCTCCCCTCTGCGCCGCGGTTCCGGTCCTGGGGAGAGACCTGGCGCGATGCCTACTGCCGGGTCAGTGCCTGCGCGTTCTGAGCACGCCGCTCCCTTGACCGGCGGACCGCTGTGTTGATCCCGTAGGCGCAAAGACCGCAGCAGACCGCCACGCCCACGATCACCGCGATGATCACCATTGCCAACCACCTCCCTGGCCGGGCTCGGCGCCCCCCGAGGTATCCGGTTCTCGCCCGGTTCCGGTGAACCTCGCTAAACGGCAGGTTCCGCGCGAGGGCCCTATGGCCCCGAGCTGACGGGACCTTCGTCAGGCAGCCACGAGCGGCCAGTGGGTACGGAGTCACCTACCCGCGGCGACTTTCCTCGGCACGTGCGGCCCCATCGCGGCCCCGCCCCAGGTCAGACGTGGTTGCAGCGGACTCTTGGATCCGCTGGACGCCTCCGATCGCGAGCAGAGAGAATTCACCCCTGACCAGGCACGACGGCTATCCGGTCGTCGAGGTCGCGCCAGGCGGAAAGAAGTGGATGACCAGCGGAAACGGGTGGGGCGGGGTGGACTCGAACCACCGGCCTGCGGTTTATGAGTCCGTTTCGAGGGTCTCTGCGACCTGGGGCGATGACCGCAAAAGAGCGTCTGACCAGCACTTCTTGTGCCCGACGGCTCGGATGACTTCCGGAGGTTTCCCGGTCCGTCGCGGGGCAGACGCGGGGCACATATTCCCCATCTGCAATGAGAACAGCCACCGCTCACTTCTCGGACCAGAGCCCGTTGAGGACCCTGTCTAGGCGAACGTCAGGTCTCCCGCGCTACGGTCGATGTACAAAGGACATGAGTGGTCCCGTCCCGGCCCGTCCCGACATCCAATCCGCGCCCGTCCCGCCTCGTGGGCCGCGTCGGTGGCGGTGGATCGTGATCGGGTCCATCATCGGCATCGGGTCCGTCGTATGGATCGCTGGGTTCATCGCGTACGCGACCCACGACCATCCCGGCGGTTTCATCGGCGACCGGGGGTTCATCGACGCCGCTAATGCCGCTTGCCGAAAGGCCCGCGCCAGCCTTCCGCCGCCCGCCGCGCCCGATGCTACCCAGGAGGAACGGGCAAGGGTCGTGGAGGCAGTGCACACGTGGATGTCGGCACTTGTGAACGAACTGGCAGTTATCCCGGTACGGGGCGGTGACCGCGACGAGGTTCGGTGGTGGATCGCTCGTTGGCGGAAGCTCATCGCCGTCGGGCCGAAGTATGCCGAAGCGCTCCGGACCGGCGACCCGGAGATCTACGTCCCCATCGGCAACCTGGGCGATCAACCCGCACGCGACATCAACTCGTTCGCGACAAACAACGGGATTGACGCTTGCGTGCTGTGACGGGAAGGGCGACCACCAAGCGCGTTGAGCATGTCCCACGAACAAACGCCGGAGTGACTATGCTCGAGCGGGACGGCTCTCTCGGCGTTCCGCAAGGGGCCAAGGACCCGATCGTGCGACGCCATACCCGACAGGGCGAAGCCGCAATTCAACTCATCATCGAGCCCCAGGAGATCAAGCCGGGCGAAACTATTACGGTCCGTCTCGTGAACCGGGGCGAGGTGGATCTCCTCACCGGGCTCCCCTTCTATGTCCAGCGCCGGGCCGGCAAGGAGTGGGTCGCTGCGCCCTGGCCTAAGAACAGCGCCTTCCCCCTAGTCGGCATCCCCCTGCCTCCTGGCGGAAGCACCAAACCGCAACGCTGGCCGATCGATGACGTGGACGCGCAACCAGGGCTCTATCGAGTCGTGAAGTCCGCCCGGTACGAGGATCCCAACTATGCTCGCCCCGAGGTGCTCCTCACGGCCCACGCCCGCTTCCGCGTCCGAACGGGTTGACATGGTCGCTCGCATCCGGTGGTCGATCAGCTGTTTTCGGTGCCGACCTCCGCTCGACTTGGATCGGACCTAGATTCTCCGGGAGCCGCCGAACACTAGGGATCGGCTGGAGTTCCTCGGATGGATCGCCGCACGGGGCAAGGAGCATGACCCTCGGCGGACACTGAGAAGAAGCCCGCAAACGCCTCGACCGTGTGCTTGACACGACTGCTGATCTGGTTGAGCGAATCGACCACGAGCCCACCCTTCGCTGGGCCCGTCTCCGTGAACGCTACATCGAAGGTGAAATGAGCGTGCAGTGGCTACGGGATCACCTCCGGCCGAGTCCCGTCAAGTGGTGGACTTTGAGCATCGCCATCCTCGTTCCTCACGCGATCTGAGCGAGCAGTTCCTTGGTGTCCTCACCTCCTTCGAAGGCGTCCACCTTGGCCATCGAA
>Ga0137368_10008801_pt1 | contig 10366 bp, 5 predicted proteins | sample SagtaG_13_FD_104917 | JGI IMG/M metagenome (GOLD analysis project Ga0137368, IMG submission 104917) | Vadose zone soil microbial communities from Sagehorn Ranch, Mendocino, California, USA - Sage1_L_100_16 metaG | ecosystem: Environmental > Terrestrial > Soil > Vadose zone | place: USA...
CACAACGAAGGTGTGCGGATCGCCGACCTCGTTCGTCGCGTCAGGCGCGATCGAGATCCTCGCGGCCGCCCACTTCTTCGTCGCGTCACCGCTGTCGCCGGCGTTCGAGTCGCCAGTCTCGCGATGCAGCGAGATGCCACCGACGATGACTTCCGTGCTCCCCCTGACCACCGTCGTGCCGACCGTGGAGGAGGTGATGAAGACATCGCAGGAACCCGTACCTCCCGAGGTGGTGCAGCTGCTCGGGCCTACGAAGCCGCCTGGGCCGGAGATGATCGCGAAGTCGATCGTCGTTCCGTCCGCAGCGTCGGCGAACGAGCCAGAGCCGTCGTTGACGTTGACGTGCCCGGTGAGCTTGTGGTTCGTCGACAGTGCGTTCGTTGCAACTTGCGGCGTGATCTGGATGTTCGCGTCGACGAACGTCTTCACCGAGTCGGTGGTGTTGGCGCCCGACCCGTCAGTCTGTACCGTGAACGACGCCGAGCCCGCGACCGACAAGCTCGCGGACGCATCGGCCGTGACCGTCCCCGCAGAGGTCGAGGTGAAGACGATCGTGCACTGGCCGCTCGCGTTCGTGTTCGCACCCGAGTCGTCACACGTGCTTGCCGCAGCATCGAGGACTGCGTTCGCTCCATTCAAGTCGGCGAGTGTGAAGTCGACATGCTCATCCGCCGCCGGCTGGAAGCCCGTGCCGTCGCCGGTGTCCTCTTCCAACGTAACCGTGAACGTGTGCGCGGAGCCGACCTCGTTCGTCGCATCCGGCGACAACGAGATCCGCGCGTCAACCCACCGCTTCGTCGCCGGGTTGGAGTTGGCCCCGAGACCACCGGTGTCGCGAGTCAGCGAGACACCGCTGACCGAGAAGGTCGTATGGGCGGATACCTTCGTCACGCCCGTTTGCGACGAATTGAGATCGACCGTGCAGTCGCCGCTCGCGTTCGTCGTGCACGAGCCCACCGAGAAACTGCCCGGGCCCGAGTCCTTCGAGAACGTCACGAGCACACCCGACGCGTTCGCCGAGCCGGTGCCGTCGTTCTTGTTCACGTGCGCTGTGAAGGTGTGTGTGGCGCCCACCCGGTTCACGCCGTCCGGCGAGATCTGGATGTTCGCGTCCACTACGCGCAACGGCTCACATGCACCATCCGCCGGCACGTACGTCGGGTCACCAGCGTAGTGAGCCTGGAATCCGTACAGGCCCGCAGCAAGAGGTCCCTGCGGGAAGCCGGTGGCATCCGCCTGGCCGCTCGCATCGAGCGTGATGTTCTCGGAGGTCACAGCCGGCGTGCCTTCGCAGGCGTCGTTGGTGAACCAGTCGACGGTGATCGTCGAGCTCGGCGTCGCGGTTGCGCCCGTCACTGTGACGAGGTCATGAACCGTCGTGCCCTTCTCCACAGCCGTGACCACCTGGTGCGCGGCGTTGTAGATGTCCGTCGAGACGTTCGGCGTCAACCTGGTCGCCGTCAGCGGCTCACACGGGCCGTCGCCTTCGTCGTACGTGGTGTTGCCGTTGTAGTGGGCCTTGTAAGAGAGTCCGCCCACCGGCACCGTCGCGTCTTTGCTCGGATGTGCGATGCCTCCCGACAGCGTGATCGTCCCGGCGAACGCGCCGGTTCCTGAGCACGAGGTATTGCCCGAATAGACCGTGAACGTGACGCTGCCGGTCGGTGTACCCGCGCTTCCGCTGACCGTTGCCTTGTCGTGCACGGTCGAGCCGATCGTGGCCGACGTGATCGCGGACGCGCCTGCGCCATCGTCGGCACCGGCGCCCGCATGAATGTCCGTCGTGACCTGTGGCGTGGCCTTGACCACCTGGAAGCACTCGGTTAGCGCGGAATCGAAGGAGCCGTCAGGGTAATTCGCGTCGCCGTTGTAGACGGCTCGGAAGCAGTACCAGCCCGGCTCCGTGGGCGCAACGGCGGGCGAGACGACCGTTGTCGGGTTCGTCGAACCCGAAATGGTCGTCGTACCGGCCGAGGTACCACCGGTGACGCATTGCGCGAGCGCCTGCGTTGCCTGAGGGCCGCAGAGGAAGAAGGAGACGCTCCCGGTCGGCACCGGCGGTGAACCGACGAGCGCCGTGCCGGTGATGACCGCCTGATCCGTGACGGACGTGCCGGGCAGAACGGCGGAACCTGAAACCGAGGTCGCGCCGGCCATCGGCGTCGAGATGGTGCCGGTCGCGCACGTGTTGAAGCGGCCGGCAGCGTAATCCTTCAGGGTCGCCGTCGTCTCCTGTGAGGACCGCGTTTCCGCCTGGAAGCGCGCAAAGCAGGGAACCGTGCCTGCCGACAAGGCGAGCACGTCCGTCAGATCGACGCCGACCTCGAGGAACTCGTTCTCGTGCAGCGGGTCCGTCGTGTTGTGCGGAGCCCATGCCGTCTGGAACGGAGTCGCGTTGACCTCGCCGCAGACATTGTCATCGGCGCCGATGTTTTGGCAGAAGCCGCCGCTGCTCATCAGCGACAGGGCGCCGCCGGTCCACTCGTAGACCTCGACCAGCGGGTGGGCGCCCCCGCCTGTGAAATTGCTCAAGATGAGGACGTCGCCCTCCGTGTGCTGTCCGTTGAAGTTGCCGGGGGAGTTACAGCCGACAGCGCCCTTGAAGATCCAGAAGCCCATGAAGGAGTTGCCGTTGTTCGTATCGCGCTCGCCACCGACATAGAGGACGACGTGGTTGTCTGCGCTACGGAACAGCGCGGCGTACGAGTTCGAGATCTCGTCCTTCGGGGTCGGGTTGTTCACCGAGCCGCACTGCCACGTGCTCACGTTGTCGATGTCCTTGTTGCTCTCCGCGAAGTAGCTCGTGTCAGGCGTCGCGGAGTCGGCACTGAAATCGGCCGTCAGAAGCCGGGGCTCGGCCGCCGACGTCAAGATCTGCTGGCCGCTCGAGTTGAAAATCGACTCCCAGTCGTAGGGAGCGCCGGAGCCGCTGTTGTCGGCCGTGTTGGCGAACTGAGACGCCGTCGTGTCCAGCTCGAAAAGCCCGGCGTCGTGGACGCCGAGACTGCTGGCCGGAATCAAAAGCGCGACAGCGGCAACGGCCGCGATTCCCGCGACGCGAAGCGCCGTCATCCAACCACTGGCAAATGGCTTCATTACCGTCCTCCCCGATCCTGTTTTTCGTCAGCGCCGCAGTTCCGCGCCCCGGTTACGACCAATTCACTAGATCTAGCGATACAGGAACTTCATGAACCCAGCAAGGCTTGACCTGGGCTATTTGACCTAGCCAAAAGTCGAGCGATGAATGCAGAACGGCGGGATTACGGAGGTCTCGCGTATGTGGGTCGCCACAGCCGATTCAGCGGTCAGACCTGCACATGTACCGATTCGTGGGCGCCTTGAATGTTTCGGGCAATTCCTGTATGAACCGCTTAGGAAAAGCACGGTTGCGGCGTGGGGAAGTGCGGAACCGTTGTCATTGCGGACGGGGACGAGGGCGGGTTGCGGCATGGATCGGAAGGGCGGAACAGTTGTCATCGCGGACGGAGACGAGGGCGGTCGCGCCCTCGCCTCGGCCGCGCTTAGTCGGGCGGGGTACGAGGTCGTCGAAGTAAGCACTGGCGCGGCCGCGCTCCAGACTCTTGACACAAGATCAGTCGCGCTGGTCGTGCTCGAGGTCGGCTTGCCGGACATGACCGGCTACGAGGTCTGCCGCGAGATTCGGGCAGAGCGCGGTGAGGACTTGCCGATCTTCTTCCTGTCAGGCCTTCGCACCGAGCCCCTCGACCGTGTCGCCGGCCTGTTGCTCGGCGCGGACGACTTCATCGTCAAGCCCTTCGATCCCGACGAGCTCGTCGCCCGCGCCCGGCGGTTCGTCAACCGCAGACCGGCGTCGCGCGAGGTCGAGACAATAGATCCAAGCTCGCCGCAGCTGACACGGCGAGAGCTCGAGGTGCTGAACCTGCTCGTCGAAGGGCGCCGGCAGAAAGAGATCGCGGAGCAGCTCGTGATCAGCCACAAGACGGTCGCGACGCACATCCAGAACCTGCTCGGCAAGTTCGGCGTCCACAGCCGTGCGAAGCTGATCACACGCGCGTACTTGCTCGGTCTCGCCGGCACGCTCGTCGCCGGGGCATCTGCGCCCTAGCGCGTCGTTTCTGGTTAGCGCTTTAGCGCTTGCCCCGGCTCACCACGAGGGTCACCTGCGAACCCGCGCGCAGCTTCGTCCCGGGCTTCGACTTCTGTGAGATGACCCGGCCCCTTCGCTACCGTCTTCGACTTCGCCAGCGTGACCTTGCCGGTGCGGCAATGGCCGGCTGTGATCCGCTTCTTCGCAGTGGCGAGCGGCTTGCCTTTGACGTTCGGGACGACGCAGAAGACCGTCTTGACCAGCGTAACCGGCTGGAGGATCTGGTTTTGAAGGTCGCGAAGGCGCCCCTTGGCGGCGCCCATCGTTATCGTGCACTGACCTGTTCCCGCGCACGCGCCACTCCAGCCCGCAAACGAGGAGTTGGCGTCCGGCGTCGCGGTCAACGTCACGGTCGCGCCTGCATCGAAACCACCGGCGCAAGTCGCGCCGCCGCTGATGCCGGCCGGGCTGCTGGAAACGCTGCCGCTGCCCGTTCCCGTCTTGGTGATTGTCAACGTGAAGCGCGGTGGTGTCGGCGTGACGGCATTTGAGTCGGCGGACGTTGGCCCGGTCCCGGCCGCGTTATTCGCCGCGACCTTGAACGTGTAGGTCGTATCGTTCGTCAGGCCGGTCACCGTCACCCGCTTGACGGCTCCCACCGAGGTCACGCCTTGGGCCGCTCCACCGACGTAGCGAGTCACGTCGTAGCCGGTGATCGCGCTGCCGCCGTCGGAGGCGGGCGCGCTCCACACCACGGTCGCCTGCCCGGGCGCGGCCGAGGCTGACACGTTCGTCGGCGTCCCCGGCAGCGTCTTGGGTGTCGCCGCCGCGGACTCCGCCGACGGCGGTCCGGTGCCGATCGCGTTCTTTGCCGAAACTCTGAACGTGTACGTCGTGCCGTTCGAAAGTCCGGTCACGGTCGCCTCCGTTACCACGCCAACGGGCGTCACGCCCCGCTCGACACCGCCGACGTAACGCGTCACGTCGTAGCCGATGATTGAGCTGGCTCCGTCCGACGAAGGCGGAGTCCAAGTCAGCGTCACCTGTGCATCGCCGGCGGAAGGCGTCACACTGCTCGGCGCATCAGGCACGGTCCTGAGCGTCACGTGCAAGTGAATCGTGCCGACCGCGGCCCTGGAATCCGTCGACGCGAGTCCGATACGTCGTCGCGGATGTCGCCAGGAACGTCACCGAGCTCGTCTTGTCGGTTAGCACGACGACATCGTCTTTGCTCGCGATCACGTTGAGCGCGTCAACGGTGTCACCAGTGTAAACGCCGAGCAGCGTGTTGAAGTTGCTCGTCGCCGTGTTGATCGTCACACTCCGCGTCGCCGGCGCCGCCCACGAGCACCAGACGGACGCACCACGTCGGTGCCAGCGACCCTCGGCGCTTCACCAAGCTCCAACGTCGCCGCAATGTTCGTGTCGCTAACCGCGACCGCTGATCCGACCAACGGCGAGGCTTGCATGCAGTTGTCGTTCGGCGGGTCGGGCAGCTCGTTCAGGTCGACGGAAACGGGTGCTATCCCCGAAGCCGTCGACGCTGATCTGATACGTCGTCGATGCCGTAAGGTACAACGTCACTGAACTCGTGAGGTACTCAGTCGGCAGGACCAGGGCGTCGACGTTGCTCGCAACCAGGGCGAGCGCAGTGACTGCACTGCCGGTGTAAACGCCGAGGAGCGTGTCGAACTCGCTTCCTTCGGTCGTGAATGTCACCTGACCATCCATCGAAGGCGTCCTGCGGTACCAGATCGAGTGCTTAGCCTCGATGGCGATGCCGTCGATAAGGATCGTGTCCAACTCGCCCGTGTCGAGCGTTGCGCCCACGTTGGTGTCGCCGGTCCGAGAGTCCGACGTCCCGCTCAAGACAATCGCGTTAGCGAAGTTGTCGTTGACAGGTACATCCGGAGACGAGCCGTGCGCGCTCGCGCCGCCCAGCAGCGAGCCCGCGCCGAGCGCGGCGGCGGTGAATGAGATGCCGCCTCAACGCTTCACGCGTCGGAGCACCCGCCCTGCCGTCGTCTCATCTTGCATACGTCCGCCCGGTACGCCCACCGCTGTGCCGCATGTCTTCTCCCCAGTCGTTCTCCGCCGCGAATCGACCTTAGCGTCTGGCGGCCTTCCTTTCAAGAGGTGTTCTCGCCCAGCGAGAGCGAAGACGCGACGACGTTCGAAGGTGTGCGCTCCTCGACGAGCACTGCGCGCAGCGCGTCCACCGCGAGCATGCCCATCGCCTCGCGCGTCTCTCTCGTGGCGCTGCCGAGATGCGGCGTCAAAACGACGTTCTCGAACCAGAGGAGTTCCTCCTGAACCTCGGGCTCCTGCTCGTAGACGTCGAGTGCCGCGCCGGCGATCACGCCTTCGCGCAGCGCGACAACGAGCGCTCCCTCGTCGACGATCGAGCCGCGCGCGGTGTTGACGAGGACGGCCGACGGTCGCATGCGCTCGAGCGCGACGCGATCGATGAGGTGGAAGGTGTCTGTCGTGAGTGGGCAATGCAGACTCACGACGTCCGCTGTTGCGAGCAGTGCGCCGAGGTCGTCGCCGCGGCCGGCGAAGATCGGCGCGGCACCCATTGACTCGGCGAGCCGCGCAGTCGCGCGGCCGATGCGGCCGGGCCCGACGACGCCGAAGGTCTTGCCGCGCAGGCTTTCCCCGAGCATGAACTCGAGCGAGAACGTCCAGCGGTCGCGCCGGCGCACGAAACGGTCTCCCTCGGCGACGCGGCGCAAGAGGGCCAGCGTGAGCGCGATCGCCAGCTCCGCCGTGGTCTCCGTCAGCACGTCCGGCGTGTTCGCGACGAGGACGCCGCGCTCGCGCGTCGCCGCGAGGTCGACGTTGTCGACGCCGGCACCGTAGTTCGCGACGATGCGCAGCTGCGGCCCGGCGCGGTCGAGCAGCTCCGCGTCGACCCGCGTCGTCAGCAGCGAGAGGATGCCGTCCGCCCCTTCGGGGCCCTCGGCCGGCGCGAACGTCTCGTCGAGCGCCGCGCGCACGCGCTCCGGCACGGGGCCGGTGACGTGGACGACCGGCCGCAACTAGGACGAGAGCGTCACGGCCGCCTCGCGCAGGGTCGGGCTCGCGACCGGCCCCGAGACGAAGAACAGCCGCACGTCGTTGCGGCCCGGCCTGAACGCCGAGTCGGAGGGCAGCAGCGAGAAGCGCTGCTTCCCTGCGGACTGGTACGTCGGCGCAACCGCGGCGATCCGTCCGTTCAGCGCGAGCGCGAGCATGCCGCCGCTCTTCAGGCCCGGGAACTTCCCCGAGACCGGCGAGGGAACGAGAGGCGAGTTCTTCGGAAGTGACCGCAAGAGCTTGCTCCCGACCGCGTCGACGACCGCCTGCGCGTCGACCCGGCCGGCAATGGTCACCGCGTTCAGCGGCTTCCCGACGAGCGGCCGGTAACGCCCGGTCGCCGAGAACCGCAGGCCCCACGCCCCCGTGCCGAACAGCGAGATCTCGCGCGCGAGCGAACGCTTCCGCTGCGCGAGCACCGCGGCGTACGGGGCGGTGATCTTCCCGACGTGGACGATCGGCTTGTCCGTGGCCGCCTTCAGCGCCGAGCTGCCGGTCGTCGCCCACGGGACGTCGACCCCGAGGACGTCGGCGATCGTCGGCAGGATGTCCTCCGTGGTGATGTGCGTGTCGACGACGCGTCCGGTCTTTTGCCCCGGGAGCTTCACGAAGAACGGGATGAACGCCAGATCGGAGAGGTTCGTCCTCGTCGGGTCGCGGCGCTTGTCGCCGCCCCGAAAGCTGATCCCGTGGTCCGGGTCGACGAGGACGAGCGCTCTGTCCCAAAGGCCCACAGCCTTCAGGCGACTGACGAAGCGCCCGAGCAGGTTGTCCGTATATCCGACCTGAAGCAGGTGGCGCTGCCAGGCCTGAACTGCGAGGCTCGAGCTCCACCAGAGCTCGTGGGTGCGCCCCGGCGCCCGCGGGTTCGCGACCGCGCGCACCCGGCCATCCGGGTAGTACAGCCAGGGCCCGTGAGGCATCAATACGTGGATGAAGTAGAGCGACGGCTTCTTGCCGTCTTGCCGGTGGAATGACGCGATGAAGCGATTGAAGTCCTGTACGCGACCGATGTAGAAGGTGTGCATGTTGACCTTCGGCAGCGTCTCGCCCTCGAGCTCGTCGCCGGCGTCGGATCCGAAGTTGCCCCACGACTCGTCGATGTTGGGCAGCCGGTCCTCGAGGCGCGGCGGTGCGATCAGGTGGAGATAGACCGTCCGCGCATCGGAGTAGAGCGACGACAGGCGCGAGCCGATGCTCGGTTCTGAGCGCCGGCACAGCTGAGACGGACAGAGTCGGGTCTGCGACTCCGTCACGTGCATGCGGTATCGACTCGCCAGCAGCGTGAAAAGGTTGTGCGGATAGTTCTGGGCGAGGGGCAGCTCGCCGCGAATCGGCGGGTTCCCGGTCAGGATTACGGGCACCGCGACTGTCGTCGAGGCAGAGAGCGTCGTCGTGTTGCGGAACCAGATCGAGGTGCGCGCGAGCCGGGCGAAGTTCGGGAACCGCCTCGCGTCGATTTGCTCCTTCGCGTTCATCAGATCGATGACGGGGAACTCGTCCAAGAGGAGGTAGACGACGGGGGTCGAAGCGTCGACGTTCGCGGTCGTGGCTTTGACCTCGGCCGGGAACACCAGCTCCTCGACCTTCGAGTCGAAGAGGAAGCTGCCGAGGAAGACGAGCGAGCCGGCCGCCAGGATCGTTAGGAACGAGCGCGCGATCGACAGTCGCCACGCCGCGACGGCGATGACGAGCCCGATCACGATCGCTCCGCCGATCAGCACGGTGGTGCCGCCGACGCCGGCCCGCTTGAGCGCCTGCACGCCGAATACGGCGCCGAGGCCCGCAAGGAAGACGTGGTGCAGCACGACTGCGTCGCGCCTGGTCACCAGCTCGACGACGACCTCGACCGTCAGCAGCACGAGTGCGGGCGCGAACGTGACGACGAGCGCGAACAGCACGATGTCGGACGGCGTCGACCCGCGCACGGCGAAGAACTCGGCGTTCTTGCCAAGGATGTCGAAGAGCGGCTGCGCGAGCGCGAAGCCGGAGGCCGCGAGAAGCTGCGCCCCGCGCACCGCCGGCTCGCGGAACCGCGAGGCGCTTCTAGCGCGGGTTCGCGTGATAGAGGACGCGTGTTCCACTGGCGAGCTCCTCCGTGCGCTCGATCTCGAAGTGTTGTGCGAGCGCACGTTCGAACGGCTCCCGGTCGTAGTCTGGATGCGCGCCTGGCTTCTTGCGCTTGAGCAACGTCGCCACGCGCGGATCGTCGCGGGTCGGGAACTCGATCACGAGCGCCGTGCCGAGTCCCGCCAGCCACGACAAGAACTCCGGCACCGGCACGTTGCGGCCGATCGCAACGTGATGCAGAACAGCCAGGCAGAGCGTCAGCTCGGGGCGGCCGCGGGCGTCGAGCGTCTGCCGTTCCAACCCATGCCACCCGAGCGCAGGCGACGGATCGGTGACGTCGACGGCGAGTGGCAGGATCGTCGTCTCGCCCTCGGCCGCGAGCGAGCGGTACAGCCGGTCCACGACGGCGGGATCGCCGTCGAGCGCGACGACGTAGCGCGAGTTCTCCGCAGCGATGCGCGAGTGCCGTCCCTCGTTGCAGCCGATATCCCAGACGAGGCCCCAGTCACGCGTGTGCACGACCTCGCGCACGAATTCCTCCTTGCGCGCGGCGTCGGCTTCGTCATACGACGTCGTCGCGCTGTAGCCCGACCACGCGGTCGAGCCGGGTTTCCAGTCGAGCCGGCGCACGACCTTTTCGAGCCGCCGCACGTTGGCGATGATCAGCTCCTTCTTGAAGCCGGCACGCCGTAGCTCGGTCTTCACGTCGCGCTCGGAGTCATCGTGCTTGCGCTCGAGCCGCGCGTGGAGCGCGACGTTCGTCAGGCCGCCGCGGCGGAAGACGTCGCGGAACGAGAAGACGCGGCGCGCGTCGACCGGCGTGATCCCGTCGAGGCTTCCGCGCAGCCACGGCCGGAAGTCGACCCCTTTGTACGCCTGCAGCAGCAGGGGATTGAGGTAGAGCATGCAGAACTGGCGATACCCCGCCCACGGCTCGCCGGGGCGCAGCCGCTCGAACGAGCCGATGTCGATGAACCGGGGCCGCGCGCCTCGCCACTGCACGTTGTACGACGACGAGTCCTTGAGGATCAGGTCTTCGTCGAGGGCGCGGCGCAGCAGCTCGAGTTGCAGCAGCGCCGCGTCGCGCAGCATCGCGAACGTCCACTCGTAGGGATAGGAGACGAAGGGGATGCGCTCGTGCTCGAGGAC
>Ga0137368_10008802_pt1 | contig 10365 bp, 10 predicted proteins | sample SagtaG_13_FD_104917 | JGI IMG/M metagenome (GOLD analysis project Ga0137368, IMG submission 104917) | Vadose zone soil microbial communities from Sagehorn Ranch, Mendocino, California, USA - Sage1_L_100_16 metaG | ecosystem: Environmental > Terrestrial > Soil > Vadose zone | place: USA...
ACGGCCACGTCACTCGCCTTGATCCCGATCACGATCATCCCAACGGCGGCGTCATGTGCATCAAAGGCAAAGCCGCGCCGGAGCTTGTCTACAATCCCGATCGTCTCGACTATCCACTAAAGCGCACGCGGCCGAAAGGCGATCCCGATCCCGGGTGGCAGAGAGTCAGTTGGGACGAAGCGCTCGGCGATATCGCGCGGCGGATTCTCGACATTCGCGATCGCTACGGCGCCAAGTCGATTGCCCTGGCTAAAGGGACCAAAAGCGGCACGTCCGTCGACGACGCCGAACGCTGGCTCGGCCGTTTACTCTACTTAATTGGAAGCCCGAACTGGGTGTCGACGACTCACGTCTGCAACTGGCACAAAGATACTGGGTTCAGTTACACTTTCGGCTCGAACTTGCCGACGCCAGACCTTGAGCACAGCAAGAGCTTTCTACTCTGGGGCCACAATCCGAGCTCGACTTCTCTCGTGCTCGCGCACGACATTGTCCAGGCGCGCTCGCGCGGCATGAAAACCGTCGTGATTGACCCGCGTCGCATTGGCATCGGCGCGCAGGCGGACATCCTTCTCCAACCTCGGCCTGGCTCAGACGGCGCGCTGGCGTTGGCGCTGATTCATTGCTTGATGGAGGAAAGTTGGTACGATGCCGAGTTCGCGCGCCAGTGGACCAACGGAACTCTTTTATTGAATACCGAAACGAATCACATTGTCAGCGAAGGCGATCTTTCTTCGAAAGGCGCAGCCGACCGCTACGTCGTGTGGGATGAAGTTAGCGATCAACCGGCCATTTACGATCCGGTGACCGCCGGCTATGAGCGTGACGGCGTAAAGCCCGCGCTATTCCGCATGCATTCGATCAAGAGCAAAGACGGCAAGGAAATACTGTGCAAGCCGGTTTTCGAGCGGCTCGGTGAAATCGCCGCGCCGTTCGCTCCGGAGCGATCCGAGAAGATTCATTGGGTGCCGGCGGAAAAAGTTTGGAAAACGGCTTTGCTCCTAGCGCACAATCGACCGGTCAGCATGTACATGTGGAACGGCCTTGGCCAACATACCAACGCCACGCAAACAAGCCGCGCCATCGCCTCGCTCTATGGGCTCCTCGGCGACTTTGATCGCCAAGGCGGTAACATGATTTTCCCGAAGATTCCGGTGAATGAAGTCGACGGCAAACAATTTCTCTCGAAGGAAGCCGCCGCCCTGCGTATCGGCCGCGAGCGCAAACCACTCGGCCCGCCGGCCAAGCCGGGAAATTGTACAGCTTATGATGTCTTCACTGCGATCCTCGAAGAACGTCCATATCCGGTTAAAGCTCTGTTGAATTTCGGCTCGAACATGATCATGTCCAATGCTGATCCTCGGCGCGGACGCGAAGCGCTGAAGGCCCTGGAGTTGGCCGTGGCGGCAGATCTTTTTATGACCCCCACCGCCGAGCAGTGTGATTACGTGTTGCCGGCGGCAAGTTTTCTCGAGATGTCGAACCTCACGCCTGTCTTCGAACATCGCCGGAAGGGGAAAACTCACTTGCAGTATCGTCCTGCGGCGGTGGAACCCCTCGCCGAGCGCCGTTCCGATACTTGGATTATTTTTGAGCTGGCGAAGCGGTTGGGTTTCACCGACAAGTTCTGGAACGGCGACGTCGACGCCGCCTACGCTTACGAACTGAAGCCGAGCGGCATCACTTTGGAGCAGCTCAAGAATTCGCCCGGTGGCATCTCGCTGCCGGCCGAACCGACCTACGAGAAACACGCAAAACTAAATAAGGACGCCGCCCTGCGCGGTTTTGCGACCTCGTCGAAGAAAGTTGAGCTCTACTCACATGTTTTCGCGGCGAATGGCTATCCCGCCATGCCGGAGTATGTCGAACCCGCCGTCAGCCCTATTAGCCGCCCGGAGATCGCAGCAGAATTTCCGCTCGTGCTGACTAACTCTAAGGTCACGACTTTTGTCCACAGCCAACAGCGCGCGCTGCCAAGCTTGCGCAAAGCAGCGCCGGAACCGACTGCCGATATTCATCCTGAAACCGCGCTTCGCTATGGCGTTACGAATAAAAAGTGGATGATCCTCGAAAGTCCGCGCGGCGCAATCAAAGTGAAGGCGCGCGTGACGACCAACATCATCCCCGGCGTGGTCTGCTGCCAACATGGCTGGTGGCAAGACTGTAAGGAATTGGATTTGTCCGGTTATAATCCCTACGAATCCAGCGGCGCCAACCCCGCTACGCTCATCGGCACCGACCTCGCCGATCCTGTGAGCGGCTCGCTACCACACCGCTCCTATCTTTGCCGCGTGAAGCCTGCAGAGTAAAATCGACCTCGCCTAGGATTTAACTTTTTGCAGGTCGGTGTTCAGTTCGGTGAGAACGGCGCCGAGCGCCTGGCTCCAGCCCTTGACCAGTGCCTCCGGCGATCTGCCGCTCAATGACACTGCTTTCATATAGCGTTTTTGCAGGACGATACCGGGGTTGGCGCTGTCTTCGTTGTGCAAGAAGAATTCGATCTCGAGCACAGCGGCAGGCTTATCTAGATTTCGAAAGTCGCCGTAAAGCGCGTTGACCGAGCCCTCCAAAACATAATTCGGCTGTAATTGGCTCGACGGTCCAACGACGTATTTGAAGGCCGTCGAGGCGGCGAGGCCTTTCCGAACTTCTTCGCTGAGCATCGTTTCCGGGGAGGTGAGAAATTGATTGTAGAAATCGGACTCGTAGCCCGCCTCCGAGGTGCGGTAAACAAAGCTTTTGTCGGCGTAGCGCGGTGAGATCCGCAGACCTGAAACCAGCAGAGTTTTTTCGCCGACCGGGTTCGATTGTTGCATGTTTTCACCCAGCTCGACGACGAAATAGCGCTTCTCGGGATAACTCCGCTCCAGGCTGACGCAGCCGGCGGACAAAATGAACAGCAGCAAAGCAGCGCGCGCGATGAGGCCGTGGAGTCGATTCATTTTTGCATGACCTTGGAAGGCGGCGGCGGCGCGCCGAAGAGAACTTGGGAGGGATATTTCTTGGAATTGTCAGTGATCTCTTTCATGTTGTCTGAGATGCCACGAAGATTTTCCATGGTCTTTTCGATTTCCCGCTGTTGGCTGGCGACCAGGCGATTCAACCGCTGTAGCGTTTGACGCAATTGCGTGCTCGTTTCGGGCAGATCGCTTGAAACCGAATCCAACCGCTTGACCATTCGATTTAGGCTCTCCGCGACTTGCGGCAGATCCGTGAGCATCTGGTTAACGGGCTTTTCAGCGCGCTCGACAAGCTGTCGCGCCCGGCCCGCGGTTACGGAAGCGTCTGCCATTGCGGATTTGATGTCCGGGCTGCTCACCAGCGTATTCACGTGCTTGTTGGTCTCTCGCAGTTCGGTCAAGAGGGCGTTGGCCTGCGCCCCGATTTTATCCAGCTGGGCACTATCTGCGAGCTTCGTCATGGCCGCCAGTGACTTCTCGATACTGCCTGAGAGCTCAGCAAGATTGAGGTCGCCAAAATTTTGCAAAATGCGCTCTACCGCTTCACTCAGTTGAGTGATCCGGCTTCTCGTCGAGGGGATGTATGGATAATAAGGTTTCCAATCAATCTCCAATGGCGGGTTGCGTTCCGGATCAAGGTAGTCCGCCTCCAGATAGGCGACTCCGGTCAATCCTTGCGGCGCCAGTCGAATGCGAAATCCGCGATCGAGCTCGTTTTTGAGCGCCGGACTATTAGGATCGTTGACGGGGAATTGAAACATATTGGACGATATGGCCACGCGTACCAGGACATACTGGCGCCGCGTTGAATATTCCGCGCTGGTCAATGAAATTTGCTCGACTCTGCCCACCGGCACGCCGCGAAATTTTACCGGAGAGCCGACGTCCAAACCTTGCACGGATTCGTCGATATACGTTTCGATCAGACTCCTTTTCTGAAATATTGCGCCCGCGCCGAGCACGACCACGCCAATGACGCCGATGACGACCGCGCTGATGACAAAGACTCCGATCTTGAAGTAACTCAGTTTTTCCATGATATGAGAAGGTAAGTTACCCGGTCACAGCGCGGCATGTCAGCCTATTTTTCCGCCGGCGCTTGCCTGGTGAAGAACTGGCGAACGCGAGGGTCATCGCTGTGATCTCGCAGCTCCTGGGGAGTCCCTATGGCGATAATCCCCTTGTCTTGTTTATCTAACATAATTACGCGATCCGCAATCGTGAAGATGCTTGGCAGCTCATGGGTAACCACGACAAACGTGATCTTCAAACCACGCTTAAGATTCAAAACCAGCTCATCCAATTCGGCGGAGGTGATGGGATCCAAACCGGCGGACAACTCGTCAAGAAAGAGCAGCCGCGGGTCGAGCGCCATGGCCCGGGCAATGGCGCCTCGCTTCTGCATGCCGCCGCTGAGCTCCGACGGCATGCGGTTCGCTGCCCCTTCCAAACCCACGCGATGAAGCTTCATCGTGGCGATCAAACGAATCGCGTCGGGCGGCAGCTCGGTAAACTCTTCCAAAGGAAGAGAAATGTTTTCGAGCAGCGTCATCGATCCGAAAAGGGCACCGCTCTGATACATCACGCCGAACTTTCTGAGGATTTGCCGGCGCGCCTCACCTTGTGCCGCCGCAATGTCTTCACCCTCGATCAGGATCCGGCCCGACGCGGGCTTGTAGAGGCCGATCATGTGTTTGAGCAGAGTGCTCTTGCCGGAGCCCGATCCCCCAAGGATGCAGAACACCTCCCCGGCGTAGACTTCAAATTCGAGATGGTCGAGAACAACTTGTCCGTCATAGGCCGCGGTGAAGTTCTCGACCTGGATAATCGCCTCCTGTTTCGACTCGACGGCCATCTAAACTCCCAGATAATAATAAACCACCGAGAAGATTCCGTCGGTGATCGCAATCAGAATAATGCCGCTTACCACGGCACTGGTGGTCGATTCCCCAACCGCGGTTGCGCCGGTTTTCGTTTGCAAGCCACGCAAGCACCCGATGCCGGCAACGAGAATACCGAAAACAAACGCTTTTAAGAGGCCCCCGACCAGCGAGCCGTAGGTCACCGCGTACTGCACTTGGTGAAAATAAGTGACCAACGGAAATCCCAATGAAAGCATCACCACAGCGCCGCCTATCAAACCTATCAGATCCGCGAAGACCGTCAGTAGAGGTGTCATGCAAACGGCGGCGACCACTCGCGTTACGATCAAAAAACGCACCGGGTCGAGTCCCATGGTTTTGAGCGCATCGATTTCCTCGCGGACCTTCATAGTGCCGAGCTCGGCAGCGAAGGCAGAGCCTGAGCGGCCGGCCAAAATAATCGCCGTCATCAACGGACCTAATTCGCGCAATATCGAGAGCCCGATCAGATTGGCGATAAAAAGCTGCGCGCCGAATTGACGCAGCGGAATGGCGGCCTGGAAGGCCATAATCAGTCCCATCAGGAAACTGACGAGGGCGACGATGGGCAAAGCGTTGACACCCGCTACTTCCGCGACTCGTACAGCGTCCCGCCAGCGCACGCTGCGCGGATGGATTGCAGCTCCGACAAGCCCCACGCTCAGTTCGCCAACAAAGCTCACGAGAATCTGAATGTCACGCCACACATCAACGGTAGCTTCGCCAATTTCTTCGGCGAGCCCCTGAGGGCGCGGACGATCACTGGTTGCTTCGGTTGGGAGATCGGCACCTTCATCAGTGAGCAACTCGGCAAACTCGGGTCGAAGCCCGTCGATTTGCAAATTTCCCCCTGTTTTGCTTTGCAGCTGGCGGAGGCGAACCATCAAGGCGATCCCTGCGCCATCGCAGTAGTCGATGCCCGACGCATTGACGATGACGCCTTTTGCCTTTGCCCCGGCGACGGCCGTTGTCGCGCGGCGCCATATCTTACCTGTGGTGGTCGAGTCGAGACGACCGGTGATGGTTAACTTAAGTACACCGTCCTGCGGCCCTTCCGAGCGCAGGTCGACTGCCGTGTGAGCGGGTAAAGCCATCTGTCAGAGTGGATCGAGCTAATTCTATTATGCTTGGTCTCTCGACGCGGTCAACCTAACGACGCGGTACGTTTTTCGTGGGGCACGCACCATCTCAAACTTAAGACGCGCTGACCTGACTCATCAGCATGAATCCGATGCCCGCCACCATCGCGCCACCGGCCATCGGCCAGTGGCCGCCATAGCGGTCCACCAACGGGCCCATCAGCGGCGTCATCGCCGCGGCGATGAGAATCTCGCCCGAACGTAAGAGCGAAAACAAGCCGCGTGACACCGCTGAGTCGTCCGTCAGCGCCTTGAGAAACACGCTCAATGTGCTCGACATATGAAATGCCCATGCAACATGAGACAGAAATCCCACCGCGACAGTACCAGCCGTAGAAGAGTTTTCGATTTTGAGTTAATCGGAAAGTTGATTTATAGAAAGCCAAAGTAGAGCCACCGAGGAGCGCGAGTTCTCAAACTAGCAAGGATCGTTATCGTTGTAAAAGCAGTGAAAATCGCGACTCCGTTGCACCCGCGACGAATCCCGCGATATAAGAAATCGTAAGTAGACTAAAGAATAAGGAGATCGCCCATGGCGCAGAAAGGCTTGAGCCACATCGCCCTCAAAGCCCGCGATTTAAAAAAGACCGAGGATTTCTACACGAGTGTTTTGGGACTCAAGGTCGCCTTCCGCCATCCACCCAATATGCTTTTTCTGACGACACCTGGCAGCAGCGATCTTTTGAACTTTGTGCGAAGCACCGCGCCCACAAAAGGTTCTCAAGGACTAGAGCACATCGGATTCAGAGTGACGGCGCCGCGGCTTAAGCAGCTCGAAAAAAGCCTCGAAGAGCGCGGCGTCAAAATCGACGGGCGCCGCGGCAAAGACGCAATCTATTTTACTGACCCCAACGGCTATCAGATCGAATACTACTGCGACTAAAAAGACACAGAATTTTGGCTAGAATCGCACTCACGTCCAACGATTTGTCATCCCGAACGAAGTGAGGGATTTTGGCGAAATGACGAGCTGAGATCAATTGACTTAGAAAAAACTCAACTGATTTTTTTCTGTCCTGCGAAAGTGCTCGGTCGTCAGCTTTGGCCACCTTTTAGTAATGCCTGATTTTTTCTGCGCTAGCTGAAACAAGTTTGCCATTTGCTCGGCATAAATCCCTTCGCCGCGCATGCGCGTCTTGAAATTTGGATCGTTGAGTTTGCCGCCGCGGATTTCGCGCACGCGGTTGAGGATCTTGTTTTTCCTCTCGGGATAGTGCTGATCGAGCCACTGCTCGAACAACGCCTTCACGGCAAAGGGCAAACGTAAGGCGACGTAACCGGAAAACGTCGCGCCTGCTTTCGCGGCGGCAACGCCAATTGCCGGAGCTTCAGCATCGGTAAGGCCGGGAATCATCGGCGCCTGGAGATAGCCGACCGGAACTCCGGCACCAGCGAGCCTTTCAATCGCCGCCAGCCGCCGCGTCGGACGCGAAGCGCGCGGCTCCAATAGGGAAGACAGCTTGAAATCGAGCGTCGTCAATGAAATCGTTACGCCGATGCAGTCAAAACGCGCTAATTCCAACAGAATATCGATGTCCCGCGTCACCAGATAGTTTTTCGTGACGATCACCACCGGATTGCGAAATTCCAACAATACCTCGAGACAGCGCCGTGTCAGCTCCTTTTTCTTTTCCACCGGCTGGTAGCAATCGGTATTACCGCTGAGCGCGACCAATTGCGGTTTCCACTTTGGGCTCGATAACTCGTTGCGCAAAAGCTCCGGCGCGTCCTCCTTGAGCATGATCTTGGTTTCAAAATCCAGGCCTGAAGAGAAGCCGAGATATTCATGCGTCGGGCGGGCGTAGCAGTAAACGCAGCCATGCTCGCAGCCGCGGTACGGGTTGATGCTGGCGTCGAAGCCGACGTCGGGGCTATCGTTATAGGCGATAATCGATTTGGAATAGTCCGGATAAAACTGCGTGCCGGGCGATGAGACATCGTCGCTATGCTCCGGCGGCTCGGGCACCCGTTCAATAGCCTCGAAGCGGTTTTTCGGATTGCTTGCCGATCCGCGGCCGCGCAGAGAAGGCAATGAGGTCATGCGCGTTTCCCTTAGGCAGCCGGGGGTGATTCGGCGGGGGCCGCAGGTTTGGCCGCCGTCGCCGCCTTTTCCGCGGCCGCCTTCGCTTCTGTCTCCTTTGCTGCCAATTTAGCATCATGGGCTAAGTGGCGCGTGACGCGCTTGAGCAATTTGACCTTGCGCCTCATGCGTTTGATTTTCTTGCGCTCGCCGTTCGATCCGAGCAGCTCAAGCTTCTGCTTCTGCAGCGCTCGAATGTCCTGCTTTACCGCATGAATCGCGTTCAAGTCCTTGTGCGTCTCGTCGTAAGGAATATTCTTGGCGGCGGCGACGGCTTTTATCAGCTGCTCCTTTTCCATGCCTCCGACACCCGTGAGATCAGTTTCCTGCTTCGCCAAATCCCTGAGCTTCGGCATCGGCAACTTTCTCAGTTCTTTTACGTCCATTGAATAATTCCTCCCTTTGACAACCTGCTTTCTGCTAACATATCTTGTCTAAACCAAAATGGCAGATTCAACAAGACAATCAAACATCAGCAGACAAAAAACGCGAGTCAAAAAGATCATTGGTCGTCTTGAAAAGGTTCATCCCGACGCCAAGCTCGATCTCGACTTCACCAACCCGCTCGAACTCTTGATCGCCCTAATCCTCGCTGCCCAGGCCCGCGACGATCTGGTCAACAAGGTGACCATCGAATTGTTCAAAACCAATCGCACCGCGGCAGATTATGCCAGCACCCCGCTGCCCAAACTCCAAAGCCAGATCGGCAAGATCAATTTCTATCGTAACAAAGCCAAGTCAATTCACAATTGTTGCAAAGAGCTCGTCGAGCGCTTCGGCGGCAAAATACCCAATAATTTAGCAGACCTCGTCAGCCTGCCAGGCGTCGGGCGCAAGACCGCAAATATTGTCCTCGGCAACGCCTTCGGCGAACAAACCATTGGCGTCGATACGCACGTGATGCGCCTGTCACAACGCCTGGGGTTTACCACCAAAACCGATCCGGATAAGATCGAAGCCGACTTAATGGAAATCGTTCCAGAGAAACAACGCGTCCGTTTTTGCCATTTGATGCAGTATCACGGCCGGCGCCTCTGCGTGGCAAAGAAGCCCAGGTGCCCTGAGTGCACCGTCAAAGACTTGTGCCCGTATCCGCAGAAAACAAAATAGCCCGGCGCGTAAATCGTGAACATCCTCATCGTCGGCGCCTCGGGTAATCTCGGCTCCCATCTGTCAAAGCACTTGCTCACCAGTCCTCATCGGCTGCGTTTGCTGACACACAATCGAGCGCTTCCTTTCGATTTGCCGCAAGACGCCAACGCAGAAATCATTCAAGCGGATCTGAATGAGCCGAGTTCGCTTCACTCAGTCTGTAAAGATATCGACTGCATCGTCTACCTCGCCGGAGTGCTTTTCCAGCCGCGTCCCGAAACCTTTCTTCATCGGACCAACACCGTCTTTGTCCAAAACATCGTCGACGCGGCACTCGCCTCGGGCGTCCGAAAATTCATATTGGTGAGTTTTCCTCACGTCGAAGAAGGCACGACGCCCAGCGCGCCGGCTCGGGGCAAATTGGACGTCCATCCCAGGTCGATCCACGCACGCACGCGGCTCGCAGCCGAGAAATATCTCTTCCGTGCCTGCGAAAACAAAATCATGCAGCCGCTGGTGCTGCGCGCGGGTATCGTTTACGGACGAGGCGTAAAATTAACCGCGGCGGCGCGCTGGCTGATGCGCAAACGGATCCTCGCCGTGTGGCGCAAGCCAACCTGGGTTCACCTGCTCGCGCTGCCAGATTTTCTCACGCTGGTCGAGCTTACCATCGAAAGAGACAATTTGTCCGGTATCTACAACCTGTGTGACGATCTCCCGCTCCCGATACAGGAATTTTTGGACCGACTTGCGGTCCATTGGGGGCATCGAAAACCCTGGCGCCTGCCCGCCTTTGCCTTCTACTGGGCTGCATCAATCTGTGAAAACACGGCGACGTTCTTGCGCACCGGCACTCCACTGACTCGCGACATTGTCGACATGGCGATGACCTCAGTTGTCGCCGACACCGCTCGGATGAAGCAAGAACTCATGCCCCAGCTCGCCTACCCGACCCTTGACCGGGGCTTAACCATCGTTTGACTGCCATCGCCCCCAGCCATGGGCACCTCTTGTTATGCCCGACCCGACAACGGCCATTGTTTCATGAGCGCATCCGCAGTACACTACCCGCGATTATGGAAAAGCCGTTCAACTGACACATGACCGACCGCTTGCAGGCACCCGACACTTCCCGTGTGATTCGTGAAGCCCGTGGCTTAATGGAATTGCCACGACTGTTGCTTCGCTTCCCT
>Ga0137368_10008806_pt1 | contig 10363 bp, 7 predicted proteins | sample SagtaG_13_FD_104917 | JGI IMG/M metagenome (GOLD analysis project Ga0137368, IMG submission 104917) | Vadose zone soil microbial communities from Sagehorn Ranch, Mendocino, California, USA - Sage1_L_100_16 metaG | ecosystem: Environmental > Terrestrial > Soil > Vadose zone | place: USA...
GCCGACCTCACGGGCCAGCGCCCGGTCGGCCTCGAGCGACTTGGCCGTGAGCATGATGATCGGCATCTGGAAGGTGCGCTCGTCGGCGCGCAGCTTGGCGCAGACCTCGTAGCCGTCCATGCGTGGCATCATCGCGTCCAGCAGGAGCAGGCTGGGACGCTGGTTGAGGGCCTGCTGCAGTGCCTCCTCGCCGTCCCGGGCCGTGATCACGTCGAGGCCTTCTAGGCGCAGGTTGATCTCGACGAAGCGGATGATGTCCTCTTCGTCGTCGGCGATGAGCACTACGTCGCCCACGTTGCAGTCCTCCTTCGGCATGGAACGCCAGACTTCGCGAGCCGGTCGGGCGGTCTGCACGACCCGGTCACCGCGGAAGCCTCCGTGCCTACCAAACGGTGAGTGTACCGGGTCGGACGGCCGCCGCCGGTCCTGCCACCGGCAATCCGCTGCAACACCGCCGGGCTCGCCGCATGCCTGGCACCTCGCCAGGCGCACGGGACGAGCTCGAGCCGGGGAGCCGCACGGCACTCCTTCCTCGTCGGTCAGCGTCGAGATCCACAGGATACGGGTGCTCGCGTTGCCCAGGTAGCGGTCCGGTGCCTCGGACCCCAGAGGGACACCCCCGGCGCCCGCCGTGCCCGCCGGGTCCTGCCGCGTCGGTGGAGCGTTGCGTGGCAGGCAGGTTCACTGCTCGGCGCCTGCCACCGGCCCTGCCTGGCGCCTGGAGCGCAGCCGGCGCCGGGGGGCCCGGCCAGCCCCACCGGCGCCGACTCGCGCGCCGCCCGCTTGGTACTTACTGGGTGAGCCAGATCGCGGGCAGCTCCGGGTTCGCCCCCCAGCTGGTGTACTTCCAGTTGTGCACCCGCGTCGACCAGAAGAACTGGGTCTTGTCGTAGAGGAACGGCGCCCAGATCGCGTCCTTCATGGCCTGGCCGTCGATCTCGGACCAGAGCGCGGCGCGCTTGTCGCGGTCCGGCTCGGCCAGGGCCTGGTCGATCTTGGCGTTCACGGCCGCGTTGTTGTACTCGCCATAGTTGTTGTTCCCGGTCGGCTGGATGCTGCGGCCGTCGACCAGCGGCACCATGAACGAGCGCGTGCCGTCGCCCGGGTAGTCCGGGCACCACCCGGCCTGGCCGATCTGGTGCTTGGCGCGGTCAGCGGTCTTCTGCAGGGAGTCGGTGTAGACGCTCGACCCCGCCAGCTTGCGGATCTTCAGCTTGATGTTGGCGCGGGCGAGCGAGGCCTGCACGGCCGTGTTCACCGCGTCGCCCTTGCCCGAGTCGGGACCGACGTAGGTGAGGGTGATCCCGTTGGGGAAGCCGGCCTGGGCCAGGAGCTGCTTGGCCTTGACCGGGTCGCCCTTGTTGTCCTGCGAGGGGTAGAGGTCGTACTTCTGGTAGCCGAGCAGGGTCGGCGTGAGGATGGTCGAGGCCGGGTCGCCGGCCAGCGGGCCGCCGCGGACGCGCTGGATGGCGATCTTGTCGATCGCGTAGTTGACGGCCTGGCGCACGCGCACGTCGGAGATCGAACCGGCTCTCGGGTCGGTGCCGAGCGCGAAGTAGCGGATGCAGCCGGTGGTCTCCACGGCGAAGCGCTTCTTCAGCTCGGGGTCGTTGATCAGCCGCTGCAGCGCGGCGTTGGGCGGCTGGGAGTCGAGCGAGATGTCGGCGTCGCCGCGCTCGATCGCCTGCTGGATGGCGTCGGGCTCGAGGCCGATGCGCATCTCGATCTTGTCCACCCAGGCCTTGCGCAGCGGGTCGGTGGCCGGGTCCCAGTTGCTGTTGCGGATCAGCTCGATCGACTTCTCGGGGGTGTAGCTCTTCAGCGTGTAGGGTCCCGAACCCACGATGTGCTTGCCGTAGTCGGGGCCGACCTTGTACTTGGAGGCGTAGGAGCGCGGCACCGGCGCGAAGAACGGCAGCGCCACGATCGACAGGAAGTCGGGGGCCGGCTTCTTCAGGGTGTAGGTGACGGTGTCGCCGCTCGCCACGATCCCCGAGATGGTCTGGGCCTTGCCGGCGGCGAACTCGTCGGCGCCCTTGATCAGGTTGGAGTAGGACTGCCCCGGCGAGGGGTTGGTCTTGTCGTACATCCGCTCGATGGCGTAGACGAAGTCCTCGGGGGTCACCTCGCCGGTCGCAGGCGGTGCCCAGCGCACGCCCTTGCGGATCTTGAAGGCGAACACGGTGTTGTTGCCGGAGACCTTCGCCGGACCGTCGGACAGGTCCGGCACGGGGATGGTGTGGGCGTCGCCGGTCTTGCTGATGTCCCAGGAGTACAGCGTGCGGGCGTAGGCGCGCTGCAGCGCCAGGGTGACGGTGTAGTAGCCGAGCGCGGTGTCGAGGAAGTCCACGTCGTTCTGGTTGTAGATGCGCAGGGTGCCGCCCTTGACCGGGTTGCCGCCCTGGTCCGACGTTCCGCCGGTGCCACCACCACCCCCGCAGGCGCTCGCGGCTAAGGCGACCACCAGCGCGAGCGCCGCCAGGCGCAGGCTCGGTCCCATGGCTGCTCGTCGTTGCACTGCCATCCCACCCTTCTAGGCGTCGAGCGCGCCGCTCCCGGCGCGCGCGTCGGCCACTGGCCCGGTGCAAGGCGCAGTCTCTCGGCAGGTCCTGAGACACCCCTGAACCGCTCCTGAGACGGCGTGAAGAAGCCGGTTGGGGTTTGGTTAGAGGCGCGTGGCGCGCGGGCTGCGGTCCGGCGGCTCCTGCCAGGCGGGGGCCTCGGCAAGGGGCAGGCGCAGGGTGAAGGTGGTCTCCCCCGGCCTGGAGGCGGCACTGAGCTCGCCGTCGAGGGCGCGGGCGGCCGCGACGGCGATGGCGAGGCCGAGCCCGGTGCCTGAGCGCCCGCGGGCGGCCGGGCCGCGCCAGAAGCGCTCGAACACCTGGGGCAGCTCCTCGGCCGCGATGCCGGGGCCGTCGTCGCGCACCCGCAGCAGCGCCCTGCCGCCGCCGGCCGTCAGGGTCACCAGGACGTGCGGGCCGCCGTGGACCACCGCGTTGTCGAGCAGGTTGCCGAGCGCCCGGTGGACCAGCTCGTCGCGCGCGGCCACCAGCACCGGCCGGTCGGGCAGGTCGAGGCGGAGGTGGTGCGCGGGTGCGACGCGGCGCACCCGCGCGACCTCGCCGGCGGCGAGGTCGACCAGGTCGACGGCGACCCGCTCGTCGCGGCCCACCTGGGCGTCGCCCCTGGCCAGGTGCAGCAGGCCGTCGACCAGGCGGCTCATGCGCTCCGCCTCGGCGCGCAGCTCGGCCAGAACTGCACCTCGCTCGGCGCGCGGCATGCCCGGGTTGCGGGCGAGGATGTCGAGGTTGCCGCGCAGGCTGGTGAGCGGCGTGCGCAGCTCGTGGGAGGCGTCGGCCATGAAGCGGCGCTGCGCGTCGAGCGTGCCGGCCAGCTCGCCCTGGACGGCCTCCAGCCTGGCGAGCATGCGGTTGAGGGTGCGGCCGAGGTCGGCGACCTCGTCGCGGCCGCTGGCGGCGACCCGGCGCGAGGGGTCGCCGCTGTCGGCCACCGCCCGTGCGGCGGCGCCGATGCGCGTCACCGGGCGGGTCGCGGCCCGGCCTGCCACCCAGGCGAGCAGCGCGGCAAGGGCGAGGGCGAGCAGCCCGCAGCCGACCAGCAGGCGGCGCACGCGGCCGACGGTCGCCTCGGTCGTGTCGACCAGGCCGAGGCTGACCGCGCCGACGCGGCCGAAGCCGATCACGTTCACCGGCGCGGTCAGGGTGCGGACCGGCATGCCCTCCACGCGGACGCTGGCGTAGGTGGGGCCGGACTGGCCGCGGGCCACAGGGACGGCGATCCGGCCGGCGATCGGCTCGGGGTTGGTCGAGCCCCGTACCGGCCTGCCGTCGGTGTCGAGCACCTGGAACAGGGTGCCTGGGATGCGCTGCTCGAACGGCACGCCGGGGTAGTTCTTCAGCAGCTTGCCGGCGGCGGGGCCGGTGGCGTAGGCGGCCTGCTCGGCGAGGCGCTCGTCGAGCGCCTCGCCAAGGGAGTGGCGCAGGATGGCGGTCACGCTCGGAACCAGCACGGCCAGCACGGCCAGCAACACGCCCATCACCGCGAGGGTGGTGCGCGCGCGCAGGGACAGCACCTCGCTACCCCTCGCGCAGCGCGTAGCCGGCGCCGCGCACCGTGTGCAGCAGCCGCGGCTCCCCCGCCGCCTCGAGCTTGCGGCGCAGGTAGAGCACGTACACGTCGACCACGTTGGTGTCGGTCTGGAAGTCGTACCCCCAGACCCGCGCCAGCAGCTCGTCGCGGCCGAGCACCTGCCGCGGACGGCGCATGAACGCCTCCAGCAGCTCCAGCTCGCGCGGGGTGAGGGCGATGCTGCGCCCGGCCCTGGCCACCTCGAGCGAGCGCCGGTCGAGGGTGAGGTCGGCGAAGCGCAGCAGCGGGGCGTCGTCGTCGCGGCCGCGGCGGCGACGGCGCAGCAGGGCGCGCACGCGCGCCAGCAGCTCCTCGAAGGCGAACGGCTTGACGAGGTAGTCGTCGGCGCCGGCTTCCAGGCCGCTGACCCGGTCGCCGACCGTGTCGTAGGCGGTCAGGATGATGATCGGGGTGTCGTCGCCGGCGTTGCGCAGGCGGCGGCAGACCTCGAGCCCGTCGAGCTGTGGCATGCGCACGTCAAGGACGATGCAGTCCACCGGGCTGCTGCGCAGCACCCCGAGGGCGCCGTCGCCGTCGCCGGCGACGGTGACCCGGAAGCCCTCGTAGCCGAGGCCGCGCTGCAGCATCGCACGGATATGGTCGTCGTCGTCGACCACGAGCAGGGAACTCGCCATCGTCGCTCCGATCCGGCCGGGCTAGCTCGCTGCAGCGAGCTGGCACCCGGGGCGGTGCCGGGCGCGACGGTCACGACCGACACCACCCCGGTCCGATTGCCGCCGGGCGCCGACCGGCGAGACGGAGAGAGGGTGGGCTTCCCCCCGCCACGCCGCCTCCCGGTCACCGGGCGCGCTGGAGGTTCTAACGCCCGCAGGTAGGACAGGCCTGTGCGCAGGCTAAGAAAGCAATGAGAAGAAGGCGCTTATTCGTAGTGCAGGGCGACCAGGGGCTGCATGCGGGCCGCCTTGCGGGCCGGCCAGACGCCGAAGAAGATCCCGACGACCACGCTCACCCCGAACGCCAGCACCAGCGACCACCAGGTGATCAGGGCAGGCAGGGGCGAGAAGCGGGCGACCGCGACGGCGATGACGACGCCGAGGGCGATGCCGACCACGCCGCCGCTGACGGTGAGGGCGACCGCCTCGAGCAGGAACTGGCGCAGCACGTCGCGGGTGCGGGCGCCCACCGCCTTGCGCAGGCCGATCTCCCGGGTCCGCTCCGAGACGCTGACCAGCATGATGTTCATCACCCCGACGCCGCCGACGACCAGCGAGATACCGGCGATCGAGGCCAGCACCAGGGTCAGCACGCTCAGCACGCGCCCGATCACGCCGAGGATGTCCTGCTGGGTGAGCACCTGGTACTCCTGCTCCGGGTGGGCGGCGGAGATCACCTCGTGGATCAGGCGCTGCTCGGTCGGGATGTCCTCGCTGCGCACCGCCTTGACCGCGATGGCGTCGATGCGGTCGACGCCGAAGAGGCGCTGGGCGGCGGTGACCGGGACGAACACCTCCTGGTTGCGGTTGACGCCCAGGGCCGTGCCGACGCGGGTGAGCACGCCGATCACCCGGAAGCGGACCCCGCCGATGGTGATCGACTTGCCGATCGGGTCACGGTCGGGGAACAGCGCCTCGGCGGGGTCGGCGCCGAGCACGGCCACGCGGCGGCGCACCTCGACGTCGGAGGCGGACAGGAAGGTGCCCCGCGCCACCACCCGGTCGAACACGTCGGGGATGTTCTCGTTGGTGCCGTTGACGTTGACGCTGGCGCGGCGGGCGCCGACCCGGGCGATCTCGCCCGACGCCACCGTCACGGCCACGCGCCGCTGGTCGCCGACCGCGTCGCCGACGCGGCGCGCGTCCTCCAGGCGGAGGCGCGAGACCGACGGGTTGGAGCCGAGCGCGAGGTTGCCCGGGGCGACGAACAGGATGTTGGAGCCGAGCGACTCGACGCTGACGGTGACCTCCTGGCGCGCGCCGCTGCCGATGGCGACCAGCAGCACCACGCTCATCACCCCGATGACCACGCCGAGCATGGTGAGCGCGGAGCGCAGCTTGTTGGCCCGCAGCGCCTCCCAGGCGACCCGCACCGCCTCGGCGAAGCTCACACCTGCTCCTCTTCGGGCACCAGGCGGCCGTCGCGCACCACCACCAGCCGCTCGAAGCGCTTGGCCACGCCCGGGTCGTGGGTCACCACCACCACCGCCACCCCACGCTCCAGGCGCAGGCGGGCGAGCAGGTCGAGCACCTCGTCGCCGGAGCGGGAGTCGAGGTTGCCGGTGGGCTCGTCGGCCAGCAGCATGGCCGGCTCGGTGACCAGCGCCCTGGCGATCGCGACCCGCTGCTGCTCGCCCCCTGAGAGCTGCGACGGGCGGTGCGCCATGCGCTGCCCGAGGCCGACCGCCTGCAGGGCCTCGACCGCGCGGCGGCGCCGCTCGGCGCGGCCGAGGCCGCGGTAGACCAGTGGCAGGCCGACGTTGGCCACCGCGATGGTGCGCGGCAGCAGCTGGAAGCTCTGGAAGACGAAGCCGACCACCTGGTTGCGGACCTTGGCGAGCTCGTCGTCGGACATGGCGCCCACCTCGCGGCCGGCAAAGGCCAGGTTGCCGTCTGTTGGCCGGTCGAGGCCGCCGAGCAGCCCGAGCAGGGTGGACTTGCCCGAGCCGCTCGGCCCCATGATGGCCAGGGAGTCGCCCTGCGCGACCTCGAGGTCGATGCCGTCGAGGGCGCGCACCTCGACGCCGTCGAGGCGGTAGACCTTGGTGACGCCCCTGGCGGCGACCACCGCTGGGGCGTCGCTCAGCTCCCCGGCCACGTCTGCCCGTCCCGCAGCCGCTCGGCGCCCTTCGACACCACCCGCTCGCCCTCGCGCAGGCCGCCGGCGATCGCCACCCGGTCCTCGCCGTCCGCCGCCACCCGCACCGAGCGCAGCCGCACCCGGTCACCCTCGATCACGTAGACCGACTGGCCCCTGCCGCGGCCGACCAGCGCCGACCCGGGCACGGAGAGGGTGTGCTCCGCGTGCCGCACCTCGATCTCGGCGGTGGCGGTCATGCCGACCCGCGGCAGCGCGCTGCGCCCGTCCTCGCCGGGCTGGAGCTCCCTGCCGAGGGCCAGGTCGACCTGGTAGGTGACGCCGCCGGCGGCCGAGCGCTCGGTCCCGCCGGAGGGCGCCACCGCGACCCGCCGCACGCGCGCCTCGAAGCGCGCCCCGGGGAAGGCGTCCAGCTCCACCTCGGCACGCTGGCCGTTGCGGACCAGGGCGACGTCGGTCTGGTCGACCTCGGTGGCGACGTCGAGGCTGTCCACGTCGTAGACGGTGGCGACCACCTGGCCGGCATCGACCTCGGAGCCGACCCGCAGCACCGGACCTTCCTGGCCGCTGCCGCCTCCGCCGGTGAGGCCCTGCAGCGCCTGCTCGGCGCCCTGCGGCAGGGACGGCAGGGTGGGCAGGCCGCCGCCAGCGCCGGTCTGCTCGCGGCCGAGCTGCACCGTGCCGCCGAGCGGGGCGCGCAGGGTGAGGCGCTGCTGCTGGCTCCTGGCCGCCTCCACCGCCAAGGCGGCCTGCGCCCGCTGGGCGGCGGTGGCGGCCTGCAGCGACCGGCTCAGGGCGGAGGTCTGCGCCTCGACCGCCGCCCCGGCCGCCTCGATCGCCGCGCTGGTGCGCCGCCTGGTCTGGTCGAGCTGCCGTTCGGCCCGGTCGAGGCGGGCGTCGAGGCGCGAGCGCTGCGGCGCGGGCAGGGTGCCGGCGACCGAGCGGAGCGAGGTGATCACCGCCAGGCTGGTCGCGGTGACCTGGTTCTGGACCTCGCCGAGCGCGGCGACCGCCTGGTCGGTGGGGAGCGAAGGCACGGCGGAGCCGAGCGAGGATGCCGCTGCAAGCGCCGCCTTCGCCTGGCGCAGCGACTCGTCCACCTGGCTGGAGGAGAGCTGGGCGACCACCTCGCCGGGGCGGACCTTGGCGCCGTCGCGGACCGGCAGGCGCTCGACCGTGGCGGCGGCCGCGGCGGTCAGCTCCGCCTGGGCGGCGGCCGTGACCGAGCCGGGCGCGTTCACCCGCTCGACCACGTCGGCGGGCCGTGCCGCCTCGGCGGCGAAGCGCTCGTCCGGCCCGGAGTGGCAGGCGCCGAGGGCGAGCGCCAGGGCCAGCGCGACCGCCACCGGCCCGAACCGCATCCGCAACCTGTCCACCCCGACCTTTGCAGCTCCTCGTCCCGCCCGGCGCACCGCGCGACGTCCCGCCGCCACGGCGCGTGCGCGCCCCAAGCAGCATACGGGCGCACCGGGAGCTTCGCTGGGGCGCCGGCGCTACCGCTTCACCAGGTTGGAGAGGAAGAAGTACAGGTTGGCGGGCCGCTCGGCGAGGCGGCGCATGAAGTACGGGTACCACTGGGTGCCGTAGGGCACGTAGACGCGCAACCGGTACCCCTCGGCGACGATCTGCTGCTGCAGGTCGCGGCGGACGCCGTAGAGCATCTGGAACTCGAAGGTGGCGCGGTCGCGCCGGTGCTTGGCGACCAGGGTCTTGGTCAGCCGCACCAGGGCGGGGTCGTGGGTGGCGACCATCGGGTACGGGTTGGCCGCGACGACCCCGTCGAGCAGGCCGGCGAAGGCGTGGTCCACCTGCGCCTTCTGCTGCCAGGCGACCTCGGGCGACTCCCGGTAGGCCCCCTTGACCAGCCGCACCGGCACGCCCGAGGCGTTGAGCCCGTCCAGGTCCTCGCGCGTGCGGAAGAGGTAGGACTGCAGGCAGACGCCAACGTTGTCGTAGGACTGCTCGAGGCGGTGGACGGTCTCGAGGGTGGGCTCCACGTAGCGGTGCGACTCCATGTCGACCCCGACCATGGCGCCGATCTCCTTGCCGCGCGCGGCCACCTTGGACGCCTCCTCCAAGGCCAGCGCGGGGCTGATGTCCAGGCCCATGGCGCTGAGCTTGACCGAGATGTTGGCGTCCAGCTCGTGGTCCTGGATGCGGTCGAGGGCGGCGAGGTAGGCGGCGGTCGCCTCGCGCGCCTGCGCCTCGGACTCGGTGTTCTCCCCCAGGTAGTCCAGCGCGACCGAGACGCCCTTGGCGTTCAGCTCCCGGATCACCTGGACGGCATCGTCCAGCGTGTTGCCGGCGATGAACCTCGAGGCCACCCGACGGGCGACCGGGTTGGACGTGACCTGCCGTTGCAGGGTCGGGGACCCGGCGGCCTTCAGCAACGTTGCCTTGAGCACGCCTTCACCTCCGCTCAGGGACTTGGCACCAACCGACTCGGCACTATGGTACGGACTGCCCCGCGGCAGGCCGACACCCGGGGCGCGGCGGGCGGCTCGCTCACCGCGGCGCGCGCTCCATATGCTCGCAAGCGGCAGCGGTGCCCGGCGAACCGGGCAACCTGAATTGGGAGGCGGGAGATGCGGGTTGTGGTGACAGGGGCGCGTGGCAAGGTCGGGCGCGCGGTGGTGGCCGCCGTGCAGGGCGCCGGCCACGAGGTGACCGAGGTCGACCTGGTCGCGCCGGTGTTCGAGGCGGCGCTGCCGGGCGAGCCCGCGTACCTGCGGGCAGACCTGACCGACGCCGGCGAGGCGTTCGCGGTGGTCCGCGGGGCCGAGGTGGTGGTCCACGCCGCCGCCATCCCCGACCCGCTGCACCACCCGCCGCAGGTCGTCTTCCACAACAACGTGATGAGCGTGTTCAACGTCCTCGAGGCCGCGGTGCGGCTGGGCGTGCGGCGCTTCGTGAACATCTCCAGCGAGACCGTGCCTGGCTTCTTCTTCCCCGAGCGCGAGTTCCTGCCCGACTACCTGCCGATCGACGAGTTGCACCCGATCCGCCCGCAGGACCCCTACGCGCTCGGCAAGCACGTCTCCGAGCAGCTCATGGACGCCGCCGTGCGCCGGTCCGAGCTGCGCTGCAGCTCGATCCGCCCGAGCTGGGTGCAGCACGCGGGCAACATCGAGCGCAACCTCGGGCCGATCGTGCGGGAGCAGCGCATCGCGGCCCCGAACTTCGGTTGCTACGTGCACGCCGACGACCTGGCCGAGGCGATCCGCCTGGCGGCCGAGTCGGACCTGCCCGGCCACGAAGTGTTCTACGCCGCCGCGGCCGACAACGCCGCCGGGCTGCCGCTTGGCGAGGCCGTCAGGCGCCGCTACGGCGACCGCATCGAGCTGCGCCTCGACGGCCTCGCCCGCGAGGACGCGAGCGCCATCTCCTGCGCCAAGGCCGAGCGGCTGCTCGGCTGGCGGCCGAAGCGCTCCTGGCGCGACCA
>Ga0137368_10008809_pt1 | contig 10362 bp, 11 predicted proteins | sample SagtaG_13_FD_104917 | JGI IMG/M metagenome (GOLD analysis project Ga0137368, IMG submission 104917) | Vadose zone soil microbial communities from Sagehorn Ranch, Mendocino, California, USA - Sage1_L_100_16 metaG | ecosystem: Environmental > Terrestrial > Soil > Vadose zone | place: USA...
ACGCCGAACGAATGGTGCGCGCAGTCCTGCAACGTGGCGGTCAGGTCGGGTGCTGCGGCAGTTGTTCCGACGCGCGCGCGCTGACAGACGAAACACGCGTCGATGGGGCGCATCGCTCCTCGATGGAAGAGCTGACCGACTGGACGCTCTGGGCGGACCGTGTCGTGACCTTCTAGCCGCGGCGACGCCGAGCGGCGCCGCAGTCGACGTCAACGCAACGGGAAGACCAGAAGGTCGATCGGTTCGGCCGACGTCGCGATCTCCCTCAACGGCGCACCTGCGGTCGAGAGGATCACGAGCGCGCCCGGGCGCGCGACCGAGGGCACCGGCAGCGCCGTCCGCGCGACCACGAGCCGATCACCATCGGGCGCGACCGCGAGCCGCTCTCCGCATGGCGAGCTCGCGACACGCGCGGGTGCGAGGACTTGCGTGGTGCCGTGCTCCAGATCGATCGTCGCAAGCCCACGGCTGTACCCGCACGAGCCGATGACATACGCGCGCTTGCTGACCTCGTCCAGGACGAACTCCATGACGTGGTTGCCTTCGAGCGCGGTGTCATATCGACCGACGGTCGCCCCGGTGGCTTGATCGAGCACCAGCAAACCGCTCTCGCCCGTCGTCGCAAGGAGACGGTCTCCGAAGAGGCCGATCCCACCGTGGATCCTGAAGCAGCCTTGATCCGGCTGGGGGCCTTGCGGACAACGCATGAGCGTCCCGTCCTTCAGCTCGAAGCGATCGACGCCGGTCGTATCTCCGTGGTAGCTGAGGAAGAGCGCAGTCTCATCGGCAGCGACGAGGCCCTGGTAGACGAACCAGCTCCCACCGCTGGCCGGGCGCGCAAGGTGGCGGCGCGGCGATGCTCGACCGGTGGGATCGACCACCCAGACCGCGGCCGCAGCGCCCTCGTTCCCGAAGACGTACAGGGACCCGGTGCGCCGCCCGAGGCCCAGGCTCCGGTAGTCCGCTCCTGATCCCACCTCGAGCGTCCGAAACACCTGCTGTGTTGCCGTATCCACTACGGCGATCCGCCCGGTCCGGGAGGCGTCCTGAACGAGCACGTACAGCATCGTCTTGTCCGCGGATAGCGCCATCGCGTGCACCTGCGTAAGGATCTGCGGAGAAGATGCGGCGAGGACGAGCTCGCGAAGGACGGTCCCATCCTCGATGTTCGCGACGAGTAGGTGACCATTACCCAGAAGCGCGTATGCGCGAACGGAGTCATCTCCGTGGTCCGAGGTCGGCGACGTCCTTGGAGTCGGTGGCACTGACGAACAGCCGAGGATCAGGGCTAGTGCGATCGCAGCCGCGGGGAGTCGCGCCATGGCTGCTGTTCGTACATTCGTCAGCCGAGGCAGGTTCCCTCCGGACAGCGGTCCGGGAATACGCAGCAATGACGACAGGGTCTGTAGCCCGGACGGGATCCGAACCCGTGACCTTCGCCTTGAAAAGGAGTAGCGCAAGAGAGACGCTCATTCCGCTCTTGCTAGACCGCGGGCTGCATGTGGGCACGGAGACGATCGCCCACATCCGCCTCCGGCAGGTTGTCGGCGATCTCGTGCATCAGGCGGAACAGATCGTCCTCAGACAAGTCGACCAGAAAGCCGTTGAGCTCTAAGAAGGTCAGTGCGACTACCAGGGCGATCCTCTTGTTGCCGTCGATGAACGCCTGCGTCTCAGCGATCCCGCACAGGAGCAGAGCTGCTTGTTGGGCGAGGTCGGCATCTGCATAGTGAGCAGCCTGCCTCGGGCGCATCAGCGCTGACTCGAGGAGGTCCTCACGGAGCAGCTCGGTGCGGGCGGCGTCGATAGAGAGGCCTTTGATCTCAGCGTGGAGAGCGATGACCTCTTCGACTTCGAGGTAGACGATGGACCCGGACTCGTCGTCCAGCGACTACCTGCCAGGATCCTTCGCGAGGCGGTCGAGGACGCGGCGGTTCCGTGCAATGACCCTTCGTCCGACCTCGAGCACTCGGGGGCGGATCTCGACCGGAACAAGGACCACGACGCCGTTCCGCACGCTCGGAGCGACACGGTCGCCTTCATGTAGGTTCGCGGCCCGCAGTGTCTCTTGGTCGAGGGTTACAGACAGGCTGTTGCCCTGCCTGCGGATCTTCACGGGGTCCACTTGCATGCCTCCAACATCGGAGATGACCGTATATACGGCAATGACCATGCTAGGGCAAATAGCGAACGCCAGTCGGTTGACCAGCGGTGCTCGTTGATCCGGCCGCTGCGCGCCTGGCGCGATCGGCCGCCGCAATGAGGACGGCGAGCTGCTCTGCTGCTTTGTCCTCGACCCTGACCGCGACTACCTGGCGAAGGTGGCCTGAGCGCTGTCTACGATGTCTTGCGACATCTGTCTCCGATGTCTTCGGACACGCTAAGGGGGAGGTGGCACGCTACACGCTAGCCAGATGCAATTGACCTGCTCGAAGTCGCAGTCGAAGACGCGCACATTGAGGTTCGCGAGGTACAGGCCGTCAGCTTCACGATCGACCGCTACGTGAAGGTCTACCGCGAGGACGTGCGCGACGCGGTGCAGCGCAACGATCGGCAGACCGCCGCGCGCTGAGTCCGGTCCCTACGGCGCGCGACGGTAGGCGACGTCCTTGGCCTTACTGCTAGTGGCTGGCGCAGGGCAGTCGGTCAAGATGAAGGCATGAAAAGGCATGAGTGGTGCCCGCTGTGAATTCGCGCCTGAAGGCGGGGACACCGTGGTAGACGTTAGGCAGATCCGAGGAAGAGAGGTGCTGGGTTGATCCTCCCGAAAGTACGCGACCCTCGTTTCGTGACGATCCGCCGCGGTGGGACCCTCACTGATTCGGATCACCAGCTCCTCGCCCTGTGGGCGGCATCATGCGCGGAACACGTCCTGGACCTCTTCGAATCAGCTTGGCCTGAGGACCCCCGACCACGTCGTGCGATCGAACTCGGGCGGGCCTGGGCGCGCGGCGAGATCACCATGACCGAGGCACGATCGGCAGGAGGCCATGCAATGGCCGCGGCCAGAGATCTGAGTGGGGCGCCACGCCATGCCGCGTACGCCGCCGGCCAGGCGGCGGTCGTCGCACACGTCGCGGCGCACGAGCTCGGTGCAGCCGCCTATGCGATCAAGGCCGCACGTGCCGCCGCGTCGGAAGGAGAGGGCGAGAGCGCAGGGCGACTCGAGTGCCGGTGGCAGCGCGACCGGCTCCCGGAGGCGATCCGCGAGCTCGTGCTCGACGACCAGCGGTTGCGGAACGACATCTGTTGGTCGGTGTTCGACTGCTAAGGGCGCCTCCGGGCCTCTCGGCCCGTGACCGACAGCGCGACGCCTCCCACGTCCGTCACCGGGGCTTCGGCATCCGGGAGAACGCGCCCGCGGCCGCGCCGTGTCTGCGCCACCTGCGAGGCGTCATCGAGAAATGTCAGTGCGTGGCGCACCCGTCCGACAGGGCGGCAAGCCAAGGGCAATACTTTCAAAGGGCCACCGCCTTCGGAGGAGCACCGTGGCTGCGAGGAAACCTGCTGTGCCGGAGGGATCTGTGCCGCGAGCGGCGGATCTGAACGAGATCGCGGACTTCGGTTGGTACAGCGCCGAGCGCTTTCCTCGCCCGATCAGTGACTTCACGGTCCGACGGATCCGCGACGCGCTCAGTGGAGATCCCGCCGAGCTGAACGTGGTCGGACCCCGCAGCTGGATGGAATGAGGACCTCGAATCGTCGGCAGCGTCCGTCGGCGCGGGCTATCTCCGTGCGCGGATCAGATCGTCCGGAGCGCCGATACGAGCTGGGTGAGAGAAGTGATCCGGTGGACGACCTCTGTCTTCGTGTCGGGCTGGCTGCCGGTCCTGTCTATCCAGATCGCCTTGGTGATGCCCGCCTTCCGTGCGCCGATGACGTCGCGTTCAAGGTGGTCGCCGATCATCACGATCTCGACAGTTGACGCTCCGAGCGCCCGGGTCGCGGCGGCAAAGGCACGTTCGTCCGGTTTAGCGAAGCCGATCTCGCTCGAAACGAGGACCGTCGGGAAGAAACGATCCAGTCCGCTGGTCCGCAGCTTCGCGCGCTGAACGTCCGCAGGCCCGTTCGTGATGACCGCGAGCGCGTACGCGCCGCCCAGCTGCTCGAGCGCCGGCACCACGTCGTCATAGAGCCGACAGCTCGCGGCGAAGCACGCGAGGTGCGCGTCGGCGAGCTCGAGGCCGAGCGTCTGCCCGTCGACGCCGAGAGCAGCGAGTGCCCGCGACCATGTCTCGCGCCGATACGTGGGTGCCCATGCGCGCAGGTAGGCCATCTCCGGTCCGTCCCCGGGGAACCCGCTGAAGAGGGCGCTGACGGAGCCGATCTGCACCCGTTGGCAGAAATCGAGGACGGGGGAAGCTCGCCAGAGGGTCCCGGCGGCGTCTCGGACACTCGCCCAGAGTGCTCCTCGGCGATCCCGTGGTCGCGGATGAGGTCCGCGCAGCTCGATGCGAACGCGGCGCTGTAGTTCGCGAACTCAGGCACGAGCGTGTCATCGAGGTCGAAGAGCAGCGCGCGTATCGGGAGGCGCCGGTGCGGGCCGATCCGGTTCAGAACCGCATTCTTGCATCAGCAGGTCGGAGACCCTGTTTGAGGTCACAAATTGTGACCTCAAGATCGTGGCCGAGGAGCGTCGCTCCTCTTAGGGCACAAGACGGCTCAGGTCTCGCGGGAAGAGTGTCGTCTCGCGCAAGTTGCTCGCTCCGACGAGCTGTTGGACCCATCGCTCGAGGCCGATGGCGAAGCCGCCGTGGGGCGGCATTCCGTAGCGGAACGCCTCGAGGTAGCTGGCGAAGGGCGTCGGATCGACATGCCGCTCGCGCATCACCGCCTCGTAGTCCTCTGATCGGTGAAGCCGCTGACCACCGGTGACCGTCTCAAGGCCTCGGAACAGGAGGTCGAACCCGCGCGAGTACTCGGGCCGGTCGGGGTCCGGATGCGTGTAGAACGGCCGCTTCTGCATCGGGTACCCGAGGATGAACAAGAAGTCCGATCCGTGGACCCGTAGGGCCCACTCCCCGAGCCAGCGCTCGTGCGCCGGGGCGAGGTCGGGCTCGGTGCGCACGCCGTCGCCGAAGTCGGACGCCAGAAGCTCGAGCGCTTCGGCGAAGTGCAGTACCGGGAAGCGCTCCGGCAGCTGGATCGGTAGCCGTGCCCGCGCTGTCGCCGCCGAGGGGTGGGCGGTCGCGGCACGCGCCATCGCTCGGATGGTCACTTCGAGCATCGCCATCACGTCGCGATGGTCCGTGACGAAACCCATCTCGGCGTCCAGCGACACGTACTCGTTCAGGTGCCGCGGCGTGTCGTGGGGCTCCGCACGGAAGACCGGTCCGACCTCGAAGACGCGCTCGAACACGCCGACCAGCGTCTGCTTGTAGAGCTGCGGGCTCTGCGCGAGGTACGCCGGACGTCCGAAGTAGTCGAGCTGGAAGGTATTGGCGCCGCTCTCGGTGGCGGTGGCCACGATCTTCGGCGTGAAGACCTCGGTGAAGTCGTGCTCACGGAGCACCGCGCGGTATGCCGCGACGCTCGCTTCCATCAGCCGGAACGCCGCGCGCCGACGCGGATGGCGGAGCGCCAGCGCGGCATGGTCGAGGATCCTCGGAAGCGCGGCGTCGATCGAGGGACGGAAGAGCTCGAGCGGAAGTCCGGCCTGGGCCGGGGACAGCACGCGGATGCTCGCCTCGCGCACCTCGACCCCGCCCGGCGCCCGCGGTTCTGCGACCGCTCGACCGTCGACCTCGATGACGGACTCCGCGGCGAGGTCGCTGAGGACGACCGGGTCCGCGGGAACGATCTGGCTCGTCCCCCAGCCATCGCGCAGGATCAGGAAGGAGACGTGGGAGAGGACGCGGCTGTGGTGCAGCCAGCCGCGGAGCCGCACCTGTTCTCCGACGTGCTGAGCGAGCTCGGTACTTCGTATCCGTTCCACTGGTCATCCTCCCGTCTTTGTGCGGACGGGATGGACCGTGGTGCCACCGCACTTCGCGTGCAGGTGCCGCGAGAGCGGCCTGCGCGCCTCGTTCGTCCGGTAACGGGGACGGCCGGCGGGTTCTACGCAGAGGAGATCTGCTTCTTCCCGCACTCCAGGGCGTCCGCGACGGGATCTCGGTCACCGCCTTTCACCAGATGGCGGCTCTCTGAAGACTTGAGCCCTCGCGCTCCCTGTCAGCGTGCTGAACAGATGATAGCGACGCGCCGATCGTCGCACGACTCGCCGACGGTGCGTAACGTTGCCATCGTGACTGTCCCGACCATCATCGTCACTGGACCGGTCGGTGTCGGGAAGACGACGGTGGCCGAAGAGATGGGCTTGCTTCTTCTCGACGCGAAGATCCCACACGCCACGGTGGACTTCGACCATCTCACGGCGTGCTACCCGCGTCCCGCATACGACGACCGCTGGGGTACGAAGCTCGGCCTGATGAACCTGGCCGCTCTGTGGAAGAACTACCAGAGCTCCGGCGCGCGTCGGTTGCTCATCGCGCGGGTCATCGAGTCACGCTCTGACCTCGACGGCTTTCGGGAGGCCGTCCCTGACGCGGACATTCTCGTTGTGCGGCTGCGAGCGGCTCCCGAGACGCTCCAGGCGCGGGTGCGTCAGCGTGGCCCGGGCCGAGGCATGGAGTGGCACCTTCACCGAGCAATAGAACTTGCGCCGCTGATGGAAGCGCAGCAGGTCGAGGATGTGCTCATCGAGACCGATGGGCGCGACGCCACGACCATCGCCCGAGACATCCTCGTACGCGTCGGCTGGCTGACCGTGTGATGTAGGCCAAGCGACACCGAGCCAGGTAGCGCATCACGTCGTAAGCAAATAACGACGGCGGCGAGTAGCCCGGACGGGATCCGGACCCGTGACCTTCTCCTTGAAAGGGAGGCGCCCTAGACCACCGGACGACCTTCAAAGAGAGCGCGAACCCCGCGCATATGCGACGACGATCGCCAGCAGTATCGCCACGAGCGCGATGAGCACTGCGAGAGCCGCGTACCCGAGCAGCGGCTCGGAATATCCGGCGACGATGTCACTCGTGCGCTCGGCCGCGACGGGACCGAAGTGGACAGCGGTCAGAAGAGCGAGCCCGCCAGTCGCCGCCGCGAGCCAATACGCGCGCGATCGCACGACGAATCCGAGACCGATGATCGGATAGATCAGCAACGTGTAGGTGAACGTGTTCAGCTCCGGGGTCACCGGCCAGCCAACGTGCGTGCCGCGCACGACATGGTCGATGTGGTGGACGGCGCTCAGCGCGAGCGCAGTGAAGTGCAGCAGATACACCCGGGGCACCCACGCATGATGATCCGAGGCGACCCGTCTACTGGTGACCCGTAACGCCCACCGCGTCGAGCTTCGGGTTCCATTCGCGCTCCCAGCGCTCCTCGATCCCCTGACGCCACGACTCCGCCGCCTGTCGCAGCTCGCGGACCAGATCGGGCCGTTCGTCCCGGAGGTTGCGCGTCTCTCCCGGATCCCTCTCGAGGTCCGCGAGGAAGATCGCATCCTCGTCCTGCAGAGGCGTGCCGGTCCGATCCGACTCCACGATCTGGCCGTTCAGCACGAGCTTCCACTTCCCGCGCCGCACCGCGGTCTGGCGGCCCATCTCCCAGAACACATCGCCGTGCGGTGACGGTGCGCCGTCGGCGATCATCGGCAGGACATCGCGGCCGTCGAGCCCGTAGCGCGCGACGTCGCCGCCGGCGGCCGCGAACAGCGTCGGGAAGACGTCCATCGCGACGCCGAGCTCGCGCACCTCGCTCCCGGCCGCGATGCGCGCGGGCCACGAGACGAGGGCGGGCGAGCGGATGCCGCCGTCGAAGAGGCTGAACTTGTGCCCCTTCAGCGAGCACGTGCCGCCGCCGGAGTAGGGCTCGGTGCGGCCGTTCAGCCAGTTGCGCGTCTCGCGGGACGGCCCGTTGTCGCTCTGGAAGAACACGAGCGTGTCCTCCCGCACGCCGGTGCGATCGAGCTCGTCGAGGATCGCCCCGACGCCGTCGTCCATCGCCGCGATCATCGCGGCCATGATCCGGCGATCCTCGGGCAGGTCGGGGAAGCGGTCGAGCTGCTCCTTGGGAGCGTGCAGCGGATAGTGCGGCGAGCTGTACGGGACGTAGAGGAAGAAGGGGCGGTCATCCTTCGCCATGCGTCGCACGAACTCGACCGCGCGCTGCGTGACGAGCTCGGTGAAGTACTCGCCGTTGCGCCACACCTCTTGTCCGTCCTCCCACAGGTCGTGCGTCGGGTCGTGCCCCGAGTCGATGTCGAAGTAGAAGATGTGCGAGTAGTAGTCGACGCAGCCCGCGAGGAAACCGAACCAGTCGTCGAATCCGCGGTCGTGCGGGCGCGATCCCTCGCGGACGCCGAGGTGCCACTTCCCGAAGAGCGCCGAGCGGTAGCCGAGCGGACGCAGCGCGCTGGCGATCGTCGGCACGTCCGCGGGCAGGCCGCTCGCCATGCGGTGACCGCGCAGGATCGAGCGCACGCCGGCGTTGCCGGGATAGCGACCGGTGAGGAGGCCCGCCCGCGACGGTGAGCAGACCGGCGAGTTCGAGTACCACGTCCGCAGGATCGCGCCGGAGGCCGCGAGCCGATCGAAATGCGGCGTCTTGAGATCGGTCGCGCCGAGGCATCCGAGGTCGCACGCCGCCTGGTCGTCGCTGAGGATCACGACGAAGCTCGGCGGCCGGAGGCGCGTCATGGCACGTATCCTCGCGCGGACGATGGCCCGGGTCGAGTACGACGACGTCAGCAAGCGATTCGCCGGTGGCGAGCGCGCCGCGGTCGACCACCTGACGCTCGACGTCGCCGACGGCGAGCTCCTCGTCCTCCTCGGTCCGTCCGGGTGCGGCAAGACGACCGCGCTGCGCATGCTCGCCGGGCTCGAGCATCCCGACGAGGGGGACATCCGCATCGACGGCCGGAGCGTCGTCGGCCTCGAGCCGAAGGACCGCGACGTGGCGCTCGTGTTCCAGAGCTACGCCCTGTACCCGCACATGACCGCGCGCCAGAACATCCGCTACCCGCTCACGGTGCGCCGGATGACGGGCGCGGAGCGCGAGCGGCGCGTGGCCGACGCGGCCGACATGATGGACATCGCGCACCTGCTCGACCGCCGGCCGGTCGCGCTCTCGGGCGGCGAGCAGCAGCGCGTCGCGCTCGCCCGCGCGATCGTCCGGCAGCCGCGCGTCTTCCTCATGGACGAGCCGCTCTCGAACCTCGACGCGAAGCTCCGCACGCACATGCGCACGGAGCTGAAGACGCTGCAGCGCCGTCTCGGCACGACGACGGTCTTCGTCACGCACGACCAGGCCGAGGCGATGACGCTCGCCGACCGCATCGCGGTGCTCGACAAGGGCCGCCTGCTGCAGCTGGGGACGCCGGATGACGTCTACGGCCGGCCGGCGAGCCTGTTCGTCGCCCAGTTCATCGGCAGCCCTCCGATGAACGTGCTCTCCGCCGAGACGCAGGACGGCGATCTCCTGGCGGAGGGCGTCTGGCGGCTGCATCCGGCCCACGCGGTGCGCGCCGCGAAGGTCATGGTGGGGATCCGTCCGGAGGCGATCGACCTCGTCGGTGCCGACGAGCGTGGCGCGCAGGTCGCCGAGGTGCTCGTCTCCGAGCCGCTCGGGAGCGAGACGATCGTCGACGTGAAGGTCGGCGGCGCGCTCGTGAAGGTGCGGGCCGCGCCGGAGGTGCGCCCGACCGCCGGCACGCACGTCCACCTCCGCGTCGATCCGCGCGACCTCGTGCTCTTCGACCCCGAGAGCGGCGCGGCCATCGCGTGAGGCGCGCGCCCGACGTCGTCCTCACCGGCCGCTACGAGCCGCGTGACATCAAGGGCTACTTCCATCTGCCGTTCGAGGTCCCCGCGGGCACGCGGCAGATCCACGTGCGGTACGAGTACTCCGACCAGATCGACTCCGACCCGCTCATCACCGGCGGCAACACGCTCGACATCGGGCTCTTCGACGAGCGGGGCCACGCGGCCGGCTCGCGCGGGTATCGCGGCTGGAGCGGCAGCGAGAAGATGTCCTTCACGGTCGACGCCGAGTGGGCGACGCCGCCGTATCGCGCCGGGGCGATCGGCGCGGGCACGTGGCACGTGCTCCTCGGCCCGTACAAGGTCGCGCCCGAGGGCCTCGAATGGCGCGTCGAGGTCTGGTTCGACCTCGGCCTGCCACCTGAGGAGCGCGTCGTCCTGCGCGGAGGCGCCCCGAACCGACCGACGCTGCCGCCGCCGGCCGAGCCCGGGTGGGTCCGCGGCGACCTGCATTGCCACACCCTTTACTCCGACGGCGACTCATGGCCGGCCGAGATGCTCCTCACCGCCGCCGAGACCGGCCTCGCGTTCCTCGGCGTCA
>Ga0137368_10008813_pt1 | contig 10361 bp, 12 predicted proteins | sample SagtaG_13_FD_104917 | JGI IMG/M metagenome (GOLD analysis project Ga0137368, IMG submission 104917) | Vadose zone soil microbial communities from Sagehorn Ranch, Mendocino, California, USA - Sage1_L_100_16 metaG | ecosystem: Environmental > Terrestrial > Soil > Vadose zone | place: USA...
GGGGTGGGCCGCTCGCGGTCATCATTAGCGATCGGCTCTGGCGAAGGCTGTTTGATCGGGATCCGGCTATCCTTGGTCGCGCCATTACGCTGCACAATCAGAGCTTCACCATCATCGGCGTTATGCCGCCGCAAATGGCTTCTCCGCAGGACCCAGACGTGTGGCTTCCATTTGGCCCTCGTGTCGTGTCGGTCTGGCAGGATCGAAACATTCACCCGATGTTGTTTGTCTGGGGCCGATTGAAGCCTGGTGTCACGGTCGATCTTGCGCGGAAGGAAATGAAGAACATCGCCGCGCGTTTGGAAAAATTGTATCCGGCCACCAACGCGCGAACAACCGTGGTCGTTACTCCGCTGCTCGAGAACCTGGTCGGCAAATATCGCACAAATCTAACTCTCCTCCTCGGCGCGGTCTCATTGGTCCTCCTCATTGCCTGTGCCAATCTCGCCAATCTGTTCGCCGCGCGCGGTGCGGCGCGGGCGCGCGAATTCGCCATTCGAGCAGCGGTTGGCGCCAGTCGCGCGCAGATTATTCGCCAGCTGCTGATCGAAAGTTTTGTCATCGCGCTGCTTGGGGGATTACTTGGTTTTTTCATCGCGGTCTGGGTGCGCGACGCTCTGGTCGCACTGGCCCCGCAGGGCGTCGCGCGGTTCCAGGAAATCTCATTCGATCTTCCTGTCCTCGGCTTTGCGTTCGTTATCGCGTCGCTTACCACTGTCCTCTTCGGCCTGTGGCCGGCGTGGCAGACCTCGCGCGCCGATGTTCAGCTCGCCTTGAAATCTGGATCGCCTGGGAGCGGCGAAGCTGCTTCTGCGAGGCGCACGCGTGACTGGCTCGTTATCAGCGAAATTGCGCTCACTCTCACATTGCTCGTTGTCGCAGCGCTTGTTCTAAAAAGCTTCTCGCGCATGCAGGCTCTTCAGCTAGGCTACGAGCCACGTGGCCTGCTCACGGCACGTGTGGAGCTGCCTTTCCGCGCTTACTCTACTCGCGAGAAAGTTGTCACATTTACTAATGCGTTGCTCGACCGAGTCCGCGCGCTCCCAGGAGTTCAAAGTGCCGGCATTGGGTCGAACTCACCGCTCATGGGCGGCTGGCAGACCGGCTTCGGCCGCGAAAACGGTCCGACACTTTCACCGAGTCAAATGCCCTCGGCGGACCTCGAGGTCATCACCGGCAATTACTTTGCGACTTTTAAAGCTTCGCTGCTTCGCGGCCGTCTTTTTGACGCCGGAGACACAGTTAATTCACCCCGCGTTGTCATTATCGATCAGGCTTTGGCCGAGCAGTATTTTCCGGGTGAGGACCCAATCGGCAAGCGACTCTATGTCGATGCCGGCAACGATGATGAAGGCTATGTCTTTCACGAGATTGTCGGTGTCGTGGCGCGCATGCGCTTTCATGCCATTGATGAAATGGCGCCGTTGCCGTTGATCTACTGTTCGATGGCGCAAGCGCAGCGCACCGGCTTCGGGCTTTTTGTTCGCGCTGGCTCCGGTGCCCCCGCACTCGAAAAACCAATCCGCGACATCGTCAGCTCGCTCGACCCTGCGCAACCGGTTTTCGACGTGCGCATGATGCAAGATCGGGTCCGGGAAACATGGGGTACCCAACGCCTCCTCGCGTTTCTTGTTTCGATCTTCGCCGCGCTGGCGCTGATTCTCGCCACCATTGGCCTTTACGGTGTTCTCGCTTACAACACCCTCAAGCGTGTCCGTGAAATCGGCATTCGCCTCGCGCTTGGCGCACGCCCGGGACAGATTCGCGGCCTGATTCTGTCTCACGGAATGCAATTGCTTGCCATTGGCTGCGTCATCGGTCTGATCGGTGCAGTCGCGCTTTCCCGTTTGCTCCAAAGCGTTCTCTTCGAAGTCAAAGGCGCCGATCCAAAGATTTATCTCGCCGTCGGTCTCCTTCTTTCTGCTGTGGCCTTTATCGCGTGCTGGATTCCAGCTCGGCGCGCCAGTCGCGTCGACCCGCTCGTCGCGTTGCGCGAGGAGTAGCCCGCCAGAACGACCTTGTTTCCTTCGCTCTCCGGGCGATAACGGATCACCGATTACTCACCCTTCTCTCTTCGTCGATGGCCAGGTAATCATCGCGTGGCGGACTGAAGGTATCAAGCACGCGTGTCGGTAATATCGTTTCCACTCCGTGCGGAACGTTACTGGCCAGATAGAAGGAATCGCCGGTGGAAAGCTCATGCGGAACGCCATCAACAATGAGTCATTTGACCTTCCAGGATGTGAACGATCTGCTCCTGCGCGTGCCGGTGCTCAGGCATCCGGCTACCGGCTGCCAACGTGGCGATCATCTGATACATAGTCTTGCCGTTCGCAACTGTGCGACGTGTGATCCCAGTGCAAATCTCAATTGACGGATTTTCTCGTTTCATATTTCCGAATCTTTACTGTAGCTGCGGCTGTGTCAGCCGCAGAACTAAAAAACTGTCCGCGCGAATATTCGTTTTTGTTATTGTGACGTTCGCGCAGTGGTTGACGCAACGCGCGGACGTTTCAGGTTCGTCTGTAATGAAAAATACATTCGTGGCAATTTCTTCAGCCGGTCCCAATCGCGATTTGTCGAAGGACACACGCGAGCAACCTCTGTGGGATGAACACGCGGCGTTTATCGATCGACTCGTTGATGACGGTTTTATTTGGATGGGTGGCCCCTTGGTTGATGAAGGCGGCTCCCTTTTAATCCTCAATGCTGAAGATGAAAATGAAGTGCGAAAGAAATTGAAGAACGACCCCTGGTCCGAGCACGGAATTCTGAAACTGGAGAGTGTAAAGCGTTGGCAAATCTTTATTGATGAGAGGAATTGATGTCTCCTGGGGAGGGGCGGCGAAAAAAATGACATCGTCCCTTTTCCCCGCCGCCCCGGTGATGTAGCAATGTCGAGCTCGTCACTGTCTCGTTCATGCCTAAGGTGTCGGCACTGCCAAATACGCTGTTCTCACGCCATTTGCATCGATAGCTCTACCCGTAATCTCTCCGTTGTCATTTATGTCTTTGGCGCTTTCGAGCCGCGCAGAAAAGCCGCCCTTGAGTTCGTTTAGGTCTGTGGGTGTGTTGCCCTGATTCCAAACAACTGCACGACAATCAACAAAGTCCGCGTCGCATGAGATACCGACTACCTGACGGGCTTCGTTGATACCATAGGCCTCACTGTCTACATGTTTTGGCGAACGTCGCGGCAACGGTTTGAGATGTCGGATGCCATCTTCCCTAGTCCACATGAAAGCGTGTACGATGTCGCCTTCAACAAACGCCAGGTCGCCAGCAAACCCGACGACATCGCCTCGTTGATTGATCGCCGTGGGCGTGTTCCACCACTGAGCTCCGAGGTTCCCAAGATCAATCACGCCGCCGTTTTCCCAAAGCACAGCGTGCTTCGCGGTGTGTCTTCCAACGGCCTGGTCACAGATACCCGAAATGCCCACGATTTGACCATTGTCATTGATCGCCGTGGCGGCTCCGGAAGTGTCGCCGGGGATCAAAGGGAGGTCGTGGATCTGGTCTGGTGGTCCGAGTTCCCACACGGCTGGACGAAACTGGAGTACTTGGTGGCAGCAACACGTGGGGTCATGAACGTCATTCTCCGCCCATCCGACTACCTGACCGAGGTTGTTGGCTCCGGTTGCAAAGCCGTTATTTCCACCCACAAATGTGGGAAGTCCCCTCATCGCGCCGTTTTCCCAAACGAACCCGAGATTGATAAAGCCGATATTGTTAGGCCCACCGTAGAAAGCGAAGCTACTCCACCACTCACCCAACGGCTCCGGCGTGGCAGTTTGGGAAATACCCACGATGATTCCCTCGGTATTTTTCACATTCCATGTTACACTGCTGTTTGGTCCGCCGAGTGTGCTGAGGTCTTCGGCGGTCGATCCGTTTCGCCACAGAGTAGCGTGCCGGCTCTGGTTGTCCGGCAGTCTGGAATAGCCTGCCACCCAGCTCAGGTCATTAATACTGTTTCCCCCGCTACTCGTTCCGCCGAGCGAATCGAGGTTGGATACGTGGTATTGCGCCTTTGGCTTTGCCTGTGTCTGTGCCGGTGCCTGTGCCAGAGCCGGTCCGCAGCAGCATGCGACGATCGACAAGGTTAAAAGCACGTAGCTAATTGGTTTTTGTGTGGTCATAATTTTTTCTCCGTTAGTGAATGTTTACTGAGTGATTTTGAGGCGCTGGTTTTAGATTGGAAATAGCCACTTCGTGTTTTTGCCCTAGACCACTTGCACCTTCGCGTGCAGCGCTATCGGATCGGAGAAAACTGGAGATTTCTCCCACGACCGCGGGATCAGAATGACGAACAATCTATGAGATGGCTTCCAGACTAGGTCGTCAAAGAGCGCCTGCCCAGAGGTGGCCAGGCACTCGAATATTTAATTCAATTTTAGATTAAGCGACGCCGCGAGCTTACGGAGGGCTTCGCGAATTTGTGCGCGCGACCACGCAGCAAACCCGAAAGTGAGCGCGGGGTCGAGCTCCGCTTTCATGCAGAAAGAGGAGAGTGCCATGGGCCTGAGTCCGATCTCCGCGCAAACGCGCATGATTAGCCGTAAATCGTTTTTCCCGCGCAACCAGGCGACGAAGTGTAATCCTGCGTCCGGAGGTTGCAGAATGAATCGTTCACCGAGCAGTTGGTTAAACTCTTCGATGAAGAACTCTCTTCGATCGGCATATAGCGTTCGCATCCGCTTGATGTGACTCAGGAAAAATCCCTCGGTCAGAAATCGCGCCAGCGTCGCCTGATCGATCGCGCAGGAATGTTGATCCATCACGGCCCGAATCTTGATCATCGGTTCAACCAGTTGCTCCGGGGCCAGGAGATACCCCAAACGTAAAGAAGGATAAAGAATTTTACTCATCGTGCCTGCGTAGATGACCCGGCCGGAGTTATCCAATCCTTGCAAACATGGCAGGGGAGGACCGGTGAACCGAAATTCCGAGCTATGATCGTCTTCGAAAATGAAAGCATCGTGCGCACGCGCATAACTGATCAGCGCCGTCCTGCGCGCGAGACTCATTGTCATGCCCAGGGGAAATTGATGAGAGGGCGTCACAAAAATGATTTTGGGCGACCGTGCTTTCGATGATGGCGCAATTACAATCCCTTCCTCGTCGATTGGTCTTGGAATTAGCGTTGCACCAGCGAAACCAAACACCCTGCGGGCCTGCTGAAATCCTGGATCTTCGATCCATACGGCCTCGCCCGGATTTACCAAGGCGAGCGCGCTGATCATCAACGCCTGTTGTGTTCCGGCTGTGATCACGATCTGATCCGGATGACAGCGCGCGCCCCTGAAATCGCATAAGTATGCTACGATGGCCTTGCGCAGGTCGGCGTCACCCCGACTCGATGCATACTGGAGCAAATGAGCTCCTTTTTTTGCGAGGACTTGCGCTCTGAGCCGCTCCCATATTTCCAGAGGAAATTCGTCGAGCGCTGCGAGAGCAGGAATAAGCGAAACACCAGGCGGGCCGGCGATGCCGAGATCAAAATCTTTTCCAGTCCGTTTATCCGGAATATTTCTAACACGGTTGGACAGGCGGGCTGGACGTTCTATCTGAGGTTCCGCTGTTGCCCTCCGCGCGCTCAAGAAAGTTTCGGGTAACAAATTAGCGACGAAAGTGCCGGATCCGACACGGGAGCGAAGATAACCTTCCCCGTGAAGCTTCTCGAAGGCGAGGTTGACGGTAAGTCTCGAGATTCCCAGGTCTGCCGCCAATGATCGGGAGGACGGAAGTCGCGAGGAGCTGTCGCTAAAGCTGCCCGAGATCAGTTCGTCGCGAATTTGGCGGTAAAGTTGCTGATGGAGCGGCTCCGCCGCCGTCCGATCGAGCCGAATCATTTCGAAGGCCATGATAGAACGGCGACGCCGCTTTTTGGTAAGGGTTTTGTCTGTAACTGGTTTCAAAATTCGGATTGCGCTCGTCCTGCTCCGGTAATCCTAGCGCATGGGTGATTCTTTTCTCAACCCGCTGGCGAAGTGGTATGCCTCACTCGCCCCAAGTGGACTGTTGACACCTTACCACAGGGCCGGAAGCTTTTCTCGAAATGCAGACTCCATGTAGCGATTACCGCGAGACGAAAGGTCTGATCTATTTTGCTCGGATGCTGGACAAGATCCGGCTAAATGCTCAGGGACAGTTGGCGCCTGGCTATTTTCTTGGTGTGGCGGACGATCCAACCTTCTTCGATGCGCGCTGCACACGATTTCTGGGAATCAATTATGATGAGCTGGTCGCCAGAACCCTTCAAGGAGGATCGGATGAGGAGATTCTCGATTGGTGTGTTGAGCGCGGCAGAAAACCGACCGAAGAAGAAATCTCCATTTGGAATGCCTTTCTTTCCAAACGTGGCTGGCGTGATGAAAGCAGCACCGACCTGCAAGAGGCCAAGAAGCAATCAGGTTTGCCCGATCGCGACGATATCCAAACCTGGGTGGATCTGCATGACGCCGAAGAAGGCAGAACGCCGCGAAAATGACTTTGTTCCGGTTAGCATGTCGATCTTTTGCGACGCGCGCTTTGGCGTTTACGGTTGGGATACTCATGACGACTGGACCGATTGGCAGGGCCGGGTCCTCGGTCGATGACGAAAAGGCCGTCGCTGCGCTCGATACCGAATACCAAGCGGCGGTCAAAAAGAACGATGTGGCCACGATGGATCGTATTTTGGCCGATGACTTTGTGCTGGTAACGGGTCTCGGCAAAACCTACACAAAAGCTGATCTTCTGAAGGAAGCGCGAAGCAAGCGCACGGTCTATGAACATCAAGAAGATAGCGGGCAGAAGGTGCGTGTCTGGGGCGATACCGCGGTTGTGACCGCTCTATTGTGGGCAAAGGGAACCGAAGATGGCAAGGCGTTCGACTACAAGCTTTGGTTTAGCGACACATATGTTCGTGCTCCGGCTGGGTGGCGCTATGTGTTCGGCCAGGCCTCAACCCGTTTGCCCAAGACCCCTTGAGAGACCGCGACAGCCAGGGAGCAAGGACGATCGAGATCAACTCGCGAAAGCTTTCGGAGTCAGCTACACGCACAAGAAGTAGCGACGCTAACGGACAAGGCTACCGCCGTGGCAAGTCAGTCCCGGTACTTTTGCGAGCGTCGCATCATTCGTCCAAAGATCCACTCCGAATTCCATGGCCGTCGCGCCGACGACGGCATCCGGCAGCTTTAGGTGTTTCCAAAAAAAAGGAGGCTTATGTGAGAATCAATATTTATGTGTTGACGCTGGCATCGCTTGCGTTTGTCGGCTGCGCCACCGAACCGACGACTGTTACAACTACGACAACTGTAATCCGTCCAAGGCCGGCGGCCATGGCGGCCGAAGAAGGCAAATGGATGCGCAGCAGGAACGACGGCTGGCAATCGATCTCGGGCCATCCGGGATGGTGGCCCTAACGACTGGCAGTAGCCTATATGCACATTTGAACGTGTTGTCATTGGGATGAAGAGTAATGCGATAGTCGGCAACTCTGGTGCCGAATCTAAGGTTCTGACTGCAGTACTCGATGTTCTTTGCGAGCGCGTTCGACCATGAACGATTCGGCACTGGATGCCCCGCCGACGCCTCGGAAAAAGAAACCGGGTCGCCAACGGCGTGGACGCTTTACACTGCCCAAGAATTTATCTTCCGCCAAAAAGTTTCCGGAACGACTTAAAGAAGCGGCCTGGGAAAGTCTCCGCTTTTTTGGGAAGACCCTGCAACTGCTGAGCGCGGATCGAAAGCGATCACGCGATGATTGGGCGCAAAACGATCGATCTGTTGTCGCCAAATATCGGCGCCGGTGCTCCAGCCGGGAATAAAAACCAAGGTCGGCCCTAGACCGGCCTGGCCGGCTTCGATCACCCGCAGCGACACGCCTTCGCCGACATCCACCTTCCGCTCGCGTGTTCCGGAAGCGGAATCCGCGCGACCGGCGGCGGCGCTTGCAATAATCCCGGTGATCAGAAGAACAATGGATCGATTAAACAACTTCACTGCCAAGGGTATCTCGCGTGCAGACCACAGGCAACGCGTGGAGTGCGGCTCAACAAAAAATCTGCATTTCGACCACTAAACCGCACAGACCAGATGATTGACGGTCTCACCCGTGAAGCGTACGCTCACGCCAGTGAAGCGAAAATTCCGCGTAACGCTGTTGGAACACAAAGAAGGCGTCTCAGTGAGCTGTCCCGAGCTGCCGGGATGTCATTCGCAAGGCGCCAACGTCGAAGAGGCGCTCGAAAACATCCAGGATGCGATTCGCGGCTACATCGATCTCTATGGCGAACCTGAGACGCGGTGTGAGATTCGGGAAATGGAAGTCGTCACGGCTTAGTAATGACCGCGAGCGAAATCATCGAAGAAATCAAGCGGCTTGATCCAAACGAGCAATTGGGTGTCATTCGCTTTGCTTACCAGTTGGACGCAGAGCGACGGTTGACGGGAAAGGAGCTGTCGAGCCTGGCAGAGCGCATGGTAAATGCCAGCGATCCAGCGGAAGAAGCGACGATTCGCGAAGCGATCGTTCGCGGTTTTTACGGTCAACGTCACAATGCCTAAAATTCGGCGGCAGAATCTACCGCCGTCATTGCTTGATCATCTGCTCGATCGAATCAAGTCACGCCATATTTCCTCGGATCAACTCGGAGCGTTCGCTGATTGGCTCGACACCGAGCCGGAGGTTCCAGAAGGCAAATGGTTCAAGCGATTCGCCGGAATGACTGTTTGCGGCGAAGGTGAGCTGGTGAAGACATTCCTCGGTCCTGGACAAGTTCCAACGGGAACAGAAGTCATCTAATGGAAAGTCCTGCCCTGCTTGCCACGTCGAAGCATACGGCGAACGCTGGAGCGCAGTCGAATGGGCTGCCAGCCTGTTAATGCCAGTCCGGCTCGGACTTTCGGCTGCTAGCCGAAACGCATTACAGGCAACGGGCCGAAGCCTCCCCGGCGGTTCGTGCTACCATCCAGCTGTGCCGATCATTCTCTTTGCACTGCTGTTTTTTGTTCTCCTCGCCGTGGCCGGTGTTGTTTTGCTTTCCCTTGCTTTGCGCTACCGCGCCGGCACTGCTCGACGGCAAGGCCGACGCTGGATTGCCAGCCTAAATGTCTGGATGACCAGTCTCTCGGCCGTTTTCTTTCTCTCCTTCAGTTTCCTGATCTCCTTCTGGCTCGGGACAGCCTTTCGATTTGCTCTGCTTGGTATGTGTTTTGGAGCCATTCTCGGCTTGCTCGGTTTGGCGATCACCCGTTGGGAAAGCCAACCGGAAGGACTTTTCTACACTCCGAGCCGCTGGCTCGCGCTTCTCGTCACGCTGGCAATCGCAGCACGTTTTGTCTACGGCTGGTGGCACGCCACGCACTCCGGCAGCAGCGCCCCCAGCGAACAACGTTGGTTAATGACCGCCTCCGGCACGGAGCTTTCCCTGGCGGTCGCTGCCGGCTCAATCGCCTATTATCTCGTCTATTCCATTGGAGTGCGTCTGCGAGTCGCGCTTCACGAGCAACGTCGCGCCGATTAAAAACGCAGGCGGCCCCGACCTGTCGATTCTCGACAAAGGCAAAGCGAAGTGGGCGATACCCCTAAGCCTATGCAGAAACCGGTAACGATCTTGCTACGCGTCGCAAATCGTCGAGCAGGATCTCCATGTCGCGCAACGTGGTCCGATAGTTCAGCACGCAACCGCGTAAGGCGAAGCGACCGCCGAGCGTGGCATTGGAGAGATACGAGCTGCCATCTCGTTGCAGAGCGACCAACAGGCGTTCATTAAAGCCATCGATCGCTTCGGGCGATTGATTCCTGAGCTGCCCCGGCACATGACGAAAGCAAAAGATCGAGAGCTCGACCGGCGCGACCATTTCGAAGTCGTCGCTGGCTTGCACCATCGACTCAAGATGGCGCGCACACGCAAGATTGCTCTCGATCGCCTCGCTCAACCGATCGAGGCCCACGCCTTTTAACAGCATCCATACTTTGAGCGCCCTGAAACGCCGCGACAATTCCGGCCCGTAGTCCCAACATACAAAGGCTTCGTCTGCTTTCTCACCAAACATGCGAGTGTATTCAGCCTCATGAGCAAAAGTCGCCCGGGCAATCTCAGGGTCGCGGTAGATCACGCAACCAACATCCACCGGCAGATAAAGCCATTTGTGGGGATCCAGCGCGATCGAATCCGCCTGCTCCATGCCCGCGAACAATTTTCTTGCCGATTTCGCGAGCACGGCGAAGGCGCCATAACTTCCATCCACGTGCATCCAAAGTTTGAAGCGGTTCGCTACGTCGCGGATCTCCGCTAAAGGATCGACCGCGCCCGTGTTCACGGTTCCGGCATTCGCAACCACGCAGAACGGAACGTACCCCGCCTCCA
>Ga0137368_10008815_pt1 | contig 10360 bp, 13 predicted proteins | sample SagtaG_13_FD_104917 | JGI IMG/M metagenome (GOLD analysis project Ga0137368, IMG submission 104917) | Vadose zone soil microbial communities from Sagehorn Ranch, Mendocino, California, USA - Sage1_L_100_16 metaG | ecosystem: Environmental > Terrestrial > Soil > Vadose zone | place: USA...
TCGGGCGAGATGCGGCTCATCCGCCTGCCGTATTCCCTTCACGGGATGGTCTCGCGCATCGTGATCCACGTGGAACGGTCCCGACTCGAACGGTTCCGTTACGATGATCCTCGGGCCCGACCCCCACGTCTGCGTCCGTGACTACTTCTTCGCTCGACGCTCCTTGCGGCCGGCGTAGTAGGCTTTCTTCTTCGCCGCCTTCTTCCCGGTCTTCTTGCGCTTCTTCGCTGCCATCGAAGCCCGGATGGGCTCGAGGGTTCAAGGTTCTGTGCCCTCACGCGGCCGAAGTGAGCCGGCGCCTTCGCAGACCGTGCAGCGCTAGGATTCGGGAACGTACGCGATCCCCTGGATTTCTACCCTCATGCCGAACAAGAGGTCCGCCCGGACCGTTGCCCGGGCGGGTCGCGGCTCCCGCGGGAAGAAGGTCGCGTACACCTCATTCATCGCGGCGAAGTCGTTGAGGTCTTTCAGATAGACCGTTGTCGAGAGGACGTGGTCCATGTCCGATCTCGCCGCTCCCACGACTCGACGGAAGTTCTCGAGCGTCCGTCGCGTCTGTGAACGGATGTCGCCTTCGACCACCTTCCCATCGGGCCCGAGGGGGCCCTGCCCTGCGACGAAGACGAAATCCCGCCATCGCACGCCCCAGGAGAACGGGAGCCCGACCGCGGGCAGGTCCGTCCGCACCGCCTCATGCGCCATGGGCCGTGTATCCCGCTCGACGGGATAGGGATTCCGTCCGATTCGCGTCGGCCTGGAGGCGCGGCGGCTTTAACCCGAAATCCGTTGAAGGGGGTCGATGTCGCAGCCCGCGTCACGAAGAACTCAGTCCGGGGGGTCTCGTCCTTGAGCTACCTGAAGACCGTGAGGCGTCGATGGTCAGAGTCGGCGGTTCAGCAGAGCATACGACGGATCCTGCGCGAGAACGTCCTCTGTTCGATGTCGACGATCGGGCCGCCGAACCGGCCGCACATCAACACCGCGTACTTCTGCTATTCCCCCTCGATGGAATTCTTCTTCCTTTCCGACGCGGGCTCGGCGCACTGCCGAAATCTGGATCGGAGCCCATCGATGGCCATGGCCGTTTTCCGCTCGACGCAGACTTGGGGCGGGTCCGACCGGGGACTGCAGCTCTTCGGAACCGGCCACCCGGCTACCGGTCCATCTGGTCGGCGGGCCTCCCAATTCTACGGCAAGCGGTTCCCCGAGTACGCCCGCATCGTCGCCTCGAGGTCCGGCACGGCGAAGCGCGCGGCGGATCAGCTCCGATCCTACACGTTCTACCGGTTCGTGCCGAGGACGGTCAAGATTTTGGACGAACGGGAGTTCGGCGGCGCCGTTTTCGTGGTCGTGTCTGTTCCGAGACTCTAAGTTGTCCTTCTGGGCGGTGCCGGTCGCCGCGTGGGCCCCCGTCACGTCACCTGTTCGAGCCGCTTCAGGACGCGCATGGCGCGGAGCGTGATCATCTTGCTCGGCTCCCCCACTTTTTCGAGCGAGAACGGCGTCGGCATGCCTTTCGGGCTCTTCTTGTACCACTCGGCCATCTTGCCTTCGATGTCCGGGTGGACGGCATCCAGAACCCATCGGCCGTCCGATCGCTTTTTCTCCTTCAATACGGAGAGAGCGTACCGCATCCGGGGATCGTCCCCGTAACCGAGTGCCGTCATGAAGTCGAGGCCGACGAGCAGATCGTAGTAATAGTGCATCGGGTAGTGGAACCGGACCCAGGGCTCGTATGGCTCCCCCTGCTTGTGGAGCTCCCGCTGAAGATAGAACTCGGCGGCCCGCTCGACCGCGCGCTCCATGCCGGCGGACCACTTCTGTCGCGGATAGGCGACGAACGCGCTCATCCCTTCCCACGAATCGAGATTCCGTCCGCTCCCGAAGCAACTCCACCCGCCGTTCTTGTCCTGATTCGTCACGAGCCATTCGAAGGCGCTCCTCACCTTCGGATGGTCCGCGTATCCGAAGTTCACGAGCGCGCGGGCCGTGTTCCCGACGGTGCACAGATGGCCGCGCTTCCCTCCGCTCGGGGCGAATCCCCCGTCCGCGGTCGAGAGCTGCTGGGTCCAGAGATTGGCCGCCCTCTCGATGCGCGGATCTTCCTTCGTCACCCCGAGGTCCGAGAGGACCAGGAGCATCCAGTTCGTGGACAGGTACTTCGGCCGATAGAGATCCGACTTGTCCTCCCAGTAGCCGCCGGGATTCTGTTTGCCGAGGATGTCGGCGGCCCAGCCTTCCCTGGGGATCCTCTCCTTGGCGGATCGCACATCCGGGTCCTCCTCCGACCGCCCAAGGATCTGGGTGAGGACAAGATAGCGAATCGACGGCTGATCCTCTTCGAGCAACCAGTCGATGGCCTTGGTCGGTTTCATGAATCGGGCACGCTCGCGGTTTCGTGGATTCAAGCAATACCCGCTACTTTACACTGTCTGTGACGGCGGGCCTCAGCTTCCTAATGGACGCTCGGCGCTCAGGCTTCCCGCGAATACTCCCGGTGGAACGCGTTCTCCCAGAACCACGGCATCTCGGAGTACTCGTCCTCGCCGGTCAGCGCCTTCGTCGTGTTCACGTAGGACATGAAGAGTCCCTTCTTGATCGCGTACGAGGCGTTGTCGAGGTTGACCGGATACCGCGAGTCGCCCCAGGCAATCATGTAGTCGATGTAGAGGACGCGGGTCCAGGGAGCGCCCATTCCAAACGTCGCGTTCCACACGGCATCCCCGGTCGTCAGGTGGTCCGCATGGTCCATGCAGGGGTCGCAGCCGTTGAAGTGCCCCGTCTGCCGGGCCCGGTCGAAGTCCGGGACGTTGACGCGCGTCGTCGAGTCGAACGGCGCGTGCGCGGCGATGATCGCGTTGATCGTGGAGTAGAAGTCCGCCCAGCTCTGGTACGTGGTCGAGCCGTCGACGGCGGACATGCTCGTGATGTTGCCATCCCGGAGCTTCTCCATGGACTGGCCTCCCGTGGAGGGGAAACCGCCTCCCATGTTGCCGCCATCCGGGACGCGCATGAAGACGGAGACCGTGTCTCCGTACGTCCATGTCCAGATGCTGTGGCAGACCTGCTGCCCCGCCGTGTAGCAGAAGTTCACCGATCCGGAGGCTTCCGCGGCCCCAGCGCCGACGATGTACCGGACGCTCGCCTCGGCGCCCTGCTCGCGGGCCCCCCAGCGGGAGATGTCCTGTCCCGCGTCTCCCGCGGTGGTGTAGATGAACAGCAGGTGGTCCCCCGCCTGGTAGTGATTGTACGAATCCGGAGACTCCCAGAGCTGCCAATCGTCTTGATGGGCGTGGACGTAGACGTCCCACACCTCGGGGCTCGGGGGCGGCGGAGGCGGGGGCGCACCGGGGATCGTGAACGCGGTGACGCTGCACTGGCAATGGTCCGGCCCGACGTGGATTTGAGCGTAGACCGTCTGTCCGAGGAAGTCGAGCGGGAGCTCGATCCCCACCGCGACGTCCGTCACGAGCGCCGCGAGGCCGATCCCCTGCACGACGTACTCGTCCGCGCCGGCCGCGTTAATGTCACGGTTCTCATCGACCGTGTACGTGAGGTAGGTCCCAGCCAGCGGATTGTGTTCGTCGAGATTGCCGATTGCGTTGAGCGCAACATCGGAGCTGCGGGTGAAGGCGCTCGGATATTGCACGGTGAAAGAGACGTACGGGCTGCCCGTGAGCGAGAGGGTACCGCTCCGCTCGGGTCCGAAGTCGATGTAAATGTGGTGGACGTAACACGAGCTATCGACGTCCTCGCGGAGGGCGACTGCGCCTTGCCAGGCCGCCGTACCGGACAGAAGGCTCGTCCACGTGAACGAGTCGTCGGATCGGGCGACCTCCCCGACTCCGGGCGTGCAGCTGTCTCCGCTCGCCTGGGCGTGAACGAGGTTCAGTCCCACGGCCGCGAGGATGAGCACGAGGCAGAAGGGCAGGGCCGTGAGGAGCGGCTTTCTTCGGGCGCCCTCGGGCCGTCCAATCGGACGCGACCCGCCATTCGTTCGCCTTGCCTGGTCCGGGCCTGTCACATTTCGTGATAAGACAGGGCAGGGGGTTAAGCGCCATGTACACAAACGGGGCCGCAGTCATACACTTCATATTGAGAGTCGTGCGGCATGGGCAGGACCACGCACGCATCTCCCGTCCCGAAAGCAACGGGTGACGGATTGTGGGGTCCGTTGTCGCTCGGCGCGCACTCCGGCCGCCCTCGGCCCGTTCGAGGAGGGGTCCTCGGAGCGGGTACTCCCCAGTGTTCTTGCCCATGACGCGGCTATCCTGCGCGTAGACTGTCCGGATCGCGACGGCGGAAGCAGGAGACCACGTGATCGTTGACCATGCCGACGGCCTGCATGTACGCGTAACAGATCGTGGTGCCGACGAACTTGAAACTGCGGTCCTTCAGCGCGGAGCTCATCGAGTCCGACTCCCGTGTTCGAGCCGGAATCTGGCGCAAGGCCTTCCAGCGGTTCATCTTCGGCTTGCCGCCTACGAACCGCCAGACGTATTCATCGAACGTTCCGAACTCTTTCTGAATCGAGAGGAACGCCCCCGCGTTCGAGATTGCGGCGTCGATCTTCAATCGGGTGCGGATGATTCCGGGGTCTCCCAACACCGTCCTCACCTTGCGTGAATCGTAGCGCGCGACGCGTTCCGGATCGAACCTGTCGAATGCGCGGCGATAGGCATCGCGTTTCTTCAGCACAGTCAGCCACGACAGTCCCGCTTGGGCTCCCTCGAGCACGAGGAACTCGAACAGCTTGCGATCGTCGTGTTCTGGCGTCCCCCATTCCGCATCGTGGTACGCTAGCAGAGTCTCGTCGTCCGATGCCCACGGGCACCTTCGGGGCGCACGCCCCAGGCGTCGATCGGGTTCCATGTTCCGCGGCCTGAACCCCCGGTCGTGGAGATCGGGGGAGTTGAACCCCCCTGGCTACGACTTCTTCCCCGATAAGTGGTTCGTGAGAAATTGAACGGTGCGTTGCCACGCGAGGTCGGCTGCCTTCGAATCGTAGGCGTCGGGCCGGTCCTTCTCGAAGAACCAGTGAGACGTCCCAGGATATGTGTAGAACGTGACGTCCCTTCCGTTTGTCCGGAGGAGCTTCTCGAGCTCCTGCACGGAAGCGGGAGATTCGAATTCGTCGGTCTCCGCGAAGTGACCGAGAAAGGCCGCCCCTGACTCCGCAAATCCCCGCTCGTAGTTGCCTTCCCTCGTCCCGTAGAAGAGGACGACGGCAGCCAGGTCCGCGGGGAGCTCCTGCCCCAACCAAAGAGCCCAGAATGCTCCCAACGAAAACCCGATGACTCCGGGGTGTTTTCCCCGCACGCCGGGATGGACTTGAAGGGCCTTCACGCTCCTTACGATATCCTCGCTCGCGGCCTTCTCACTCAGTTTCGACATCAGGGCTTTGGCCCCGTCCCTTGTCGACGCGGTCGCGCCGCGGTACAGGTCGGGGGCGAACGCTACGAACCCGGCCGTTGCCAAGCGGTCGCAGAGTTCCTTGAAGAATTCGTTCAACCCCCACCATGCATGGAGGACGAGGACGCCAGGCCCCTGGCCTTTCTTCGGGACTGCTATGTATCCTTGCACGGACCCCTCGGGGCTCTTCAGCTCAACGATTCCCATGTCTACATCCCCTTCCAGGCGAAGCTTCTGGAATCGATGCCTGAACTTAAGCCTTGACGCTGGGGTTGACGCATCCTCGCGCAGACGTACGAGCGACCGTGTCGGATCTGAACAGGCGGCTGCTCGTTGCAACTCTCAGCCGTTCCTGCGTGTCGGAGCAAGAGTTCGGGGACTCGCGCGGACAGTCCGAGTTGCTTAAGGCGGCGCATTGCTTTGCTCGCGGCCACAATGGCCGTTCCTTCGATCACGCGCGAGAATGTGCTTGGATTCCGACAGCGCGCCACGTACCTCCACAGGCGCCTACCGCAGGGGCGACTCGTCGAGGCCGCGTTCGCAGGACTTCAAGACAGCTCTCCGCGATCCGCCGTCTTGGCGCTCCACGCGCGCGTCACGCATGTATCGTCGTCTGCTTGGAAGGATTCCCGGTTCGTCCAGGTCTGGGGCCCAAGGGGCGCCGTGTACGTCGTACGAGTCACGATGTGGCCGTCTTCACGCTGGGCCGTCTCCCGCGCGATCCCGTTCTGGCAGCTTCTGTGAAAGCCGCCGCTGAAAGAGCGAAGCGTGCATTCCGCGCTCGACAGGCTCGGCCGAAACGCGCCTCCTCTGATCGAGCAGCCGAGGTGAATTTCCGCGAGTTGCGACTCGCATCGATGAGTGGCGCGGTGAGGGTCGAATGGGATGGAGCGACGACATCTTGGTGGCTCGTCGAGCCTCCGACCGAGTCGCCGGAACCCGCTCGCCTTGAGCTTGCTCGACGGTTCCTGCGGTCGGTGGGGCCCTCGACGCCCAAAGAATTCGCGTGGTGGACGGGCGGGTGTGCCGCATCCTTTGGCTCCGCCACACGCGGAGAGCTTTCCGACGCGCAGCAGACGTTTCGTTCTCTCGAAAAGGAACTTGCCGAGGTTGAACTCGAAGGTCGGAAGCGATGGGTCCTTCGGACCGATCTCCCTACGTTGGAACGTGCGGTACCCGTCGAAACGGTGCGCCTGCTGCCGCCCGGAGACCCATATCTGGCGTCCGCAGACCGGGCATTGCTCGTCCCGCTGACCCGATTTCGATCCGAACTATGGCCCAAGTCCGTGTGGCCGGGTGCGCTCATGGTGAACGGTGAGATCGTGGGTACCTGGCGTCGGCAGGTGGGCCGAGTCACAGTGCGAGCGTGGCGACCGTTGGAATCCGACGTCGGAGAAGCGGTCGAGGAGGAGGTCTCCAGCATGCCCATCGAATCGGCTAGGAAGGAGGTCCGTTGGTCGATGGGCGATGTCCCCCTTTGAGCGGCGCGGATGCGAAGCGTCAGGGGAAAAAGACGGGACCTTCGCCACGTGGCGGCGGTAGGAAGAGAAAAATGAGAATCGCGACGGCAACGATTATTGTCCCGCCAAGTGCGATCAAAACGGGGGGCCATCCTAGGCGAAGACCCGTCCCCAGGCTAACCAAGAGGTAGATTGGAAGTGCTCCCAGGAGCGTCGCGAGCGAGATTCGGAATCGGGTCCTCCGGTCCGCCCGTTTCATCCCAATCTCTGTCTCCGCGCCCGCATACCTTACCACCATCTTTAGGTTCGGCATATCGGATGGTAGCCGGATGCAGCCGATACCGATATATATCCGACCGCATATCGGATACTAGGGAATCATGCCGATACCGATATCCGCCGCCGACTTGCCGCCCCTCATCTGGGAGCGTGTCCGCAGTAGCTTGCGTGACTTGGACGCCCACCGCCCGCTACCTGCCGATGCTGTCAAGGCGCTGCGTAACCAGCTGCGAGTTCTCCACACATACCATAGCAATGCCATCGAAGGAAACTCCCTCACCCTCAAGGAAACCAGGCTGGTCCTTGAAGAGGGTATCACGATCGGCGGAAAGAGCCTCCGTGATCATCTGGAGGCCACGAACAATGCGAGGGCCTTCGAGTGGGTTTGGGATCTCGCGAAACCCCGGTTGCGCTTCGACCACGCCCTGGTCCAGCAACTGCACGAGATAATCACCCGAGGCATCCTCGAATCCGCCGGTCGGTACAGGACGGAGCAGGTTTGGATCGGTGGAGCCCGACACATCCCGCCGCAGCCCGCGAAGATCGTCCCTCTGCTCGATGCAGCATTTGCAGAAATGCCAGCGATCCAGGAACCCGTGCTCCGAAGCATCTACTTGCACCATCGGATCGCTTATGTCCATCCGTTCCTCGATGGGAACGGGCGGGTCGCCAGGCTTGCCGCAAACCTCGCCCTCCTGTCTGCGAGGTACCCTCCCATCGTGCTCAGGGTCTCCGATCGACTGCGATATTACCAGTACCTTCAGGCGGCGGACGACGGGGATCTTTTGCCATTTGCCCGTTTCGTCTTGCGCGCGCTTGACGAGAGCCTCACAAGTTTCCTTGCGGCCGTAGAGCCCGAACGCGCGCTCCTGCCGTTGCGTGTCCTGGCGAAACGTTCCCCGTATTCCCAGGAGTACCTGTCTCTAAGGGCCCGTCAGGGCGTCCTCGCGGCAGTGAAGATGGAAGGCAACTGGTATTCGAGCCGGAAGGCCCTATCGGACTACTTAGAGAAACTCGGCCGGAATCGGTGAGAGTGGACCGGGTGGGATTTGAACCTCAGGTCTCATCCGCACGCTTCAGGCCCATCAATGCATCCTGCACGGCTTAGACTCCCTCCCTCGCGGTTATGGCGCTACCGCGTGTCGCGGAGCCTTTTCAGCACTGTCATTGCCCTCAAGGTGATCATCTTGCTCGGCTCGCCGGGCCTCTCCAGGCCGGACGGAATCGCTCGTCTCGCGTACCTCGGACCCTCGGGGTCGGGATGGATGGCGTCGAGATGCCATCGACCATCCGGCCTCTGTTTCTCTTTGAGCAAGGAGACTGTGTCTTCCAGCCTCTTGTCGCTACCGTAGCCCAGGGAGGTCATGAAGTCGAGGCCCACGAGCACGTCGTAGTAATAGTGGATCGGATAGTGGAAGCGGTACCAAAGCCCGTAGCGCGCTCCTTGCTTGTGCAGCTTCCTTTCCAAGTAGAATTCCGCTCCTCGTTCGACGGCACGCTTCATACTTTGGGTCCACTTCGCTCTCGGATAGGCGGCAAAGGCGCTCATCCCCTCCCACGCGTCGATTACCCCATTCTTACCCCAGCAGTGCCAGCCGCCGTTCTCTTTCTGATTCTTGACGAGCCACTGGAAGGCGCTTCTCACCCTCGCATGGTCGGCGTACCCGAACCGCACGAGCGCCCTCGCGGTGTTTCCTACCAGGCACAGCTCGCTCTTTTTCATTGTGTCTGTCCCGAATCCGCCATCGCTCTTTGAAAAGCGCTCAATCCATATCTCGCAGGCTTTCCTGATCCGTGGATCTTCCCTCCCCAACCCTAGATCGGACAGGATGAGGAGCATCCAGTTTGTGGCGGTGTATTTCGGTCGGTATAGGCTCCTTTCTTTGATCCACCATCCTCCTTCCTTCTGCTCCGCGAGGATGTCCGCTGCCCAACCCTTTTCCGAGGCCAGTTCCTTCGCAGCCTGGACTTCCGGATTGTCCTGGACTTCTTCGCAGAGCTGGGTCAGTGCGAGATACCGGATCGAAGGCTGGTCCTCTTCGAGGAGCCAGTTCAACGCGTCGTTTGACTCCATGCTCCCTCAATGCCTGCCGCTCCACGGGAGCACGAGTTGAATCATAAAGGGTGAACCCCGCCACGGAATCGGGATTTCGGGGACGTGTCTCGATCGGAAGGCCTGACATGACCAAAGCCAATCCGAGGGCTGATCCCTAGCCAATATCAGAAGCTCGGCGGAAGTGGACCGGGTGGGATTTGAGCCCAAAGCGTCTCCGCGACGGGTCGGCGTGTCTACTTCTTATCAGAAAGGAGGTCCAAGACTTTCCTGGTCCGGCAGACGGGGATTGTGCCCACTCGTTCCAAGTCCAAGAGATCCTTGTCGCCGGTGACAAGGCCGTCGACCCGCGCAACGAGGGCCGCGGCAGCCAGCGGTGCGTCCCTCGGATCTCGTATGCGGTGCCTCCACGCGTCGATCTCTGAGCGATATTCCCGTCTGGCGAGCAACTCGCCCGCTCCGAAGACCGCCTCCAGCAACTCGAGCGCACTCAACAGCTCCGGATGGTTTCGGAATGTTTCCTGGATAACCGCATAGACCTCTTCCACGACGTCCTCGGCGAACACGAGAACAATCTTGCCCACGAGAGATTGCAGGAGAAGCTGCCGCTCGTTCCCGCGGAAAAAGAGCCCTGAGAGAACCGTGTTCGCGTCAACTGCGATTCGCGTAGTGCTCCCTCCAGAGGCGGTCTTTCGCCTCCTTCGCGAGAGCACTCAAGCGCCGAGGTGTGAGATTGGTTTCTGTGGCCCTCCTCTCGAAGACCGCAAACCGCTTCTCCAAGTCCTCTCCGGCCAGAAGTCGGACGCCCTCCCCGTCCTCCAGGAAGATCAGCTTGCTCCCCTTCCGGAGGCCGAGCTTCTTCCGGATCGACGCCGGCAGGGTTACCTGTCCCTTGGATGTAACCGTCGCAACCTCAACCATGATCGAGTAGTAAGGGATTCCTTACCAATATAGGTTTCGCTCAAGTTGCCGCGCGGACGGCAGATGGGACCAGCGGCCAAGGCGGCTTCCCATGGCCTAGGTTAAGGCTTGGACCCCAGAACAGCAACCGTGTCCAGTCTCAATCGTGGCTGTGTGGGTCGCATCCGAGAACGGATACCCGGGTGTCGGCTATCGACCACTCCATGGAAAGTGGACCGGGTGGGATTTGAACCCA
>Ga0137368_10008821_pt1 | contig 10357 bp, 10 predicted proteins | sample SagtaG_13_FD_104917 | JGI IMG/M metagenome (GOLD analysis project Ga0137368, IMG submission 104917) | Vadose zone soil microbial communities from Sagehorn Ranch, Mendocino, California, USA - Sage1_L_100_16 metaG | ecosystem: Environmental > Terrestrial > Soil > Vadose zone | place: USA...
ACGCCGGTCCAATGCAGTCAGCGTCTGACACAGACGCCTACAGTCCGATCAGTATCCCGCCGCCATTCCGTCCTTGCGTGATTCGCTCGCGCCAACATACACCCGTTGGCCGTCGTGCATTTCCGCTTTGATCGCTTGGTAACCGCCGTAGCCGCCGACGTCGAAGCGGACGTCGTGACCTTTCTTCCGCAGTTCGCGCACCGTTTCGTACGACATGCCGCTCTCGACTTCGACGTAGCCGCCGGATTCCGTCATTTTTTCTCCGGTCGGTTCGTTGTCACCCTCGTGTTGCCAGCGGGAGGCGTCGCCCGCTTCCTGCACATTTAAACCAAAGTCGATCTGGTTCGTGAGGACTTGGATATGGCCCTGCGGTTGCATGCCGCCACCCATGACGCCAAATGCTTCCCATGGTTTCCCATCTTTCATGACGAAACCAGGAATAATGGTGTGGAACGGCCGTTTGCCTGGCGCGTAAACGTTCGCGTGACTCGGATCCATCGAAAAAAGTTCACCGCGATCCTGAAACATGAAACCCAAACCGGGCACTACGATCCCGCTGCCCATGCCGCGATAATTGCTTTGTATGAGCGAGACCATGTTGCCTTCGTCATCGGCAGTGCACATGTAAATCGTGTCGCCATGATCGAGCGCCGGACTGCCTGCCTCGACCTTTTTCGCCGCGTGATCTGGATCGATCAATTTGCGACGCTCCGTTGCGTAGCCTTTCGAAAGAAGGCCGGTGAGTGGAATCTTTGCGAAATCAGGATCGGCGTAAAATTTCGCGCGATCAGCCCAGGCGATTTTCTTCGCTTCGATCATGGTGTGCAGTGTCCCGGGCGAATTGCGTCCCATTGCGCGTAGATCGAATCCTTCGAGGATATTCAATATCTCCAGCGCGGCGATCCCCTGACCGTTTGGCGGCAACTCGAAAATGTCGTAGCCGCGATAATTCGTGGACACCGGTTTAACCCATGTCGATGCGTGCTTTGCGAAGTCGGCTTTGCGCAAAAAACCGCCATTGGCCTGCATGAAACTGTCGATCTTGTCCGCGATTTCTCCTTTGTAAAAAACGTCCCGGTCTTTTTCACCGATGAGCTGCAAAGTTTTGGCGAGTTCTGGATTTTTGAAAATATCCCCCTTTGCTGGTGTGCGGCCCTTGCCGTCGAGCGTATAGGTTTCCAGAAATGCGCCCGGCAAACCTTTATACAGCCGCGGGCCAAACGCCCAGTAATACGCAATCAATTCCGTGACCGGAAAACCCTCTTCGGCATATCGGATCGCAGGCGCAAGGTCATCGCTCAGTTTCAGTTTCCCGAATTTTTTGTGCAGCTCCGCCCATGCGTCCACTGTTCCGGGCACACTGATTGGCAACATGCCGATCGGTGGAATCGTTTCGCGATGCAGTTTCGTCAACTCGGTCTTCATCTGATCATAACTCAGACCGGCCGGCGAACGTCCGCTCCCATTGATTCCATAAAGTTTGTTTTCCTTTGCGCTGTAAACGATTGCGAAGAGATCGCCGCCGATTCCGTTGGAGACGGGCTCCATTAAACCGAGGGTTGCATTTGCAGCGATCGCCGCATCCACTGCGCTACCACCGCGTTTCAAAATCTCGACGCCGACTTGCGTCGCCGCTGGAACGCTGGTGCAAACCATCCCATGTCGCGCCAGAACTTCCGATCGCGTCGCGAAATTCTTTCCCGTAATGCGATCGATCTGGGCGCCGAGCCGAAGACTAACAATTAACAGAGCCAGCAGCGCAAAAGTTGGTGGGTTATTCCAGCCCATCAGCCACACTAGCGTCTTCCGTTAAAAGAGCGCACTTGAATTTTATTCTCCAATTGTATTTGATTGCTGGGTGCGAATGAGAATGTCTTCCAATGACCAAAAAGCGATCGGGTTAATCCTGGTCTGCCTGGGATTTCTTTTCTTTCTGATCGGCCTTGCTGCACGACTGAAAGAAAATTTTCATTCCCGCGCCGAAATCTCGACCGCGGGCTTCACCGCCGCCGCGATTATGGCTGGGTTAGGCGTGATCGTGTTTCTGTTTTCCTGGCGAAAAAAGCAAGACTGAAAACTGGGTCTATCCTGGGTAGGGGCTGTTAACCTCAACAGCCCGGGCGATTGCGGTCAATCGCGAAAGCTTTCGGCGTCAATCGCCTCTACCAAGCGTGCTCCAAAAAAAGCGGCGGCGACCTTCCAGATCGCCGCCGTTCCCCTTATTGCTCCCAAGAATCGAAGTTATTCTTGCATGGCGTCGTGCAGTTCTTTTTTGGCGTTCATCATGTCCTGATGCGCTTTTTGGAAGGCATCGAGTTTCTTCTGCTGGTCCGCATTGAGCAGCGGCCGAATCTGGGACAGCGTGCTGTCCATGACCGTTCTCATTTTCTGCATCGCCTCCTGATGAATGGCAGCGATTTGCGGTTTTGCCTGGTCAAGGATTGGCTGAACCTTCGTCTGTTGGTCAGATGTCAGATTCAACTTCTCGGTTAAATGCCCAAGGCCGAACGCGTGGCCGTGCGGACACCCGAATCCTCCGGCACCAGGGCCAGGTTGTGCGTACACAACGACAAAGCCGCCAAGCGCGATCGCACTGGCGGCCACAACTGCTAACAGGTTTCGTTTCATATTTGTTTTTCTCTTGTTGTTTTTGCTGCGCGCTTTTTTGCGCTTCTGTAGCTAGTGACCGGCTGGCAATCAGGCCGGTTACAACTTTTATTTGATCCGCTACTTGTAGCGGCGCTCGCCGCGGCGAGCGCCCCAACCAGCGACAGGTGCTTGGCACAAGCCCCTCTCCATACAAACTTGTAACCGCAACGTACCGTTGCCGGTCAATGGTAATGGTGTGGATGCGCTCTCGACTACATGGATGATTCTCACGCAAGCGCGCTGGTTCAGGCTGCGCTTCAGCACAATGATGAGGCGGCTCGCGCGCTGGTGCGGCAGCTTTATCCGTTGGTGGCCAAAATCGTCCGCGCACATCGACCGCGTCGAACAGACGAGGAGGACCTCTGCCAAATGATTTTCATCAAAGTATTCCAAAAATTATCACAATTCTCCGGTAAAGTTCCGCTGGAGCACTGGGTCTCGCGCGTTGCGGTGAACACTTGCCTGAATCAAATCGAGTCGGAGAAAGGGCGCCCTGAGTTGCGGAACGCCGATTTGAGCGAGGAAGAGCGTGCCGTGGTTGAGAACCTGGCCACTTCCTCCGAAGAGCTGGCGCCAGACCAGCGTTTCGCGTCGCGCCAACTGGTCGAACATCTGCTTGCCGCGCTCAAACCGGTCGAGCGGCTCGCGATTGATTTGCTATATTTGCAGGGACGTTCCGTTGAAGAAATCCGCAAGATCACCGGCTGGAGCGTGGCGCTGGTTAAGGTGCGCGCGTTCCGAGCTCGGCAAAAGATGAAACAACAGCTCGCGAAAATTTCGGCAAGAGAAAAACAATGAAGAAGGAGAAAATCGATCGGTTGCTGCAATCTGCCGCGCAGGCGCGCGAAGAAGCCGAGGCTGCAATGCCGTTCGGCTTTGACACACGTGTGATTGCGCTCTGGCGCGCGGTTACTCCGACGCCCAATGGTGTCATATCCCTGGTTCGGCGCGTGGCATTAATATCGGCAGCCGTGATCGTGATTTCGACAATCGCCGTCGTTCGTGAAGCGAGTCAGAGCCGCGAAATCGGTGAATCTTTTGCGAATGAATTCGCCATCGCGGACACGGCCATTCAGAATGAATTCTCGCAATGAACCAGGCATTGAAATGGAAACTCATTGCGGGATTCATCCTTGTGTTTGTCGCCGGGGGAATCAGTGGCGCGTTCCTTGGAGGATTGTATGCCCGGCATCTTTTCTTTGGATTTCATCATCCCGAGCAGATCGGCGCGCGCATGAAAGAAAGGCTCCGCACCGAGCTTAACCTGACGCCGGAACAACTCGCCAAAATTTCGCCAATCATCGACAAGACAGCAGTGCAACTCAGAGAGATTCGACGGGAGACTGCCGGGCGTGTTCATGTGACGATTGCGGAGGCGCACCGGCAGATGGCCGCCAATCTCACAGACGAACAGCGCCAAAAATTGCAACAAATCGAAGAGCGCCATCACCGCTGGCGCCATGGTCGCTTCCCGCATGAATTGCCTGCCGAATCCCCCTCTGCGACTCCGTAATGCTGTAGTCTGCGCTGTCCTCAGCGCAGTAATTTCACGTATCGCCCAAATGTCCGCTGAGGACAGCGGACACTACAGCACCGAGTCGCAGACAGGATTGTCTGCGTCACTTTTCACGCTTCCATGATTTCGCGAAGAAGTCGTGGCCCGCGATAAATGAACCCGGTGTAAAGCTGAACAAGCTGCGCGCCGGCCTGCAATTTCTCGTGCGCCGATTCTGCGTCGAAAATTCCACCGGAAGCGACCACCGGAATTGCGGACTTTCCAACAATCTCGCGCAGCAGCGCTGTCGATTTTCCCCGCAACGGCGCTCCGCTCAAGCCGCCGTCTTCATCCAGCGCCGGCGGAATCGAAGAGTGATCGAGCGTCGTGTTCGTCGCGATGATGCCCGCCACCGCGTTTTCCTCACAGGCTGCAAGGATCGCTTCCAATTCGATCAGCGAGAGGTCGGGCGAAATTTTCACGAGAATTGGTTTGGCGGCTGTGCCTCGTTCATTGCCAATTGCCTGCAACAACTCCGAAAGCCTTTTGGGTTCCTGCAACTCGCGCAAGCCGGGCGTGTTGGGTGAGCTAACATTCAGCGTGACGTAATCGGCAAAATCCCGAAGCAATCGAAACGAGTAGAGGTAATCGTCCTTGGCCTGTTCAAGCGGCGTTGCCCGGGATTTGCCAATGTTGATCCCGACTGGAACCGCTGGCCATCGTCCGCTCCGCCGCAGCCGGCGCAGTCGTTCCGCGATCGCGTCTGCACCGTCGTTGTTAAAACCAAGGCGATTGATCAACGCTTGTTGCTCGGGCAATCGAAAGATGCGCGGCTTGGGATTTCCCGGCTGCGCTTTCGCAGTCACCGTTCCGATCTCGATGAAGCCGAAACCCAGTGCCGCCCATGCAGGAAGGGCAACCCCATTCTTATCCAATCCAGCCGCAAGTCCGATCGGATTTGGAAAGGTGAGGCCGAATAGCGTTTTGGGCTTTGATGGAGGCTGAAAAAATCTGAGCACGCCCAGCGCGAGATCAAAATGCGAAGCACCGCGAAGCAACTCGATCGTGAAACGATGCGCCCTTTCCGGGTCCAGTGAAAAGAGAAGCGGCCTGATGAATCGTTCGTAGCCGTTTTTCATGTGAACCGCCGCTTCAACGGTTTAACGGTTTAACTCCGAAAGCTTTCGCGAGGATCCGCTTCAACGCGCAGCCTCTCATTTGCCGATGCAAAACTGGCTGAAGACCGAGTCGAGAATCTGTTCCACATCGACTACGCCGATTACTTCCCCCACCGCGCGCAATCCCTGATCAAGATCAATCGCGACGTACTCTGGCGATATCCCCTGGACCAAGGCTGCCCGCGCCCGATCACATGATTCCAAGGCGCGGCGCAGGCAATCGCGATGCCGCGTATTGATCGCCACTGCGCTTTCCGGCCTCAGATTTTGCTGCCTGATCCGCGCCAGAATTTCCGTTTGCAGCTGGGGCAGGCCTTCTCCAGTTACGCAGGAAATCCGCAACGCCGGGAAATCTTTCCACTGACCGTCCTCGGGCAAATCGCTTTTATTCAAAACGACAATTTCGTTCGAGTCGTCGGCCCGGCCGTTGAAATGCGCCGGCCTGGGTGCGTTGCGATCGGCGATGTGAAGACGAAGGTCTGCCAGTTGCAGCGATTTTTCGGTGCGCGTGATTCCTTCGCTCTCCAGTTCACTTTCCGAAGCGCGCAGGCCGGCGGTATCGAGCAACCGGATGGGCACACCGTCCAGGTTGACCGTCTCTTCGATTGTGTCGCGCGTCGTGCCATGGGTGTCGCTGACGATCACTCGATCGTAGCCAAGCAGTCGGTTGAGCAAACTCGACTTACCCGCATTAGTTGCTCCGTAGATCACTACGCGGACGCCTTCGCGCAGAACGCGACCCTGATCGGCGGTCGCGAGCAACGCGGCAATCTCTTCGAGAATGCAATCGAGCCGGGCGCACAATGTTTCGCCTTCATCGGGGGCGATGCCCTCCTCGGGAAAATCGATCGACGCGTTGATGTGCGCCAGTAATGCGATCAATTCATCGCGGATCTTCCTGATTTGATCGCCGAGCCTGCCTTCGAGTTGTTCAGTGGCAGAACGGAGCGCCAGATCAGTCCGGGCGCGAATCAGATCGATCACGGCCTCGGCCTGGGTGAGATCCATTTTTCCGTTCAGAAATGCGCGCTCAGTGAATTCGCCGGGCCGCGCCGCCCTCGCCCCTGCGCGCAGGCAGGCTTCAAGAACTTTCGCGGAAACCAGCGCGCCACCGTGACAACTGATCTCGACCAAATCTTCGCCCGTGTAACTCGCGGGTGCGCGATGGATTGAGAGCACTACTTGATCGATCAACTGATTTTCTGCGCCGACGATTTCGCCAAGGTGTTGAACGTGTGAGACAAACTGGGACGGCTCTTCTTTGCCGCGGAAAATCTTGTCCGCGATTTGGACTGCATTCGCGCCTGAAACGCGGACCAACGCGATGGCGCCTTCACCCGGCGGCGTCGAGATGGCGGCGATTGTGTCGGAAACAGTCATGACTCTGGGCATTCCAATTGTATGGCAACCGCTCCGGTTGCCAAATTCAGCTGCGGCAGTGCTCCGCAGCTTTTTGATTGAGATTTTTTCGCGCGCGCTATTGCCTGCGTATCAGTTCTCTGAGCGCCGTGATTAATTTCTTATTTTCCTCCATCGTGCCTACCGAAATGCGGACCCATTCGGGTAAGCCATAGCCTTTGAGCGGTCGCACGATGATTTTTCGTCGCAGCAGTTTCTTGAAGACCGCGCAACCGTCGCCCACGTTTACCATCACAAAATTCGCGACGGCTGGCACAAAGCGAATTTGCATTTCGGCAAATTGTTCCTGCAAATATGCGCGGCCTTCGTCACCAACGCGCTTCGTCTCGCGCAGATGTGCATCGTCCTCTAGCGCCGCGAGCGCACCCGCTTGCGCGATGCTGTTCACATCGAATGGCTGCCTCGTCCTGTGAAGCACTTCGATCACATCCGGCCGCGCAACGGCATACCCGATGCGCAACCCCGCGAGGCCATGAATCTTCGAAAAGGTTCGCAGAACAATGACGTTCCGGCCTTCCCGAACGAATCGAAGCGTATCCGGCGGATCATCGAGGAATTCGAAATATGCTTCATCGAAAACGACGATGACCTTTTCTGGAACGCGCGACATGAAGGTGTCGATCTCGCTCTGCGAAACCAAAGTGCCGGTGGGATTGTTCGGGTTGGGGATGAAAATGAGCCGGGTTTTCGGGGTGACTGCCTCCAGCATCGTCTCCAAGTCTTGTTTATAATCCGGGCTCGGCACCTCGATCATGCGGGCGCCAAATGAGGTCGCAATCAATTTGTAAACGATAAATGCATATGCAGAGGCGATCACTTCATCCTGACGTGCGGCGTCGAGAAACGCATGCCCGACAAATTCGAGCGCTTCATTTGACCCATTGCCGAGGATAACATTCTCTGGCGCGAGACCGAGTTTGGCTGCGATTGCTTTGCACAAATAAAACCCGCTGCCGTCGGGATACAGATGCGCATTTTCCAAAGCAGCGCGCATCGCCTGGACCGCTTTGGGAGAGGGGCCAAGCGGGTTCTCGTTTGAGGCCAGCTTGATGATTTCCGCTGGCTCGACGCCGAGTTCGCGTGCCGTCTCTTCGATCGGTTTTCCCGGTTCGTAAACCGCGATGTCTCGCAGTTGCGGATTTGCCAACTCCCAGATGGAAGTCATGCGCGAGAGATTAGATGGAAGTGCGGAAGTTTCCAATCGATGCGTTTTGAAGCTCCAATTCTTGCTCTTGCTCTTACTCATGCTCGTACTCATGCTCTTTCTCCAAAGCCGATGCCTAAGAAAGCGGAGCAGGAGTAAGACGAGCGTATGACAACTCACGACCAGATCATTTACCTCGATAACAACGCGACCACGCCGCTGGATCCTGCGGTGATCGAGGAAATGCTGCCGTTTTTGGCGAAGTATTACGGCAATCCTTCCAGCGGCTACGCGTTTGCCTCCAGAGCGCGAAAGGCAGTCGATTTAGCGCGCGAACGCTTGGCAGCGTTGCTCGGATGTGAGCCACCGGAAATTGTTTTTACCAGCGGCGGCACGGAATCGAATAATGCGGTAATTCATTCCGTGGTGCAGTTTGAGCCGCGCGGGAAACATGTCGTGACAAGCGCGGTAGAACACAGCGCGGTCTTGCGTCCCTGCCAGGACCTCGAAAAACGCGGCTGCGCGGTCACCTTCCTAGGCGTGAATCGAGATGGCAATGTCGATCTCGCCGAATTGGAGGCCGCGATTCGCCCGGAGACAGCGCTCGTTTCGATGATGTGGGCGAACAACGAAACTGGCGTGGTGTTTCCCGTAGAGAAAATCGTGGAGATTTGTCATCGGAGAGGTGTGTTTTTTCACGCCGACGCTGTGCAAGCCGTCGGGAAAATCCCGATTCGTCTGCGCGATATGGCGATCAATTTTCTCTCCCTTTCCGCGCACAAATTTCACGGGCCAAAAGGCGTGGGCGCGCTTTATGTCAACCGGCGAACGCGCTTTAGTCCGTTGATCGCAGGCGGCGGCCAGGAAAATGGACGACGCGGCGGAACGGAAAACGTCGCCTCGATTGTCGGCCTTGGAAAAGCAGCGGAACTCGCCGCGAAATATCTCGAAGAGGGCAAATGCAGTGTTCGCTCAATGCGCGATCGCTTTGAAAAAGCGATTCTCGAATCCACCAGCGGCGCCTCCGTGAATGGCGCTGGCGCGCTGCGCATCCCAAACACCTCGAGTCTATCATTTGAAGGAATTGAATCGCCAACAGCGCTCTTGCTATTGAATCGACAACGTATTTGCTGCTCGGCCGGCTCTGCCTGCCGAACCGGTTCGCAGGAGGCGTCGCATGTGTTGCGGGCAATGAATCCGAATGGCGATGGCGCCCGGCGCAGTCTGCGTTTTTCTTTTGGCCGATTCAATACTGAAGCCGAAATCGATCGCGCCATTGAACTCGTTCCGAGAGTAATCGGGAAGCTGCGCCAGATGTCCACGCCGGCTCCTGTAGCAACGGCTCTGTGAGCCGTTCGTTTTGGTAAGGCGGGAGCTTTTTTCACCCGGTCACCGGTTCGACAATTTCCTTGCAGCAATGTTGTGCCGACTTTTCTTACCCTGATGGAGACGCCACGAGACCCTGCGGCTTCGCGTTTCGAGCACATTGGGAAAGGTCTGCGCCGGAGCGATCTTGATCCCGATCCGATCAAGCAATTTGGGAACTGGTTCACCGCCGCGATTGAGGCCGGTATTCGCGATGTGAACGCGATGAGCCTCGCCACCGCGGCTCCAGATGGCAGACCATCAGTGCGAATTGTGCTGTTGAAAGGATTCGACAAGGATGGGTTCGTCTTTTTTACCAATTACGAGAGCGAAAAAGGAAAACAGCTCGACGCCAATCCGTACGCGGCGCTGGCGTTTTACTGGATCGAACTGGACCGGCAGATTCGCATCAGCGGGAAAGTGACGAAAACTTCGCGTGAGGAATCACAAGCTTATTTTCGCTCGCGACCGATCGGCAGCCAACTGAGCGCATGGGCTTCGCGCCAAAGCGAAGCAATCGACGCACGGCGCGTGCTCGACGCGCGCATGGCAGAGATGACTGAGCGTTTTGGCGACCAGCCTATTCCGCCTCCGCCGCACTGGGGCGGCTATCGGGTTAAACCGGACGCGATGGAATTCTGGCAGGGTCGTCCGAACCGCTTGCACGATCGCTTTCGTTACACGCGACAGACCGATGGTTCGTGGCAGATTGATCGACTGGCGCCATGAGTAATGCCAAATGCCAAATGACGAATGACGAAGGAATGCCGAAATCGAAATGATGAAACCGCATTGATGATCGGTTTCGTCATTTGAGCATTGGACTTCCTTCGTCATTCGTCATTCGAGCTTCGTCATTAATTACAGTATTGCTCGGTTCGCCGAATTTTGGGATAACTGCGAAACGGATCGAATCTTGTCGTGAACTCGGGCACTTGGCTTCAAAGGCTGTGGTGGAAAATCCGCGACCTTTATCACCAATTGAAACCGTGCCGCTTCAGCATTGTTGTTGCGATCATCGGTCTTTTTGTGTTTACCACCGTCGCGCAGGGCGTCGAGGTTTTGCGCACGGTAGGCGAAGGGCTGGCCGGCGGCAGCCAATGGTAC
>Ga0137368_10008824_pt1 | contig 10354 bp, 9 predicted proteins | sample SagtaG_13_FD_104917 | JGI IMG/M metagenome (GOLD analysis project Ga0137368, IMG submission 104917) | Vadose zone soil microbial communities from Sagehorn Ranch, Mendocino, California, USA - Sage1_L_100_16 metaG | ecosystem: Environmental > Terrestrial > Soil > Vadose zone | place: USA...
GAACGCGATCGTCTGCGCCGCCAGCAAGGGGCTCGGCAAGGGCTGCGCCATGTCCCTGGCCCGCGAGGGCGTGAACATCACGATGAACGCGCGCACCAAGGACGCGCTCGAGGCCGCCGCGAAAGAGATCCGCGACGCCACCGGCGTGCGCGTGACGACCGTAGCGGGCGACATCACGACCGACGCGGTGCGGACGGCGCTCCTCCAGGCGTGCCCGGCGCCGGACATCCTCGTGAACAACGCGGGCGGTCCGCCGCCGGGCGACTTTCGCGAGTGGGACCGCGAGATCTGGCTCCGGGCGCTCGACGCCAACATGCTCACGCCCATCTTCTTGATCAAGGCGACCGTGGATGGAATGATCGCCCGTCGCTTCGGCCGGATCGTCAACATCACGTCGGTCTCGGTGAAGTCGCCCATCGAGAGCCTCGGCCTGTCCAACGGCGCCCGCGCGGGCCTCACGGGCTTCATCGCCGGCCTGTCCAGGAAGACGGTCGCCCACAACGTCACGATCAACAACATCCTGCCCGGCCCCTTCGACACGGATCGGCTGCGCTCCAACATCGCGGCCCAGGCGAAGGCCAGCGGCAAGCCGGTCGAGCAGGTCGCCCGGGAGCGCCAGGCCCAGAACCCGGCCGGACGCTTCGGTACCGCGGCCGAGTTCGGCGAGGTGTGCGCGTTCGTCTGCAGCGTCCAGGCCGGCTACATCACCGGCCAGAACTTCGTCCTCGACGGCGGCGCGTACCCGGGCACGCTTTAAAGGTGGTCGTGGGTGAACCTTGCGCGGTCTGACCAGTTAGTGTAGATAGGGAAAACCCTTCCGGGGAGGACAAAACTATGGCAGAGCGCTGGCACGACGAAGCCTGGGCGAAGGACATGTGGTGGAGCGGCAAGACGACCCGGCGGAAGTTCCTCGCGCTCTCGTCGACGGCGGCCGGCGCCCTCGGCGCGACCGTGCTGGTTCCGGCGCCGTGGCGGGAGGCATTCGGGCAGGCCAAACCGTACAAGGTCGGCGTTCTCCAGCCGCTCTCCGGCACTGCCGCGGCCGGCGGCAAGACCGCGCTGGTCGGCACCCAGATGGCCGTCGAGCGGATCAACAAGTCGGGCGGCATCAACGGTCGCCCCATCGAGCTGGTGGTTGCCGACTACGAGTCGAAGCCAGACGTGGGCCGCCGCAAGGCCGAGAAGCTCGTCCTCGAGGACAAGGTCGACATCGCCGAGGGCGGGTACCTCTCCAACGTCTGCCTGGCCTGCATGCCGGTCTTCGAGGAGCACCGGACGGTCTGGATGATCGGTGTCTGCCTGGACACCACGATCACCACGACCAAGTGCAGCCGTTTCGTGTTCCGTCCCTTCGACTACGCGCCAGCCCAGGCGGTGGCGATCGCCCCGTACCTGGTCGGGAAGATGGGCAAGAAGTGGCACATCGCCTTCCTCGACTACGCGTGGGGCCAGTCCACGCGCGACGCATACATCGAACAGATCAAGAAGAACGGCGGCGAGATCGTCGGCACCACCGGCGTGCCGCTGGGCACCGCCGACATGGCTCCATTCGTCTCGAAGATCAGCGGGAGCTTCGACGGTCTCTTCGGGATCTTCTTCGGCGCGAACGCCGTCAACTTCGCCAGCGCGATCTACGACCTCGGGCTCACCAAGAAGTACAAGTTCGCAGGCGACGGCGCCATCGCGGAGTCCACGCACCTGCCGGCGCTGGGCCAGAAGATCGAGGGATTCGTCGGCATCAACCGCTACGTGCCGGTGCTCGACGCTCCGCTGAACACGCCACACCATCGGAAGTTCTTCGATCAGGCCGTCGCCGCGCTCAAGCAGATCGATCCGTCCGGTCCGCTGCCGGACCGCTATGTCCAGTCGAACTTCGAGGCCATGAATTTCGTGAAGCTCGGGATCCAGAAGTCCGGTTTCCGCGGCCGGGAAGACACGATGAAGCTGATCGAGGCCCTGGAGGGTATGGAGGTCAAGGAGGGCGACGACTTCCCGCAGGGCGACAAGACGCTGCGAAAGGAAGACCACCAGGCGTTCCTCCGCGAGTTCATCTTCACGATCCAGAACAACAAGCACAAGATCGTGGACGTGATTCCCAAGGAGAAGACGATCGTCCCGCCGGCATGCAAGTTCGCGTAGAGACATGGGGGGCCCCGGTATGGCCCCCCAAACCCCCCGACGCTCGCGGCGCCCCGGGTTCCCCGGGGCGCTCCTCGTTTCCGTCGCGCGCGTGTCCACGCTGACCGCAACGTCGCCGCTCCTGAACACCGAGGCGCTGACGGTCCGCTTCGGCGGGCTGGCGGCCCTCACCAACGTCTCCCTCAGCGTGCCCGCGGGCCAGATCCGCGGAATCATCGGCCCCAACGGCGCCGGGAAGTCCACCTTCTTCAACTGCCTGACCGGCGTGCTCCGGCCGACGAGTGGCCGGATCGTGTTCAACGGCGAGGACATCGCGGGCCTGCCGCCCTACACCATCTCCCGAAAGGCGATCGCGCGCTCCTACCAGATCACCAATCTTCTGCCGGGCGCGACCGTTCTGGAAAATGTCAGGATCGCCAGTCAGTCCCGTCGCCACAACTGGAGCATGCTGCGTCACCACCGGGCGTACACGGACGTGATCGCGCGCGCGCGCGCCGCCCTCGCCGACGTCGGCCTCGCCGGCAAGGAGGACGAGCTGGCGTCGAATCTCTCGCACGGCGAGCAGCGCAACCTCGAGATCGGCATCGCGCTGGCCACGGAGCCGAAGCTGCTCTGCCTCGACGAGCCGACGGCCGGGATGAGCGTGGCCGAGACGCACGCCACGGTGGACCTGATTCGCCGCATCGCCCGTGGCCTGACGATCCTCATCGTGGAGCACGACATGGAGGTCGTGATGGGCCTGGCCCACACCATCACGGTGCTGAACTACGGCGAGGTGCTGGCCGAGGGCCGGCCGGCGGAGATCCAGGCCAACCCGAGGGTCCAAGAGGTTTATCTCAAGACCTGATGCTCGTCCTCGAGAACGTCGACGCCCACTACGGCAAGTCACACGTACTCCACGGCGTGTCGATCGAGGTGCGCGCCGGGGAGGTGGTCGGCCTGCTCGGCCGCAACGGCGTGGGCAAGACCACGACGCTCAAAGCCATCATGGGGATGGTGCGCCGGACGGGCGGCCGCGTCACGTTCGACGGGCGGGACCTCGGCGGCGTACCGCCCCACGGGATGGCCGGGCTCGGCATCGCGTGGGTGCCGGAGGAGCGGCGGATCTTCCGCCTGCTGACGGTGCTCGAGAACCTGCGCACCGGTCTCGACCGTCCCGGGGTCACGCCAGACGACCGTGAGCGGCTGCTCGAGAAGGTCTACAGCTACTTCCCGATCCTCAGAGAGCGACGCCATCAGGCGGGCGGGACGCTGTCGGGCGGCGAGCAGCAGATGCTCGCCATCGCGCGCGCGATGATGCTCGAGCCGAAGATCATTTTGCTCGACGAGCCCACCGAGGGGCTCATGCCCCGGATGGTCGCCCAGATCCAGGCGATCGTGCACGCGCTACACCGGGACGGGGTGGCCATTCTCCTGGTCGAGCAGAACGTCCCGCTGACGCTCGACGCCGCCGGGCGCGTCTACATCATGGAGAAGGGCGCCGTGCGGCACCACGCGTCGGCGGCCGAGCTGCGCGCCGACCAGCGCGTCATCCACGAGTACCTGGGGGTCTGACATGGACCAGATCATCATCCAGACGCTCCACGGCCTGGTCAACGGGATGGTCCTCGCGATGGTCGCCTCGGGCCTCACGCTCATCTTCGGAATCATGGATATCGTCAACTTCGCCCACGGCGACCTCATGATGCTGGGTGCGTTCGTCGGCGCCAGCGTGGTGGGCGTGACCGGGAATTACTGGCTGGCCCTGGTCGTCGCGGCCATCGTCATCGCCGTGCTCGGCGCCCTGCTGCAGATCACGACGCTGCGGCCGCTCATCGGGCGCGACCCGCTGACGACGATCCTCGCCACGTTCGGCGTCTCGCTCGTAATCCAGAAGTACGCGCTCTGGCAGTGGGGCCCGTCGGTACGCCGGATCAGCGAGCCGGTGCCCGGGGACTTCACGCTCTTCCACCTCCAGTACCCCTGGTACCGGGTCGCCACGGCGGTGCTGGCCGGCCTGATCATCGGCGGCCTGTGGCTCTTCCTGAAATACGGCAAGTACGGCATCTGGATCCGCGCCACGACCCAGGATCGAGTGATGGCTCAGGCCATGGGGATCCCGGTGCCGCTGGTGTACACGGCGGTGTTCGCCATCGGCTCGGCGATGGCGGCGGCGAGCGGCGTCCTCTTCGGCCCGTTCGCCGGCGTTACCCAGACGATGGGCTTCGACTTCACGCTGCGCGCGTTCATCGTGGTCGTCGTCGGTGGCATGGGCAACCTCGGCGGATCGATCCTGGCCTCGATCTTCGTCAGCCTCCTCGAGAGCTACGCCTCCATCGTCGTGAGCCCCGCGCAGGCGGTGATCGTCTCGTTCGTCGTGCTGGTCCTGACGATGCTCTTCCGGCCCACGGGGCTCTTCGTCCCGACGCCCAAATGACCGCGATGCCAGCCGGGCGGCCGAGGTCTCCCGCCGTCGGGTACTGGATCGGGTTCGGCGTCGTGGTCGTGCTGCTGGTCATCGCGCCGCTCGTGCTCCCGCCGTTCTGGCAGCGCTTCGCCACCGAGATTTTGGTCTGGGGGCTCCTGGCGATGTCCTCGGACATCCTGATCGGCTACACGGGCATGGTCTCGTTCGGGCACTCGGCGTTCTTCGGTCTCGGCATGTACGGCGCCGCCGCCGCGCTCCTCACGATGAAGCCGCCGAGCCTCGGACTTGCTCTGCTCTACGGCCTGGTCGCCGCCGGCGCCGCCGCCGTCTTTGTCGCCTACTTCGCGACCCGGCTGCGCGACATCTACTTCGCGATCTCGACGCTCGTCTTCTCGCAGATCTTCTACGTCATCATCTTCACCTGGACGGAGGTCACCGGCGGCGAGAACGGTCTCACCTTCAGCCAGCCGCGTCTGACGATCCCCGGCCTCTGGAGCGACCGCTTCACGCCCGTGACCTTTCACTGGTTCGTACTGGTGGTCGTGGTGCTCTCCTACCTGCTGGTCCGGCGGATCACCCAGTCGCCGTTCGGCATGGTGCTCCAGTCCATCCGCGAGAACGAGCCGCGCACACGCGCGATCGGCTATCACGTCGAGCGTTACAAGATCGTGGCGGTGATGCTGTCCGGTCTCTTTGCAGGTCTTTCGGGCGTTCTCTACGCGCTGCAGAACAAGTTCGCCGCGCCCGACTTCGTCTTCTTCGTCGTGTCGGGCGAGGTCGTGATCTTCAACGTGATGGGCGGGATGGGCACGCTGGTGGGGCCGTTCGCGGGCGCGGCGTTCTTCCTGCTCCTGCGCGAGGGGCTCTCCCGCTTCCTCACCGAGTACTACCTCATCCCCCTCGGCATCATCTTCATCATCATGATCATCTTCCTGCCGCAGGGGCTGCTCGGCTTCCTACGCCGACGGCTGAACGCTTAGGCGCGAGCGACGCGCTCGCGGCTCACGGCCGCGCCAGCGAAAGGCGCGCCCGTGCTTCCCGGCCAGCGACCACGGCGGCCGCATAGCCCACCAGCAGGGGGTGAGGGCTGGCCGCCGTCGAGCGGGCCTGCGGGAGAAACAGTGTGGCCACGAAGAACGGGTGATCGGGAATCTCGACGATCCTGATCTCGCCCGCGTCTCCCACGCCGCTCACCCGAAGGCCGCACGCCTCGAACTGCAGGCGATAGTCAGGGTTCACTCCGTAGTTGCAGTAATAGTCCTCGCTGGCGTCGGCCGACCCGTAGAGCCGGGCGGCACGGGTGCGGGGAACGAGGACGATGCGTTGCCGCTGACCGACGAGCGAGCAGGCCAGCGGCGTGATGACGAGTCGTGCGGCGTCGGGGCTCGTCTCGGCGTGGTCGGCGTCTCGGAACCCGAGGACGTTGCGCGCGAACTCGACGATCGCGTGCTGGAAGCCGCCTCAGGTGCCGACCAGGGGCACGCCGCGCTCGCGCGCGTAGCGGACCGCCGTGAGGGCGCCGTCCATGCTGCGGTACGGGCTCGCCGGCGCTATCCAGATGCCGTCGTACGCGGCCAGCCGCTCGTCCCAGTCACCGGCCGCGTCCGTGGGCACCCAGTCGAAGCGAAGCCCAACGTGCTCGAGCGCCTCGCTCGTGAACTGGTGGGTGCGGTTCGCGGGATCGAAGTCACCCACGATGCCGATCATGGGGGCCTCGCTGGTCATCGTGCCGGCCAAAATCCTACCACGTCCTGCCGGACACGAAGAGAGAACCCGCCGCGTGGCAGGGTGTCACGCCGCAGGGGGCCGGGATGGGTCGCCGCGACCCGTTCCCTCCAAGGGCGGACGGACGGATCGCGCATGATGGAGCCCAGCCGCAAAGGGTATGCGCACGCGTGCCGCGTGGTCGCGCGCCCCATCCCGGCCCCCTGCAGCGTAACCCCCTGCCACGCGTCACACGCCAACGGTCTCGCGAATCACCGGGCCAAAGCGTTCCATCCGCTCCACACTCTCGGCGAGACTCTCGCTGCGAAAATCGAAGACGAGCTCGCTCACACCGAGGCGAGCGTAGGCCGCGATGTCGTCCGCGATCTGCGAGGCGCCCCCCGAGAACGGTCGACGCTCCCCGCCCGGCCGGAGCTGCTGCTGGCTCACGTCGTATACCGGCGCCTTGTAGGAGATGGTGAGCGCCTGTGGATCGCGCCCTTCAGCCTCGGCGAGGCGATACAGCTCGTCAAGGAGCGTGCGCAACTCGGCCGGCGGCAGGGGGACGGCCGCGTTGGCGCCCACCGGGTGCCAGCCGTCGCCGAGGCGCGCCGCCCGGCTTAGCGCCGCCTTGCTGTGTCCCCCCACCCAGATGGGCGGGTGCGGCTTCTGGACGGGATGAGGCGAACACGTCAAGGGACCGAAGCGGTAGAACCGGCCGGAAAATGACGCGGGAATCTCCGTCCAGAGCGTCTTGAAGATGCGCAGGTACTCGTCGGTCAACGCGCCGCGCCGATCGAAGTCCGGCACGCCCAGTGCCTCGAACTCCTCGCGCATCCACCCCACTCCGACGCCGAGGGTGACCCGCCCCTTGGAAAGCACGTCGATGGTCGCGAGGGCCTTGGCCGTCAGCACGGGATTGCGGTAGGGCACGATCATCACGCTCGTGACCAGCCGCAGGCGGGTGGTCTTGGCCGCGACGAAGGCCATCAGCGAGAGCTGATCGAGCACGTCGCCCTGCCCCGGGAAGACGCCCGTCACCGTGTACGGGTACTTGGACTTGATGGTGACGGGAAATACGAGGTGATCGGCGATCATGACGGAGGCGAAGCCCAGCGCCTCGCCGCGCGTGACGAGCGTCTCGAGGGCCTCCGGCGTCGCCGTCGGGCCACGGGTCGGCAAGTAGAAGCCGTAGCGCATGGGCCACAACATACATCATCGCGGCCCCCTGGTGATGGCCGGTTGGACGCGCTATCCTGGCCGCCGCATCCGATGAACTTCGACTTCACCGAGGCAGAGCAAGCGTTCGCCGAGGAGGTTCGCCTCTTCCTGCGTGCGAACCCTCCCGAGACCTTCCCGATCGACGGTATGGACGCCGGCTACGGCTCGGGGGCGCACTCGCGAGCGTTCTTGAAGGCGCTCGGCGCGCAGGGCTGGCTCAGCATGTGTTGGCCGAAGACGCATGGCGGCCGCGAGCAGCCGATGTTCATGAAGCTCGTCCTGATGGAAGAGCTGGCGTTCGCGGGCGCGCCCTTCGGGCCGCTCGCCGGCTGCTGGCAGACGGCCGACGCGATCATCGAGTTCGGCACCGAGCGCCTGCGCCGCGAGGTGCTGCCGGCGATCGCCCGCGGCGAGGCGACGTTCTGGCAGGGCTACAGCGAGCCCGATGCGGGCTCGGACCTCCTGGCGCTCAAGACCGAGGCGCGCCGCGACGGCGATCACTATGTGATCCGCGGCCACAAGATCTGGTCGAGCCACGCTGGCATCGCGACCCACGGGCTCGTGTTCGCGCGGACGAGCCGCGAGGCGCGGCGCAGCCGCGGCTTCAGCATGTTCGTGGTGGCGAATGGAACGCCGGGCATGGACATCCGCCCGATCCGCAGCCTGACCGGAGAGGTCTATCACCACGAGGTGTTCCTGGACGACGTGCGCGTGCCCACGGACCTCGTGCTCGGGCCCGTGGGCGAGGGCTTCCAGGCGCTCCTGAACGGCCTCGACGCCGATCGGTTCTGGGGGCGCTTCTACAAAGCGCCGGCGCTCGGGCGCGTGCTCCGGCAACTGGTGGACTACGCCAACATGACGCCCGTCCGCGGCGCGCCGCTGGCCCGCGACCCGCTCGTGCGGCGGCGGCTCGCCGCGATCGCCGCCGACATCGCGGCGTTGCGCCTCATCTTCTACCGCACGGGATGCCTCATCCGCGACGGCGCGCCCCTCACCTACGAGACGGCGATGGCGAAGGTCTATGCTGACGAGACGGGGCAGAAACTGGCACGGCTCGGCATGGATCTGCTGGGCGTCTGGGGGCCGCTACGCGAGGGCTCGCGGTGGGCCAAGCTCGGCGGACAGATCTCGCACCTCTATCTGACGACCCTCGGCCACACCATCGCGGGCGGCACGGCGGAGATCCTCCGCACCTCGGTCGCTGTGCGCGGCCTCGGCCTGCCATCGGAGCCAAAACCTGCCGCCGAGCCGAGGGCGCACTGAGATGGACTTCCGCCCCTCGCCGGCTCAGCAGATCCTGATCTCGACGGCCCGGGCGTTCCTCCGCCAGCATTGCCCGCCCGAGCTGGTCCAGCGCCTGGCCCTCGACGAACGCGGCTTCGACGAAACGCTGTGGCGCCGCATGGCCGAGCTGGGGTGGCCCGGGCTCCTGATCCCGCTCGAGCTCGGCGGCAGCGGCGGCTCGCTGATCGACGTCATCCTGCTCGTCGAAGAGATGGGACGCGCCGGCCTTCCCGGCCCCTTTGTGACGAGCGCGGTGGTGGCGACGTCGCTCCTGCTCGCGGCAGGGAGCCCGGCGCAGCAGAAGCGCCTGCTCCCCGCGCTGGCTGCGGGCGAGCGCGTCGCGACCCTGGCGCTCGTGGAGGAGAGCGGCTCGTTCGATCTCGATGCCGTCACCCTCGAGTGCGTGGTGCCCGGCCGCCTCACCGGCCGGAAGCTCTTGGTCAAGGACGCCCATGTCGCCAACGATCTCATTGTCGCCGTACGGGTCGGCGATGACGCGAGCCTGATCCTCGTGCCGGCGGACCGCCCCGGCATCGCGCACCTGCCGCTCGACGCGATCAGCGGCGAGAAGCTCTTCGAGGTGACCTTCGACGGCGTTGAAGTGCGCCCGGACGACCTCCTGGGTGCCGTCGGCGACGGCCACAAGCTCCTGGCGGGGGCACTGCAGGCGGGGGCGATGGCGCGGGCGGCCGAGATGGTGGGCGGGGCGCAGCGCGTGCTCGAGCTGGCGGTCGAGCACGCGAAGACGCGCGTCCAGGGCGGGCGGCCGATCGGCGGCTACCAGGCCATCCAGCACGCCTGCGCGGACCTTGTGCGCGACGTCGAGGCATCGCGCGCGCTCCTCTACGCGGCGGCCTGGAAGATGGCCGAGGGGCTCCCCGCCGAGTCCGACGCGGCGCAGGCCAAGGCCTACGCGGGCGAGGCGTGCCTGGCGGTGGCGCGCCGGGGCCATCAGATCTTCGGCGCCATCAGCTACTGCGAAGAGCACCCGCTCCATCTCATTCACAAACGCATTCAGGCGGCGAGCGTCGAATTCGGCGATGGGCAGTTCCACCTCGAGACGGTAGCGCGCGCGATCGGCCTGGTGAGCGAGTCCCCTCTCCCGCCGAGCGAGGCGACGATTTCACCCCCGGCACCCTGACCCCAGCCTTCTAGCACGTTCCCCGTAGCACGCGGGGTCCACGGCGAACCTCGCGCAATCATCGATCGTGTCGCCGCGTCGCTGGCGATCGCTCTCGTCGGCCGCTGCGGCATTCCTGCGGACACGCTGCCGCACAATCTTCGACGCCTACCGTCAGCTTCTGACCATTCTCTCGTTCCACCACGTCAGGCTAGGACCCGTAAGTCCTTGAATTCCGGAACATCACTCGATGGCATTCAGTTTGCGGGGTCTCTCCCGCCGATGAGCTCGCTCGAGATCTTTTCCCGGAGGGGCCTGTGAGCACTGATCACGTGCCGCTGCTGGATGGAAGCCCTAAGATGCGGGCGATCCTGGCCATCATCGAGAACATCGCGGACACGGATGCGATGGTCCTGATCCGCGGGGAGAGCGGCGTGGGGAAGGACCTCGTCGCCCGGGCCATCCATACGCAATCGGCC
>Ga0137368_10008830_pt1 | contig 10351 bp, 8 predicted proteins | sample SagtaG_13_FD_104917 | JGI IMG/M metagenome (GOLD analysis project Ga0137368, IMG submission 104917) | Vadose zone soil microbial communities from Sagehorn Ranch, Mendocino, California, USA - Sage1_L_100_16 metaG | ecosystem: Environmental > Terrestrial > Soil > Vadose zone | place: USA...
AGGTAGATGACGATCGCCGCGGCCGCGTAGATCGCCAGCCACTTCTTCCATCGCCCGCGGTAGCCAGTCCGCTGCTCGTCCATCGAGCACCTCCTCGGGACCGGGGGCGCCATATGGGTCTACGGGCGGGCGCCGGGCCTGGTTTCCCCGGGGCCCTCCTGGAGTCATACCCCGATGCGGCCCGTCCCAGGCGTATCGGGGCAGGCCACTGGCGGGAGTCCCGGGCACGATGGCGCCACGGATGGGGCCTTCCGCGGCGGCTGGTCGCCGTCCGAAGTTCCCGGATCGATGGCTAACATCAGGCTCGATGGGATCGAGCGAGACGTGGTGGGCGTGAGCCCGGCCTGATGGCCGACCTCACGTTCGAGAACGTCACGAAGGTCTTCCGGGACGGGACGGTCGCCGTCCGCGAGCTCGACCTGCACATCGAGGACGAGACGCTGTTCGTGCTGCTGGGGCCCTCCGGGTGCGTCAAGACCACGATGGCCGGCTGTTCGTGGAGTTCGGCGGCAACCGCCTGGCCGTCGACGATCAGGCCATGCAGGACCGGCCGGCCCTGGCCGGCTACGCGGGCCGCACGGTCATCGTGGGGATCCGCCCCGAGGACATGGAGGACGCGGCGCTCCAGTCCGGCGCGCCCGAGGACCGCCGCATCCCCACGAAGGTGGACCTCCGCGAGGACATGGGCTCCGAGGTCCTCGTGCACTTCACCGTGGACGCCCCACCCGTGCTGACCGAGGACACGAAGGAGCTGGCGGCCGAGGTGGGGGCCGACATCGAGCTCGAGAGCAGCGCCCGGGCCAACCAGAGCACGTTCATCGCGAAGTTCGACGCGAACACCAACGCCGAGGAGGACAGCCGTGTCGAGGTGTTCGTGGACACGCGGTGGCTGCACTTCTTCGACCCGGAGACCGGGCAGTCGATCTGGGCCGATCCGCCGAGGCCCGACGTGGCCGTGACCACCGCGGCCACCGCGAGCCGATAGGCGCGTACATGGAGCGAGGGGAGGAGGAGGCATTCGGCGAGGTGCCGCACCGGTAACGCGTGGGGGCTCGGCTCCGCCGGTGAAGTGATCCCCTCGCGGTGGCTCAGCTCCAGGCGATGGAGACGACGTCGACCTCGGCCGACACGCCCTTGAGCGCGACGCGACGGGGCTCGGACGTCGGGTACTGCGCGGCGGCTTCGGCGGCGGTCGCGGCGGACGCGAGGACCTGCCCGCCCTCCGCGAGTGCAGCGATCCGGGCGGCCACGTGGACGCCCTTGCCGCTGTAGTCGCCCGCTCGCCGGTTGGCCTCCGCGGTGTGGACCCCGATCCGCACGCCGGGAGCGAACCCGTGGGTCAGGCGGTGCGCGGAGAGCTCGCGCTGGACGGCGACGGCGCACTCGATCGCCCGGCCCGCCTGGTCGAACGCCACGAAGAAGCCATCGCCCGTGGAGTTCACCACCTCGCCGCCGTACCGGGCGAACAGCGACCGAAGGGCGTCGTCGTGCCAGCGGAGCAGGTGTTCCCAGGCCTGGTCGCCCATCGCCTCGGCCAGGCTCGTCGAGCCGACGATGTCGGTGAACAGGAAGGTCTTCCTGGTGGTGACGGGCGTGGCTCCCCGCTCGGCCACCGCCCGGATCGCGTCGGCCGCCGCCGCCTCCTCCCGGATGGCTCCGAGCCGCTCGAACTCCCCCCTCGCCGCCTCGAGCTCCAGGTCGGCCTCGTCGTCCTGATCGAGCTGCCGCAGCGCCGAGGCCAGGACGACCCGGTCCCTCGCCACCTCGAAGGGGGCTCCCACCTGCTGCCAGTGGCGGATCGCCGTACGAAGCTCGGGGGTCGCCTCCCCGGCCGTGCCCTCGGCCAGGAGGACGCGGCCCCATGCGTCGTGCTTGGCGGCATGCAGGGCCGGCGACCCGTACGTATCGGCGATCCCGGAGAGCTCCTCGGCGGCCGCCCTGGCCGTGGCGGGGTCTCCCGCCGCGACGGCGATCTCGACCTGTGCGGGGAGCATGCGGGCGCGGGCCCAGCGGTTCCATGCCCCCTCGGCGAGCGCGGAGGTGATCGCGCCGGCCGCGGCGCGGACCTTCCCCTCGGCCAGACGGATCAGCGCCAGGGCCGGCTGTGGCGAGCGGCCGAGCGCGTGGGCCTGCCGCAGCGCGTCCTCCGCGCCTTCCAGGTCACCCAGCCGGAACCGGATCTCGCCGAGAGCGTAGAAGCCGTCGGCGAGCGGCGGCGTCGCGTTGTACCCGGCCAGCTCCTCGGTGGCCTGCCGCAGTTCCTGCTCGGCGCTCTCCAGGGCGCCCTGGAGGGCGACGATCTCGGCACGATGGACGCGGCAGACGCCGGGGAACCCGTTGATGGCCTGTCGCTCGCACCACCGGTGGGCGGCTTCCGTCCACTCGGTGGCCCGCTGGTAGTCCGTGGTGTCGCGGCAGGCCGCGATCATGGCGCAGTAGGCCACCCCGGTCGCCATCGGGCTGAGCTCGCCGTTGACGGCGGCGATGGTCGCCTCCTCCATGAGGGGGAAGCCTTCTTCGGTCCGCCCCACCCGGATCAGGAGCGCTCCCTGTTGCAGGAGCCCCCAGGCCTGGAGGTCCGGGTCCCCGAACCGGGCGCCGAGCTCGACGGCCATCGCCGCGAGGGCGGTGGACCGGTCGACGTCACCGGCTGCCTCGGCGCTCGAGCTCTGCGAGAGGGCCTGGTAGCCGTGGGCGAAGCCCTCCGGCTCGTCCTGGAGGATGCGCTCGCCCCGTCGGGCCCAGGCCGACGCGATGGAGAACTTCCGCTTCATGACGTGCTCGCGGCCGATGTCGAACGCGAGCGCCGCGGCCTGCGGCCGGCTCCCCCGGTCGAGGTACGCCTTGAAGGCCCGCTCCTTGGCCTCGATGGCCAGGTCGCCCCGTGCCGTGAACCATGCGGCCTCAGCCAGCGCCTCGAGGTCCTCGGGTTCGAGCGGACTTTCGCCGTCGGCCCGGACCAGGAGGTCGAAGGCCTCCTTCCACCGGTGGGCGTCGAGGGCGTCACGGGCGGCATGCAGGGCGGGAGAGACGTCGCGCTCCTTCGTCGCCATCGGGTCGTGATTGTCCCACCGGGCCCGGGTGGCCGTCCGCCGGCTCGACTTCCCGGCCCACGGTTCGCGCTAGGCTTCCCGCTTTCGGCTGGCGGACGCGGGAGGCGACATGACGAGCGGTGCGTGGCGGGGGCGGAGCCGGGAGGTCACCGAGGGGCCGGAGCGAGCCCCGGCCCGGGCGATGCTCCGGGCCGTGGGGCTGACCGATGAGGACTTCGCCAAGCCCCAGGTCGGCGTGGCGTCGAGCTGGAACGAGGTCACGCCGTGCAACGTGCACCTGAACCGCCTGGCCGCCGCGGCGAAGGAGGGCGTTCGGACGGCCGGCGCCGTGCCCATCGAGTTCACCACGATCGCGGTCTCCGACGGGATCGCCATGGGCCACGAGGGGATGCGGGCGTCGCTCGTCTCGCGCGAGGTCATCGCCGACTCGGTCGAGCTGGTCATGCACGCCGAGCGCCTCGACGGCGCGGTCACCATCGCGGGGTGCGACAAGAGCCTGCCGGGGATGGTGATGGCCGCCGCACGCCTGAACCTGCCCACGGTGTTCCTGTACGGCGGGACCATCATGCCGGGGCGATTCCGGGACCGCGACGTGACGGTGCAGGACGTCTTCGAGGCCGTCGGCGCCGCGGCGGCTGGACGGATGACCGAGGGTGAGCTCGACGAGCTGGAACGCGTCGCCTGCCCGGGGGCCGGCTCGTGCGCGGGCATGTACACGGCGAACACGATGGCCGCCGCAGTGGAGGCCCTGGGGATGTCCCTTCCGGCAACGGCGTCCATTCCCGCGATCGATCCCCGCCGCGACGAGGCCGCCCGGGCGTCGGGTGAAGCGGTGGTGCGGCTGCTCGAGGTGGGCCTCCGGCCCCGCGACATCCTGACCCGGGCGGCCTTCGAGAACGCGATCACGGTTGAGATGGCGCTGGGGGGGTCGACCAACGCGGTCCTGCACCTGCTGGCCATCGCCCGGGAGGCCGGCGTGGAGCTCCACCTCGACGACTTCGACCGGATCAGCCGGCGCACCCCGCACCTCGGCGACCTCCGGCCCTCCGGCCGGTTCGTCATGGCGGACCTCGACCGCGTGGGCGGCGTCCCGGCCGTGATGCGCGAGCTGCTCGACGCTGGGTTGCTCCATGGCGAAACGATGACCGCCTCAGGGAAGACCGTCGCCGAGAACCTCGAGGGCGCCCCGGCGGTGGACGGGACCGTCGTCCGCGCGGTGACGGAGCCCATCCACCCGTGGGGCGGGACGGCCGTCCTCCGGGGGTCCCTCGCCCCCGAGGGGGCCGTGGCCAAGGTGGTGGGGATGGAGGGCGGCGAGTTCCGGGGCCGGGCCCGCCCGTTCGATTCGGAGGAGGACGCGTTCCGGGCGGTGACGGAGGGACGGATCCAGCCCGGGGACGTCATCGTGGTGCGCCACGAGGGTCCGAGGGGCGGCCCCGGGATGCGCGAGATGCTCGCCGTGACGGCGGCGGTCGTGGGGGTGGGCCTGGGCCGCGATGTCGCGCTCGTCACGGACGGCCGGTTCAGCGGGGCCACCCACGGGTTCGCGGTCGGCCACATCGCCCCGGAGGCCGCGGTGGGCGGGCCGATCGGCCTCGTCGAGGAGGGCGATCCGATCGTGCTGGACGTGGAGGGGCGACGGCTCGACCTCGAGGTGGACGGCCACGAGCTCGAGCGCCGGAGGGCGCGGTGGGCGCCGCTCGCCCCCCGGTACACGACCGGGGCCCTGGCCAAGTACGCCCGGCTGGTGGGATCCTCGTCGGAGGGCGCGGTGACGGGCTGATCGTGGTGCGGACTTGACAAAGCCGGATTCCGCCGTAGACTCCGCCGCCAACATGTCGACCACACCCAGGACCGCCGCGAGCAGGTACCTGGCCCTCGTACTTATTACCTAGGCGCGGGCAGGACGGCCCACGGCCGCCCGTCCGCGCCAGAGACCCTTCGCCCTTCGCGGGGGGTCTTTTGTTTTCCCCGAAATCCCGCACACACCGAACACACCGAACGGACCGAATCGGCGCACACCCGGAAGGAGGAGCACATGCGATACGAGTTCAGGCAGAACGGCACCGTGGTCGGCGCGGCCCTGTGGGAGGGCCCCGGCCAGGTCAAGCTGGACTTCCCGGCCGGCGACGCCTGGGAGGCGTTCTCCCGGTTCTTCGAGGACGAGGCCGTGTACCTGGAGACCGCGTTCGACTCCGGAGCCGACGGTGGGTTCCAGATCAGGCGGCGCGACTGGACCCCGTGGGAGTTCGAGCGGGCCTGCCGGGCCCTGGCGGCCCGGTACGGCCTGTCCACCGAGCGGGTGGCGACCGGTCCGGTGGAGGCGAGGCCGGACGCGCTGGGAGCGCGATGAAGCTGAGCGGCGCCCAGGCGCTCATCCGGTCCCTCGAGGCCGAGGGGGTCGAGGTCGTCTTCGGCATCCCCGGCGGCGCCATCCTGCCCGCGTACGACCCGCTGCTCGACTCGCCGATCCGGCACATCATGACCCGGCACGAGCAGGGCGCGGGCCACGCGGCGGAGGGGTACGCCCACGCCACGGGGCGCGCCGGCGTGTGCATGGCCACGTCGGGCCCCGGCGGCTGCAACCTGGTCACGGCGCTGGCCGACGCGAAGATGGACTCCGTCCCCGTGGTCGCCATCACCGGCCAGGTCCCGACGGCGGTCGTGGGCAACGACGCGTTCCAGGAGGCCGACATCACCGGCATCACGCTGCCGGTGACGAAGCACAACTACCTGGTCACGAACGCCGCCGACATCGGGCGAGTGATCCGGGAGGCGTTCCACATCGCGACGACGGGACGCCCGGGCCCGGTGCTGGTCGACGTGCCGAAGGACGTGTTGCTGGCCCAGACCACGTGGCGGGCCGAGGACGGCGTCGACCTCCCCGGGTACCGGCCGACGACACGCGGGAACGAGCGCCAGATCCGCGAGGCGGCCCGGCTGATCATGCACGCGGAGCGGCCGGTCGTGTACGCGGGCGGCGGCCTTGTGAAGGTCGAGGCCTGGGACGAGCTCCGCCGGCTGGCGCGCCTGGGGCGGCTGCCGGTCGTGACGACCCTGATGGCCCGGGGCGCCTTCCCGGACTCGGACCCCTTGTGCCTCGGCATGCCCGGGATGCACGGGTCCTACACGGCCGTCACGGCGATGCAGCGGGCGGACCTGTTGATCGCGCTGGCCGCGCGGTTCGACGACCGGGTGACCGGCCAGCTGGCCACGTTCGCCCCCCACGCCAAGGTCATCCACGTCGACATCGACCCCGCCGAGATCGGCAAGAACCGCCGGGCCGACGTCCCCATCGTGGGCGACGTGAAGGACGTGACGGGGCGGCTCGCCGCCGAGGTGGAGCGGGCCCAGGAGGCAGCCGGCGGGCCGCCGGACCGCTCGGCGTGGCTCGCGCAGCTCGAGGAGTGGAAGCGGCGGTTCCCGTATCGCTACCGGCAGGAGGTCGACGGTCCCATCAAGCCCCAGTTCGTGGTGGAGCGCCTGCACGAGGCGACGCGGGGCGAGGCCGTGGTCGTGGCCGGCGTGGGCCAGCACCAGATGTGGGCGTCGCAGTACTGGCGCTTCGAGCGGCCCCGGTCGTGGATCAACTCGGGGGGCCTGGGGACCATGGGGTTCGCGGTTCCTGCGGCGCTTGGCGCGAAGGTTGGCCGGCCCGGTGAGCGCGTGCTTGCCATCGACGGCGACGGCTGCTTCCAGATGACGGCGCAGGAGCTGGCTACCGCGGCCGTCGAGGACATCCCGATCACGGTCGCCATCGTGAACAACGGCTACCTGGGGATGGTCCGGCAGTGGCAGGAGCTGTTCTACGACCGGCGCCTGTCGCAGGTGGCGCTGACGCAGGAGGTCCCCGACTACGTGCGGCTCGCCGAGGCGTACGGCGGGATCGGACTGCGTGCGGAGACGCCGGACGAGGTGGACGCCGTGATCGACAAGGCGCTCTCGATTGAGGACCGCTGCGTCGTCATCGACTTCCGGTGCGACCCGACCGAGAACGTGTTCCCGATGGTGCCGGCCGGCGCGTCGAACGACGACATCATCCTGGGGCCCGAGGACGCGGAGCCGGCGTGCGATCCGGCGGAGGCACCGATCGCATGAGCCGCCACACGCTCTCCGTCCTCGTCGAGGACCGGCCCGGCGTCCTGGCCCGGGTGGCCGGGCTGTTCGCGGCCCGGGGGTTCAACATCCACTCCCTGGCGGTCGGGACCACCGAGGAAGCCGGCCTGTCGCGGATGACCATCGTGGTCGAGGTCGACCGCAAGCCCCTCGAGCAGGTGGTCAAGCAGCTGAACCGTCTCATCAACGTCCTGAAGGTCATCGAGCTCGAGGCGGGCCAGGCGGTGGAGCGCGAGCTCGCGCTGTTCAAGGTGGCCGCGGCCGGGGACGACCGGGCCCGGGCCATCGAGATCGCCGGAATCTTCCGAGCGCGCATCGTCGACGTGAGCCATCGGACGCTGTCCGTCGAGGCCACCGGGACGCCGGACAAGCTCGAGGCCCTTCGCGAGCTGCTGGAGGGGTTCGGGATCGTCGAGATGGCCCGGACCGGCCTCGTGGCTCTGGCCCGGGGCGACGGAGGGATCAAGGAACGCGCCAGTCGCGGGCCAAAGCTGGCCGCCGCGGGGCGCTGAGGGGAGGAACGACAGCGATGGCGACCATCTACTACGAGCGCGACGCCGACCCGACGGCCCTGGACGGCCAGCGCATCGCGGTCCTCGGCTACGGCAGCCAGGGCCACGCGCACGCGCTGAACCTGCGGGACTCCGGCTTCGACGTCCGCGTCGGCCTGCGCGAGGACTCGAAGTCGTGGCCGGCGGCGGAGGAGGCCGGCCTTCGGGTCACGTCCACGGCCGAGGCGGCCGCGGAGGCGGACGTGGTGATGATCCTCCTGCCCGACACCGCGCAGGCCGCGGCCTACGACGTGGAGATCGCGCCGGGCCTGTCGCCCGGGAACCTGGTGATGTTCGCGCACGGCTTCAACATCCACTTCAACCAGATCCGCCCGGCGGAGGGGCTGGACGTGGCGATGGTCGCCCCCAAGTCGCCCGGCCACCTGGTCCGCCGGACCTACCTGGAAGGAGCGGGGACGCCGGGGCTGCTCGCTGTGGAGCGCGACGCCACCGGGACCGCAAAGGCCAGGGCGCTCGCCTACGCCTGCGGCCTGGGGTGCGGGCGCGCGGGCGTGATCGAGACCACCTTCGCCGAGGAGACCGAGACCGACCTGTTCGGCGAGCAGGCCGTCCTGTGCGGCGGCGTCACGGCGCTGGTCAAGGCGGGGTTCGAGACCCTGGTGGAGGCCGGGTACCAGCCGGAGATCGCGTACTTCGAGTGCCTGAACGAGCTGAAGCTCATCGTCGACCTCATCTACGAGGGCGGCCTGTCGTGGATGCGGTATTCGGTCTCCGAGACGGCCGAGTACGGGGACCTCACCCGGGGGCCGCGCATCGTGGACGACCGTGTGCGCGAGGAGATGCGCCGTCTGCTGGCCGAGGTCCGCGACGGCTCCTTCGCGAAGGAGTGGGTGCTCGAGGCGAAGGCCGGCTTCCCGCAGTTCGAGGCGCTGCGCCGCAGCGAGCGCCGGCATCAGATCGAGGAGGTCGGCGAGCGGCTTCGGGGCATGATGTCGTGGCTGTCCACGGCGCCCAGGGCCGAGGAGGCGGGCGCCGATGCCTGACGACGTACGCACCGGCCAGGCGCACGCGCCAGGGCCCGACCGGATCCGCTTTCTCGACACCACGCTGCGGGACGGCGAGCAGGCGCCGGGCATCGCGCTCACCACGCCGGAGAAGCTGGAGATCGCGGAGCAGCTGGCCCGGCTCGGCGTGGACGTCATCGAGGCGGGATTCCCGGCGTCGTCGCAGGGCGAGTTCGAGGCGGTCCGCCGGATCGCGGGCTCGGTGAAGGGCTCGGTCATCGCGGCGCTGTGCCGGACGGCGGAGGGCGACATCGACCGGGGCTGGGAGGCGATCTCCGACGCGGAGCGGGCCCGCCTGCACCTGTTCCTCAGCACGAGCGACGTGCACATGGAATCCATGCTCCGGATGTCGCGGGCGGACGTCGTCGCGGCGACCCGGGCCAGCGTCCGGCGGGCCCGCGGCTACACGGACGACGTCGAGTTCTCCGCGCAGGACGCGACGCGGACGGACCTCGAGTTCCTGCTCGACGTGTTCCGCGTGGCGGTGGAGGAGGGCGCCACCACGATCAACGTGCCCGACACGGTGGGGTACGCACTGCCGGGCGAGTTCGGGCAGATGGTCGCGATGGTCCGCGAGGCGGTCCCGGACGACGTGGTCGTGTCGGTCCACTGCCACAACGACCTCGGGCTGGCGGTGGCGAACTCGATGGCGGGCGTGGCCGCCGGCGCGCGACAGGTCGAGGTCGCGGCGAACGGGATCGGTGAGCGGGCAGGGAACTGCTCGCTGGAGGAGGTGGCGATGATCGTGGCCACGCGGGGTCCGGCGGTGGGCGTGGCCCACGGGCTGGACCTGCGCGAGATCACCCGCTCCTCGCGGCTGGTGTCGATGCTCACGGGGTACCCGGTCCAGCCGAACAAGGCCGTCGTCGGCGCGAACGCCTTCGCGCACGAGTCCGGCATCCACCAGCACGGCGTGCTCTCGAACCGGGCGACGTACGAGATCATGGACCCCACCGAGATCGGGCTCGAGGGCAGCCAGATCGTGCTGGGCAAGCACTCCGGGCGGCACGCGTTCGCCGATGCGGTGGGGCGGCTCGGCTTCGACCTCGACCGCGAGCAGCTCGATCGCGCCTTCGTCAGGTTCAAGGAGCTGGCCGACCGGAAGATCCGCCTGACCGACGCCGACCTCGCGGCCATCGTGGCCGACGAGCTGGGGCAGACCGCCGACGACGCCTTCGTGCTGGAGTCGCTCCAGGTGGCCGGGGGGACGCACCTGTCGCCCACGGCGACCGTGCGGCTCCGGCGGGACGGCGAGCGGCTCGAGGACTCCGCGATCGGCGACGGGATGATCGACGCGGCGTGCGGGGCCATCCAGCGGGCGTCGGGGATCGAGGCCCGGCTGGTGCAGTTCACCGTCTCGTCGGTGACGGGCGGGACCGACGCGCTGGGCGACGTGGTCGTGCAGCTCGATGTTGACGGCGGACGGTTCACCGGACGGGGCCTGTCGGTCGACGTCGTGGAGGCGTCCGCCCGCGCGTACCTGTCGGCGCTGAACCGGGCCGTGGCGGCGCGGGCGCGGACTGCCGAGGTTCGATCGTGACCCCGACGACGCCGACGACCCCGTCGACCCCGTCGACCCCGTCGACCCCGACGACCCCGACGACGC
>Ga0137368_10008837_pt1 | contig 10346 bp, 7 predicted proteins | sample SagtaG_13_FD_104917 | JGI IMG/M metagenome (GOLD analysis project Ga0137368, IMG submission 104917) | Vadose zone soil microbial communities from Sagehorn Ranch, Mendocino, California, USA - Sage1_L_100_16 metaG | ecosystem: Environmental > Terrestrial > Soil > Vadose zone | place: USA...
GCCGCGCGATCTCCCGCTGCGAGAGTCCCTCCGCCGCCAGCGTCCTCACCTGCGCCCACTCCAACGCGCTCCGCACCTCCTGCCTCCTCGCTCGACACCGTGACCGAGTGCCTCAGCCTCAGCAAGGCGACGGACGCGATCAGCGACGCGGCGAGTGGTGCACTTTTCAATTGCCGATCCTGGTGCAGTATTGGGCTGCCGGCGTCATCCTGGGGCGCCGATGAATCCGCGACCTCCGGCGTGACAGTTCTGCCCGATGTGTTGCCGCTGTTGGCTGCGACTCGCCGAATCCGCCTATTGCGCCGGGTTCAACGGGTCGGAGCAGGTTGTCGAGCCGCCGTTAGTAGTCGTGGTTGGTTGACAACTCTGCTCCAAGATCAGAGCTGTCTCAAGTGCGGGGAGTGTCTGGCGCGGCCGGGGCTGGTGGCGTGCCGGGCGGCTCCAGGTCCGTCCCGGCGCTGCTCGGGCGTCGGTCGGTTTGTAAAAATGCGCCCACCGGCAGCCGCCGGCCGGGCTCAGCTCGGTGTCTCAGCGTGAGAGAGCGCGTTCTTGAGCGTCAGGATCACGCTGGCGAGGTCGTTCTCATCGATCAGCTCGGCGCAGGCGCGGTCGTAATGGCCGAAGGCCGCGTCGATCATTTGCCGCATCCTCGGTCGCTGCCGCCGCGCTCAAGGCGTCGAAGCCAAGGCCGGCCGACCAAGAACCGACATTTCAGAAGCCGGCAGAGATCGGAACGCACGTTGCAGGGATGAAAGGGTTTCAAAACTCTGATTCACGCGTGGGAATGCCTCGTTTTCCAGGCGAACCGTAGTTTTGAAACCCCTCAGGCTGATGATCGTGCCAGGCCCGCCGACGGTGGCGGAGACTTCGCCGTCTAAGTCGCTTGTCGGGTCTCCGCGACAACATCGGTAAACCGACGAGCCCAAGCTACGCGCTCGGCGCGGCTACCGAGAGCGAGTTCGCCGACCGATGATTCGACGAGCCAGTCTAGACCGAAGGATGTTGCCGCTCGATCTGCGTCACCTGTGCCGAGCGCGCAGGGGCCGAGGCCCATCGAAGTTGCCACCAGGTACAAAGTCTGAAGTAATGATCCCACATGTTTGAGCGTCAAGGCATACGCAATCCCCTCATACTTCCACGCCGTGCGAGCGAATCGCGCCGTCACCGTCAGCAGTACTTGAGGTTCGATGCGACCCTCGGTGGCAATCCGTGCTGCCTCCAATAATGGTGCAGCGGCCTCGGGACCGTTCACAAGTCGGAGTCGGTGGGCAGCGGATTCGTAATGATAAATTCCGGCTGATAAACCCGTGCACCGCGCAACAATGACGTAGATTTCGAGCTCACCCGTGAGACCCCCGGTCGGGTACGGGCGGTCAGCACCCTCGTACGGAGCTATCGATTCGACGGAAACGAGGCGCCGAACCCGTGCGCTCCGGTAGAGCAGCTCACCCAGCTGCGCGACGGTGAGAGGATTACCGTCGTATTCGCGCACGGATGAGCGGCTCTCAATCACCTCGGTGAGCTTGCGTTCCGACGCAACGACATCCGCAAAGTTGGGCGAAGGCAGGTCGAAGACGGGACCGGTTCTCCTGTCCGGGGTCGCGGAGGGGGCTGAGAACCGCTCGCGGTGGAGGAAATAGGCGCCGAACAAGGAGTCGCTGCGTCCTGGTCTGCTCCGGGCATGGAACACGAGGTCGTGAAAGCTCCAGGTGACCAGCCGCTCGTCCTCGGCATTGCTGTATTCACCCGTGCGGACCAAACCGGCAGCCGCAAGGAGTTGAATCGCCATCGTCTCGTGGGCGTTGAACAGCCCGCCCACATGTGTTGTATTGTGGGCGATACGCGCTATAAGGGGTACGATTGATTCGCCGAATTGAGCACGATGGAGCGCGAGCGGTGACTCTAAGCAGAGACCAGGCACCTCTGGACGACGACGGAGGTAGGCGAAGCGGTCGAGCGAGAGTTGAGCGTTTGATGGAAGGGGCCGAGCGTCGAGGTCTCCTGCTCGATCCGAGATCGGCTCGATCGTGACGAAGCTCTCAGACCCATAAGAGACTCCTCGAGTCACAAGCATGGGCAGTGACCTAAGGACCATGTCGAGTTGGTCCATCGCCGCGACTACCTGGGCATCGTCGGCCGGTCGGCCGCTAGCAACGACCTCCGCAATGGCGGCGGCATCGAGCGCTTTTGCCGAGAGGGCAACGAGGGCGGCGCCGACTTCGGGCAGAGCCTGCACGGTTGAGACGCCCCACGGATGTACGAGCACAGTGCCTTGAGCACCGGTCGCGACGGCGACGCGAGAGCGGAGACCAACAGTAAGGCGCACATCCGGTGCCACAGGCTTCTCAGCGCTAACCGCGCTCATACGCTATAGCCCTGCCACACGACGAAATGCCTCATATGCAAATTGGCACCGGATTGAGGTCGCGTTCCGGCGTCTCCTGAGCACACCACCCGAGCGCGACCGGGACGTCAAAGAGACGGCCGGCTGCGAATCGGGGCCAAAAATGTCGGAGGCCCGGCACGATGACCTTGGCCACCGCAAGGCCAACATCGGGTCGAGTCTGATCGAGTACGATCAGTTCAAGCCCGCGGCTTTCTATGAGCCCTTGGCAATAGGCCAGATCAACGCCGACATCACCAGAGGCCTGGGCCGGCCATCGGCTCGCAGCACTAGGTTGCATTTCGGGATTGGGGTGGAGGTACGGCCGGTTGGCGAGTGTGGCCGTGCGGCACCAAGTCGAGAATGCGGCGTCATGCAAATAGGTTGGTGCCGACCCATCAGCCGTAGGTAATACCGCAGGCAGATACTGGTTCATCTCAGTCACGGCACGCAACACCGCAACTCGAGGCTCAAGGTGAGCCGCGAATGCGATCAGGATGTCCTCCTGAGCAGCGTTGGTGATGCGGGAGAACGCGCCGACGGCCGGGATGCCCAAGTCAGCGGTCAGATCGAGAGCCCATACCTCGCGTCCAAAACCAGCGTACGCTTCCCGAAGACGGTCGATGTAGGGATCGCCGAAGCTGTCCAGATCGACACCTGGGCGTTGTACCCTGTTGTACCACCAAAGCGCGGCGCTATCTCGCTCGACCAGTTCATAGAGCCCACTGAGCGTCGCGGCCTCCAGCGTAATTCCAGACGCGCAACCGTTTGAATCGGCCTGGGCGACCAGCTTGTCCCGGCCGAGTGGGTATCCATAGTAGAGATACTGAGTTGGCAGCCAGCGAGTTCGCTGGCCGGTGACAGACCAAACTGGTGACCAATCAATGGGGTCTCCGTCAGTGAAAGGCTCGAACACCCTACTGAACTGTGACGCACCCAAATTCCACAGCTCGCGGTGCGTATACTGGCGTTCGCTGAACAGCATGCAGGCGTTTGGATGAATCGCAGCATCCCCTAGTTCATCGAGCGTTCCATGCATCCGCATCTCGTCCCCTTGAAAAACCGCAGAGAAGCGTTCGATGGCCTCACCCAGCGCGCTGGCCCGTGCCTCAATCTCATTCACACCTTTGCCACAACTGTAAGCTCGGAGACTCCATTGCAGAGCTCGCAGATCACCAGGCTGCCGACTCATGTTTTGGCCGGCGCTAAACACGTACAATGATTCAGCCGGCAGGGGCAGGCGTTCCAGGAATGTGACTACGCCGGTGATCGGGCTAATGTGCTGGGAGAGCTTTTCAACGATCGTCTCTGGTCGGTTGGCCGGCTGAACACCGGCGCTCGCCGGTGCTTCGGGGTGGTAGGAGAACTTCACCGGCCTCCGTCCTCGCGCTGCCACAATCGTCGGATCCCCACAGACAGGGCACTGGGGACGGCGAGTAAAGTGGTGACGCTCTGAGCCAGTGGTGAGGAGGTCAATCGTAAAGACGTTGCCCTCTGCTGATTGTGCGCCAGTGATCGCCTTGAGAACCTCGAGCGACACGACTCCCGCGCCGACCGCAGATGCCACTCGGTGCCGCACGGTTGACATCCCGATCGCCTCGTCGCCGAGTCGGTTCTGGAGATACACGATGAGCTGGCGATTCGCCGCTACCCGATCCGCCAGACACGACCAGCAGCCAGTGACGTACGGCCGGAAGAGGGGACCCACCCAAACGACCGACCCCACTGGACGTGCCAACATCCATGCGGTTCCACTAGAGAGTGCAGCGGTGTTGATGCGAGCGAGGTCATGTCGAAGGTAATCGTCCGTGAGCGCAACGGCCAGTGTTGCGCCTCGGAACTCCTCCGGGTTCCTCACTGGCGCGACACTACCTACCCCACTGGCTCGAAGATATTCGACTACTTGGCTGGACTCGACCTCGCCCGTGCAGTAGATTGCGACTCTCGCGGTTCTGAGAAGGTGGGCAGCAGTCGAAACCTCAACGCCCGCCATCTCGTAAAAGCCTGCGTCGCTGGCGAGACCATCCCGATCCCGTTCTGGCTGAAGCACCGCGGTGCCAGTCGCTATAAGCCGATCGAGGGCATTGCGTATCCGCTCAACAGAGTAGTGATCGCTAAGCTCGGACACGATCTCGTCGACCGTGCGTGTGCCGTCAATGCGGCTCATGACGGATACGGCAAGCTCTCCCTCAAGCAAGTTGACCCCCCGCTCAGATGCGAGAAAAGCGCCTTCGCTTTCGATGAGGCGAAGGTCGAGGTCGTGCCGCAAACGCACGGCCGGTGACTTTGCTGTATGCATAACCATCAGCTCTGGCCGCCGGTCATTCGAGTAGGCTAATCGAAGGCAATTTAGGGCGAACGTGGCGCAGTAGGACGATCCCAAGAGCGGGCAGGCCGTCTAGTCCGGCCAGATTGAGACGGTCGCCGACAACTCGATCGGGGAACCATCGCCCGGTCGCTGCTCGCCTACTCAGTAGGGTACGGATACAGCGATGCGCTTCATGTGCGGCGTCGCCATCTCCGATGAATCGCTCGGCCAGTTGAGCTTCCTCCGCGCGAAGCAGGAGTGCTCGCGTGCTCAGCTGAGATAACTCGACCACGCCGGGGCGCAGTTCCACGAGATCGGGGGGTGCGCTGGCCAAACCGCTGCCATGGACCGCCATAGCGGCAAGACGGCCCCCGCGGAGCTTGCAATCGAACGCGTGCCTGGCCAGGCCAGTAGTCACGGCTGTCCCATCGGGGACGAGGTCCGGCGCGACGGCAAGGGTCCGAGCGAGGGCCAACGCCACACCGTCACGATGGGTTGGCACTAGGTCGCTCAGCCGAGCGGATTCGGGCACAGACATCACCCCCACCTCGTTGTCGAGCAGAACCCGGGCAAGACGCTCGGCGATGTGGCGCACGAGCGAATCGAGGGCAGCGTCGCCAATGGCGCCGCTGATGCGAAGTCGCAGCAAGCCCAGCTGCACCCCTGCCAAGCCGAACGGGAGGTCCACGCCGATGCCCTGCGCTCGCGCACAGGCCCCCGAACGCTCGAGCTGCGGCCGGGCCGCAGCGAGAACATCCGCATCTCCGAGAGATACAGCCGCCCTTCCGGCGGCATAGATCAATGCGGCCGGCCCCGCTAATCCGCCAGGCACGATCGCACCGTTCGCCAGTCGCTCGTTCTGCGCCGAGCCGTAGCCAGAGTTGCATAACTCGAATAGTTCATCGAAACTCTCCCGGCTTGTCGTCCATGAGCGCGCGCTACCACTGACGTAGAAGTGCTCCGCGAGGAATAGCGCGGGACCGAGAGCGCCACTAATCAGATCGGCGGCGGCAGGGCCCACACTCCAGATATCGAAGACCGGCGACCACAGTAAGGCGAGCCAGCCGCTTCCCGTCCCGAGCGGAGGAAGGCGCGCCTTGTAAAGCAAATCAGCGATTTCCTCTGCCGCTTCGATAACTTCGTCGGCAGCCGGTTCCGCTTCCTCAAGTCGCTTGCGCCGCCGCGACACGGCGCTTGACCTCGACTGCTGCAAGCCCACGCTGTTTGGCAACTCGGTGCCACCCCTCGCTGCGTCAATAGCTGCGCGCAGAATGGCAACGTCTGGCTCGATTGATGTCTCTCTAAGCGTTGTAATCCGCGCCCACACCTCATCCCAGCCCGTGTCAGCGAAGTGGCCAGCAATCTCGTTGCCGTCCGGTGTGAAGAGTGATGTTGACGTGGTGATTGATTTGAAGAAAGGAACATCCAGGCGCCGCATTGCATTAACCTCGGCGAGGGCGATCTCGCGGAGGTCCGGGCGGTTTGCTGCCCGGGCCATCGGCGTGCTGGCCTCCTGAAGCGGCCATGCAAGCACGCGTTCGCGAGCGAGTCCGTCTATCAAGTTGATTGGATCCAGCGACTCACGAATGATCCGGTGATAGTCCGACGTGTTCCGCCAGATGTAGCGCATCGGTGCATGCGCGAAGGCACGCAGCGGACCCTCCGGGAGAGAAAGTTCACGTTGGGCCGCCACCAATGCGTCATTCATATCGCGATAGCCAGTGCAGACATCCTCGGCATAGTTCCAAGGGTCGGCGGTCTCACCACCGATCCACGGCCGATACTCAGCAATTGGCAGTGCACCACCACCCAATTCAGGCGGGTCAGCGGCGTGCGACAGGCAACCAATGTCGCGCGCAGGACATTCCGGCGAGGGAGTGGATGCCTGCACCGGCATCGCAGTTCGTACGACCGTCGCCTCCATGCGGTCGACGAGGGCCTGACGACGTGGCGGCAGAAGGGGGGGCGCACCGGAAGGAGGACAGAGCAAGCACTCCAGATCAACGATGACCGGCTGCTCGCCGGATGCAAGTAGATTGTCGGCCCAGAGGTCGCGGCCGCCAAGAATCTGCATCAGCCGCATAAGCATGCCGAGTCGCCGGTAATACCTACTGAAACCGTTGCGGCCCGCCACGGGGCTGGGGTCGATGCGTTCCTCCCACCCGTAGCCATCTCGGCAGATCACGGCTCGAGTCGCCAACGCTGGGGTGAGGCCAGCGCTGTTCAGGAACGCAATGGTTTCCATCACAGCTTCGACGTGACGAAGATCCTTCGGCTTGTAGACGAGCCCTCGCCCAGAAGCGAAGCGCAACAAGGCCACTGATCTCCCGTTGGCGTGGCGATCGCCTGCGCCGTGCTTGAATTCAGTGAGCGGACCGGGTTCAGCTCCTCCAAAAAACGTCCGCGATATGCTCTCGCGATCTGCCTTCAAGCGTTCGAGAATCTCGACAATGCCTTCGCGCCACTGCTCGCAGGCTACGCCTATCACGAAACCGAGAGCTGGAAATGCCTCGAGCCGCGCCAACCATCCCGCCTGAGTCCCGTCGAGCCCGGGCGAGTCAGGCCAGCCCGAAAGAGCGGTCCCCGGCATCGCCAGTTGTAATTCGAGCCGCACCACCGAATCGCACGCTTCAATGAGGCGCCCGACGAGCGCACCGCACACATCCCTGTAGCCTTCATCGCTAACCTCAACTCCCTCGATGCAGCCGCCGAGGCGAGGTAGGAGCATCCTGGCTCCGCGCGTGAAGCTTGTGTGCAAAGTCGCCGGGTCTGCAGTGCTAGATGCAGGATAGTCCGGTGTCGTTTGCGCTTCGACAAACGAAGTGAGCGACTGTGCCCATGACGGAAGTTGCCTAGGGTTGCGGAGACGCACAGCACGAAACCCCGACTCCACTGCCTTACCGCTCCTCCCGACACGAGCGAGGAGCTCGAGCGCTTCATCACCGCCCGCAGCCAAAGTTCCCAACCATTCTCTGCCTTGTGTTCCAGTGTCACCGTAGCTGGAGGGTTCGTCGGTAACAAGGAAGGCCGATCTGACTCGCTCGGGGAAGGGTGCACCCGCGGCGATCACCTTTGCTAAGGCTGTCCCCTCGCTGACGGTCGCAGACGTGTCGCCTTGGGTGACGCGACCAACTGCTCGCCATTCGCGATACGCCGACGGCCCGACGTCTCCAGTCTCGCCAGAACTAGACACCTAACCCCACCAGGACGGACCTCCGCTCGGCCAGGACGGACCCCCGCTCGGCCAGGAGGGACCCCGCTCGGCCATGCAGGGGCGTCGAGTCGGTCGCGAGAGGCACGTCGACAAGCTTCCGTGGAGTTTGCAAGACTAGCCGACGGAGGTTTGCAAGTCTAGCCGACGGAGAGAACTCACGCGGGTCCTAAGGAGGTCACCTGACTCGGGAGGTCACCTCGATGTGAGAATCAAGTTCATCTCTGGCCAGTTTCACTAGGTTCGATCTTGAGCTTGACTAGGCTAAATGTAAGTTTCGCTAGGTTGGACGATCTATATAGAGGAGTGTCGAAATGGACCAGCAGCAAGTAACCCAATTCGCCGGCGTAGTCGCCAGGGTTTGGGCGGACCCGAACTCGGCGCATCGCTACAAGTCCGACCCTCATAGCGTGCTGCGTGAGCACGGCATCGACCTGCCCGAGGGGGTGCCCGCACCGGTGATCCCTGACCATCCTTCAAACTTGCGTCAATGGGGGCAGGAAATGTCCTTTAAGTACTGGGACGTCAAGGTTGAGAACTATCCAAACCCGCCACAGAACAGTCCATTGAGCGTTTCGAGTTTGGCCTGTGCCGCCTGTCCGGTTTCGTGCTTCTCCAGTCTCTCCAACTGAGACGCGAAGACGTGCGGGGCCGAGCTTGATACGGGGCCAAGTAGGGTCGGCGGTCGTTTGATGCGACCGGCTCTGCGCGAGCGCGATCAGAGCACCACGGCACCCGTCAACGCTCGCGCGGTTGAATTAGGCGCCGCTGCGGCCGAATTCTTTGCTGATCCAACCGTGCGCGCGGAGCCGTCTTCGTTATATGGCCGTCTCGTGCGGGACGCGCCAATCCTCGACCTCGGACACCTGTGGCTTGTCTCTGGATTCGACGAGCTAACCCAGTTGTTAACGCGCCGGGAGCTGCGATCTTTCCCGTCCGTGGGTGGCCAGGTTTTCCCGATGAGCCTGGTCCCGAGCCTGGCGACCTGGCTCGCGCTGATGCTCCCCGTGAGTGACGGCGCGAGGCATCGGGGATTGAAACAGCTTGCCGCCGCAACATTCAGTCCGTCACGGATCGCGACTTTGGAAAAGTTGATCGAGGACAACGTGGAGGACATCCTCGATCAGGCGAGAGTCTGCGGCGCGATCGACATCGTTGCTGATCTTGCGGTGCCGCTGCCTCTCGCAATCTCCACAGCGATACTGGACATCCCGCAGGAGGATCGGGCTCGCGTGCACGAGTGGGCCCTGCTTGTGCGGCGGCAGTTGCTCTGCTACAGCCAAGATGCGACTGAGATCGCCTTGGCTGAGGCGGAACTGCAAAAGTGTGCCTCGTACATACGCTCGCTGTGCGAGGTTCGTCGAGAACATCCCGGGCAGGATCTCATCTCGGACCTTGTCTCTGCGGCTAGCGCTGCGTGTCTGTCAAATGACGAATTGGTTGCCTATGTGCTGATGCTGTTCGTGAACGGTCTGGAGACGCTGACCTCGGGGCTTACCATGGCGGTCTGGGAACTACTCCAGCGTCCAAATGAGCGAAGCGCTGTTGCGAGGGATCGCGACTACGCGGAGGCGGTATTCGACGAAGCCATCCGGCTGCACACCCCGGTGCGCTTCAGTGCCCGAACGCTCGCCGCTGACATAACGATCGGTGGTTATCGGTTCCGCGAAGGCGACGTTGTAGCGCTATTCTTTAGCGCGGCTAACCGCGACCCACGCCGCTTTGCGGAGCCAGACCAATTCATGCTCACGCGGCGACGTGGCCGTCACCTTGGATTCGGGTATGGCGTTCACTACTGCCTAGGCGCATCACTATCACTTTCCGTGGGCGCCACCGTCCTCCAACGCATGGCACGGCTTCAGGGCCCGGTGACGACAGATGTGACAGCGGAGACAGCTTCATGGAGTCCGTCCCTCGCATACAACACGCTTGCGTCGTTGCCCCTGCGCATCGGGCATGGATGATGGACAGTCACCTCAGGCCATAGGGTTCGCAAACACGTCCGCGCTCTCTCGCGAGCGTTCGGCTCGCTAGGTTCAGCGCTCTCGCCGTGGTCGAGGGAGGGCCGTTTTGCTCTGGTCGTTTGCGTATCTCGTTGTCCGGAACCTGTTCGCGCTGGTGTGGCTGCTGGCGCGGCCTCGTCGCTCGAGGGAACTGGAAGTCCTGGTTCTCCGCCACGAGTTGGCGATCCTGCGCCGGCGGGATTCGCGGCCGAAGCTGACGCAGGCCGATCGAGCGCTGCTGACGTCGCTGAGTCGCTCTCTGCCCCGGCCCGCCTGGGCAGTGTTTCCGATCCAGCCGGAGACGCTGCTGCGCTGGCATCGGTAGCTGATCACCCGCCGCTGGACCCACGCGCACCGGAGGCCCGGGCGACCGCCGCTCGAGCGCTCGCTCCGCGAGCTGATCCTGCGACTCGCAGGGAGAACCCGCATTGGGGATACAAA
>Ga0137368_10008841_pt1 | contig 10344 bp, 3 predicted proteins | sample SagtaG_13_FD_104917 | JGI IMG/M metagenome (GOLD analysis project Ga0137368, IMG submission 104917) | Vadose zone soil microbial communities from Sagehorn Ranch, Mendocino, California, USA - Sage1_L_100_16 metaG | ecosystem: Environmental > Terrestrial > Soil > Vadose zone | place: USA...
AAAACAAACAACAAGGATCGTGTCCCGCCGACGATTTGCTCCTGCATGGACACGAGGCTTACACCTTTGACGGGCGCGGAGGCGGGCAACGTCTGGGCAATCCCCTGGGCGACGGTGTCCATTTCAGCCTGCGCCTGTCCGAGCGTCACATCGGGTTTGAGCCGGGCCAGCGCCAGGTGAAATGCATTGTTTCGGCTGGGAGTCAGCACCAGCGAAGTCCACGCCTCAGACGCCTCCGGGAAATTGAACCGGCCTGGAAGAACGCCCACCACCGTCACGCTGCGGCCATCCAACGTGATTCCTTGGCCGACGATGGCTGGATTGGCGCCGAACCGATCGCGCCACAACCCTTCGCTGAGCAGCACCGCGCGCGGACCTCCGGCCTCATGTTCCTCCGACAGGAACGTTCGACCGAGCAGCGGTTTGACGCCGAGCAGCGCGAAGAAATCGACCGTGACCTCCGCCGACCGAATGCGTCTCGGCTCGCCTCCACTGAGGAGCGTGGCTTCTCCACTGCCGTACGCTGCCATCTGTTCGAAGACATGGTTTTGTTCGGTCCATTGCTTGAAGTCGGGATCGAAGACCCTATTAAATCGCTGCTCGGTTCCATCCTCGCGCTGGTGGATTCCCTCAATCATGACGAGCCGTTCGGCGGCAGGGAACGGCAACGGCCGGAGCAAAACACAATTCACAACGCTGAAGATGGCTGTGTTGGCGCCGATGCCGAGAGCGAGCGTGAGCACGGCCACGGCGGTGAAGCCGGGGTTCTTCAGGAGTTGGCGGAAGGCGAGTTTTAGGTCATTCATAGACAAAAAGGCAAACATCGAACACAGAACATCGAACATCGAACGTCGAATGTTGAGCAGGTCGCGCGTCCCCAACTTCGATGTTCGGCGTTCGATGTTGGATGTTCGATGTTCGTATTATTCATAGCGCAGCGCCTCCATCGGATCCACCCGCGCGGCGCGGCGTGCCGGAATCCAGCAGGCGACGAAAGCGACGGCCAGCAACAGCAGCGATACCGCGGAGAACGTCACCGGATCGATGGGCTGGCGACGATCCGCTCCATCAAATCCAGCAGACGGCCCGGCGGCTTCGCCTGCCCTTCAACCGAGTAGGAAAACACATTCCCGCCTTTCTTCTTCAACGGGAGCCGTGACGTGAGCCCGACTTCTTCCACACCCTGCAATACCCGCAATTTCTCGATTAACCTCTCGAAGAACTGGTCTTGGACTTGGGCCGTTCGATATTTCACCCCGGGCAATGCGACGTCGAAGCTGAGGACGCGTTCACCGCTGAACCCCTGGTTCACGGATTGCAGACGCTGAAAACTGCGCCGCAGCAGGCCGGCGCCGGTGAGCAGCAACAAAGTCAACGCCACCTCCGCGACAATCAGCCCTTGTCGCATACGCCCGCGCTCGCCGGTGCCGCCGCGGCCGCCGGCCGCCTTTAAGGTCTCGTGGACCGCCGTCCCGCTGCCCGTCCACGCCGGCGCGAGGCCAAAAACAATTCCAGTCAGCCCCGCCAAGGCTGCGGCAAAACGCAGCACGCTGCCATCGAGTCGAATTTCCGTGGCGCGTGGAATCGCATTTCCGGCGAGTGCGATGAACACGTCGAGACCTCCCTTCGCGAGCAACAGGCCCAGCCCAGTGCCGATGAACGAGAGGAGGAGGCTTTCCCCCAGCAACTGTCGGACAATCCGCCCGCGGCTTGCGCCCAGCGCCACTCGCACGCCCATTTCCTGCCGCCGGGCGGACGCGCGGGCCAACAGGAGGTTGGCGACATTGGCACAGGCGATGAGCAGCACCATGCCGACGGCTCCAAACAAAGTCCACAGCGGCCGGCCCACGTCGCGGATGACCACATTGACCAGCGGCTCGACGCGAGCTTTCCAACCTTGGTTGTCCTCCGGGTAGGCTTGTTCCAGTCCTGCCGCAAGGGTCGCCATTTCGGCTCGGGCCTGTTCCAGTGTCACGCCAGGCTTGAGCCGCGCAATCGTCCCGAAATCGTGGGCCACCCGCCTCGGAACCGGCAACGCACCCAACGGAAGCCAGGCCTCGACGCTCTGGTAAGGAAAGCTAAATCCGGGCGGCATGACTCCGAGGATGTTATGCACTACGCCGTTCATGGTGACGGTTTGTCCGACGACGGCGGGCGAGCCGCCAAAATGTTCCTGCCATGTCCGATGGCTCAACACCACGGAGGGCGCGCCGCCCGGACGGTCCTCATCGTTGTAAAAAACACGGCCCATGGCAGGCGTGACCTTCAAGGCCGCAAACGCGTCCGCGGACATTCGCTGGATCTCCATCCTCACCGGTTCGTCGCCAATGAGAAAGGCGCCGGGACTGCCGCCAGCCGGCTGATAGGCGCCGATGCTTTCGAACACCGTCTGTTGCGCGCGCCAATCGACGAAATTCTGGTAGGAAACGGCGCCTGGGTGCCCGGAAGAGAACGGCAGGTCTGCACGCGTTTCCCCGACCCAGACCAGGCGCTCGGATTCCGGATACGGCAGCGGCCGCAGCAGCACGGCGTTGATGATGCTGAACAGGGCCGTGTTGGCACCGATGCCGAGCGCGAGCGTGAGCACGGCCACAGCCGTGAAGCCGGAAAGCACGCCGTAGAGGCCGAGCGCGGACAGCAGGAGCGCGCTGGCGGCGAAACCGCCCAGCAATTGCGCGGACAGCCGTCGCTGCGCGATGTTCGCCGCCACCAGTTGTGTCATCGTGCGGAGGTTCTGCAGCGGCAGGTCCTTGTCCAGACGGTCGAGTTCCGAACGGATCGCGCGGGTCAATTCCACGGGATCGCGTGGTGTCCGGACCACGAGGGTCAACACGCCCCAGCAGGTCTGGCGATAGGGCCGATACATTTCACCTCGCAGCGCGTCGGCCATGCCGGTGCGCTTGATGTCCTTGACCACGCCCACGATCTCGGCGTTTTGTGTGCCGTCGCCAACGTCGATGTGCCTCCCGATCACGCGATCTCCCAGATTGAGGTTCCGGGCGAAGGTTTCATCCACGATCACCACCGGCGTCGTGTTGGTCGTGTCAGACTCGGTGAAATCGCGGCCCTGTACCAGCGGTGTTTTCAAAACCGCGAAGTAGCCCGGACTCACCTGCGCGTACCCGGCGCGAACGGACTCTCCCGGCGCGGGTGGCGGGGCTTCGCGATTCACGACGCCGACCCGGCTGTTGATCTGGGTCAGGGGCGCGCCGAAGGCGTAGCCGGCCGAATCAACGCCGTGAATTGTTCGCACGGCTGTCAGCAGCGCATCAAACAGCCGCGACCGTTCAGCCTGCCCCGGATAACTCTGGTCAGGAAGGCTGACGAGCATGGTCACCAGATGTTCCGGCACGAAGCCGAGGTTCTGCGTGAGCAATTTTCCGAAGCTGCGGATCGTCAGGACGGCGCCGATCAACAGAACCAGCGACAAGGCAACCTCACCCACAACCAGCGCCGCGCGGGTCAATTGACGCCGCGGTCCGGCACTGCCACCGCGAGCCGTCTCCGCCAGCGCGCTGGAGAGCGCGGGATTCGACGCATGCAAGGCCGGCATCAGACCGAACATGATTCCCGTCGCCAGCGTGATGAGCACGGTGAACGCGAGCGTGGCTCCGTCCAGTGGAATGCCTTCAATCATTCGCGGCAAATCCGGCGGGCTGAATCGAACCAGCGCGTTCAATCCGAAACGGGCGAGGAAAATGCCCAACACACCTCCGATCGCCGCCAGCACGCAACTCTCGGTGAGCAATTGCCGAATCAACGCGGCGCGCCCAGCGCCCAGGGCCGATCGAATGGCAAACTCGCGCGCCCGCGATGCGGATCGCGCCAGCAGCAGGCTGGCGATGTTGGCGCAGCCGATGACCAGTACCAGTCCCACGGAGCCGAGCAACACGAGCAGCAACCGGCGTGAGTTGCCCACGATGATTTCGTGTAGCGGATGAACCTCTGCCCCCCAGCCTCGCTTGCGTGGGTCTGCTGCCGCCCTGCGCCGGGCAACGGCATTCATCTCCCCGCGTGCCTGCTCCAGCGTTACGCCTGGCTTCAGCCGGGCATAGACCGAGTAGTTGTGAGAATCGGTTTGGAGCAATTCCTCCGGAGTGAAAGCCAGCGCGGTCCACAACTCGCGAACACCATCCGGAGACACCGTTCCCGGCGGCATCACTCCCACCACCGTGTGTAGCTCGCGGCCGAGCGTCAGGCTCTGCCCGATGATGCTCGAATCGCCTCCAAATCGGCGCTGCCACAATTCGTGGCTGAGGAGCACGACGCGGTGCTTGCCATGCGTTTCCTCTTCCGCCAGGAAGTCACGCCCCAGCAGTGGCTGGATCCCCAGGATCGAAAAAATATTGGCCGACAAGGCCGAACCCTTGATCGCCGCTGCCTGGCCCTTGCCAGTCAGCGTGAAATCCCCGTAACTGCGCACGGCTCCCAGCGCCTGAAAGACCGTGTTCTGCCTGCGCCATTCCTCGAGCATTGGCGCGTCGATTCCCAACTTGAACCACTCATTCGTGACGTGGTTCTCGAACACCATAACGAGCCGATCGGGTTCCTGGTAAGGCAGTGGACGCAACAGAATCGCATTCACAAAGCTGAACATCGCCGTATTGGCCCCGATGCCGAGCGCGAGGGTGAGGACGGCGACGGCGGTGAACCCGGGATTTTTCAGGAGTTGGCGGAAGGCGAACTTGAAGTCGTTCATAGGCGAAAGGACAAACATCGAACACGGAACATTGAACATCGAACGTCGAAAGTTGAGCAGGTCAAGTGTCCACGAATTCGATGTTCGACGTTCGATGTTGGATGTTCGATGTTCGTCTTATTCATACCGGAGCGCCTCCAGGGGATCGATATTCGTCGCCCGCCGGGCCGGAATATAAGAGGCGACCATCGCCACACCGGCCAGCGCGGGCGCGACGCATGAAAAGGTCAACGGATCGGTCGCTTTCACCGAATAAAGCAGGCTCGACAAATAACGCGTCAGCGCGAAGGCGGCGACGAGTCCGATCGCAATGCCGGCCAGCGTGAGGCGCAGCCCGTGGCCGACCACGATGCCCAACACATCACCCCGTCGCGCGCCAAGCGCCATGCGGACGCCCATCTCTCTCGTCCGCTGGGTGACGCCGTACGACATCACGCCGTAGAGGCCCACCGCCGCGAGCAGCAGCGCCACCGCGGCAAAGCTGCCCAACAAAATCAGATTAATGACGGTGAAGATGGCCGAATTGGCCCCGATGCCGAGCGCGAGGGTGAGCACGGCCACCGCGGTGAAGCCGGGATTTTTCACCAGTTGCCGGAAGGCGAAGCGGAGGTCGTTCATAGGCAAAAAGGCAAATATCGAACATGGAACATGGAACATCGAACGTCGAAAGTTGAGCAGGTTGCCTGTCCCCGACTTCGATGTTCGGCGTTCGATGTTGGACGTTCGATGTTTGTTTTATTCATAACGCAGCGCCTCCATCGGCTCGACTTTCGTCGCGCGGCGTGCGGGCAACCAACAGGCGAAGAGCGCGACCAATCCGAAGAGGAGGGTGACGCTCGCAAACGTGGCGGGATCAAGGGCCCCCACTCCGAAGAGCAGACTGTTCAAGTAGCGTGTCAGCGCGAGCGCACCGGCAAGCCCGACAGCGATTCCCGCCAGCACCCAGTGCATTCCCTGCCGCACGAACAGGCGCCGCACGTCGCGCGCGTGCGCGCCCAGCGCGATGCGAATTCCAATCTCCCGCGTGCGCTGCGTCACCGCGTAAGCCAGCACGCCGTAAAGACCGATCGAGGCGAGCAGCAACGCCAGCAATCCGAAACACGCGCTGAGCGTCGCCACGGCTCGTTCCTGCACGAGCGAGGCGTTGACCGTGTGAGCGAGCGTGGTCACTTTCGACACGGCCAGGCTACTGTCCACCGATTCGATGAGGCGTCGCGCCGCCGGCGCGATAGCGCCGGGATCGACGGCCGAGCTGATTTCGAAGACGAGATTTTCCGTGTTCGGAAACTGTAAGAACGGCATGTAGAACATCCTGGGTGCCTCGCTGCGAAGGTCTTTCGATTTCGTGTCTTTGACCACGCCCACGATTTCGATCTGTCCCAGGGCCTGCAAGCCGGACGTCAGCATGAACCGCTCGCCGACAGGGCTTTTGTCGCCGAAGTACTGGCGAGCCATGGACTCATTGATCACCGCGACTCGGGGCGCATTTTCGCCGTCACTCTGCCGGAGCGAACGGCCGAGCAGAACAGGAATGCCCAAAGTCTCAAAGTGTTTTGGAGAAACACGCTTCCAGAACGATCCCACCCGGTCTTCTCCACGGTCGTATTGGCCGATCAGTTTGAGGGGCACATTCCAGCCCGGAAGATTTCCGAACTGGCTGAATGAAGAGAGGCTCGCGGAGCGAACACCGGCAATGCCTTCGATTCGCTCCAGCAAGTCGGACGCGACCAGTTTGAAGCCAAGATCGTCGAGCTGGGTGTCGCGGTACCCGCTGAGCTTGGGTTCGACGGTCAGGAGGAGCACATTCTGGCGGTTGAACCCGGCATCGACCGCCAGCAATTCACGCAGGCTGCGCACGAACAGTCCTGCCCCAATGAGCAACAACAGCGAGAACGCCACCTGCGAAACCACGAGCATTCGTCCCAGCCGCTGCGAGGCGGCGGCCCCGCAGGAATTTCGTCCGCCCTCGGTCAATACCCCGGTCAGCGGCAGGTGGGTGGCGCGCACTGCCGGTGCCAGGCCAAACACGAGCGTCGCCACGATTGATACGACCGCCGTGAAGCCGAGCACTCGATGGCTGCGGTCGAGACTGATCGCGATGCCGGCCGCTTCTTCAGGCAAGAACAGCAGCAGGCTGCGCTCGCTCCAGCTCGCCAGCAAAAAGCCCATCGCTGCGCCGAGCAGGGCGAGCAGCGCGCTTTCCGTCAACAGCAGTCGCAGAACACGCCATCGGCTCGCGCCAATGGCGAGACGGACCGCGAACTCACGTCGGCGCGACACACCCCTCGCCAGGAGCAGGTTACCGACGTTGGCGCATGCGATGAGAAACACCAGGCCGACCGCGATCATCAACACGAGGAGCGGCTGTGAAAATTTCTCCCGCAGCCGGTCAGCGCCTCTGCCGGCGCGTTTCAACGTGACACCGCGCTCCAGCACGCTCGGCAGGTCCGCCGCGCGAATCCATTGCTGCGCGTTGGCGGAGACGACTTGTTGAAAGAGCGTGGTCAGAACCGTGCGGGCCGTCTCAACCCGCACGCCCGGATTCAGGCGCACGACAGTCGTCCAAGCCCACCGGCCGAATTCGTTGAGGAGCTTCGCATCGCCCGGCTCGAGCAGGGGCTGGAGTTGCAACGGCACGAACGCTTCCGGCACCGACTGCGCATCGAGACCAAAGAACTCGCGCGGTGCGACACCAACAATGGTGAAGGCAGCTCCGTTGAGGCGAACGGGCTGGCCGAGTGCGGCAGCACTGCGCCCAAAGCGCCGTTCCCAACACCCGTAGCTGATCACAACCACCGGGGGCGCATCCGGCCCGTCGTCCTCCTGGCTGAGGAGGCGTCCGGCTGCAGCCGAAAGACCAAGTGAACCGAAATAATTGCCCGAAACAAGCTGACCGGTCGTCACGTCAGCCTGGTTGCCTGTATTCAAGCGGACTTTCGTCGAGCGGTAGGCGAACACCATCCCGACCCCCAGCCCTTTGTTTCGCAAGTGCTCCACCGTCGCGTAGCTCAATCCGGACACAGGCCCGCCCGTCGTGACAAAGCACAGACGTCCAGGCTCGCGGACCGGCAGGGACCTGAGAACGATGGCATCGAGAAGACTGAAAATGGCCGCGTTCGCGCCGATGCCGAGCGCGAGCGTGAGCACGGCCACGGTGGTGAAGCCGGGGTTTTTCAGCAACTGGCGGACAGCGAATTTGAGATCGTGCATAAACAATTAATGAAGTTTGAGTCAGTGAAGTTTGAGTTGAGTGCCGGGCGTCTCAAAATTCACGAACTCACTGATTCACTGATTCGCTGATTCGTTGATTGCCTTCCGCAGCCGACGTGCCATCGCAACGAAGACTCGTAACTTGGTGGAACACGGATTGTTCCGGGTCAGGCCGATACCAAAAGTCGTTCGGAGATGGGATTCGTTCGTCCCGCAAATGGGACGTGGATTGGTCCACGAGGGCCGGTCCAACGGAACGAACGAATGGTGCGAACTCACGCGATTCTCCCGATGGAGGCGTCAATGTTACAGCAGCGTGAAATCACTCGTGGCCTCGTGTTGTGTCTCCGAAATAGCCACCCACTGGCGGCAATGGATTTTTTGGTTCCGACGAGGCGTGAGACACAACACCCGTGTGGTGTCCGTGGATCGAAATTGCGCGCCCCAAGGCCCCGAATTTCCATTGGTTTCCTGAGGTTTTGGGATAGCATTTCTCCCCAACACAACGGACATCGAACCTGTCAATGAAAACGGTGGACCACATGCCGTGAACGACAGCCCAAAGGCAATCGAAGGAGCGGCCGAGCCGGTTGAACTGCTGCGAGGCGAATTAGAGCGTCGGCAGCGCGAACTCGACGAGTGCCGGAAGCGCATGGAGCAATGGGAGTCCGGTCGTGATATCACCGGACGGATGGGCGCGGTCATGGATGTCACGGAGCGCGAGTGGGCGGAGAACTTGCTTGCCGGAGAGAAACGACTTCTTGAAATGATCGCCCGGGGCAATTTGCTGCCTCCGATTCTCGACGCCTTGTGCCGGTTCGTCGAAGAAATGTCCAGCGGTTCGCTGGTTACGATTCTGTTGCTGGACTCGGATGGCAAACGACTGTGGCACGGCGCGGCACCCAGCCTTCCGAAAAGCTACACGGAGACACTCGATGGTTTTGTCATCGGCCCTTCGGTGGGTTCGTGCGGAACGGCTGCCTATCTCAACGAGCCAGTGATCGTCTCGGACATCGCCACCGATCCGCTCTGGGCCGATTATCGCGATCTCCCCTTGGCGCACGGGCTGCGCGCCTGCTGGTCCACGCCGATACTCTCCTCGGAAGGCACGGTGCTGGGGACCTTTGCGATTTATTCGCGCGAACCGCGCAGCCCGACTCCGCAACATCAAAAGATCATCGAACAGGTCACGCACCTGGCGTCGGTTGCAATCGAGCGCAAGCGCACCGAGGCGGCACTGCAGGAGAGCGAAGAACGCTTTCGCCGGATGGCCGACACCATTCCGGAAGTGATCTGGTTCACGTCCCTGGAGCCGGAAAAGGTTTTGTATGTCAGCCCGAGCTTCGAACGCATCTGGGGCGTTCCAGTCGAACATCTCTATCAAAATCCGCGTCTCTGGACGGAGATGATCCATCCGGACGACCGCAAACGGGTAACCAGCACCTTCTCCAGGTGGATCGCCGGAGAGAAGGTCAATTATCACAACCTGGAGTATCGCATCGTCCAGCCGGGAGGCGCCATACGATGGATCCACGAGTGCGGAGTCCTCAGTCTCAATGAACAGGGGAAGGCGCACCTGGCGAGCGGCATTTCGACCGACATCACCGAGCGCAAGCGAGCGGAGGAGGAGTTACGGCGCAGCGAGGCCTATCTGGCGGAAGCGCAGCGATTGAGTCTCACGGGCAGTTTCGGTTGGAATGTCTGGACGGGAGAGCTCATCTGGTCAAAGGAAACTTTTTGCATTCTTGGATACGACCGGGGGACGACGCCCACGTTGGAACTCGTGTTCAAACGCGTTCATCCGGAGGACCTCGCCCTCGTGCGACAGACGATCGACCGCGCCCTTCGCGACGAGACGGGTTTTGATTTCGAACACCGATTGTTGATGCCGGATGGGTCGGTCAAACATGCCCACATCGTGGCTCGCGCAGCCCGGGCGGAATCGGGCGAAGTCGAGTTTGTCGGGGCGGTGATGGATATCACGGAACGCAAGCGGTCGGCGGAAGCCCTGCGCGCCTCGGAACATCTTGCGCGCGGTCAACTGGATGCGCTCACCCATACGCTGGACGCGCTGGCCCAGGAGTCCGATCCGGACAAATTGCTGGAGCACGTGTTGCGAACGATTGTCGCCCAATCGGACGCGCATCACGTCAGCGTGTGGGAGAGAAATGAGGACGGCGGCTGGCTGGATCTCCTCGCTGCCATCGAGGACGGCCGCTTCCAAACCCGCAACGACGCCGTCCATCCCGCCGCGCGACTCCCGATCCTGGCACGAGATCATCCGGTCTGGAGCGAGGTCCTGCGCACAGGCAAGCACGCGGTTCTGGAGGATATTGACCAGGAGTCGGCTCGGATGCGCGTTGGATCAGAACCGGATGCCATCTGGCATCGGGTGATGGAAGACGCGGATCCAGACCCGGCCATGGCGCTCCTCA
>Ga0137368_10008846_pt1 | contig 10342 bp, 8 predicted proteins | sample SagtaG_13_FD_104917 | JGI IMG/M metagenome (GOLD analysis project Ga0137368, IMG submission 104917) | Vadose zone soil microbial communities from Sagehorn Ranch, Mendocino, California, USA - Sage1_L_100_16 metaG | ecosystem: Environmental > Terrestrial > Soil > Vadose zone | place: USA...
CGGCGGACGCTGGGGTGCTCGCGGTCACTCGCCTACGAGCACCTGCGCCGCGCAGCGGGACGCGAGCCCGGTGCGCGCGGGCTGCTTAGAGTCCCGCTCGACCTGTGGGAGCGGTACGCGAAGGAGGTCCTCTCATGCAGCGGCTCTTCAGGCGCGGACGCGTCTGGTACGGCTGGTTCTACGAGAACGGCCAGCGGGTCACCCGGACCACGCGGTGTCGCGATCGCGCGGCCGCCGAGCGCGTCGCCCGGCAGTGGGAGCGCGATGCCGCCGATCCCGATCACGCAGCCGCGCGCACCGCGACGCTGACATCGGCGCTGCAGCTCCTCCTGCGTTTAGACGAGGAGGAGGTCGCGGCCGGGCGGCGGAGCCCGGACACGGTCGACTTCCACCGCTCGAAGGCCGGTCACTTCGTCCGCGTATTCGAGACGAACGAGCGTGGCGAGCACGTCGGGTTCTCACTGGCGCGGCTTCGCGCCTTCGACGTGGACGGCTACATCTCGCGTCGGCGCGGCGAATGCGCCGCCGACACCACGATCTCGAAGGAACTGGTGGTCCTGCGGAAGTCGCTCCGGCTCGCCATCCGCGCCGGCCTCTGGCGCGGGCGCGTGGACGAGGTCATCCCCATCGCGTTCTCGCCCGGGTACGAGCCGCGGAAGCGCGCGCTCACCGCGGGCGAGCTCGGGAAGCTCCTCGCCGAGCTGCTCCCGGAGCGCGCCGCGCGCGTCGCCTTCATCGTCGCGACCTCCGCCTGCTGGCGCGAGACCGAGCTCGCGCGCCGCGGCGACGTCGGCGAGGGGCTCGCGACCGTGCTCCTCCGGGGCACGAAGCGGAAGACCCGTTTCCGCACGGTCCCGATCGTGAGCCCCGCCCAGCAGTCGCTGCTCGCGTACGCTCTCGACCACGCGAAGGGCACGGGCGACCCGCTGTTCGCGCCTTGGGGCAACGTCCGCCGCGACCTCGCCGACGCCTGCGAGGACGCCAAGATCGAGCGCTGCTCCCCCAACGACCTCCGGCGCACCTTCGCGAGCTGGCAGGTCGAGGCCGGCGTGCCGCTCTTCCCGATCGCCCAGGCGATGGGACACAAGGACACGCGGATGCTGGAGCGGGTCTACGGCCGGCAGACGCCCGAGCAGCTGGCCGTGCTCATGGCGCGCGCGATGGGGCTTACCGAGCGCGCTGCCCCGCCGGCGGGCTGTAGCAGATTTGTAGCAGCGACGATGGAATCGGCCGGATCCGGTGGACCGGATGGACTCGGGGCCGCCGCGACTACCGCCGACGACTCAGAGCCAGAAAGCAGTGAGGCCCAGCGGACTTTGCAGTCCACTGGGCCTCTCGATGTCGGACGAGTTGAAGTGCCTGGACCCGGAATCGAACCAGGGACACGGGGATTTTCAGTCCCCTGCTCTACCATCTGAGCTATCCAGGCGAATTTCCCCGGGGCGCCCGGGGGCGCCGCGGGACGGCAGTTTTACGATCGCCCGCCGCGGAACGCAAACCCGAAAACCCCGGGGCGAGGACCGAGGACCCCGCCGCCGCCGCGGCCGGATCGCGCTACTTCCGCGCGGGCGCGCGGGCGGGCGCCGGGTCGGCCGCGGAGGTCGCCGTGGCGACGCGGGCGCGGTGCAGCGTCGAGTGGACCGGCGGGAGCGTGTGGATCGCCATCCGCTCCGCGTGCTCCTCCTGCGACGCGCACGCGATCGCGGAGACGCTCTCGTGGCGGTCCCGCATCTCGCGCCAGAACCGCGCCCGCGCTTGATTCGCGAGGAGCCGGTCCTCGAGCCGATCGAACGTGGCCTCGAGGTTCCGCTTCTCCGCGGCGACGCGCGCGAGGCGCACCGCGGCGTCGCGCGGTGCACAGCCCGCGGCGATCACCGCGGCGACGACGAACGGCAACGCTCTCACTCGGGCCCTCCTCGAAGGTCGGCGGCGCTGCTCCGGCGGGGTGAAATGTGCGCACGGAGGCCGCCGGGAGAATCCTCCGCCAGGGAGGCTTCCCGCCCCGCACGGGCATGCGCGCGCGGTCGCGCGACACACGGCCGGGGGCTGCGACTTCGAGACCTCTAGACCTTCGGGATGGCCTTCAGCACGGCCTTGCCGTTCTTCACCTCGACCCTGAACTCGACCGTCTTCGCCTTGTAGCGCGTCATGAGCTCGGGGATCTGCTTCGACACGCTGCTCGCGACGGCGTCGTAGGTGAGGCGCGAGACGTCCTCGTTGCAGCTCTTCTTCGCGGCGACGTACGCGGCGTAGAGCGCGTGGAGCTGGTGATCGCTCATCGCGCCCGGCGCCGGGGGGCGCGCGGTCGCCGGCGCCCTGGGCGGGGCCGCCTTCGCCATGGCGGGAGCCGGGGTGTTCGCCGCCGCGGGCGCTCCCGGCTTCACGGTCGTGCCCGCCGGCTTCGCCGCGACCGCCTTCTCCGGCGGCTCAGGGTTTCGGCGAGCGTGCAGGCGCGCCTTCAAGAGATCGCGCCGGTAGGTGCCCTCCTCCTTCTCGCGCGCGCTCCTTAGCCAGAGCCGCTCGTAGGAGATGTAGCGCGCGTGCAGCGACTGGAGGCGGAAGCGCAGGCCGGTGTTGCGCGTGAACGCCTCCTTCACGCGCAGGACCCGCTTGCGCAGCTCCTCGCGCCAGCGCACCGGCTCCTTCCGCTCGACCCCGAGGAAGTACTGCTCGTACTTCGCCTTCAGCTCCTCGAGCTCGTCCTCGAGCTTCTTGCACTCGCCCTCGAGCTCTTCCTTCTCGCGCTTCGACTTCGCGATCGCGTCCTCGGACGCCGGCGGCCCGTTCGCGGCGGCGCCGAGCTTCACGGGAGACCTCGGAGGGGCGGGCACGAGACCGAGTCTATCGGCGCGCGCCGTCCGCGAGCAACGTCGCGAGGAAACGTATGGCTAGGCCACCGCCGGATCGGGCACGGTGCGAGGGCCCCGGGCCTTCGCCCAGATCGCCGCGCCGACGGCGAAGATCGCGATCGAGGTCCACTGCCCCACGCCGAGGCCGAGCACGACCCCGCGCTCGACGTCGCCGCGGAAGAGCTCGACCACCGTGCGGAGCACCGCGTAGAGGAGGAGCCAGCTCGCGAGCACCTGGCCGTGGAACGCCTTGCGCGGGCGGATCACGAAGACGAGGAGGACGAAGATCGCGAGCTCGCCGAACGCCTCGTAGAGCTGGACGGGATGGAGCGGCAGGGTCGAGAGCCGGTCCGGCGCGATGAACGCGCTCGGATCGTCGCGGTTCGCGAAGGTCTGGTAGGCGAGCGAGGCGGGCGGGAAGCGCGCCGCCCACGGGAGGTGCCGGTGCGCGACGTCGCCCCAGCAGCAGCCCGCCGAGAAGCAGCCGAGCCGGCCGAGGAAGTGGCCGAAGGCGACCGACGGGATGAGGGTGTCGGCGTGGGGGAGAAACGCCATCCCCGCGCGGCGCATGTACCACCAGGCGGTGAGCGCGGCCCCGATGAAGCCGCCGTAGAAGACGAGACCGCCCTCCCAGAAGGCGAGCAGGCGCGGGATCCGGCCGAACGGCGTCGCGACGAGCGCCCGCGCGCCGAAGTAGTCGCCCCAGTTCACGAGGATGAAGTAGACGCGGCTGCCCACGAGCGCGGCGACGAGGATCCAGAAGGCGAGATCGCCGAGCCGCTCCGGGCTCTGCCCGCGCCGGCGCCCCTCCCGCTGCGCGAGCCAGATCCCGACGAGGAACGCCGAGGCGATGAGAAGGCCGTAGGTGTGGAGCGGGAGGCGTACCTCGCCGTCGAGGAGCCCGGCCCGCCAGAGCGACGCGACGAGGGCTGCGAGGATCGCGACGGTCCAGGCGTCGTCCTTCAGCGCCGCGCCGAAACCGAGTCGCTTCCCCTCCCGCCGCACCCGGCGCATCTGGAAGAAGGCGCGCAGCGCCGCGACCACTACGACGGCGAGGAGCGCGACCGGCTTCGCGAAGCCGGCGGGGAGGACGAGCTGGAACAGGACGGGGAGCATGTCGATCGGTGAGGCGGCGGATCAGGCCGCACCCACCTCCTTCTCCTTGCGCCGCTCCGCCCCGCGCGCCTCGTCGTGGCGCGGCCCGGGGTGAAGGACGAGCATCGCGACGCCGACCACGATGAGCGAGTCGGCGAGATTGAAGGTGGGCCAGCGGACGTCCGGCCGCTTCCACCAGTACCACTCGACGAAGTCGATGACGTAGCGGCGCGCGAGCCGGTCGATGAAGTTCCCGACCGCCCCGGAGAGCACGAACACGAGGGCGAGCTGGAGGAACCGCTGACCGTCGCGCAGCCGCCGGTAGTACCGGAGGATGAAGGCGACCGCGCCGAGCGACACGAGCGTGAAGAAGGTGTTCCGGAACTCGGGCGAGAAGGCGCGGAAGAGCCCCCAGGCCGCGCCCGGGTTCTCGACGTAGTTCATGCGCCAGAGCGGCTCGTACACGTAGTAGGGGTCGGTCGCGAGGGACTCGAGATGCCGGTAGTGGAAGAACCCACGCAGCTTCTCCGCGATTCCGACGTCGCCCGCCTGGTGGAAGACGGTGGTGAGCCGCTCCACCGCGAGGAACTTCGTCCACTGGTCGAGGAGCACCAGCACGGCGAACAGGGCGGCGAGGAGCGCCCACTTCGAGCGAGGGAGGGTCATGCGAGGGCATCCGCGCACTTGCCGCAGATGGTGGGATGCTTGGGATCGCGCCCCACGTCCTCCTGGAACATCCAGCAGCGCTCGCACTTCACCCCGGGCGCCCGCGCCACCTCGGCCGAGAGCTGCCCGGCGGCGAGCACGACCTTCGAGACGATGAAGAGGGCAGGCAGCTCGGCGCGCGCCTCCTCGAGGAGGCGGAGCTGCTCGCCCTCCGCGCGCACCGTCACCATCGCCTCGAGCCCGGAGCCGATGAGCTTCGCGCGCCGCGCCTCCTCGAGCTTGCCCTGCACGACCTCGCGCACCTCGAAGATCCGCCCGTAGCGGGTCTCGAGCGCCTCCGCGTCCGCGGGCCTCGCCCGCGCCGGGACGCCGGCGAGGAACGGGTTCTCGGCGGGGCGGCCGGGGAGGAACCCCCACGCCTCGCTCGCAGTGAAGGAGAGGACCGGGGCGAGCAGCCGGATGACGTCTTGGGCGACGATCCAGAGCACCGTCTGGGCGGAGCGGCGCGGCCGTCCGTCCTTCTTCCAGGTGTAGAGCCGGTCCTTCACGATGTCGAAGTAGAGGGCGGAGAGGTCCACCGCGCAGAGCTGCATCGTGGCGTGGTAGGCGACGTGGAACTCGTAATCCTCGTACGCCGCCTTCACCTTCTCGTCCCAGGCGGCGAGCTTCGCGAGCGCCCAGCGATCGAGCGGCAGCAGCTCCTCCACCGGGACCGCGTCGCGCGCCGGGTCGAAGCCGTCGAGCGCCCCGAGCATGTAGCGGATGGTGTTGCGGATCTTGCGGTAACCCTCGGCGAGGCCGGCGAGGATCTCCTCGCCGATGCGGACGTCGTCGCGGTAGTCGGCGGCGGACACCCACAGGCGCAGGATGTCGGCGCCGTACCGCTTGATGATCTCCTCCGGCGCGACGGTGTTGCCGAGGCTCTTCGACATCGCCTTGCCCTGGCCGTCGAGGACGAAGCCGTGCGTCAGCACCGCCTCGTAGGGCGCGCTGCCCCGCACCGCGACCGCGGTGAGGAGCGAGGAATGGAACCAGCCGCGGTGCTGGTCGGAGCCCTCGAGGTAGAGGTCCACCGGCACCCCGAGCCCCTCCTTCTCGGCCACCGCCGCCCACGACACGCCGGAGTCCCACCAGACGTCGAGGATGTCCTGCTCGCGCCGGAACGCCGCCTTCCCGCACTTCGGGCAGACCTCGCCCTGCGTGAAGTCGGCCGGGCTGCGCCGGTACCACGCCTCGATCCCCTCCTCCTCGAACGCGTCCGCGACCTTCTCCATCAGCGCGGGCGAGACGAGCGGCTCGTCGCACCCCTCGCAGTAGAAGACCGGGATCGGCACGCCCCAGGTCCGCTGCCTGGACAGGCACCAGTCGGGCCGGTTCTCGATCATGTTGTAGATGCGGTCGCGCCCCCAGTGCGGGATCCAGCGCACCCGGTCGATCTCCCGGAGCGCCGTCTTGCGCAGGCCGCCGTGGTCGAGCGAGAGGAACCACTGGTCCGTCGCGCGGAACACCACCGGGTTGTGGCAGCGCCAGCAGTGCGGGTAGCTGTGCTTCAGCTTCGCGGCGGGGTCGGAGAGGAGGTGGCCCGACGCGTGGAGGTCCTTCACGATCTCCGGGTTCGCCTCGAAGATGTTCCGCCCGGCGTACTTTCCCGCCTCGGCGGTGAATCGCCCGGCGCCGTCCACCGGATTCAGGATCTCGAGGCCGTAGCGCAGCCCGACCTCGTAGTCCTCCTGCCCGTGGCCGGGCGCGGTGTGGACGAGGCCGGTGCCCGCCTCGAGCGTGACGTGCTCGCCGAGGATGACGGGGCACTCGCGCGGCATGAACGGATGCCGGTAGCGGATGCCCTCGAGCGCCTTCCCCTCGAAGGTCGCGAGGACGCGCTCGGGGTGCGCGAGGCGGGCGGGCGCGACGGTGCCGCCGCCGCCCGTCGCCGCCTCGTGCGCGTGGGGAGAGTGCGGAACCGGCGCGTCCAGGGCGAGCTCGTCGGGCGCCACCTCCGCGAGGAACGGCGCGAGGAGGTCCTTCGCGACGACGACGACCTCGCCGCGGAGGTCGTAGGCGACGTAGGCGAGCTCGGGGTGCGCCGAGACGGCGAGGTTCGCCGGGAGCGTCCAGGGCGTCGTCGTCCAAATGACGAGGCGCGCCTTCTTTCCGGCGAGCTTCGGGTCGGGCAGCGATCCCACGAGATCGAAGCCGACGTGGATCGAGGGGGAGGTGTGATCCTCGTACTCGACCTCCGCCTCGGCGAGGGCGGTCCGGTCGGTGATGCACCAGTAGACCGGCTTCTTGCCGCGGAAGAGGAACCCCTTCTCGGCGGCGCGCGCGAGGGCGCGCACGGTGGCCGCCTCGTAGCCGCGGGACATCGTCGTGTAGGGCGCCGCCCAGCGCCCGAAGATCCCGAGGCGCTGGAACGACTCGCGCTGCCGCCCGATCCACTTCTCCGCGTACTTCCGGCACGCCGCGATCACCGCCGGCCGGTCCATCTCGCGCTTCTTCGAGCCGAGCTCCTTGTCGACCTTGAGCTCGATGGGGAGGCCGTGGCAGTCCCACCCCGGGATGAAGTCCGCCGCCTCGCCCTTGAGGTTCCGGTACTTCACCACGATGTCCTTCAGGATCTTGTTCAGCGCGTGGCCGATGTGGATGTCGCCGTTCGCGTAGGGCGGCCCGTCGTGGAGGACGAACCGCTTCGCGCCGGGGCGGGCCGCGTTGTGCGCCACGAGCTTCTGGAAGACCGCCTGCTCCTCCCACTGGCGCAGGATCTCCGGCTCCCGCTGGGGGAGGTTCGCCTTCATGGGGAAGCCGGTCTTCGGGAGCTGGATGGTCTCTTTGTAGTCCACGGGCTCTTTTCGCCTCGAAAGACAGCTTTGTCTAGCAGCGTGGCAGGGGCCGATCAACGGAGGCGTTCCGTGGCCGAGCGCGCGTTGCGGCCCCGGTGCGTCGCCGATAACCTGGGTTCGCCTGTATGCCGCCCCTCCGCAAGAAGGCCCCCCGCGGGAACCGCGCGACGAAGGTCCGGTCCCCGGCCGGCCGGCGGCTCGGGGTCGTCATCCTCTCCCGCAACAAGAAGCTCTACTCGACGCGCCGGCTCGTCGAGGCGGCGAAGGCGCTCGGCCACGCGCCGCGCGTCCTCGACACGCTCCGCTGCAACATGGTGCTCGGGCGCGACCGGCCGAGGATCCTCTACCGCGGCGCGGAGCTCCTCGCCACGGACGTCCACGTCGTCATCCCGCGCATCGGCGCGTCCATCACCGGCTACGGCCTGTCGGTCGTGAACCAGCTCGACATGATGGGGGTGCCGGTGCTGAACGCGGCGGTGCCGATCTCGCGCTCGCGCGACAAGCTGCGCGCCCTGCAGCTCCTCTCCCGCTTCGGGATCGACATCCCGCGCACCGCGATGTGCCGCTACCGCGAGGAGGTGGAGTCGTCGGTCGCGATGGTGGGCGGCCTCCCCTGCATCATCAAGCTCATCCAGGGGACGCAGGGCGTGGGCGTCATGATCGCGAACACGGTGGCGGAGGTGGAGGGGATGCTCGATACGCTCTGGACACTCGGCCAGGAGATCCTGCTCCAGGAGCTCGTCGCGGAGTCGCGCGGGCGGGACGTGCGCGCCCTCGTCGTGGGCGACCGGGTCGTGGCGGCGATGCGGCGCACCGCGCGGGCAGGCGACTTCCGCTCGAACATCCATCGCGGCGGCGTCGCCGAGGCGCTCACCCTCGAGCGCGAATACGCCGAGGCCGCGGTCAAGGCGGCCCGCGTCATGGGGCTCGAGGTGGCGGGCGTCGACATGCTCGAGGCGCGCACCGGGCCGAAGATCATGGAGGTGAACTCGTCCCCCGGCTTCGAGGGGCTCGAGGCCGCCACCGGCGTGGACATCGCCACGCAGTTCGTGCAGCACGCGGTGGAGTACGCACACGCGCGCCTCGCCCGGCCGGCGGGCAGCCATCCCGTGTAGGTCTTCCAGCCACCGTGCGGGCAGGCGCTCGCCCCTCGTGCGCGAGACGCCCCGCCCGGTACAATCCGCGCGCCTTGCCACCCCGCACGATGCCCGCCGAGCTCGTCTCGCTCGTCCTGTACGAGGATCCGCTCTCGCCCTGGTGTCTCGTCGCCGAGCGGCGCGTCCGCGCCGCGCTCGAGGACGTCCCCGGCGCGTTCGCGCCGCTTCGCCTCGAGCCGTTCCCGCTCCGCGCCGAGCCGCGCGCGGTCACGTCGAGCGACCGGCGCGCCTTCTCTCGCACGGCGAAGCGCGCGGCGCGGGAGCCGGAGGCGGCCGGGACAACCGCCGAGCTCTGGCTCTCCGACGATCCGCCGCTCTCGACGCTCCCGGCGCTCGCCGCCATCGAGGCGGCGCGCCTGCAGGGCCCCTCGCGCGAGGCGGCGTTTCGAGGGGCGGTGCGCGAAGCCGGGCTCGTCCGCGGCATCAACGTCACCCGCCGTGACGTGCTGTACGAGCTCGCCGACGCCGCCGGCCTCGACGTGGCGAGGTTCGCGAGCGCGCTCTCCGCCCCCGCGACGGAGCGCAGGGTGCTCGAGTCGTACGACGACGCGCTCGGCAAGGGGATCGAGGCGGCCCCCGCGCTCGTCATCGCCGACGAGTGGCTCATCGCCGGACCGCGCACCGCGGACGAGTACCGGAGCGTCCTCCGGCGCTACGCCTCCGCCCGCCTCGGCCTGCAGGGCGCACGGGTCGTCCACTGAGCCTCGACCGAGGTGCTCCAGCCACAGGAGTGCCGCCCAGGCTCGGACGAGCGGCGGGGAACCCCCGGTGCCGACGGGCATTTGGCAGCGGCACGCGCGCTGCTAACATGTCGGGCTCGAAGGCGCGCCTCGCCCTGCCGTGAATTCGGGCGGGACCGGGCCGTCCCCTAGTTGCGGGTCCTCGTAGAAGGAGACGCCGATGAAACGTCTGCTGTGGTTCTTCCCCTTGTTCGCGCTCGCGGCCTGCATCGTCGTGCCGGTCCAGCGGAGGCCGATCGTCGTCGAGTCGGCGCCGCCGGCCGCGCCGCCTCCTCCTCCCGCGCCGCTCCAGGTCTGGTATTACGGCGAGCACTTCGTCCCCGAGGGCCTCGGCGGCGGCTGGTGCTTCGACCAGTCCGCCCACGTCCACGACTACTACCCGGACCAGCCGAACCTGTATCTCGTGGAGGGCGGCTACTACTCCTACCGCGGCCCGTTCGTCTTCACGTACGTCGCCGGCCACCCGCTCCCCGGTGGCGGATGGTGCTCGATCGCGGGCCCGCACACGCACGACTACGCCCCGCCGCCGAGCCGCGAGTTCCAGTGGCGTCGCGGCCACGGCTACACGTACGTCGGCCCGTACCATGCGAACCGGCCTCCGCCCGCGACCTACTGGCCGCGCCCGGCGCCGCGTCCCGACCCGTCCCGCCGCCCCCCGCTGCCGCCGCGCCCCGTCGCGCAGCCCGCGCCGGCGCGGCCTGATCCGTACCAGCCCGGCCGACCGCTGCTCCCCGGCCAGCAGCCGCGCCCCGATCCGTACCAGCCCGGTCAGCCGCAGGTCGTCGCGCCCGGCCCGCAGGGTCCCGGCCACAGCGGCGAGGCCCCCGGCCACGGGAACCTGCCGCCCGGCCAGGGCGGCACTCCCCCCGGCCACGCCCAGCCCCCACCTGCCTTCGCGACCCCGGGGTACTCTCCGGCGCCGGGCCACAGCGGCGAGGCCCCCGGCCACGGGAACGCCCCGCCCGGCCAGGGCGGCACGCCGGCGGGCCACGCCCAGC
>Ga0137368_10008853_pt1 | contig 10336 bp, 8 predicted proteins | sample SagtaG_13_FD_104917 | JGI IMG/M metagenome (GOLD analysis project Ga0137368, IMG submission 104917) | Vadose zone soil microbial communities from Sagehorn Ranch, Mendocino, California, USA - Sage1_L_100_16 metaG | ecosystem: Environmental > Terrestrial > Soil > Vadose zone | place: USA...
CGCGGTCGGTTGCGCGAGGGGCTACGCTTAGCCACCTCAGCGGCAACGACCACGCTCGAGGAGCGGCCCATGGGCGATCCCTCCCCGCCCGACGGCGCCCAGCGCAAGCTCGTCACCGTGCTCGTCGCCGACGTCGACGAGGCGGTCGAGGACTTCGCCGACCCCGACCCCGAGGACGTCGCGCGCCTGCTCGCCGGGCAGCTCGCCCGGGTCCGGACCGAGGTCGAGGCCTTCGGCGGCGTGGTCCAGGAGACGGTCGGCGGCCGCACGGTCGCCGTGTTCGGGGTGCCCCGCACCAGGGACGACGACCCCGAGCGGGCCGTCCGTGCCGCGCTCGCCATCCGTGACACCCTGACCGGGGCTGGCGCTCCGCAAGCCGGCGCCGCGGGAGCTCCGCAAGCCGGCGCCGCGGGAGCTCCGCAAGCCGGCGCCGCGGGAGCTCCGCCAGCCGCTGGGCCGCGGGTCCAGGCCGCCGTCGCCACCGGGGAGGCGCTGGTCCGCGCCGGCGAGGGGCGCCAGCCGGGCCGCCGGCGGGTTCCCGGCGACCTGCTCGCCGCCTGCGCCCGGCTGCAGGAGACCGGGCTCGCCGGTGCCGTGCTGGTGACCGAGGCCACCAGGCGGGCGACCGAGCGGGCCATCGCCTACCACCCGACCCCCCAGGTCACCCTCCCGGGTGGCGTGCCGGCGTGGAGCGCGACCGCCACGCTCGGCCCGGGCGCCGGCTCGCGCCGCGCACCCCGGTTCCCGCCCCTGGTCGCCCGCGACGCCGAGCTCGGCGTGCTGCTGGAGGCCGCCGGGCGCGCCGCCGCCAGTGGCGCGCCCGAGCTGGTCACGGTGCTGGGTGCGGCCGGCATCGGCAAGAGCCGCCTGCTCGCCGAGCTGGCCGACCGCCTGGCGGAAGCTCCGCAAGCCGGCGCCGCCGACGCTCCGCAGACCCGGGTGCCGGTCGCCTGGCGCCAGGGGCGCTCGCTGCCCTACGGGGACGACCCGAGCTTCGGAGCGCTCGCCGAGGCGGTCAAGGCGGAGGTCGGCGTGGTGGAGACCGACGCCGCCGAGACCGCGGAACGCCGGCTGGCCGCCTCGGTGGCCACGGCGGTCGCCGATCCGGCGACCGCCGCCTGGGTCGCCGGGCACCTGCGCCGCCTGGTCGGCATCCACCCCACCCCCGCCGGCTCGCCCGCGGTGCAGGCACCGACGACCGCCGCCGACCGCGAGGAGGAGTTCGCCGCCTGGCGCCGGTTCCTGCACGGGCTGGCGGCGGCACGCCCGCTGGTGCTCGCCCTGGAGGACCTGCACCGGGCCGACGACGCCCTGCTCGACTTCGTCGAGAGCCTCGCCGCGCCCGGGGAAGCCGCCTTGCTGGTGGTGGCGACCGCCCGGCCGGAGCTGCTGGAGCGCCGGCCCGGCTGGGGGTCGGCCGGCACCACCATCCGGCTGGAGCCGCTCGGCGACGCCGACACCACCGGCCTGCTGGCCATGCTCCTGGCCCACCACGGGCTCCCCACCGACGTCGAGCCCCGCCTGCTCAGCCGGGTCGGCGGCAACCCCCTGTTCGCCGAGGAGTACGTGCGCATGCTGCGCGACCGCGGCGGCGTGGCCGCGGTGCACCGCGCTCCCCCGCCGACCGGGGCGCTACCCTTGAGCCCCCCGGACCCCCTGCCGACCGGTGTGCACGCCATTGTGGCCGCGCGCCTGGACGCGCTGCCCGCCGACGAGCGGGCCGTGCTGCACGACGCCGCGGTCCTCGGCCAGGTCGGCTGGGTGGGGGCGCTCGGCGAGGTCGGCGGCCACCCGCCCGACCGGCTGGACGCCTGCCTGGCCCGGCTGGAGGCCAAGGAGTTCGTGCAGCGGTTCGGCCGCTCCAGCGTCGCCGGCGAGGTCCAGTACGCCTTCCGCCACGCGCTGGTGCGCGACGTCGCCTACGGGCAGGTGGTGCGGGCCGAGCGGGCCGAGAAGCACCGCCGGGCGGCGACCTGGGTCGAGGGGCTCGCCCCCGACCGGGCCGAGGACCGCGCCGAGCTGCTCGCCTACCACTACCGGGCGGCGCTGTCGTTCGCCCGCGCCGCCGGCACCGAGCCGGCCGGCCTGGCCGAGCGGACCCGCGGCGCGCTGCGCGACGCCGGCGACCGCGCCGCCGCCCTCGGCGGCTACGAGACCGCCGCCCGCTTCCACGCCGAGGCGCTGGAGCTGTGCGCCGACGGCGACGCCGAGCGCGCCCAGCTCCTGCTGCGCCTCGGCCGGGCCCGCTGCCGCAGCGACATGACCGGCCAGGACCAGCTCGACGCGGCCAGGGAGGCGCTGCTGGCCGCCGGCCAGCCGCTGGCCGCCGCCGAGGCCGAGATGCTCCTCGGCGAGCTCGCCTTCCTGCACGGCCGCGGCGACCAGCGCGCGGCCCACCTGGACCGCGCGCTCGCGCTGGTCGCGGGCGCGCCGCCGTCGGCATCCAAGGCCGCGGTGCTCAGGGGCGCGATGATGCACCTGGTGGTGGCCAGCCGCTCCGCGGAGGCGCGCGCGGTCGGCGGCGAGGTGCTCGCCATGGCCAGGGGCCTGGACCTGCGCGATCTGGAGGCCGACGCCCTCGGCGCGATCGGTACGGCCAGGGTGGAGGCCGGCGACGCCGGCGGGCTCGCCGACCTGGACGCGGCCATCGCCAGCTTCGACGAGCTGGGCACGCCCGGCGGGATCGTCTGGCACCTGAACCTCGCCTGGGCGGCCGCCACCCTCGGCGACCTTCCCCGCTGCTTCGCCGCGCTGGCCGCCGGGGCGGTCCGGGCCGAGCGGTTCGGGTCGCTGCGCTGGCGCCGCACCATCGAGCTGCAGCGGGTCGCCGAGCGCTACTGGACGGGACGGTGGGAGGAGGCCGTCGGGATCGTCGACGACCTGCTCGCCGAGGCCGAGCAGCACTACCTCGAGTGGGAGTGCCGCCTGTGGCGTGGCCGCATCCGGCTGGCGCGAGGGCGCCTCCAAGAAGCCAGGCAGGACGCCGAGGCGGCGCTGGCGCTGGCGAGGGAGGCCGGCGACCGCCAGGACCTCGACCCGACCCGGACCTTCCTCGCCCGCGTCCTGCTGGCCGCCGGGCAGCACGCGGCCGCCCGGGCGGTCGCCGACGAGCTGCTCGCCGGGCTGGGCGGCGGCATGCTCGGCCCAGAGGTCGGCGTCGACCTGGGCGTGGTCCTGGCCGAGCTGGGCGAGCAGGGCGCGCGCCTGGACGCGATCCCGCTGCCGCCGTCGCCGTGGCTGGAGGCCGCGCGGGCGTTCGTGGCCGGCGACCCGCTGCACGCGGCCGGCGTCTACGCCGCGATCGGCTCGCGGCCCGACGAGGCGGCGGCGCGGCTGGCGGCGGCCCGGCGGCTCGCCGCGGCCGGCCGGGCCGCCGCGGCCCAGGCGGAGCTGGCCGCCGCGCGAGCGTTCTACGGCTCGGTCGGGGCGACCGGGTTCCTCGCCGAGGCGGCGGACGTGGAACGGGCGTTACCCGGGCGTTAGCGACACCTGGGAGCTTCCGGGCATGCAGCGGACGCCCCCTCGCCACCTCGCCCCGCCGGTCCGGGTGCAGAGCCGCCCGCGCGACCACCTGCTGGTCGAGTCGATCCTGGCCATGGTGGCGATCGTCATCACCACCGCCATCGTGATCGGGGCGCTGCTCGACCGGCAGGAGTCGAGCGCGGCCCGAGTGCCCAACCTGCGGCCACCGGCCCCGACGACGACCAGGGTCGCCGCCGCCGCCAACCCGGCCACGCCCGCCGCCAGCCCAGCCGCCAAGGGCGGCCCGCTCGCCAACCCCGGGTTCGAGACCGGCCTGGAGGGCTGGCGGACGCTCGGCAACGCCGGCCTGGAACGGGTCGGGGGGGCCAGGGAGGGCGACTGGGCGGCGCAGATGACCCGCGGGTCGGCGCGCTGGCCGGGGCTGTCGCTCGCCGGCATCCTCGAGGTCAAGACCCTCCACGTGTACCACGGGACCGTCTGGGTGCGGGCGAGCCAGCCCGGCACCACCGTCCAGGTGAACCTGTTCGAGGTGCTCGGCGGCAAGCGGTTCGCCGTCGACACCGTCGGCGCCGTGGTGGGCGGGAACTGGCAGCGCCTGGAGGTCGCGCACGAGGGCCACAAGGCCGGCGCCATGCTGGCGGTCGAGATCCTCGCGCCCGACCTGGCCGGCGGGGCGCAGCTCCTGGTCGACGACCTCGGCATCAAGGGCAAGCCCGGCACCTCCATCACCTCCCCGCACACCTCGCACTGACCGACCCCCCGGTCAGGCATCCCCCAGCAGAAAGGACGACGAGCATGCGCCTGTGCAGGGCCCTTACGGCCCTCGGCCTGGCGGCGGCGCTGTCACTCCCCGCCGCCGCGGCCGCCGGCCAGGAGCAACAGCAGCACATCGGCCTGCACGACATGACCTGCACCAGCATCATGGCCATGGGCAAGGGCCTGGCAAAGAACGCCAGCTTCAACCTCACCCTGCTCAACCAGGACAACGGCAGCACCCTCGCCACCAAGACGGTCACGAGCTCGGAGATGGGCGAGTTCATGACCCGCATGCCGGCCCGCCTCAACCAGGTCCTGAGCATCCGCCTGGAGGTGGCCAGGCCGGACGGCACCAAGGTCGGCTTCGCCGACCACGTGATGGCCAAGGGCGCCGCCATGTGCAACCTGCCCTTCACCGGACCGTCCAGGGCCGCGCCGCTGCTGCTGATCGGCACCGGCTCGGTCGGGCTCGGGCTGCTCCTGGTCGCCGCCACCCGCCGCGACCGCCCCCTGGTGCGGCTGCGGCGCCGCTGACCACGGCTTGGGGGGGTTCGGGGGGGAGCCATCTCCCCCCCGAACCAATTGCGGCCCTCCACGGCGTCCGGGAGGCGTCGTGGGGGATCAGCCGCGGGCGGTCCTGGGCAGCGACGCCAGCGCCCGTTCGGCCCGCTGGAAGACCTCGTCGACGTCGCCGGAGGCGCTCACCCGGCGGACCCGGCCGACGTAGTGGGCCAGCAGCGGCCCGGCCTCCCGCCGGTAGGTCACCAGGCGGGCGGCGACCGTGTCGGGGCTGTCGTCGCTGCGGCTCTCCATGCGGGCCAGGCGCGACAGCCGCGCCGACGCGACCTCGTCGGGCACCACCAGCTCGAGCACGAGCTGGACGGCGCGGCCGTGGACGGCGAGCAGCCGGTCCAGCTCGTCCGCCTGGCGGACGCTGCGCGGGAAGCCGTCGAGGATGAAGCCGGCGCCGAGCGGCTCGCCGACGACCTGGAGCACGACCCGGTCGGGCACCGGGTGGCCGCGCTGCACCTGCTCGACGATGCGGTGCGGGTCGCCGGCCTCGACCGAGGCGCGCAGCAGCCGCCCCGAGGACACGTGCGGCACGCCGAGCAGCTCCGAGAGGTGCGGGCCGAGGATGCCCTTGCCGGCACCGGGGGGCCCCAGCAACAGCACCCGCTGCAGCTCGCCGTCGAGCGTCGCCATGCCGTTCAACTTACGCTCACGCCGATCAAGCGGCCGATCCCGAAGGTCGCCGCGGCCGCCAGCCCGCCGGCCAGGAGCTGCCGCCCCGCCGACCAGGCCACGGAGCGGCCGGTGAGCAGGCTGATGCCGGCGCCGACCAGCATCAGGGCCACCGCGGAGACCGCCACCGACCAGGCGACGGCGGCGGCGCCCGAGGCGACCAGCCACGGCAGCACCGGCACCACCGCCCCGGCGGCGAACGACGCGAAGCTGGAGGCCGCCACCCGCCACGGCGAGCCGAGCTCGTCGGGGTTCAGGCCGAGCTCCTCGCGGGCCATCGTGTCCAGGGCGGTGCCGCGGTCGCGCATGATCCGCGCGGCCATCGCCTCGGCCTCCTCCCGGCCGACACCCTTGGCCCGGTAGATGAGCGCCAGCTCGTTGGCCTCCTCGTCGGGCATGGCCTGGATCTCCTCGGCCTCCAGGGCGATCTCGCGCTGGAACAGCTCCCGCTGGGAGGTCACCGAGATGTACTCGCCGGCCCCCATCGAGAAGGCGCCGGCCAGCAGCCCCGCCAGCCCCGCCAGCAGGATCAGGCGACGGTCGGCCAGCCCGCCGGTCACGCCCATGACCAGTGCGAGGTTGGAGACCAGGCCGTCGTTGACGCCGAAGACGGCCGCCCGCAGGGCGCCGGAGGCGTCACCGCGGTGCCAGCGCTCGCCGCGCATGATGCCGCCGGCGCGCGCCGCGGAGGGTGTCAGCCCGGCGAGCACGCGCGCGTGGATGCGCTCGTCGGTGGCCATCGCCACGGTGGCGTCCGGCACGCCGTCGTAGTGCCCGGCGTCGGCGACCTCGGCCCGCTCCACCAGCGGCAGCACGGCTCCCGGCCCGAACCGCCGGGCCAGCCAGGCCAGCAGCCGGGTCTTGAACCCCCTGTGGTGGTCCTCGGGACGGGGCTCCGGCTCGCCGAGCTCGACCAGCTTGGCCGCCCAGTGCCTGGCGTGGCGCTCCTCGGCCTTGGCGAGCTCGAGGAAGATCTCGCGCTGCTCGCCGGAGGCCCGCTCGGCAAGGGCGCGGTACATGGCCGCGCCGTCCATCTCGTCGGCCCAGTGGCCGCGGAACTGCCGGGTCTTCGACGCCAACCATCCCTCCTTGTCGCTCCCAGTGTTGGCCGGGCCCGCCCCGGCTCGCAAGCCGAACAGGGAGCCGAAGCCCTAGCCGTCGGCGCGGTCCTCGCGGACGCCGGCGGCCCGCAAGGCGTCCAGCGCCCTGTCGCCGTCGCCCGGCTGGACGTTCACCGCCCTGGTGGCGTCGGTGAGGACCAGCACCTCGTGGCCGGCCGCGCGGGCGTCCAGCGCGGTCGCCTGCACGCAGTAGTCGAGGGCGAGGCCAACCACCACCACCCGCTTGACCCCCTGCTTGCCGAGGAAGTCGGCCAGCTCCGGGTTCCAGCCCGTGTAGCCGTCCAGCTCACGCTCGCGGCCCTTGAACACCTGGAAGTCGGGCTCCACGCGCAGGTCCGGGTGCGGCTCCCAGCCGGGGGTGCCCTCCACGCAGTGGGGCGGCCAGGGACCGCCCTGCTCGACGAAGGACGAGTGGTCGGGCGGGTGGCTGTCGTGGGTGGTGACCACGGTGGGGAACCGCGGCGCGAGCCGGTTGACGACCGGCACGACCTGGTCGCCCTCGGGGACGGCGAGGCTGCCGCCCGGGCAGAAGTCGCGCTGCACGTCGACCACGATCAGCGCGTCGTCGTGCTCTGGTGCGAAGGCCATCGGATGCTCCTTGGGTGCGTTGACGGGGTGCCCGCTCTGCTGGCAGCCTGTACCACCACATGATCCTACCGATGGCGCAGGAGCAGGCGACCGCCCGCGACGGGCCGGCCGCCTTCACCACCCGCGCCTGCGCGCCGATGGGCCTCGGCACCGGCAACTCCGCCGCCGGCCGCCCGCCGTGTCGCCGGGTCGCGGCGGCGCTCGCCCCCTAGCAGCGGGCTCGGAGCGCGCGCCGCGGCCAACGCCTAGCGATCCCACGCCCGCGCCCAAGGAGGCATCGCCCGATGGCCAACCGTGACGAACTGCTGGTCTCCACCGACTGGCTGGCCGCCCAGCTCGACAACCCCGGCATCCGGGTGGTCGAGGTCGACGAGGACACCGACGCCTACGCCCGCGGCCACATCCCCGGGGCCGTCGCCGTCAACTGGAACACCGACCTGCAGGACCCGCTGCGGCGCGACTTCATCGCGCCGGAGGCGTTCGCCAAGCTCCAGGACCAGCTCGGCATCACCCCTGAGACCATCGTGGTGCTGTACGGCGGCAACAACAACTGGTTCGCCGCCTACGCCTACTGGTACTACAAGGTCTACGGCCACGGACCGGTCAAGCTGCTGGACGGTGGCCGCAAGGCCTGGGAGCTGGAGGGCCGGCCGCTGACCACCGACCCCACCGAGGCCGGCGCGACCTCCGGGTACCCGGTGCACCAGCCCGACACCTCGATCCGCGCGTTCCGCGACCAGGTCCTCGCCGACTACGTCGGCCGCGAGGGCGCGGCACTGGTCGACGTGCGCTCCCCCGAGGAGTACCGCGGGGAGAAGCTCGCCCCCGACCACCTGCCCCAGGAGGCGGCGCAGCGGCCCGGGCACATCCCCGGCGCGGTCAACATCCCGTGGCTGAAGGCGGTCGACGGGCAGACCGGCAAGTTCCTGTCGGACCAGCAGCTCGCGGACCTGTACGGGTCGCAGGGGATCGCCGCCGACAAGGACGTGGTGGCCTACTGCCGCATCGGCGAGCGCTCGGCGCACACCTGGTTCGTGCTCCACGAGCTGCTCGGCTACCCGCGGGTGCGCAACTACGACGGCTCCTGGACCGAATGGGGCTCGCTGGTGAACGTCCCCATCGAGCGCTAGGGCACGCGCACGCGCCCGGAGGGCACCCGGGGGACCCGAGTGGGTCCCCCGGTGGACAGGGGAAGGATTGCTGGGCACCGGGCGGTCGGGCAGACTGCCGCAGTGAGCAATCCAGCCGAGCTGCCGCCGCCCGGGTCGCCGGCCGCGGCCGAGGCCGAGGTCCTCCGCCATGTCGTCGGCGCGCTTCCCGGAGCCGTGGTGGTCGCCGACGCCTCCGGGCGGCTCCGCTACGCCAACGCCGCCGCCATCCGGCTGTGGGGCTACGCCGACGCTGCCCAGGTCCCCGAGCTGTTGGAGGGGCCGGCGGCCGCCCTGGACCTGCGCGCCGTGGACGGCGCGCCGATCCTTCCCGAGCGCTGGCCGCTCGCCCGCGCCCTGGCCGGCGAGCGCTTCGAGGACTTCGACTGCGTGCTGCTCGGCAGGGACGGCGTCAGGCGGTGGGTGCGCTGCGCCGGCGGCCCGGTCGAGCTGGAGGGCGGCGAGCGTGGCGGCTGGGTCAACGCCCGCGACGTCGGCAGGGAGGAGCTGATCCTGCGCGAGCTGCGCGAGGAGCGCGACCTGGTCGCCGCCCTGGTCGACGCCAGCCCCATCGCCGTCGCCGTGGCCCGCGCCCCCGACATGGTGGTGGAGCTGGTCAACGACGTCGCCCGGGCGCTGCGGCCGGAGACCCGGATGGTCGGCGCGCGCGTCGCCGACGTGTTCCCGGAGGCGGGGCCGGCCGGGTTCCTGGAGGTGCTCGACCGGGTGGCGGCCAGCGGCGAGCCGTTCTCGGTCAGCGACGCGCCGATCGACTGGCTCGGGCCGGAGACCCGCCACTTCTCCATGACCTACTCGCGTCTCCCCCAGCCGCTGGAGCGGCCGACCAGAGTCCTGATCATGGCCAGGGAGACCACCGCCGAGGTCGCCGCCAGGACCAGGGCCGAGGCGATCGCCACCGAGCGGACCAGGGACCTGTCGCGCGCCAGGGTCACCTCGACACGGCTGCGCAGCCTCGTCGACCTGGCCGCCGCGATCGGCTCGGTGGAGGACCTCGACGCCCTGCTGTACCTGGTCACCGGCGAGGCGGCCCGGCTGCTCGGCTCCGACATGGCCAGCCTGTTCCTGCTCGAGGAGCGGGGCGACCTGCTGCTGGGTCGGGCCCAGGTCGGCATGTCCGACGAGGTCGTGGTCGGCATGCGCATCGTCCTGGCCGAGTGGCCGGAGGTGAGCGAGGTGCTGCGCACCGGCCGGCCGGCGGTGCACACCCGCGCCGAACAGGTCCGCGGGCCGGAGCGGCCCTACATCGAGCGCTTCGGTATCCGCTCCTACCTGGCCGTGCGGCTGGGCGGCCCCAGCCGGCCGCTGGGCGTCCTGTTCGTCAACTACAGCGACCGGCGGCACCGCTTCACCCGTCCGGAGCTGGCGTTCGTGGAGACCCTGACCAGCTACCTGAGCGTCACCATCGAGCGCGCCCGGCTGGTCAGCGTGCTCCGCGACGCGGTCACCTCGCTGCAGGCGGCGGTGCTGCCCGTGTCGTTCCCGGTGGTGCCCGGCCTGGACGTCGGCGCCCTGTACCGCTCGGCCAGCGAGGTCGCCCAGGTCGGGGGCGACTTCTACGACCTGCTCGGGCTGGAGGGCGGGCGGGTCGCCGCGGTCATCGGCGACGTCTGCGGCAAGGGGGTGGCGGCGGCCAGGCACACCATGCGGCTGCGCTACGAGCTGCGGACGCTGCTGGACGAGGGCCAGCCGCCAGGGCGGACGCTGACCAGCTTCAACCGCCAGGTGATCGACGAGATCGCCGAGGACGAGTACGTCACTCTGCTGTTGTTGGTGGTCGACCCGGCGACCGGCGCGGTGAGCTGGTCGAGCGCCGGCCACCCGCCGCCGGTGCTCGCCTGCCCGGGGCCGCGCACCCTCGCCTTCGCCGGCTCCCTGCCGCTCGGGCTGTTCCCCGACGCGCGCTACCGGACCGGCCGCTTCACCCTGCAGCCCGGCCGCTGCGTGGTCCTGTACACCGACGGCGTCATCGAGGCCCGC
>Ga0137368_10008866_pt1 | contig 10329 bp, 13 predicted proteins | sample SagtaG_13_FD_104917 | JGI IMG/M metagenome (GOLD analysis project Ga0137368, IMG submission 104917) | Vadose zone soil microbial communities from Sagehorn Ranch, Mendocino, California, USA - Sage1_L_100_16 metaG | ecosystem: Environmental > Terrestrial > Soil > Vadose zone | place: USA...
CCGCAACCACGGCCTGACCATCCTGGACGCCATCACCCGCGCCCAAGCCGGCCGCCCGTGGCTACCCAAACCAGTCGCAGCGTAGCCAGATCCCTCACGGGCGCCAACCCGTGAATGGACACGGCGGACCGCTCCTCACGTTGGTCGGCGACCAGCTCCGCTACGTCACGGGTTTGATCGAGAATCGTCGCTATGGGGAGTCTGTCGGACGTCGGCTGCACGGCACTGCCGCAGAATTGCTCCGGCTCGGCGGCTGGCTCGCGTTCGACTCAGGCCGGCACGCGCTTGCGCAACGCCATTGGATTGCGGCTCTGCATGCAGCCCATGCCGCAGGCGATCGGGCGATCGGCGCAAACATTCTCGGATTCATGTCGTGCCAAGCAAAGGACCTCGGGCAGACTCAACAAGCAATCACGCTCGCCGAAACGGCGCGGGCTGGGTACCCCGGGGCTACGCCCCAGGTGACAGCGATCCTCAATCTTCGGGCAGCCGAGGCATACGCCAACGACCAGGCTTTGACGGCGTGTCGGAGCGCCATCGACGCTGCGTTTGAGGCACTTTCAGACGCCAGCAGCTCTGCGGGTAGCCCAGATTGGTGCTATTGGCTCGATGAGGTCCACGCCAACGGTCAAGCGGGCTATTGCTTCGTCCGCCTAGGAGACTGGGATAACGCCCGTAAACACTTGCGCGCGGCGATTCGTCTTCAGGGTTCCGACACAGCTCGCGAGTCCGCGCTGCGGCAAGTCCTGCTGGCGACAACATACGTATGTCAGAACCAGCCAGACATCGACGGTGCCATATCCCACGCCAACAGAGCGGTGGAGGCCCTCGGCGGCGAAGTTGATTCGCCGCGGTGCGTTGGGCACGTATCTCGACTGTTGGAACACCTGGCCCCGTACCGGCGCCGCCCTGCCGTACGCGACTTCTTCGATCGATCCAGGCACCTTATTAGCGCCGCCGCATGAATGGCGCCGAGACATTCCGATCGGACGGTGCAATGGTCGCGTCGGCCGTAGCGTCCGGACGGACTCTGTCGTCTTTCTCCATCGCAATATTATCGATCAGATGAGTATTCGTGTAGGAGCAATTGTTGGCCTTTCCGGCATACTTGGAGGCGCGGCGGTATCGCATCTTGCATTCTCGGTGCCCGCAGGGCGCGAGCGTCTTCCGCTGTGGGCGCGCCGCCCTTCTCTTGGTCGCCGCGAATGGTTGGCCTTCGTCCTTGGAGGAACGCTCACATCCGGCTATATATCGATGATCCTCGGCACGTTTCTCGGCTGGTCGATTGTGATGCCCGCGTACTGGCTTTGCGGTCTGTTGGCGGTCGGGCTGGCGATCATTGACGTCCACGTCAGGCGTCTGCCGTATGCCATCACCGGGGTCATGTACGCCTCGTGCGCGGTCGCCTTCGGGGTTTCGGCAGCCGGAAGCGGTGACGCGAGACCGCTGGTCCGAGCGGTGCTGGCCGCCGCGCTGGCGTCCATGGGCTTCCTGGTGTTGGCCCTCGCCTTTCCGGGCCAGCTCGGGCTCGGCGATGTTGTTCTGGTTGGTTGGGTCGCGTTCTCTCTGGGCTGGTTCGGCTGGCGGGTGGCTGTCGTTGGCCTGCTCGCGGGCCTGATCATCCAGGCCGCAGTGGGGATCTTGGTTCGCGTGCGTGCAGGGCCGAGACGCGCCCTGCCGATGGGGCCAGCGCTGTTGATCGGATGGTTGGTCGGCGTCTTGGTCGCCGCGTGGTGACGTGGCGAACCGTCGACCTGGAACCACTGGTTAGCGCCGATTCTCGCGTCGCGAGTTCGACCCCAACGTACGGCCGTCGATGATCACCTGGACCAGCCAGTGCAAGCCTTGCGCCGCAATGATTCCAGGACAGCCAAGCTGCACAGCTCGACCCGTGCGGTAGGGGCCGTTTCGCGGACCATCGCCTCAAGATCAAAAGAGTCTCAGCAACTGAGCTGACCACGATCCCTTGCATGGCAACGCTCATCGGCTGAACGTGACGAGTGCAACCAATTCGATGATCACAGTGGGCATCATGATCGACAGCGTCGGCGGACCTTGCGTCCCTGGTGGAGGTACATGCGACTCGGGTCCAATTCGCTGCGCGAGAATCGACGTTAGTGGTCCAGCGAGTCGTTGTGGGCCTCGCCCCACGCCTCGACTTGACGGAGCAGGGCGACCAGATCCCGTCCCTTGGGCGTCAAACGGTAGACGGCGGTGTCGCCGTCGGTGGTGGGGTGTTCGAGGAGGCCGTTGTTCTGCAACTTGCGCAGGCTGTCGATCAGGGTGCTGGGGTGCACCGGTTCGTTGGAGTCGACGGTGACGACCAATACCAGAGCCGAGTAGCGGAGTGAGCCATCGGCAAGGGCGCTGAGGGCCTCGATCGAAAACTTCGGCAGGACAAGACCGATAGTTTGGTGGATAAAGAAGTATTTGGACAACGCGACTCACCTCCCCCGTAACAAGCGCGCATCCTTCCCCAAAGATCGAGTGGAAATTGTACTTCCTTTTCAGTTAAGATCGTTAACATTTGGCCTGTTCGGTGGCGCGCAGCCTCTATCTTGGCAGCCGACCAATCGTCCGCGCGGACGAGGCGGAGGGCATTTGCCTATTAGATAGAGAATTGAGTATTAGGCGAGAATTGTCTCTACCTTCCAGGCGTCTGGCCTCGTTGACGCTTGGCATGACCAGTGGTCATTGGAAGGTGCTGCCGGCCCCAATTCTCGATCTCGCCGAGCGTACTTGCGAGTCCCACGCCTGCCGCAGTGAGGGTGAAGGGCGTGTCCGGGGTGGGCGGTGCGTCCCACGTGCCGCCGCCGGCCCGGCGGATCTGACCGGCTGCGGCCAGCGAGCGCAGGAGGGGGCCGGGCCGGCAAACACCGGCGGCTTGCAACTCGGCAAGTGTGGCCGAACCGCCATGTTCGTCAAGGGCAACGATGATCTCGACCACCCCTGGTCGGGTGATGAGTAGGTCGAGTAGGCCCCGACGGAAGCGTTCGCGGTCGCTCATGTCGTGGTCCGCCTTCCTGTGACCACATTTTTCAAGAGTGTATCGACGCCCATCCTTTTGGCGGACTGTCAGGAAGGCGACAGTCCGTCTGCACCGTTCGCCGTTTTTGGGACGGTCGGCAACTCGCCTCAAGGCGAGTGCCTGGGGGCGAGTGCCTGAAGGCACTCGTGTCGGCCGGTCTGGACCGATCGCAGTTGTCGCGTTTTCAATGGGGTCTGCGAAGGTCGCTGCAGGCGTCATCACGTACCCAGCGCCCGTTGGGTAGGGCGTCGCCTGGCGGCGAGATGTCGCTCCGTCGCCGCAGGGGTACGGGGAGGTACTCGGTGCTGATCATTCGGTCGAAGGTTTTCCGCGCGACGCTCGTCCTGGTTGCTGCCGCGCTGGCGCTCGCAGGCTGTCGTTCGGGCGGTCGGGACAACCAGCCCACGGCGCCCGCCAGTTCGGTCACGCCGGGCGCGTCGGCTTCGACTGCGGCGCCTGGGGATGCGGCGGTAGCGGCGTACCGGGGCATGTGGGCGGCGTTCGTCGAGGCGGCCAAGACCTCGGATCCGGATGCGCCAGACATCCGCAAGTACGCCTCGGACAACGCGTTGAAGCTCATCGTCGGTGGCCTGGTCAGCAACCGGGCGCAGGGCAAGGTGGTCAAGGGCAACCCCGTCCTCAACCCGAAGGCCACCACGGTGTCAGCCACCGAGGCGACCATTCTCGACTGCGTCGATGACACGAACTGGCTCGAGTACAAGACCTCCGGCGAGCTTTGGGACAACAAGCCCGGAGGCAAACACCGGACGACGGCGACCGTCAAGGCGGTCAACGGGACATGGAAGGTCAGCTCCTTCAATCTTGAAGGGACGGGGACATGCTGACGGGAATGCCGCTGCGGCTGGCAGGTGCGGGTCTGGCTGGACTCGTAACAGCGGCGCTATTAGTTGCCGCACCCGCGTTCGCAGGAGGTGGATCGGGGAGCGTCGATTGCAGTCAGAGCACGCCGCAGAACCCGAAGCCGGGTTGCGACACCACGGCGCGAAGCGGCGACGACAACGGCACCACGACGGGCGGTAAGGCTGGCGGTCAGCGAGCCGGTGACGGGAAGTGCCGGAATCCCCAGGGTCAGGAGATCCCCTGTGAGCGCGATGGGGCGTGGGCTGGTGCGGACGGCTGTTACTACAAGCCGGTGGACCTGTCCGCTGACACCATCGCCGCGCTGGGCGGGCAGCCGTCGGGTGGGGGTGGCTGGTACGAGAAGACCTGCTATGGGACCGGCCCAGGCGACGTGACAACGGGCTTCGGCGGCCCGGTCTGGATCGCCGGTGCGCCGCCGGTGGTGTCCCCACAGGTGTTGGCGCGGCAGGCGCGGGCACGACTGACGCTGCCTGATGTTGCGATACGAGTGAACCCCTCGGGTGACCAGCTCGTCGGGCTGCCGTCATGGTTGTCGTTGGATCCGGCCTCGTGGCGTCCACAGTCGGCGACGGCATCCGTACCGGGAATCAGTGTGACCGCGACCGCAACACCAATCCAGGCCGTGTGGTCGATGGGGAGCGGTGACTCGGTGGTCTGCCATGGCCCGGGTACGCCGTGGCGGCCCGGTACCGATCCGATGGCTGCCTCGCCGGACTGTGGGTACCGGTATGTGCGCTCCTCGGCGAGCGCGCCGGGTGGGGCGTACAGGGTCACGGTGACGATCTCGTGGCAGGTGACGTGGGCCGGCGCAGGCCAGGGCGGGACGATCCCGGGGCTGACGACGACCGGGGTGGCGCAGGTGCGGGTAGCCGAGTCGCAGACGGTGATCACGCACTAGAGACATGCGGTAGCGGGGAGGAATCGTCATGACGCAAGCGGCAGCACGCCCACTAGTTGATCTTGACCCTCGTTCGGCGGGCGCGACGCGTGGCGAGCGCGGGCCGTGGCGCACCCGGCGGCGCAGGCGCCGGGTGCCGTACCTGGCGCTGGGCGGCCTGCTGGTCGTGGTGTGTGTGCTGGGGTTCGCCGCCGCCACTGTGCGGCTGGGCCAGCGGGTGGCGGTGCTGGCCGTCGCTCAGCCGGTCGCCGCCGGGCAGCGGATCGAGGCCGCTGACCTGACGCAGGTGTCGGCCGCCGATGACCCGAGCCTTGGTCTGATTCCGGTTGCGCAGGCGTCAGCGGTGGTGGGCCGTACGGCGGTGGTGCCGTTGCTGCCCGGCACGTTGTTGACGCGCAGCCTGATCGGTGATGCCGCGTTCCCGCCGGCGGGCAAGGTGGTCGCTTCCCTTGCGGTGAAGCCCGGCCAGTACCCGCAAGGGCTGGCGGCCGGGGCGCGCGTGGCGGTGTTCCTGTCGGCCGCCAACGCGACCGGCGGCACACCGACCTCGACCGGTGCCGGCACGACCACGACCCGGTTGTCAGCGGTGGTGCTCGGGGTCGACCCGCGTGGGGACGGCCAAGGCTCCACAGTGGTGACGCTGCTGCTGGACGCCTCGGACGCGGGCCGGTTGGCCGGTGCCGGCGGTGTGGTGTTGATGCAGACCGCGCCGGGAGGTGACTGATCGATGCCGATGATCGATGTGTGCTACGTGAAGTCGCGGTCGGGTTCGACTACCACAGCGGTGGGATTGGCCGTGGTGCTGCCCGCTTCGGCGCGGGCGGTGGTCGTGGAGTGCGACCCGGCGGGCGGTGATCTGACGCTGCGGCACGGGTTGCGTAGCGCGTCGCCGGGGCTGGTCGAGTTGGCGACCGCCACCCGCACCGGCGCCACCGCCTTTGCCGACCTCGACGGCCGGGACGTGTTGTCGCGCCATGCGCAGCCGATCCGGATCGGCGACCGCACGGTGGAGGTGGTCCTCGCGCCGTCGGGTGGGGCGCAAACCCGGGTGGCGCTGTCGGTGCTGGCCCGTCCCGGACACGGGGCACTGACCCGTACCGATCGCACGGTCATCGCCGACTGCGGTCGGTTGGACTTCGCCTCGCCCACTTGGCCGCTGCTGGGCATGGCCGACGCGGTGGTGGTGTTGACCCGAGGCCGCGTCGAGGAGCTGGGACATCTGCGCGAACACGTCGGCGAGCTGGTGCGGCAGATGACGGGCCGGCTGGTGGTGATGCTGGTGGCCGGCGGCCCGTACGGCGCCGCCGATGTGGAGGCGTACCTGCACCGGCACCTTGCCGACGTGCTGGAACTGCCCGCGGACGGGGTTGAGGTGCGCGAGCTGCTGCCCTACGACGAGCGGGCAGCGGCGGTTTTGGACGGCAGCCGCCGGGCAGCCCGGCGCTGGCGGCGCCGGCCGCTCATGCGCGCCTTGGAGCAGCTCGCCGCCGAGCTACCAACGCCCCGCGAGCCGGAGCAGGTGTCCACCGCGGACATCCGCGCGGACATGGAGGTGCGCTGATGGCCTACCCGTTCGCCCCGTTCGAGCCGCACACCACGGCGGCCGAGGGCACCCGCGTCAACGGCGGACGCGTCAACGGGGCGCGTGTCAACGGCAACGGCCACCACACGCCCGCTGTGGGATTGGGCGAGGACCAGGCGGCCGAGTCGGCGGTGGCACGGCTGGTGCGCCGGCACGTCGCCGAACGGATGACCGAGGCGACCCGCGCCGCCGATAACGCGCTCGGCACGCCGATGCCCGACGCGCAGCGGGACCGGCTGATCCGCCAGTTCATCACCGACGCCCTCGACACGTACGCCACCGAGGGGATGCGCGCGGTGCCGCCGCGCCCCCCGCTGCGCCCCGATGTGGAGTCGCGGGTGGCCCGCGCGGTGGCCGACTCGCTGCTCGGCGCCGGGGGCTTGCAGCCATGGCTGAACCGCACCGACGTAGAGGAGATCATCGCCAACGACTGCGAGACCGTCTTCATCCGGTTCGCCGACGGCAGGATCGAGCAGGTCGGGCCGATCGCCGACTCCGACGAGGAAATGGTGGAACTGGTGCGGCTGCTGGCCGCGCGTACCGGGAACGAGGAGCGCCGCTGGGACCGGGCGTCGCCAATCCTGAACCTGCAACTGCCCGACGGCAGCCGCCTCAACGCGGTGATGGCGGTGTGCAAACGTCCCGGGCTGTCGATCCGTCGGCACCGGTTCATGACCATGAACCTGGCCGAGCTGGTCGAGCTGGGCACCATCGACGTCGCACTGCGGGAGCTGCTGCGCGCCGCCGCTTTCGCGCGCCTGAACATCATCGTCAGCGGGCGTACCGGAGCCGGCAAGACCACCTTCCTGCGTGGCTTGGCCTCGATCATCCCCGCCTGGGAACGCCTGATCACCATTGAGGACACCTACGAACTCGGCTTCGACCTCGACCCGGCGCACCCCAACGTCAAGGCGTTGCAGGCGCGGGAGGCCAACGTCGAGGGCGAGGGCGCGGTTGACATGGCGGCCTTGTTCCGCAACGGGTTGCGGATGCTGCCCTCGCGGGTGTTCGTCGGCGAGGTCCGCGGCAACGAGGTCATCCCGCTGCTCAACGCCATGTCGCAGGGCAACGACGGCAGCATGTCCACCATCCACGCCTCCTCCAGCGCCGGGGTGTTCCGCAAGCTCGCCCTGTACGCGGCGCAGTCCCCGGAACGGCTTGATACGGCGACGACGAATATGCACATCGCCGAGGGCCTGGACCTGGTTGTCCAGCTTCGGCTCACCCCGGACGGGCAGCGGTTCGTCACCAGTGTCCGGGAGGTCGTCGACGCCGACGGCGAGCAAGTCGCCTCCAACGAGATTCTCCGCCCCGGTCCCGGCGGGCGCGCCGTACCAGGCGCGCCGATGTCCACCGACCGCCTGGAACTGTTGGCCTACCACGGGTTCGACCCCGCCCTGTTGCACCGGCCCACCGGCTGGTGGGACGCCACCGGGAGGCGGTCATGACCACGAGCGTGTTGTACGCGGCGGTATTGGGCGCCGGTACCGGGATCGGGCTGCTGCTGATCGTGCGCGGCATCGCCGGTCCTGGTTCCGGACACGAGGCTTCGCTCGGCCGTGCGTCGCGGTTGTCGAATCGGCTGTCCGGCCGCGCGCCCGGCGACGGGCGCCGCCTGGCCGTGGCGGTGGCGGTTGGCGTGGGCGTGGGTGTGTGGACCCGCTGGCCGGTCGCGGCGGTCCTTGCCGCTGTCGGCGCGTGGGTGCTGCCCGGTCTGATCGGCCCGGACCGCGAACACCAGCGGCGGCTGGCCCGCATCGAGGCCATTGCCACCTGGACCGAGTCTTTGCGGGACACGTTGGGCGCGGCGGCCGGGCTGGAACAGGCCATCACCGCGACGGCCGCGCTGGCGCCCACGCCGATCCGCGACGAGGTGACCCGCCTGGCCGGGCGGCTGCGCCGGGGTGACCGGCTGGCCCCGGCGCTCCGCACCTTCGCCGTCGAGCTTGATGACGCCACCGGCGATCTGGTGGTGACCGCGCTGGTGATGGCCGCCGAACGCAACGCCCGCCACATCGGCGAGCTGCTGACCTCCCTCGCCACGGCGGCCCGCGACCAGGCTTCGTTGCGGATGCGGGTGATGGCCGGCCGTGCCCGCATCCGGACCTCCAGCCGGGTGATCACCGCCGTCACCCTCACCATGGCCGTGGGCCTGGTGCTGCTCAACCGCCGTTACCTCGCGCCGTACGACACGGCGACTGGGCAGCTCGTCCTTGTGGTCGTGGGTGGGTTCTTCGGCTTCGGGTTCGCGTGGCTGTCGCGCATCAGCCGGGTCACCGAGCCCGAGCGGGTGCTCGCCGTTTCCGATGGGTTCGCCGAGCCTGCTCAACTGTCGGAGGTGGGATCGTGACCGGCCTGGTACTACTTACCGCCATCGGGACAGGCGTCGGTCTGTGGCTGATCGTGGTGGGGCTGTGGCCCCGCCCGCCCCGTCTGGACAAGGCCCTCGCCGCGCTGGATCCACCGCCGGAGCCGGTCGCGCCGGTGCCCGACGAGTCGGCCGGGTGGAGCGCCCGGGTTGGTCGTCCCGTCGTGCGGCACCTGCAACGGATCGGGTTGCCCACCGAGGGCACCCGCCGGGAGCTGGCGGCGGTGGGCAAGCCGGTCGGGGTGCACCTGGCCGAGCAGGCCGGCGCCGCCCTCGTCGGGCTGCTGCTCCCCTCGGTGTTCGCGATGCTGCTCGCCGCAGGCGGCATCAGCCTCGGTGTCACGATTCCCGCCGCAGCGTCGCTGCTGCTGGCCGCGCTGGGCTTCCTCGTCCCGGAGTTGGCCGTACGCGCCGATGCCGCCAAACACCGGGCCGGGTTCCGCCACGCCCTGGGCAGCTTCCTGAACCTGACCGTCACCGCCCTGGCAGGCGGCGCCGGAGTGGACCAGGCCCTCGACGACGCCGCCTCCGTCGGCCGCGGCCCCGCCTACGCCGAACTGCGCTACGCCCTCGCCGAAGCCCGCGACGCCGGGGTGACCGTGTGGGACACCCTCGCCAAACTCGGCCGGCGGGTCGGGGTGGAGGAACTGCGGCAGCTCGCCGCCACCGTCGGCCTGGCCGGCACCGAAGGCGCCAAGGTCCGCGCCTCCCTACGCTCCCGGGCCGAAGCCCTGCGCACCAAGCAACTCACCGACGCCGAAGCAGACGCGGCAGCCGCCACCGAACGGATGAGCCTACCCGTCGTCGCGCTGATGGCCGGCTTCCTCTTCTTTCTTGGCTTTCCCGCTGTGGCTGCGGTCCTATCCGGCCTCTAGAAACTCGCACCCGTGAAGGAGTCCCACATGATGCCAGCAACACCACCAATGCCGAGGCTACCGGCGATGCCAGGCCCGCATGGCGGCATGCCATGACCGAGGAACGGCTTCTGTTTGTCGCCATCAGCGTAGTGCTCGCGGGCGTGGTGCTGTTCTTCGCTATCAAGCACTTGGCGCTGTGACCGACCGATACCCGGTCCCACGGGTGCCAACGATCAACGCAGACCCAACACAGAGATTCAGAAACGGAGGTAGGCACGTGCCACTGTTTGTCATCGACTTCCTGCTGACCGAGATCCGCCACCGGTGGCGGACGGTCCGAGCCAGCAAGGACGCCGGCTACACCACCGAAACCGTCATCGGCATCGCGCTTCTCGCCGCGCTGGCTATTGCTGTCATCGCCATCATTGCGGCGAAGGTCACCAGCAAGGCCAACTCCATCAACCTCGACGGGACCGGTGGCGGGACCAAGACATGAGCGTCCTCGGCGCGACTCGCCGCCTCCACCCCTTTGCAGGGTTCCCGCCCGGCCCGGCGGCGTGGCTGCGGGCACGGTGGCGGCGGGCAGCGCGCGGCGGCGACCGGGGCGGCGCCACGGTCGAGTTCGTCATCGCCGTGCCGGTGCTCATGTTGATGATCCTGTTCATCATCCAGGCGGCGGTCTGGATGCACGCCACCCACGTGGCCCAGGCCGCC
>Ga0137368_10008882_pt1 | contig 10319 bp, 10 predicted proteins | sample SagtaG_13_FD_104917 | JGI IMG/M metagenome (GOLD analysis project Ga0137368, IMG submission 104917) | Vadose zone soil microbial communities from Sagehorn Ranch, Mendocino, California, USA - Sage1_L_100_16 metaG | ecosystem: Environmental > Terrestrial > Soil > Vadose zone | place: USA...
GCGGCCCGCCCCCTTCGCAGCTGGGAACGACGTCCACGAAGGTCTCGACCAGGTTCTTCTGGACGGTGGTCTCGGTGACCGGCGGCTGGGCGAAGGCAGGCGCTCCGACCAGCAGCAGACCGGCGGCCACCAGACCCACCAGCAGGCGACGAACCATGAAATCCCCCCTTGATGCCGTGGCGTTCGCGCCGGGCCAGTCCGTCATAGCCCTCCCGGACCAAGCGGGACATCAGCAAATCTGCCGAGGCAAATATGCCGAGTTGACGGTTGCGGTCCGGCGTCGGAAGACGGCCATACGCCCTGACCCGCCCGAGAGCACGCGCCCGACCGGGACAGCGGGCTGACCGTCGAGCCGTAACAGCCGGGTGACGGATGCCGTTCTTGGTGGATGGTGGCGCACGCGAGGTGCCTCCCCCGAACCTTGTGCTGCTGCTACGCCGGAGCGTCCGCTGAGTCGGTCCGCTTCTTGGTGTTTTGCCTCGGGTGCTGGCCGAAGCCATGGGGATGGACGGCCAGCCCCGGGGCGCCCCATCTCGGCGCGTCGAGCCTGCGGCGCCGAACCGCACCGGACGACGGCAGCCGGCCGAGTGCCCCGGCGCGGTGCTCGACCGTTACGGGCAGTAGCTGGCGAGGGGCAAGCAGCTCGCTCCTGGCGCACCACCCCGGCGTGGTAACTCCTGGCCGGCTGGGACTGCCGGGACTGCTACGACGCCCCCGGCGTCGGAGTCACACCAGCGGGACCGGACCCACCCCTCGTCTCGACCTCGCCTCGCTGCATGGACCTTACCCAGAGTTGCAGTGACCAACCTCACCGGCTGGTGCCTCCGTATGCGTCGAGGTCGGTGAACCGTCGCCAGGTGGCGACTCCGCCCGATCCCACCGCGCTTGGCTTTCTGTGCCTCCCTGCCCGGTCCATCTCGCCGGGCTGCGGCAAGCCGCGCGGGCGTGCCTGCAGGGGGTGGCCAGCGAGGCCGTCGACGATGTCGTCCTGGCCCTCAACGAGGCAGCGACCAACGCCATCCTGTACGGGTCACGTGGGGGGCAGCCGGTCCAGGTGATGGTCCACGTCAACGACAACGTGATCCAGGCGTCAGTGCTTGATCACGGTCCCGACTGCCGACCGAGCCCCCAACCGACGCCGACACCGACACGTTGAGCGTTCGCGGCCGCGGGCTGTGGCTGCTTGGCCGGCTGGTGGATGAGGTGCGGCTTGAGCGCGTCCGGCTCGGGACCCGCGTGACGCTGTGTCGGGCGATCGGGCCAGCCAGGCCGCTGAGTTCCTGCTTACGCCGAGCCGTGGGCGATGACGGCGGCGAAGCAGCCGGGACACTTCTCGACAAAGAACGCCGCTTCCCAGTCCTGATCCAGCACCTCAAGCCTGTGGCCCGTGGTCCCGCAGGGCGACCGCGCCGGTCGCGGCGTCTACCGCATAAGTTGTGCCGATCGGGGCGGTCCTGGCCGACCTGAAGACCCCATCGGGACGATGGGCCAAGGACGGGATCTGCTCCACCTGCTCGGCGCCGACCTTGTACCGCATGCGCCCCCGCCCGCCGAGGCCGGCCGGCCGTGGCTGCGCCAGCCTAGGTAGACTCGCACAATCATCTTGAACACCCGCAAGCCGGAGCAACAAAGGAACTGAGAGCACACGAGGCGTGACGAATTGCTCCCTCGGTCGACGGCATCACCAGCCACGGACACCACGACCCTGGTACGGGCCGCCGCAGCCACGCTCTGACGCCCTGACCGCGCTGTCCGGCGCCAACCCCGTCCAGGCCTCGTCGCGCAAGTGGGTGTATGCACGGGCTGGCCATCGCGCGCCCGGACGTGGTACGACAAGCCGGTCAGCAGGGGCAGGAGACGCAAACGGGGCGGACCGTGGCCGCGCAGCGGCACTTCCTCATCAGCTACAGCGGCGCCGACACCGCATGGGCGGAATGGCTCGCCCAAACCTTGGAAGACGCCGGCTACCAGACCGTAGTACAAGCCTGGGACTTCCACCCTGGGCAGGACTTCCTGCACCAGATGCATCAGGCGACCCAGCGGGCCGCCCGCACGATCGCAGTGCTGAGCCCAGCCTATTTCGGCTCGGAGTTCAGCGCGGCCGAATGGCGGGTTGCGTTTGCCAGCGACCCCACCGGCGAGAAAGGCCTGCTGCTGCCAGTGCGAGTCGCTGAGGTGACCCCACCGGGGCTGCTACGCTCCCGGATCTACCTCGACCTGGTTGGCCTGGAAGAGCCGGCCGCGAGGACCAGGCTACTATCCGGGGTGCGACACGAACGCGCCAAGCCGGCGGGCCGACGACATCGCGGCGTGGCCGACGGCCGCGCGGTTGCTGCCCCACGCATTGGCCGCCACCGACCACGCTAGCGCGTTGGGCGCCGAACCGACCAAGACCGCCGGGCTGCTCCACGAGGTTGGCGGCTACCTGTGGGGCCGGGCCGAGCATACCCTGGCCAAGACGCTCCTCGAACGGGCCCTCTCGATCCGTGAGACCCAGCTCGGCCCCGACCACCTCGACACCGCCACCAGCCTGGCTAACCTCGCCACCGTCCTACGAGACCGGGCCAACCTCAACGACGCCCGCACCATGTCCGAGCGTGCCCTCGCAATCCGTGCGGCCCGCCTTGGTGCCGACCACCCCGACACCGCCCAAAGCCTCAACAACCTCGCCACCATCCTGGCCAGCCAGGGCGACCCTGACAGCGCCCGCCCTCTGCATGAGCGTGCCCTTGCAATCCGCGAGACTCGCCTTGGTGCTGATCACCCTGAAACAGCTAATAGCCTCAACAATCTCGCCCTTGTTCTGCGCGAACAGGGCGACCTGGGCGGTGCTCGCGGCCTGCATGAGCGTGCCTTGAGGATCCGCGAGGCGCGCCTTGGCGCCGACCACCCTGACACCGCGCGAAGCCGAGAGGATCTTGCGGTGGTGGAGGCGGCCTTGGACGACCGGCGGTAGTCGTAGACAGCGGTTGGCCGCTGTGAGCGGACCCAAAGAGGTCCCACTGAATCGACCCAGAGATTCCTGGAGGCTCTGACTCGTGAGAGGTAGGGGCCATGACCAGACAGGGAATATCCGTAGGAGCTGCGGGAGCGGGCCGTCAAGATGGTGTTGGAGCACCAGAATGCCCCTCCCAATGGCAGCGATCTGTTAGCCGGTCAGCTGCCCACCCGAGTCAGATGAGCGTAGATGTCGCGCACGAACACCGGTCCGGGTTCTCCGCCGATAACCTGCACCCATGTGACCGGCGCCTTGGCGAATGCCGTGAAGCGACGATCGTCATCCTGGCGTCCCGCAGCCCAGAACACCTGCGGAGCCGTCTCGAGCGGTTCCATCACGCGGCGCCAGAGCCGCTCGCTGACCATGAACCCCTGCCCGCCGTGCACTGCGCCATGTGCAGTGAACGTTCGAGCGATCTGCAGTTCCTGCACCGGCATTGGGACCGCCGCAAGGCTGCACGGCAGTGTCCCGAGGAAGCGAAGGCCTTCGTCCAGGCATGCCTTGGTGTCGCTACGGCCCAGGCAGTGTCCGAGCAACTCCACGGCGCTGCCGATCTGCGCGAACGCGGCGAACACATAGGGCGCGCGGGTGACGCAAGGCGGTGTGCGGGTGCATTCCGGACGCCAGCAGACCTCAGCGGCTGCGATGGTCTGGCGGAGCACGCCATAGACGTAGGCGGCCTTGGCGACGTACGGGGTGATTGGCAGCGCCAGTTCGGCGACGGCGCGCTCCCAGTCGGAGGCGTGCCGACCGCGCAGTGGCCGGTCGCCAGCAGTGAGGATCTAAATACCCATGCCACTCCTTGCATGCTTCCTGGACAGGCCACAGCAGACACCGCCGATACGCCCGAAGCCGAATGGACGGGAAGTCCACGTTCGACCTTCCAAACTACGCCACCATCGTCGGCCGGCTCAGTCCTCCGCGACGATGTACATGGTCACCTCACGTTTGTCATTTCGTCGCCTGCGACCTGGCGGGGCGTCCAGGGATCACGACACGCACCGGCTGCACGCCGTGGCGCCGGGGCTGGTGGGCCAGACCATCGAACAGGCCGCAGGCCACCCTAGGATGCAACCCGGCCGCCGCGGTGCCAAGGCCGCATCGGCAAGCTGTGGATGGCGCCCATGTCGGTGGGTGGCGGGCTGAGGCGGGCTACTTCTAGTTAACCCACCGCATGGTGGTCTGCGGCAGGTGGTCGTCGATCTCCTCGTGAGGCACCTGGCGATGCCGCTGATGAGCGGGGGTTGCAACCATGCACCCGCCCTGACCGGGCTGACTTCGGCGACAAGGAGGGCGTGTGGACCCCGACGACGCACGAGAATTCGTCGCCAGCAACCACCGGGCCGTGCTCGTCACCCGCAGGCCCGGTGGTGGTCTGCAGACCTCGCCCGTCCTGGTCGGAGTCGACGGCGAGGGGAAGCTCGTCATCTCCACCAGGGAGGCCGCCTACAAGACCCGCAACCTGCGGCGTGACCCGACCGCGGTCTTGTGCGTGTTCTCGGACGGCTTCTTCGGCCGTTGGATGCAGATCGAGGGGACGGCGCAGATCGTGTCGCTGCCGGCGGCGATGGAGGGGCTGGTCGACTACTACCGCCGCATCAGCGGGGAGCATCCCGACTGGGACGAGTACCGCCGCGCCATGCAGCAACAGCAGCGGGTGCTGGTTCGCGTCTCGATCGACAAGGTAGGTCCCACCCGCGCCGGCTAGGCTGTCACCGAGGTGCGACTACAGGACGGCGCCAGGCCTAACCGAACCAGCGCACAGGGTGCGGCGGGGCACGCCGGCGTCAGCCAGGCACGCCGACGCTGCTGTGAGGAACTGTTTTGTCGCTGGCGTTGCTGGTCGCTGTGAGATGGCCGGGGATCGGGCCAAGTGCGGGGAGCTCGCCGGGCCGGGCCAGAATGTGAACCCGACAGGACAGACAGGACAGAGAGGAGTGCTCATGGAAGACTCCGCCCACGGTGATGTCGCCAGCCGTCTCGCCGAGGGCGCACGTCCGATCCTGGGCGCCGAAGGCTTCAGCGACGAACGCATCGACGAACTGGCCTACGCCTTCGTCAACGACCATGTCGGCGACGACAGCTCACAGTTCGTCAACTGGGCGCGTGCGCAAGGACCCTTCGGCCTGGACCCAGAGGAGGGACTCTGAGGCTGCCGTGATTCTCCATCAGGGATGTGGCCGACTGCCGTGCTGGCATGCTCTGCTCGGGAAGCCGGACACCGTGGCGCTTGCCGGGCTGTTGTGCACCTGAGGACGGCCAGCGAGGTGGCGGCGCGTGCCTTGCGCACAGGTTTGCGCACAGGTTTGCGGGTGGAGTGTCTGGCCCGCGGACCACTCCGCCGAGCAGCGGTGCGGCGGCCGTCGAGGGTCCGGGATCGGCACCGGCTAGCAGGTGTTGCCGAGCCCGAACCGCATGCGGCACTCCGCGACCTGGTTGCCGGCCTGGTCGAAGGCGACCACCCGGTCGACCGCTGACTCCCGACGCTGGTGCTCGGCAGGTGGCGGCCCGGTCCCCAGGAACATGCCGGCGAAGAAGTTGACCGGCACGCCGGCGCCGCCGTCGACCGGCACCAGGTCCAACGGGCGGCCCTTGTGGAACAGCACCCGCAGCCGCACCGCCCGCCTGGTCACCGCCCCACCGACCACACCGAGCTCGCCGTTGCCGCCCCCACCGGCGAAGCTGACCCACAGCGGCCGCAGTTGCGACCGAATGGGACCCAAGCCGCCACCGCCGCCCTGGTTCATGAACCCAGCGGCCCAGCACAACCGCGCCTGCCCTGGCGGTGTCGGCTTGGCGGCCACCAGCCAGACCTTCCCCTGCGCCCTGATCCACAGGCGGATCCGGGAGGTGCCGTAGCAGCCCCGCACCAGGCTGGTCACGTCCTGCACGATCCTGCCGGGATCCGGCCCCGGGTAGGGCCCAGGGCGCGCCCTGACCTGCAGCGGCGTCACCGAGGGGATCCACACCTGGGCAGGCACGGTGGAGCCGCTCGGCCGGGTAGTGGTGGGGCTGGACGTTGGGGTCGGCGACAGCGGCGCCGGTCGGCCGGCGAACCAGTCGACGCCAACCACGCCAGCCACCACCGCCACGACCACCAGCACCGCGGTACTCCCGAGCAGGCGCACCCGCCGGCGGCGGCCACCCTTGACCACCGCGGCCGCGTCCGGGATGCGGCCCTCCCGGGCGGCCGCCTCAGCCGCCTCCTGCAGTCGTTCACGAAGGTCACTCATGCGCGGTCCAAACACCTCCTCCGGCTCGCCGAGCTTGGCCGCCAGCGACCGGCGACCACCGGCCAGCAGGCTCTTCACCGTGCCGCCACGCACCGCCAGGATGTGGGCCACCTCCTGGACCGGCAGGTCGACCAGGTAGTGCAGCACGATCGCCTGCCGCTGGCGGACCGGCAGGCTCCGCAGCGCCTGCACCAGCGCCAGCGTCTCCACCGACACCGACGGCACCGCGGGCGGCGGTCCCAACCGCAGGATCGCTGCGGCCTGGCGGCGCAGGCCGCGGGCGCGGTCGGCGGCCAGGTTCATCGCCACCCGCCGCACCCACGCCTCTGGCACGTCGTAGTCGCGCAGCCGCGTCCAGCGGACCGAGGCACGGGTGAACGCCTCCTGGACGATCTCCTCGGCGGCATGGAGATCACCGGTCACCAGGAACAGCTGGCCGAGCAGCCGGCCTGCCGTGCCGGCGTAGAACTCCTCGAAGCTCCCGCTGGCTGCCATCGCCTTCGTCCTCGTGTCGGCCGCGTACAGAGATACACGCCGCAACCCAAGAATCGGTGCATCCGGACCGCAACGTCGCCGAGCTGGCGTGCGAGCCACCCACTAGCGGGGTGCGTGGCGGCCCAGCTCCGCCGGGCGCGAGGCCACGAGAACCCCAACGCTGTGGTCCAGCCGCGCATCGCCGGCGACCTGCCGGAGCGTCCAGGGACCACCACGCCCACCGGCTGCACGCCATAGCGCCAGGGCTGGTGGGCCAGACCATCGAACAGGCCGCAGGCCACCCAGGATGCGACCCTTGACAGCGGACGCCAAGGCCTGGTTGTCGAGCTGTGGAGCGGCGGCATCCATGGCCGAACCTGGTTCTTGGTCCAGTCGGCGTGATCGGCTCCGCTACGGCCGACTCACTGGCCGACGCGGGCGTTGGCGCCGACGGCGTCGACCACCACGGTGTGGTGGGTGACAGTGGGATCGTAGCTGGCCAGGGCCGCCTGGGCAGCAGGTTCGACGACGGCGTGCTCCAGGTCCGGTCCGGCGAACCGGCTGATCGCCTCCAGCGAGTCCCACAGGGTGAGCACCTGCAGCTCGACGTGGCGGTCGTGGTCGCGCCGCAGCAGGTAGGCGCCCTGGTAGCCGTCGATGCGTTGGAGGCCGGGCAGGACCGAGCGGGTGAAGTGCTGGTGGTAGGCGTCGGCGCCCCCGGTGGTGGCGGTGGCGTGGAAGGCTCTGACGATCACCGCGTCCTCCTTGGCGGTGGTTGCGGCACCAGCGTGCCCAGGGTCAGCGGGCCACGGCAAGCTGGGGCGGCCTGCCCCCGGGTTCTGGCTCGCTCCGCCAAGCGGGTCGGGTGGCTTGGTACGTCCCGGCCGTAGCTGGGCAGGTGTGGCCGGAAGAACGTCGCGCGCCTGGCCATCCTCCGCCCGGCCCCTCCCATCCGATATTACCCCTGGGACCCCAGGAGCCCCGCTCACCGGCAGCTCCCCCTTGACGGCGCCGTTCCATATCAGGAGGTCAAGCGCAGGACGAACGTGGTCGGCATCTTCCCGATGACGCGGCCGTGCTCCGACTCGCCGGCGCGGTGCTGATCGAGGCCCATGATGAGTGGCAGGTTGCCGAGCGGCGCTACCTGTCGGAGGCTCGATGGCCAAGCTCACCCAGACCGGGATGATGGCCGCCGACCAAAGGAGGTGAAGAGGGCAAGCGCCGAGCTCGTCGCCACCTAGCGACCAGCTCCAGCACGTCGCTGAGGTTCACGACGACGCCCTCATTTCCACCACTCCACGGGACGCGACCGCTGCACGACCTCCGATCGGCCGACACCTGCCGAGTCAGCGCAGGCCTGGTGGGGAGCGACAATCGTCAAACCCGGCGACCCGGGTGTCGTTTAAGCCACCCTCACAGGCATTCGCGGAGGCCTTGCTCTGACCCCCTGAGACCGCCATGGATTCCGAGTCGATGTGAGGGCGTCGAGCGGTGACAAGTGAGACGAGGCCGTCGAGCGTTGGCGTTGCCTGTGCAACGTCGACCGCTTGGGAGGCCCGTGCGTGCCTGCCTCGACGACCTGGTCATCGCACTGTAGGTCGTCGTCGACGACCTGCTGGGCCCCGACCCCGACGCGGGCACCTGGCCGCAAACCCAGACTGTCGGATCGATCGTCTTGCCAGGGCCTCGGGGACCAACGCCGCTGCTCCTACGAGCCGGAACGGTTGCGGGAATCCCGAGACGCCGCTCGGCCGTATTACCTAGAGGATCGAATGGATGATGAAGGCGGTCTCATGGGGGTGGTCGCCATGGGAAGCATCGTCGCGGCACGTCGGCTTGTCATCATCACTAGTCTGGTGGGTCTGTTGGTGGCGGGCGGGGCCCAGGGGGCCTCCGCGCACCGGACCGCGCTCTCGGTCGAGATCCTCTCCGAGCAGGCCTTGCTGGCACCCGATGGCGGGTCGATGACGTTCGACCTCTCCACCGTGTGCGACCGGACGTGGACCATCGTCCAGGCCAGCGTCAGCGTGACCCAACCGCAGGCCTCCGGGACGGGATCCTTCACCCCCAACTGCGGCCGGATCCCCTACGTCGTCCGCGTGATGGTGCCGGCCCTGAGCGGCACGTTCCAGACCGGATCGGCGAACGCCACCGCGGTCCTGGTGGTCCGGCAGGGCAGCACCAAGCAGGCCCAGGACTCCGCTGCCCTTCGGGTCCGGCCCGACGTGTCGGTGCTCCTGGCCGACCAGGCGATGCTGGAGGGCGACGGGGCCGTGCGGATCGACGTCACGGTGACCTGCCCGATGAGCGCCGTGGGACAGGGCGGGTCCGTCAGGATCTACGACGGCGTGGTGGTGGGCACGGGCACCTTCGGGCCCACGCCCTGCGACACGCTGCCCCACACCGTCTCGGTCCGGGTGGCGTCGTCGGAGGGCCCGTTCCGAGTGGGAAGCGCCGAGGCCTTGGCCTCCGCCTCGGTCAGCGAGGGAGGCGACGTGTTCCCCGGCGCCGACCTCAGGACGATCCAGATCGTTCAGGCCTGAGCGGGAGCCACCCCCCGGCCTCACCGAGGCCATCCGGGAGGCGGGCGATCGGTGCTCCACCTTGCCTCCTGGATGCTGTCGGAGGAGGGCATCCGGGGTGCCCGGCGCTTGGTGGAGCTGGTGCCCGATCCGACAGTGGAACGCACCCTGGCCCGGTAGCTTGCTGTGGCCCGAGCGCAGGCGTCCAAGAACGCCGAGATCCTCGTCTTGCGGCACGAGGTCGTGGTCTTGTGTCGACAAGTCAGCCGACCACGCTCCTCCTGGCCAGACCGGGCCGTCCTCGCGGCGTTGACCCGCCTCCTACCAACGCAGCATCGGCGCCATCGATTCGTGACGCCGGAGACATTGCTGCGCTGGCATCGGGACCTGATCAAACGCCGCTGGACGTCCCCGCACCGCCAGCCCGGTCAGCCGTCGACGGTGCCAGCGCTGCGTCGCCTGATCCTGCGGATGGCAGCGGAGAACCCGACGTGGGGCTACCGGCGCATCCCGGTGAACTTGCCCGGCTTGACAAAAGATCGCACCGAGCACGGTGTGGCTGCTCCGCAAACGAGGCGTTATCGACCCGGCACCGCGCCGCGCCAGCCTGACCTGGCAGCAGTTCCTGGCCGCCAGGCCCAGGGGATCTTGGCCTGCGACTTCTTCCATGCTGAGACCGTCTTGCTCAAGCGCCTGTACGTGCTGTTTGTGCTGGAGGTCTCCACTCGCCGGGTCCACATCCTTGGCGTGACGGCCAACCCAACCGGGGAATGGGTCGCCCAGCAGGCCCGTAACCTCCTCATGGACCTGGCAGAACGCATCCAGCAGTGCAGGTTCCTGCTGCGCGACCGGGACGCCAAGTTCACCGACACCTTCGATGCGATCCTCGCCTCCCGGGGCATCCGGATGCTGCGGACGCCAATGCGGGCACCGCGAGCCAACGCCTTCGCCGAGCGGTGGTCGGCACGGTCCGTCGTGAGCTGCTGGACCGGATGCTGCTCCTAGGTCGACTGCATCTGGAGATCGTGCTGTTGGGCTATGTGGCGCACTACAACAAGCATCGGCCCCACCGGGCACTCGGCCAGGCGCCGC
>Ga0137368_10008885_pt1 | contig 10316 bp, 12 predicted proteins | sample SagtaG_13_FD_104917 | JGI IMG/M metagenome (GOLD analysis project Ga0137368, IMG submission 104917) | Vadose zone soil microbial communities from Sagehorn Ranch, Mendocino, California, USA - Sage1_L_100_16 metaG | ecosystem: Environmental > Terrestrial > Soil > Vadose zone | place: USA...
AGCGGTCACGCCCGGGAGGGCAGTCCGGCGAGAGGGAAATAACGGCCGTTGCGTAGTCCCTCGATCAGTGCAGATGCGAACGCCGTCCCTGCAAGTGGTAGGACGCAACTGTGATCAGCGACATCGCCGTCGTTGTCGATTCCGCAGGCTACCTCCCTGCGACGCTGATCGAGCGACACGGGCTCTTCGTCGTGCCCCTCAGTGTGGTGCTGGACGGCGAGGAGTTCCTCGAGACGGAGATCACCCCCGATGAGTTCTACGAGCGCCTGCCTCGTAGGCGTTCCGTGTCCACCTCCCAGCCGTCCGTGGGGCGCTTGATCGACTGTTACCATAGGGCCGCCGAAGCTGGAGCGCGGAGCATCCTCTCCATCCATATCGGGTCCAACATCTCCGGGACGGTCCAGGCGGCATGGCTCGCCGCGGAATCCGCTCCCGTACCGGTGCAGATAGTGGATACTCGTCTAGCCTCATTCGCTGAAGGTTTGTGCGTCCTTGAGGCGCTTGAGGCGCTTGAGGAAGGGGCGTCGCCCGAAGACGCGGCGCGAAGGTGCGAAGCGGCGTCCTCCTGTGTTGGCAACACGTTCATAGTTAAGGCGCTCGATCTCATGCGCGGAGGTGGACGGCTTGCAGTGGGGGCCACCGAGCCGGCGACCGGTATCCCAGTGATGACTTTCGGCGCGGAAGGAGCGAAAGTGGCCGGCTCGGCGGCCACCGTAGAGGAAGCCGTCGAGATCATGGCGCAACAGGTGCGTGCCGCGGCCGAGACAAAGGACGCCCGCCGCCTGCGCGTCGGCGTCGGCCACGGCGCAGCGGCGGAGGTGGCGTCGGCGCTTCACAGACGGCTACTCGATACCCCCGGGATCGATGAGATCATCGACTATGTCGTCGGGCCGGCGGTCGGTGCCCATGTGGGCGCCGGGAACGTGGGCGCCGTCTTCCTTCCGCGACCCGTCAGAGTGTAAGACTTAACCAGCTCCCACTCGCGTTCACTGCCACGGTCACTGGAGGCCCATATGAAGTATGACTACGACATCGTGATAATCGGTGCCGGCTCGGCCGGAATGGTTGCCGCCGAAGCGGCCGCGAACATGGGAGTGAAGGTGGCGTTGGTCGAGCGCGCTCAAGTTGGCGGCGACTGCCTGCGTCCCGAGCAAGACCCTGCTGGCAAGCGCCAAAGCGGCCTTCACGATCAAACACGCGGAGCGGTACGGGCTACGAGCGGACGGGTTCCACGTTGATAGCGCGGGGGTGTGGCAGAGGATCCGCGACGTCCAGCGACAGATCGCCGCGACGGACGACAACCCTGAGAGGTACGCCAAGTTGGGCGTCGACATTCTGTGGGGCGAGGCTTCCTTCGCTGGCGGGCACTGTGTCCAAATCGCTGGTCGGGCTGTCGCAACCAGATTTGCCCTCGTCTGCACCGGGTCGCGGCCAGCCTTCCCGCCGGTGCTGGGCCTGGCAGGGGCTGAGCCCCTGACCAGCGAGAACGTGTTCGAGCAAGAGCGTGCTCCGGCCTCACTCGCCATCGTTGGAGCCGGCCCTGTCGGCATCGAGATGGCGCAGGCGATGAACCGACTGGGCGTCCAGGTACGCGTGCTGGAGATCGCCGATCGGATCTTGAGCCAGGACGAGCCGGAACTCGCTGAGATCCTGCAACAGCGACTGGAGGAAGAGGGGGTTAAGTTCGAGCTCGGCGTCGAACTCAGGAGCGTGGACTCCGACGAGAGCGGAAGGACGCTGTGCGGGCAGGTTAGCGGCGACGAACGGAGGTGGCAGGTCGAGCAGATCCTGCTCGCAGGTGGTCGACGACCAAACATCGACTCGCTGGCCCTGGAAAAAGTCGGCATTGAGACAGGCCCGCGCGGGATCATCGTGGACAAGAACCTGCGGACGAGCGCGAAGTGGGTCTATGCCGCTGGCGACTGTGCAGGGCGTTATCTGTTCACCCACTCGGCCGCCGCCGAGGCGGTCACTGCCCTCCGCAATATGTTCTTTCCGGGCTCGGCACCGGCGCCCGACCTGATCCCGTGGACCACATTCACAGACCCGGAACTCGCACACGTGGGACTGACCGCGGATGAAGCGCGCCGGCGGATCGGCTCGAACAGCGTTCGCGTCTTCGGTTGGGACCTAGAGCACTCCGATCGCGCCCGCGCTGACGGTGCCACCACCGGAAAGCTAGCAGTTGTGACCGACAACAGGTTCCGAGTGTTGGGCGCGCACATTCTGGCCCCCTGCGCCGGTCAGATGATTTCGCAGTTTACGCTGGCTATCAAGCACCACCTGCGCCTCACGCCCGACTTCGCCAACCTCGTCCAGGTCTATCCAACATACTCGACGAGCGTCTCGCAGACGGCCGGCGACGCCACGTACGGTCAGCTCCAGAGGCCGTTCTTACGTGCGCTGAGGCGAATCAACGATCTTTTCAGCGGCTAGGGAGAGGAAACTCTGCAGAAGATTGATCGAGAAGAGGTCAGTCGGCTCGTGGCAGAGGGTGCCCAGCTCGTCGAAGTGCTGCCGGCAAAACGATTACAGCGGCAATCGAAGGATTCATCTCCCTCTCAAGGGCTGGTTGTGGGTACGCTTGGCGCCCAGCGTTTTGGAAGCGCGAATGTGAACGTCGATCCTTCCCCTTCGACGCTCTCGGCCCAGATGCGCCCGCCGTGCAACTCCACGATTCCGCGTGCGATGCTGAGCCCGAGGCCGCTTCCAGCATAACTGCGCCTCCGCGCCTTATTGCCGCCTCTGTTGAACCTCTCGAAGATCTCCGTCAGATCGTCTTCAGCAATCCCCTCGCCTGTGTCTGCAACCGAGACCTGCACTTCGTCCCCCGCGTCTATGACACGAATGACGACGGCTCCGTCAGAAGGAGTGTGCCGAACGGCGTTCTGGATAAGGTTGTATAGGACTCTCTGGACGCGGCGTGTATCGACTGCGATGGGTGGCAGGCAGTCGTCCACATGACCACGCAGCTGAAGCCCGCGCTGCTGAGCGTGAGGGGACAAGCTCTCCAGGGTGTCGGAAATCAGGTCCCCCAGGTTTGCTTGTTCTCTGTGCAGTTCCAGTAGGCCGGCATCGATCTGCGATAGTTCGAACAGGTCATCGATCAGCCTGCTAAGATACTCGATCTCGCCCTGCATCGTGTACAGATACCGCTGTATCGTTTGCCTGTCTGAGACGATGCCGTCGTTGATGCTCTCAACCATCGCGCGCATCGTGGCGAGGGGTGTGCGCAGGTCGTGGGAGACGGCAGCGACGAGGTGACGCCGCGCGTGTTCGAGGTCTCGCTGCCGAGCGAAAGCTCCCTCCAACCGGTCCGCCATCACGTTGAACGCTCGACCTACTTCGTCCAGTTCGTCGCCGCTCGTAATGGTCGCGCGGGAATTCAGGTTCCCTGCGCCCATGGAACGGACGGCATCAAGCAGGTCTTCCAGCCCGGAGTGAAACGAGCGGGAGACGGCGACGGCAAAGAATGCCGACATACCGAGCGAGAACAGCACGAGCAGTGACAATAGTTTCAGGTCATGCGAGGAGATGAACATCAGGTAGGCTGTGAAGCCGATGTTTGCAGCAGTAAGAGCCGCCGACAGCACCAGAGCGAAGATCAGCTTTCCTCTTAGAGTACGGAGAATGTTCCCGAGGCTGGTGTGCAGGACCGCAAGAACAAGACCCAGTGATAGCCCTCCCGATGCCAGCAGGAATACGCACAAGGATGCGAGGTCTTCCGACGGTGGATCCAGAAGCCAGGCAGCGAGGACGATCACAACTCCGGTCAGCGCCAGGAGCATGCCCGTGCCCATGAGGATCTGCGAACGCAGTATGTTATGACTCAAACTTGTACCCTACTCCCCAGACGGTCTTTATGAAGCGGGGCCGCATGGGCTCGGGCTCAATCTTCTCCCGCAGGCGGCGAATGTGGACCGTTACCGTGCTTGGGTCCCCGGCGAACGTGTAATCCCATACGTCGTTCATCAGCTGTTCCCGGCTGAACACCTGACCCGGGCGAGAGGCTAGGAAGCAGAGGAGGTCGAACTCTCGCGCCGTGAGCTCGACAGGTGTTCCTCCCGCCTCAACACGTCGTGTCTCCGGCTCTATGGAAAGCCCGCTGAAGCGAAGCCTTTTCCCGGCCGGACGCGGAGCCTCCGCGGCGGCCGAGCGGCGGAGGACAGCCTTGATGCGGGCCACAAGCTCCCGCGGGCTAAATGGCTTGACCACGTAGTCGTCTGCACCAAGTTCCAGGCCGACGACGCGGTCCGTCTCCTCGCCACGCGCCGTGACCATAATGACGGGAACCGTACTCTGCCTTCGCAGCGCGCGGCAGACCTCCAGCCCATCGGTTCCCGGTAGCATCAGGTCCAGTACGACGAGGTCAGGCACCCAGGTACTGGCGAGGGCGAGAGCCTTATCGCCGTCACCGGCGGTCGCCACCTCGAAGCCGTCTCGCTTCAGATAGCGTTCGACCACCTCGACTACCATGGGTTCGTCGTCTACGACAAGGACACGCTGGCTCGGCAAGCTCTTCTCCACCACTCTTTGTCTGTACGTAGAAGTATAGCCATTCTGCGTGGCGCTCATCTCACCTGCCACTTTAGCGCCGCCACATTGCCCATTCCTTACAGTCCTTACAAATCGATTACACGATCTTTAAGAAGCGCGTAATCTCCGCAAGCGCCCTGAAAGAATTCCCACCTAACGTGGAGCCTGATTCTTGTCCAATCAGCAAGCGTTAACAGGAAAGGAGAGCTCCATGCATTTCTCATACCGATGGTCGCTAGCCGTCCTCGCCTTGGTCCTCGCCGCGCTTCCCCTTGGCGCACTCGCCGCAGGGGCGGGCGGCGTGACCGGGCCGGCGTTCTACGTCAACGGTCAGCTCTACCGCACAGTCGGCACACCGACCGACCTGTCCACCACGGGCGCACCCGCTCATAGCTACGACGTCATTTACGAGTTCTTTGGTCTACAGCCGAATGTGGCGACCGCTGCTCCCGGCGACCCCGGTTACAACGGTGGGCGCTGGATGGTGCATGGACTGTCGTTCGACGGGAACTACGCGGCCGCGATCGCGAATCCGCAGGTGGACCTCAACAGCAACGGGGTACTTGATAGCGACGAAGAGGTCGCCGCTGCTGTTGGAAGCGGATACGCAACGGACATTGGAGTCGTCAAGATGTTCGTTTGCCCCGTTATTCCGCTGCCGGCGAACGGCGGCTAACAGGAAACGCGCAAAGGAGGGAGAGATGAAAGTCTCAACGGTTACCATTCCTTGGGTCAGCCCGACTTGGGCCCTCGTCGGCATTCTCACATTGGGCCTACTCGTCACGTTCACACTCACTCCGAGAAACGCGGCCGCAGAGCCGAACGAGCATGCAAGCTGCGTAGCTCATGAGATGGAAGGCATCTCACCACCCGGTTCGTCAGATGAGTTTCCGGGCGGCGCACCTCAGCTGCTGCACGAGGTGGTCCTGCCGCTTGAGGGACCAGGGGGTGCCGTCGTCAGCTTCGTCGCGAAGCTTCACGAAGGGTCGCACGAGGCCTGCGACGAGACCTTGGAGTAGGCTTAGGAGATAGCAGGGCGGCGTGAGACGGGATTTACACCCCCGAACCGAATCACGATGCGAGACGAACTCAAATCTTAGTGTTGAGTAACGCTAGTCAAGGAGGAGTGATGACAACAGAGACGATAGACCGGGCGAAGGCAGAGGCGTTCGCCGGGCAGATGGTAGGGATCCTGAACGGCGCCACGCTGGCATTCATGACCAGCATCGGTCACCGGACAGGGCTGTTCGACAAGATGGCGACTCTGCCGCCGTCCACGAGCGATCAGATCGCTGACGCGACCGGCCTCAATGAGCGCTACGTGCGCGAATGGCTGGGCGCGATGGTGACCGGCAAGATCATCGAGTACAACCCTGCCGGTAAGATGTACCGGTTACCGCCGGAGCATGCGGCATCGCTCACACGAGCCGCCGGACCCAACAACCTGGCCGCATTCCTTCAGTTCGGCGCTCTGATGGGTCAGGTGGAGGACCAGATCGTGGACTGCTTCCGAAACGGCGGTGGCGTCCCGTACTCCGCCTACCCGACCTTCCAAAAGCTGATGGCCGAGGAGAGCGCGCAGGTCTTCGACGCGACGCTTATCGACGTGACTTTACCGCTCGCCCCGGGTCTGGTCGCGCGGCTGAAGAACGGCATCAACGTCGCTGACATCGGCTGCGGGCAGGGGCACGCCATAAACCTGATGGCAAAGGCTTTTCCGAGCAGCCGCTTCGTTGGCTACGACTTCTCGGAGGAAGGAGTCGCAACCGGGCGGGCGGAAGCCGGCGACATGGGACTTTCGAACGCACGCTTCGAGGTGAAAGACGTTTCGAAGTTGGACGAGACGGCGAAGTATGATCTCATCACCGCCTTCGACACGATCCACGACCAGGCGCAGCCCCGAAAGGTGCTCGCGAACATATCGCGTGCGCTAAAGGATGATGGCGTCTTCCTCTGCGTCGACATCCAGGCTTCGAGCAACCTCGAGGAGAACCTCGAACACCCACTGGCGCCGATGCTGTACTCGGTCTCGACACTGCACTGCATGACCGTGTCCCTCGCGTTAAACGGTGAGGGCCTGGGAACGGTCTGGGGCGAGCAGAAGGCGCGCGAACTGCTGACCGAAGCAGGCTTCAACCAGATCGACATTGAGCACGTTGAAGGCGATATCTTCAACGCGTACTACATCTGCCAGAAGTAAGGACCATAGGGGCCGTTCGTTCAGTCGCGAGAGGAGGACAAACTTGTTCGGCACGATCTTTCGGATGAGAGTAAAGCCAGGGAAAAAGGACGAAGCGATGAGCGCCCTGATGGCAGACGATAGGCAGATTAAAGGCTTCGTTTCCTCCTACATCTATGACACTGGTGACAATGAACTCTGGGGCGCGGTCGTTTTCCGCGACGAGGAGTCATACCGCGCGAACGCCAACGATCCTGAGCAGGACAAATGGTACCGCCGTCTTCGCGAGCACCTGGAGGCGGACCCTGATTGGCACGACGGCACGATCCGAGTGTGGCCCGAGGGATAACGTAGTCTCAGCCAGCCACGTGGCCCGCCAGCGGCTTGTTCAAAAGGAGGACAGTAATGGCACCTGAAGCGGAAATGAAATCACTCGAGTCTCCGGACGAGACACGCCGGTTCGAGCATGGCCAGATGGAGGTCGTGAAAGTTGCCGGCGGAACAGTTGGCCGCGCGACCTTCCAGCCCGGTTGGAAGTGGTCCGAGCACGTGAGGCCGATCGCTGGGACCGACCTGTGCCAGGCGCCTCACTTCCTGTACCAGATCTCCGGCCGCATGCGCGTGGTGATGGCCGACGGCCACGAATTCGAAAGTGCGCCGGGGGATGTGGCCGTAATTCCTCCTGGACACGACGCATGGGTCGTCGGCGATGAGCCTGTCGTAGTGATCGATTGGGGTGGCGCGGCCAATTACGCGAAAGCATAGTAGCGCTTCGAGGCAGAGAATGTCGTGATTGCGATGGCAAACTATCAGAAGCCGCGCATCCCGTCGTTCGCCGCAGAGCTGGACCACCTCATAGTTCAATTGCATTCCCGCGAATACCGGAACCCCTCACAGTTACAGGACGGAGGCGTCCTCCTTGTCGGCGCCGGGAACTCGGGCGCCGAAATCGGCATGGAGGTGGTCCGAAGTCACCACACGTGGCTGTCAGGTAACTCGACAGGCGAGGTTCCGTTCAACATCGAGGGTCTCGCAGCGCGGCTTTTCTTGGCTCGCCTGGTCCTACGCTTCGTCTTCCACCGTGTGCTGACCGTAAATACGCCAATTGGGCGCAAGGCGCGGCCCAGGGTCCTTTCCCACGGCGGGCCTCTCATCAGAGTCAAATCCAAGGCTATGGCAGCCGCCGGGATCCAGCGCGTTTCCAGGACTGCGGGTGTCCGCGACGGGATGCCCCTGCTTGAGGGTGGCCGCGTCCTCGATGTTGCCAATGTAATCTGGTGTACAGGGTTTCATGCCGGCTTTTCGTGGATCGATCTTCCCATCCTGGGGGAGCGTGAGCCGATGCATGATCGTGGCTTTGTTCCAACCCAGCCGGGCCTGTACTTTGTCGGCCTGGATTTCCTCTACTCACTGTCGTCTACGATGATCCACGGGGTGGGTAGAGACGCGGACCGCGTCGCCCAAGCTATCGCTTCGCGTAAGCCAGGCCGAAGCGGTCGCATCATGGCAGGTGCCGGAGCTCGCGTCTGAATGCAGTGGAGCCTATTCGAGGTGCCCGCGAACACGCGTCAGACGTAAGGTTCCAGTAATGGCAAACTGGGAAGCTACTGTCCGGGGCGTCGTGGACGATGTCATGCGGGCGCAGGGAGTGTCGGGCATGGTTATCGCCGTTTCCCGCGGCGGTGGCTCACCCCAGCACTTGATCGCCGGTACCGATGCTGTCGGTACACCCTTGGCTGCCGACACTCTGTTTCCCGTGGCATCCATCACAAAGCTGGCGACTGCGCTCGCGGTCCTCCGATTGGTGGAGGCCGGCAAGCCGGCGCTCGACGATCCATTAGCCCTTCACGTCCGGGATGCGGCGGCCGCGCGCGAGGGCGTCACGCTACGGAGGTTGTTGTGCCATACGGCCGGGCTTCCTCACGACCTTTCGGCGGAAGCGGCGCCTTATAAACCCGAGTTGGACTGGCCGGCACTTGCCCGCGCGTGTCTCCAGACGCCGCGGGCCGAGCCCGCGGGTGCTAGAGTCAACTACAGCAACCTGGGATACGGGCTGCTGGCTGTGACCGTCGAGCGCGCAACCGGGCGGCGCTTCGTTGACGCCCTCGCCGACCTCGTAATAGCGCCGCTGGGCATCGAAGCATATCTTGGCGTGGACCCGCCGAGGCCACCGGCGCGGGTGACGGGTGCGGAGTTGGCGCAGCACGCCGGTACGGATCTCGAGCCGTACAACACGCCCTTCTGGCGTTCGCTGGCCCTGCCCTGGGGCGGACTGATCACGACCGCCGCAGGCGCGATAGCTCTGGTGCGGGCATTCGAAGGAGTTCCGGCAGTGTTCTTGTCGCCGGAGCTGCGCAAGGAAGCGACGAGCGACCAGACAGGCGGCCTCAGCGGGACAATGGTCGTCCTGAGGTGGCCTCGTTGCCCGTGGGGCCTGGGCGTCGAGCTGCGAGGCGACAAGTCGCCACATTGGGCGCCGGCGGAAGCGGCGCCGGAGTCGTTTGGCCATGCAGGTTCAAGCGGCTGTCTCGTCTGGTCGGACCCTGGTAGCGGCGTGACCTGGGCGATGCTCAGCCCCCGGACATTTGAGAGCTGGTTTTTCCGCTGGCCCGAGATCGGCGCGGCCGTGCTGTCGGCAAGCGGAACGCGGCGATAAGGTATGCGAAATACATTTGCTCCGGAGGGAGCGATGAGATTCGAACGCAAGGTCAGCACGTCCTCAGGTCGAGGACGAACCTGATGGCGTCCTCCGCATGGTATAAGTGCTTGTTGGACGCACATGCCGATGTTTGTGCAGTGGTAGGTTTCGCCGAGCTCGGCTAAAGCTCGCGAAATTGGAGCCATGCGGATCCCCTACCGCGCCGGCTCGAAAAGCTCGACGGGGTTGCCCGAGGGATCGTCGAGCAGGATCTGCGAACCTCCCGGTCCCGTCACGATTTCGTTGCGGAACTGCAACCCGGCGTTCCGCAGCCGATCGACCTCTGACGCGAGGTCTGCAACCTGCACCTGGATCCGGTTCCAGCCGCCTGGCTCCGTCTTCCGGCCGTCAGGCATTGGCCGTCGCCCAGAGCTTGTTGCCCCACTGAGCAGTAGGCGCACGCCGTCACGGCTGACCGACGCGAAGGCTGGGCTCGCGTCCATCTCCAGGGTAAAGTCGAGATGCGTAGTGTAAAACGCGATGGCGGCCGCCACGTCGTCGATCATGTACCTAACGCTGACCGTGCTCATCTAGGACCTCCTTGTCACACCGTCTGGTCTTCGTTCGTTACTATCTTGACGGAACACGATGTAGGGATGTGACCGATGGAGCGACACGAGGCCCTGGCAGGGCGGTTCGAGGCCAACCGCAGCCATCTCACGGCGGTGGCCTACCGGATGCTCGGCTCGCCGAGCGAAACAGAAGACGCCGTTCAGGAAGCCTGGCTGCGTCTCGGAGTTAGCCAGCCGCGACCCACGCACCCAGCGTCACGACGGGTCCACCAGCACCCGAATCTCCCCCACAGACTCAAAACCCCAACCGACGCAGAATCGCCTCCGAGCCCGGCCGCCCCTGAACCACCGCCCACTCAAGACCACACCCCAACCATCAGCACACCGCGCA
>Ga0137368_10008887_pt1 | contig 10313 bp, 9 predicted proteins | sample SagtaG_13_FD_104917 | JGI IMG/M metagenome (GOLD analysis project Ga0137368, IMG submission 104917) | Vadose zone soil microbial communities from Sagehorn Ranch, Mendocino, California, USA - Sage1_L_100_16 metaG | ecosystem: Environmental > Terrestrial > Soil > Vadose zone | place: USA...
CGCCTTCGCGACCGCGCCGGCGGCCACGCGCGCCGCCGTCTCGCGCGCGCTGGACCGCTCGATCACGTCGCGCACGTCCTCGTGCCCGAACTTGAGCGCGCCGGCGAGATCCGCGTGTCCCGGCCGCAGACGCGTCACCGGAGCCGGCGGATCGGCGACCGGCTCGACGCTCATGACGCGTTCCCAGTTCACCGCGTCGCGGTTCGCGATCTGGAGCGCGACCGGCGCGCCGGTCGTGCGCCCGTGGCGCACGCCGCCGGTGATGTTCGCCGCGTCGCGCTCGATGCGCTGCCTCGCGCCGCGGCCGTAGCCGAGCTGGCGGCGCCGCAGGTCCGGATCGATGTCGCCCGGCCCGAGCGGCACCCCGGCCGGCACGCCGTCGACGATCGCGATGAGGCCCGGCCCGTGCGACTCGCCGGCGGTGATCAGCCTCATACCGGCCGCGGCAGCGCGGCGCGCATGACCGCGAGCGGCGGATCGACGCCGGTCCAGAGCGCGAACGAGCGCGCGGCCTGGTGCAGGAGCATGAGCAGTCCGTCGACCACGCGCACATGTTGAGCCTCGCGCGCGCGGCGGACCAGCGCCGTCTCCTCGGCGGTGGGCACCAGGTCCACGACGATCCCGGGCAGCCTCTTGAACGAGAAGCCCTCGAGGGCGTCCTCGCCCTGCAGCCCCAGCGGCGTCGCGTTGACGATCGCATCGGCGGAGACCAGACGCTGTGCGTCCTCCCAGCGGATGGGCCGAGCCGTGCCCGCGACGCCCAGCGCCACCGCGAGCGCCTCGGCCCGCTCGTAGCCGCGGTTGGCGATCAGCACCTCGTTACGCTCGACGAGCTCGATGACGCACGCGCGGGCGGCGCCGCCCGCGCCCAGGACGAGGACCGTCGCATCCGCGGGAACGCACTCGCGCTCCTCCAAGGCCCGGCGGAATCCGTACCGGTCGGTGTTGTCGCCGACGAGCCGGCGGCCCTGGCGCGTGATCGTGTTGACCGCGCCGATCCGGCGTGCCTCCTCGCTCGCCTCGTCGACCAGAGGCAGCACCGCCTCCTTGTGCGGGATCGTCACGTTCGCGCCGAGCGTGTCTTCGGAGCGCAGCTTTTCGATCGTCGCGCGCAGATCGGCCTCGTCCACCTCACGGGTCTTGTACCGGTGTGGCAGGCCGAGGGCGGCGAACGCGGCATCGTGCATGGCCGGCGACAGCGAATGGCCCACCGGCTTCCCGATGAGATAGACGGTGCTCATGTCGGCCGAAGGCGCTCGTCGTTCACTTGTTGCCGTACTTGACGCGGTTCGCCTCCTGCTCCTCGATCGTCGTCGCGAAGGCGTGCTGCCCGGTCCCGTCGCTCTTCGCGACGAAGAAGAGGTACGGCACGGTCGCCGGCTTCGCCGCGGCCTCGAGCGCGGACTGGCCGGGATTGCAGATCGGCGTCGGCGGAAGGCCGGCCACAAGATACGTGTTGTACGGCGAGTCGAGCTTGAGATCGTCGAGCACGAGCTCGCTCCAGTTCCCCCTCGCGTACTGGATCGTCGGGTCGGCGTCGAGCTTCATTCCGATGCGCAGGCGATTCGAGTACACACCCGCGATCGTCGGACCCTCGGAGCGATCTCTCGCCTCCCGCTCCACGATCGATGCGAGCTTCACCAGATCGACGACCGTGGTCTTCCGCTCCGCCGCCGCGGCGCGCAGCGTCACGCCGACGCGGCGCTCGAAGTTATCGAGGAGGACGTCGACGACCTGCGTCGCCGTCGCGTCGGGGCGCAGGAAATACGTGTCGGGGAAGAGGAACCCCTCGAGCGGCGCCTGCGCGTCCAGGCCCGCGAGGACGGCGTTCTTGCGATCGCCGACAACCGCCGCCGCGGTGAACTGCTCCTTCGAGATCGCGGGGAACGCTTTGTTCACCGCCGTGGCGATCTCGGTGAGACGCCAGCCTTCGATGAGCCGGAGCGCGACCTGCTCGCCCGCCGCCTTCTCGAACAGCTTCGCGATGTCCCGGGGCGAGAGCGCGGCGGAGACGGTGTACGTCCCGGACTGCAGCGCGTTCTCCTTCTCGTTCTCGTAGAGCACGAACTCGAACGCCAGCGCCGATCGGATCAGACCTTCGCTCTCGAGCCGATGGGCGATCGCTCCGGCGGTCTCGCCGCGCGCGATCACGAATGGCCGGCTATCCGCGCGCGGATCCTTCGCCAGATCGACCTCGCTCCGTACGCGGTCCGCGACGAGCGCGCGCACGACGTCCTGCCGCAGCAGCGTGTCGTGCTCGGTCACGTAGCCCACGAGCGCCTCCTCCGCGAGCGGCCGGACGACGACGTACAGAGCGACCACGAGCACCGCGACGCCGAGGAGGAACACGACCGGTCCGCCCGACGACCGCTGCCGCGGCGGGCGGGCGCGCGCATTCACGCCCAAGGCGCTGCTCGGTCCGCGGGACGGTGGTTGCCGCATCAGCGGCGGCGTCGTGACAGGAAATCCTCAAGGAGGATCGTCGCCGCGCCGGCGTCGACGTCGGCGGCGCCCTGACGCTTTGCTTCGGCGGTCGTGTAGCGCTCGTCGTACAGCTCGACCGGGACGCCCAGAGGCGCGCAGGCCTCGGCGAAGCGCATCACGCGCTCGGCCTGCGGGCCGCGGTCTCCGCGCAGCGTGAGCGGCAGGCCGATCACCAGCGCATCCGCCTCCTCCTTCGCGATCTGCTCGCGGACCATCTCGAGGTCCGCCTTCAGGTTCCGGCGAACGATCGTCCGGAGCGGCCGCGCGAGCCCGAAGGCGTCGTCCCCGACCGCGACGCCGATGCGTCTATCGCCGACGTCGAGGGCAAGATACCGCATGACCTCAGGGAGACGTGGCGGCTGCGGGCGCCTCCGTGCGCACCTCGATGCGCGAGTCGAGGACCGGCATCCGCGGCCACCACCCGGGCCAGATGGTCACGCGCACGACGCTGAGCTTGCGCTGCTCGACGACGTCGCGGATCTCGCCGAAACCACGCCCCGCGAGCGCGGCGGAGAGCGCCGCGGGGTTCAAGCGCCGGAACTGCGACGCGCGCGCGCGGACGCGCCAGTGCACGCCATCGTCGGCGACACCCGGACCGACGACGACGTCGACCACGGCACGATCCGCGTCGATGTCGTGCTCCGGATCGGCTTGCGCGCGCAGCTTCGCGATCGTCGTGGCGCGCGGCTCGACGGACGGGACGGTGTACGCCGTCGCCGCACCGGTCGCGGTGAGCTCGAACGTCGCCGGACCCTCCTTGATCTCCTTGCCGACGACGTCGCCGGGCGCCGTGATGATCGTGCGCTTCACCATCACCCCGTACACCACGAGCTTTGGATCGACCTGCTTCTTCCATTTGTCGACCTGCTCGTTGCCGGCCGCGCGGAGCGGATCGTCTGACTTCGCGACCGCCAGGTCGTAGTCGGTCTGCGTGATGATCGGGATCTTCTTCGACTCCCCGCCGCTCGTCGGCGCGGGATTGTTCACGGCGTACTGGCTGCGATCGCTCACCGTGATCGTGTTCGCGCCGACGTTCCCCTGCGGCCCCGGCTCGACTGCCTCGATCGGTATGTCGACGCTGCCGAAGGTGACGAACGGCGGGATCACCGTGATCTGGCTCCGTGGGATCACCTTCTCCTCGGTGGTCTGGAAGAAGATGTTGCCGCGGGTCTTCACCACGGTGCCCTTGGGGATGCGGATGTCCTGCGTGTCCTGGTTCGTGAAGCGCGCAGTGCCTTTCGCTTTCACCAGATCGGTGCGCGATCCGGTCGCGTTGCCCGGCACCTTCGCGGTCACGTTCGCGGTCAGCGTCTGCGCGTTGATCTCGGCGCCGAACGGTCCCGCGCGCAGATCGAATTCGATCGGACCCAGGGGCTGCGATACCGGCGCGACGACCACCGTCGCCGCGGGCGCGACGACCGCCATGAGCACGAGCCCCGCGGCCAGGAGGCTGGCGAACACCGCCACGGATCGCACCGGCGAGATCCCGCGCCGGCGCGCTCGCACCGGTCGGGCCAGGGCCGCGCGACGTGCCGCGGTGAGGGGTTCCGTCGCGTCGAGCTCGTGCCGCTCGAGTGCCGAGGTGCTCGCGAACGCGGGCACGTGCGCCGCGGACGCGAGCGCGCGAGCGCGCGCGTCCGACGTGACGATCGCCAGATGCCGCGTCCCGGCCGCTCGTCGCACGACCTCGATGAACACCGCGTTGCGAGTGACCGGCGCGCCCGCGGCGATGGTCAGGACGACGTCGTCCTCCGCCGGGGCCTCACCGACGCGCTCGACCGCGTCGAGCACCGTCGCTCGCGCACCGAGATCGATCAGTGTCCGGCCCGGCGCCGCCGCCACCGTCATGCGTACATCCCCGATCCGAGAGCCGCGGCGCCCACTGCGACGAGATCGTCGGTGCGCAGCGGCACATCGCCGTACGCGCGACTCACGATCCCGGTCGAGAGCGGCGCGATGTCCACCGAGCCGCCCCGCACGCCGCCGACCGCGTCGCCCAGCGCGTGTGGAAGCGCGAGCAGCGATTCGGGGACGCCGACGAAGAGCCAGCGCGCCGGCGGGAGACCGTCCAGCCCGCGCAGCGACGCGATCACGCAGTCGGCCCAGACACGCGCGTCGCGGTCGACGCGGTCGGGTCTCGCCTCCATCGCCGCCCGGCCGAGGCCAAACACGCGCGTAGCGGCGACGCGGCCCTCGCGCAGGATCGCGAGCGCAGTGACGTCCGCGCCGAGCCGCAGCACACCCGCGTCGGTGACGCCCGATTCGGCGAGCAGTCGGCCGAGCGCGTAGGCGCCGGGGATGACCGAGGCGCGCCGTTTCGCCGAATCCAGCGCCGCGATCGCCGCGCCGGACAGGACGAGCGGCGCCGTGCTCATGTCGGTCCAGACCTCCACCAGGCGGCCGCGGTGTCCGACGAGCGATGCGAGCGCCCGTCCGTCGAGCGAGAGCGCCGCGACATCGTCGTGCAGCCGACCGGTCGCGATGCCGCGGAGCGCCGGGTCCTCCTCGACCGCGATCGTCGCGGCTTTCACGCCCTCACCCGTCGCGTCACGTGTCGCGCGCGCGATCTCCCCCGCCGCGACCGGCGCCTCGGACGATGCGCGCTCGAACGACGTCAGCGTGTGATGGGTGCGCACGTCGTCGCCGTCGATCGCCGCGAATACGCGCTCCGCACGCTGTGTCCGCTCGGCGGTCGCGAACGCGAGGCTCAGAGCGGCGGCGACCGCTCCGCGGTCGACTACCAAGCCTCCGCTGATCGCGCCCTCGGCAAGATTGCTCTCGCCGCGGCCGCTGACGCGCAGCCGCGAATCCTCGCGGCGCGCGACGACCACCCGCACGGTGCCGGCGGAGAGCTCCACGCCGGCGACCACGGGCCCCCTCGACCCGGCTGATCGCGCCTCGCGCGCGCTAGCGGCGGTCACGTCCCCCGTTCAAACGCTCGCGCACCGTCACTCGTGCGGTCTCGATCGCCTCCGCAAGTCGCGACGCGTCCTTGCCGCCGGCGGAGGCGCTCTCGGGCTTGCCGCCGCCGCGTCCGTCGATGATCGGCGCCAGGACCTCCTTGATCAGCTTATCGGCGTCGACGCTCGCGACGAGATCCTTCGTCACGTTCACGACCAGGGATGGCCTGCCGTCCGCGTTCTTCGCGCCCAGCACGACGATGCCCGATCCGATCGAGCCCCGGATGCGGTCGGAGAGCGCCCGCAGCTGCGCGACGTCGCCGTCGCCGATGTCGGCGGCCACCAGGCGCGCCGCACCGAACGCCTCGGCCTTTTCGAGCAGCGACGACGCGACGCTGTCGACGCCGCTTCGCTGCAGCGACGCGAGCTCCTTCTCCAGGCGCTCGCGCGACTCGAGGAGCTGAAGGACGCCCTCCGGCACGCGCGACGGCGGCACCCGCAGCGACGCCGCGGCACGTGACAGCCGGTCGCGCGACTCGCGCACCTCGCGGATCGCGCCCATGCCGGTGACGGCCTCGACGCGACGAACGCCGGCGCCGATGCTCTCCTCCTTCGTGATGAGGAAGAGGCCGATGTCGCCGGTGCAGTGGCAGTGCGTCCCACCGCAGAGCTCGCGGCTCGGGCCGGCTTCGACCACGCGCACCTCGTCCTCGTACTTCTCGCCGAAGAGCGCCATCGCGCCGGAGGCGAGCGCGTCCTTGAGCGGCATGACCTGCGCGCGCACGTCGGCGTTGTCGAGGATGGCGCGGTTCACTTCGTCCTCGACGCGTTGCAGCTCCTCCGGCGTCAGCGCGCGACCGAACGTGAAGTCAAAACGCAGGTTCGGCGCATGCACGAGCGATCCCGCTTGGTGCACGTCTTCGCCAAAGAGATTGCGCAAGGTCGCGTGCAGCAGATGCGTGGCCGTGTGGTTGCGCATCGTGTCGCGCCGCAGCTCCTCGTCGACGACGGCGTGCGCCCGCGCCGAGACGCGGAGCACCCCGTCCACGACCTTCGCGCTCATGACGATCACGCCCGGCGCGGCCGTCTGCGTGTCCGCGACCAGTGCCCGTCCCTCGTCCGTCGTGATCGTCCCGCGGTCGCCGACCTGGCCACCGCCCTCGGGATAAAAGGGTGTGCGGTCGAGGACGATCTCGACGTCCGCGCCCTCGTGCGCTTCCTCGACCCGCGCGCCGCCGACCATGATCGAGCGGATCACGGCATCCGACGCGAGCTCGGTGTAGCCCGTGAACTCGCTGCGCAGGCCCTCGGTCTCGCGCAGCATCGCGTAGAACTGGCCAAAGCGCATCGCGTCCTGCGAGAACTTCGCGGTCGCGCGGCTGCGGCTGCGCTGCCCCTCGAGGAGCTCGCGGAATCCGCGCTCGTCGACCGTCAGACCCGCACTCGTCGCGATCTCCTTCGTCATCTCGAGTGGGAAGCCATACGTGTCGGAGAGCCGGAACGCGGTGTCGCTGTCGATGAACGTCTGACCGCTCGCCGCGGCCCGGCCCATCGCCTCGTTGAGCATCGCGAGCCCGTTCGCGAGCGTCCGCTCGAACCTCTCCTCCTCGTCGGCGATCACCTGCGTGATCCGATCGCGCGCCGAGGTGAGCTCGTGGTAATGCTTCTGCATCGTCTTCACGACCTCGCCGCCGAGCGCCGCGAGGACGCCGGTCTTGAGGCCGAGCCGCCGCCCGTGCAGCGCGGCGCGCCGGATGAGCCGGCGGAGCACGTACCCGCGGAACTCGTTCGAGGGCACGACCCCGTCGGCGATGAGGAACGTCGCCGCGCGCGAGTGCTCCGCGACGATGCGGATCGAGACGTCACTCGCCGCGGCGTCGCCGTAGCGCTTGCCCGAGAGCGACTCGATCTTCTTCACCAGCGGCTGGAAGAGGTCGGTGCGATACGTGTCGCCGGGGACGTCCTGGAGCACCTGTGTGATCCGCTCGAGCCCCGCGCCGGTGTCGATGTTCTTCTTCGCGAGCGGCACGAGCGTCCCGTCGGCCTTGCGGTCGTACTGCTGGAACACGAAGTTCCAGATCTCGACGTAGCGGCCGCAATTCTCGCCGGGGTTGCAGTCGTGCTCCGGCACACCCGACTGTGGTCCTTTGTCGATGAAGACCTCGCTGTCCGGACCGCACAATCCGGTCGGTCCCGGCGCCCAGAAGTTCGCCTCGTCGCCGAGGCGGAAGATCTTCTCGGGCGGCAGCAACGCGAGCGTCTTCGTCCAGATCTCGTACGCCTCGTCGTCGCTCGTGTGCACGGTAGCGACGAGCTTGCCGCCGTCGATGCCGAACACCTTCGTGAGCAGCTCCCAGCCCCACTCGATGGCTTCCTTCTTCCAGTAGTCGCCGATGCCGAAGTTCCCGAGCATCTCCCAGAAGGTCTGGTGGTAGCCGTCCCTGCCGACCTCCTCGATGTCCGTGGCGCGGAAGACCTTCTGCACCGCGACGATCCGCTTGGCGGGCGGCTGCTTCTTGCCGAGGAAATACGGCACGAGCGGCTGCATGCCGGCGCTGGTGAAGAGCGCGCTGGGGTCGTCGCGCAGGACGAGCGGCCAGCTGGGCATGCGGTGATGACCCTTCTCTTCGAAGAACTTGATGAACCGCTCACGGATCGTCGCTGAGTCGATCTCCGCCTCTCCTAGCTAAACGAAAACGCGGGGCGACCACACGGTCAGCTCCCCGCGTTCCCCCTTGTCCTTGAAAGACAGTCTAACGTCAGGACTTCGGCGTGGACGCTCCTCCGCCTTCGCCACGCTGACCCGTGCCGTAGCGCTCCCATTGCTTCTTTGCCTCGTCGGCGAGCTCACGCCCCTTCACCTGCGCCTGCTGCGAGAGATCGGTGGCGATCTTCTGGAGCTCGTCACCGCGACGCTTGAGCTCCTCGCTGCGCAGGCGGAGCTCCTCGCGCGTGATGTCACCCGACTTCGGCGCGTACAGCAACGCGATGACCGCGCCCGCCAACAGACCGATCACGAAACCCATTGCAGTTCTCCCCTCGCGCGATCCGTGCCTACGCAGACGTTAGCGCGTGTCGCGGCCCTCCGCGACGGCGACGGCGCCGGACGCTAGCGCCGCGCCCACCGCGCCGAGCAGCAGCTGCGCATCCCCCAGCACGCCCACGCGCACGCCGAAGATCTCCCCCGCGGCCTGGGCCACGACGGCCGCGGAGATCGCCAGGATCCAGGCCGCCCGCAGGGAGCGCGGCCGTCCGATGAGTGCCCGCAGCGCCGCGGGCACGCCGATCGCGACGAGGGCCAGCGGAACGAGCGCCGGCGGCACTCAGGCCGCTCGACCGCGGCGCCGGACGAGCGCGACGCTGCGCGCCGGGAGGGCGAAGAGCGTCAGCGCCCCGCTTGCGCGGATCCGCGCGTCGGTGAGCTCACCGACGGGCATCCGCGCGACGGCGGCGGCCGCGTACAGCGGGATGAGGAAGAAATAGGAGAAGAGGCTTCGCCATCCGAAGAACAGTGGCACGAGCGCGAGAACGACGCCGATCTCCGGGCTACTGTGCCGCGCGCGCCACGCGATCGCCACACATGCGAGATACGCCACGGCCTCAAGCGCCAGGTACGCGGCCGGCGGCAGGAGCGGCAGTCCTCCGTTCGTGCCCAGGAAGACGAGGCCCGCGCCCCGAGCGAACATCGGCTCGACGACCGGCGTGAGCATCCCCGCGAGCCAGTCGGCCGGATGCCACGCGATGAAGGGCAGGTTCGTGAGAACGAACACGCCCAGGGCGAGGAGCGCGCGCCGCGCGGCCTCCCGCCACCCGGCGCTCGCCACCACGGCGATGAGATAGAAGGGCGCGAAGAACCACGCGATCTGCTTCGTCGCCGCGGCAGCGCCATAGGCGAGCGCGCTCCAGCGGCGCTCGCGCCACAGCCAAGCCACGACGAGCGGGAGCGCGTAGAGCAGGTCGGCGCTGCCGCCGACGGTGAACGCGGCGAGGCACGTCGCCCCGAGCAGGCCGGTGAGCATGAACGGGCGCAGGCGCGGCGTGGTGCGAAGGAGGACCAGCGCGATCGCGACGACGAGACAGAGCAGGTAGAGACGGTTCGTGTCCCATCCGAGCGCGACGAACGGCAGGATCAGGAGGAACGACAGCGCGGGATACGAAGGACGCGATACGAACTCGACGTTCCTTCCATCGCGCTCCCGGCGCGCCCATGTGGCGTCGAGCTCGTCGTCGGACGGATAGATCGCGACGTCGGCGAAGTCGCCGCGACGTAGCGGGGTCGTGCGATCCGCCCCGATGCCAAGACGCCGGTAGCACTCGAAGATATCGAGGGATGCGTAGGGGTCACGCCCTTCGAGCACGAGGAGGGCCGCGCAGTCGTCGAGCGCGATCGCGTCGTTGTGATAGGGCGTCCAATCGAAGGCGCGCTGGCGTGGCACGTCGGTGATCCACGCCAGCGAGACCAGGGCCATGACGCAGATGAAGAGCCATACCGCGCGATGGATCCGCGTGTGCGCGGGCGGAGCGGCGGCGTCGCCCGCGCCCGTCCCGCGGACGGCACCGATGAGCACGACAAGCGCCATGCCGACCGCGATGACGACGATGACCGCGCCGGGCCGCTCCGGACGCTGGATCACGATGCTGTTGAGCAGACCCGCGTAGTAGAGCGCCGCGCCCGCGACAGCGATCGCGGCGACACGGAAGAGCGCGCGCACCTCCGCTAGGAGGAGCGGACTACGGTCCCGCCGCCGAGGACCTCGTCTCCGTCATAGAAGACGACCGCCTGTCCGGGGGCGACGAGCGCGGGTTCGTCGAGTCGCAGCATCACGCCATCCGCCCGCACGTCGACCGACGCGGCAAGCGGCGTGCCTCGGTAGCGCAGCACGGCCGATGTCGAGAAGCGCGGCGCGGGCGGCGCGTCCGCCGTGAAGC
>Ga0137368_10008890_pt1 | contig 10312 bp, 11 predicted proteins | sample SagtaG_13_FD_104917 | JGI IMG/M metagenome (GOLD analysis project Ga0137368, IMG submission 104917) | Vadose zone soil microbial communities from Sagehorn Ranch, Mendocino, California, USA - Sage1_L_100_16 metaG | ecosystem: Environmental > Terrestrial > Soil > Vadose zone | place: USA...
ATTGCTGATGTGTCTGCCTTCGAAAAATTCCGTGTGCTCGTCGAGGCGCAGGGTTGTGATGTCACATATATAGATGACCCATCCAAATTCCCGCGTGCGGAACTTATCGAGGTGGTGGAAGCGCCGCAAAACGTCTATCTGGCTCAAATCCAGGCGAGAAGCGTGGGAGAGGCTGCCGTAGCACTGGGAGCCGGGCGCGCTCGTAAATCTGATCCCATCGATCATGCGGTTGGCTTCGTCATCTATCACAAAGTAGGGGATCAGGTCGAAAAAGGCGAGCCATTGTTCACTATCCACGCCAACAATCAGGGAAAACTGGCAGAAGCCAGGGAAGCAGTCCTTTCTGCCCATGCGTTTAGCCGAGAACCGGTGGAGCGCCTTCCCTTGTTTTACGAGTAATCATATGCGTTTAATGCTGGTAGGCTTGCATTAATTTTAAGAATGGGGCATACTTACAGAGTGCCGCACGTCATGTAAACCTGCCATTTAGATATTGGTTTCCGAAGCAGGTCAAAGGTTTACTTATGAAAGGGACAGGCGGCAATACAGGAGCAGACAACTTTATGGCCAAAGTATCCTTGCGAGCTTACAACCGCGAAATTGAGACCATGATCGATAGCGGTCATCTGGACGAAGCGATCGCGCATTGCAAGCATATCCTTAAGTCGTACCCAAAACATCTTGACACATATCGCTTGTTGGGGAAGGCATATCTCGAATACAAGCGTTATCCTGAGGCAGTGGATGTTTTTTCGCGCGTGCTGGTCGTCTCTCCAAGCGATTTTGTCTCGCAGGTGGGCATGAGCATTATTCGAGATGAAGAAAATAAACTCGATGATGCGATCTGGCACATGGAACGTGCTTTTGAAACACAGCCTTCGAATGCGGCAATTCAAAGCGAGTTGCAGCGTTTGTACGGTCGTCGGGATGGTGTCCAACTCCCGCGTATTCGGATGACGCGCGGGGCGCTGGCGTACATGTATGTGCAAGGTGAGTTGTATCCACAGGCGATCTCTGAAATCAAGAGCGTTTTGAAGGAAGACCCGGGTCGTAATGACATGCAGGTGTTGCTGGCACGCGCTTATTACCGCAGTGGATTAAAAAATGATGCGGCAGAAGCTGCCTCCACCGTATTGCGCGGTAACCCTTACTCTCTCGATGCGAATCGCGTGCTGGTAGATATCCTTGGCTCAGACCATCCTGAAAGCGTGCAGGCGTATCGTCAACGCGTGATCGAACTTGATCCCTATACATCGCAAGTGACCGGTTCAATATTTTCATCCAATGAAGTACCTGATCTTGCTGTCACTTTGGAGCGCCTGGATTGGAATGGTCAGCCTGTGAGAGCGCAATCGGATTGGGAAATGACTCAGGCAGTCTCTTTGGAGAGTGGACAGCGCACCGAGGAACAACCAGATTGGTTGAAAGGCGCGTTTAGTGAGGCACCCCTCGATCAGACGCAGAGTGGATCTGCTCCCGCTTTAGATATGTCAACTCCGTCTGCAAAGCCGGCTGAACCCGCGGAGGATATTCCAGACTTTCTACGCGCGGCTGGGTGGGGTCAATCTACTGGCGCGTTCGATGAAAGCAAACCTGTCTTTGCAGACGCGGAGCGTGAACCTGCTGGATCAACACAGCCTATCGAACAAGGGGATCTGCCGGACTGGATCAAAGCCATGGCTCCCCAGCGGCCTGTTGAAACTCTGCCAGAGGGACAGGAACAACCCGAAGAAGAAATGCCAGATTGGATCAATAAGATTGGCACAAGTGCGCTGCCCATTCCTTCCGAGTCAAATGCTCAGCCGGATTGGATGAGTCAAATGGAGCAACCTGCGGCGCAGCCAGCTGACGATCAGCCGGACTGGTTAAAACAACTTGATACGCCGCAGCAACCCGCTGCCTCTTCAGATAACCAGCCAGACTGGCTCCAGGGATTTGAAAGTGAACCCGAATCAACTCTTTCGAAACCTTCGACTGGCGAACTGGACTGGCTGGGTCAGTTAGGTGAAGAAGCCAAATCTTCTGAAACCCCCTCGAATGAATTTGACTTTCTCAATCAGCCTGTTGGCGAGCCTGAACCTTCTGCATCAACTGATTTTGATTTCCTCAAAGGTTTAGGAAACGAGCCCGAAATAACACCTGCCGTGCCTTCCACGGAAGATTTTGATTTTCTCAATGAAATGGCTGGGGAGACCGAACAACTAGCCCCCTCTTCGACTCCTGGGTCTTCGATGAAAGATAATCTTGGAAAAAGCGAAGAGGAACGAGATGATTCGTTCGCCTGGCTTGAGAGTCTTGCCGCCAAACAGGGCGCAACCGAAGGTTTATTGACCAAGCCGGAAGATCGTTTGGAAGAGGAACCAGATTGGGTCAAGCAAGCCAAGAGCATGGACGCCTACGCGAGCCAGCCTCCCGCAGAAAAGCCTTCTGCGGAACAACCTCCTGCTGCACAGCCAGTTGGAAGTTTGGAAGAGCTTGGCAAGAGTGAACAGGAACGGGATGATTCGTTTGCCTGGCTTGAGAATCTGGCCGCCAGGCAGGGTGCAACCGAAGGCTTGCTAACCAAGCCAGAAGAACGCCTGGAGCAAGAACCGGAATGGATTCGACAAGCCAAAAGTCTAAAAGATCAACCTCAGGAAATGCCATCCTCTGCGCAAGCTCCACAGGAAGAAATTCAGGAAATTCCTGTTAGCGAGCCTGAACCAACGGCTAGCCTTGAAGAACTCGGTAAGAGCGAGCAGGAACAGGATGATTCGTTTGCCTGGCTTGAAAACCTGGCCGCCAAACAGGGCGCGACTGAAGGTCTATTGACCACTCCGGAAGAACGCCTGGAAGAGGAACCTGAGTGGGTAAAGCAGGCGAAGGACCTTAGCGCCGAACAGCTTTCCATACCCGAGCAAACCCCATCCGCGGATGATACAGCGGTTTGGCTACGAAGTCTGGATGAAGAAGCCGCGCTTACATCTGAACCTGCCTCATCAACGGATGATACGGCCATATGGTTCAAGAAACTTGAAGCATCGGAAGAGGCTCCTTCTCAACCAGTTGAATCTGCACCAGCCGAAGATTTGCCAGCCTGGATGCAAAACCTTGAAGAAGACAAAACGTCTGAGACACAGTTCAATATTCCGATCAGTGAAATCGCGTCTAGCACGGCCGCAAAAGAGGCGGCTGAACTATCTGAGGCATCCGAGTGGATGAGCACGATTGAGCAGGAATCCGTCGCGGAGCCTGCCGCTGCTACGGAGGAAGAGAAGACCTCAGAGTTGCCAGCCGACGAAATCCCCAGTTGGCTCAGCGAATTGGATCAGGAACAAGAGCAAGCCGTGACATCCACTCCAATGGATACCGACCTACCTGCATGGCTGCGCGATGAAACCGGTGAATTGCTAGCGGAACCCACAAAGATCGAACCGACCCGCGCTACAGACTGGCAGCGTATCGAAAGCCAGGCTGAACCCGAACCGGTCATGGAACAACCGGAAGTTCAAGCTCCCGAGCCTGAGCCTGAACCGGTCGCGCCTCAGCCGGAGACAGTATCTCCTGAACCCGAACCGATCATGGCTCAGGCTGAAGTTCAACCCGCTCAACCTGAACCTGTGGATATGGTGAATATTATTGAGGAAAGAATTGCGGCTGTTGAAGAAACAACACCGCCTGTGGAGCCACCCAAGAAAGTTGCGAGGCCCAAAGGGACCGGTAAATTGAGCATGCCTCTGGACCCAATCTTAGGTCAGGCACGCAATGAGTTGGCTGGCAGCAATCTGAACGGCGCGCTGGAAAGCTATGGCAGACTCATCAGGAAGGGACGTTTCCTAGATGAGGTCATCTATGACCTGCGCGACGCTCTGTATCGCTTCCCTGTGGATGTGGATATCTGGCAATCGTTGGGCGATGCGTATATGCGTGCCAACCGTTTGCAGGATGCGCTGGACGCTTATACAAAAGCTGAAGAACTACTAAGGTAAAATTTTCTTAACACAACACTTGCATGATTTGCCAAGCAAATCACATACGAGTACAGGTGAGGACACCACGGGCACGAAGCTAAGAAAGTCCCAAACTTTGAGTGCTTCGTGTCCTTTGTGTTTAAATCATAATTTCTTGGAGGAACTGTGGAAAGATCGCTTGTCTTAGTCAAACCGGATGGTGTCCAGCGTGCCCTGATTGGGGAGGTTATCTCTCGCCTGGAACGCCGTGGACTTCGTTTGGTTGCCGCGAAGTTTATGCAAGTCAGCAGGGAACTTGCGGATACGCATTATGCCATCCACAAAGGCAAACCATTTTATGAAGGACTCATTTCTTATATTACTTCTGCACCTGTCATGGCGATGGTTTGGGAAGGACCGAACGCCATCGCCGCGATCCGCCAGACCATGGGAGCGACGCGTCCCATCGAGGCCGCACCGGGTTCACTTCGTCATGACTTTGCTCTCGAAGTGGGACGAAATCTCACCCATGCATCGGACACTGTTGAGAACGGCGCGAACGAAGTTGCTCTATGGTTCCAGCAGGAAGAACTTGTCAACTGGGATCGTGAAGTAGATCGATGGGTGTTTGAGAAATAATTCAAAGTAAGAGGAAAGAAGTAAGAAGTCCCGCAGCTCTCACTAGAGCTGCGGGACAATGTTTTAAGGATTCAGATAGTCGATTGTCACTACACTATTTCGAGTGCCAACCCTTCTCGGCTGGGCGTTACTAAATAGGAGGGCTGCAAATTCTCGAGTGTCGCCTTGAATATACGATCCAGTTGGTCATCGTTATGGGTGGGGTCATGATGAAAAGGCACAAAATGCTTAACCTGGCATAAGTCGGCAAATTGAAAGGCATGTTCTATGCTGCTGTGACCAAAACCAATACGAGCCTTATATTCTGCTTTCGTATATTGTGTGTCATGGATGAGCAAGTCGGATCCCTCTGCCAGCGTGTAGCCTGACGTCCAGGATTTGTCATACGGAAATGTGCGTCCGCCCAACGCCGGTTCATGATCGGGCAAATACGTAACAGCGGTGTTTGCATGTTGGATGCGGTAGCCAATGGTCGGATTCGGGTGAATAATCAATTGAGCCTCGATGACAAATTCACCAATTTCGATCAAATGGGCAGGTAATTCGTGGAAGTGAATCTCTGATGCCAGCTCGCGCACACTGACAGGAAACAGCGGTGGAGATAAATATTTTTGCAAGCGCGCTTCCAATCCAAGTGTCGTGCTGGCTGGACCCCAGACATGGATTTCAACACCTTCACGGCGCAATGGGGCGAAGAAGGGCAAGCCCTGAATGTGATCCATGTGCAAATGAGTGAGCAGGATGTGAACTTTATTGAGGCTTGGAGATAGACTTTGCCCCAGATTCCGGATCCCGGTCCCGGCATCCAAAATAAGCAGAGTCTTCTCCGGTCCCTCCACCGATACGCATGACGTATTTCCACCATAGCGGGCAGTGTCTGTGCCAGGTGAAGCGAGCGAGCCACGTGTTCCCCAAAAGATGACTTTCACTTCGGATTTTCCCAAAAAATGGCGATTGCTCCAAGAAAGCGATCCGCCTGTCCAACCATCGGAAAAGCGGTAACTTCAATCTCCCGCAAGACCCCATCCAAACCCTCAATCCAAAATATCTTATGGGCGGGGTGACGCTTTGATAAGGCAATCATGAGAGGTAATTCATCCGGCGGCAGTAATGACCGCTCTCGGTCCATCGGATGAAAAACGGTAGACCATTCGGTCGCCGGCATGACCCCTGTTTCGGTGTAACGGGTTCCCAGGATGGTCTCTGCGGGTTCATTGTAAAAAATCAAATCTCCATCCGGGTTCACGATGAATATGGGCATCGCCAGATATTCGGCAAGGTGCCGTGCCAGAATGACTTCAATTTCCTGTTGGGGCATCGTTCGTTTTCCCTGGTGGGATTCTCCTGGTCGGAATTATACAGGCCAAGGCTTGAGATTGTCAGTATTTCAGAACGGATTGGTAAACGAGTCTTCTTAACCGCGAGGGGACTGCTCCCACAAATAAAGACTCAATTTGCCAAAATCCTGGAAGCCAATACGACGATATACATTGTAGCCCAATGAAGAGGCTTGCAGAATACCCACGCGGTATCCCATCTCCCGTGCGGCAAGCAAAGGCGCCAGAACAACGGCTGTCCCAACTCTCTGACCGCGTGCTTCAGGAAGGCAGGTAACGTTATAAATTCCTGTGACGCCCGCGGATGTAAATAATTGAGACGTAGCAACTGGTTCCCCATCTAATAAGGCAAGATAAGTTCGAAAGGGAGAAGCACAAGCCGCCTCTGCAAAAAATTCATGCCAGGTATCCTCAAATTCGAAGGGAACGCTAAAGCCAACACTGGCGATATGGATCCATTTCCTCAAGCTCTCCTGATCCTCAACGCGCATCACTTGCAGATAATCAGGTCTAGCGAAAACCTCCTTTAATGTTATCAAGTCTGCTGCCATTTCAGTTGCGAAGGATTCGCTAAACGTCAAGCCATGAGATTCGAGATATTTTTTTATCTCTAGAGCTGGCAGACCTTCTTCTGTCAGCCAGGAGACTCTTTTGATATTAAGAGTTTTGAAATGGTTCAGGGCCTTTTCAATGAGTTCGTCAACCCCCTCGGATGGTAATTCTGTGCATACGACTAAGTTCATAAAATGATCTGGCATGTTTGTGACCAGCCAGGGCAAATATTTCCCAACCGATAATTCCACGGATGGCGAACGCCCCAGGCAATAATGGTAATTTTCCCAGTTTGCCCGGATGACTGTTTTTACCAATTTTGGTTCTGAAAGATCGCCAAGGATATCACGCATGGAAATTTTTCTTACTGTACCCTTAAAAGAACCTTCCCATCACTCCATAGTTCTTCCAAGTCATAATATTTCCGCTGATCGGGCGAGAAGAGATGTACAACCACATCACCATAATCGAGCACGAGCCAGCCTTCCTGGGCTTGACCCTCGACACGTCCTTTTTTCTTATGGTCCTGCCTAGTTGCTTCCAGTACACCTTTGGCAAGCGCGTCGAGCATACGGTCGCTGGTACCGTTGCAAATGACGAAATAATCTGTAAAAGACGCGATGTCTTTGATGTCGAGAAGCAGGATGTCTTCGCCCTTTTTGTCCTCCAGGGCAGCGACAATTTTATGTGCAAGTTCGAGTGCGTTCAGATATCACCTCTATATAATATTTGCCACAGAGACTCGGAGAACACAGAGAAACCCCTCAAGAAGCTCTGTGGCTAGCTTTTTCTTAAAGACGCTGAGTACAACCGGGTGTAGACCGAGCCTGTAGGTTTTAGATCGCTTTTGAATAATTGCACCGAGTCTACTCGGGTAGTGCCCAGCGCGTCAATCTTTGTCTCTTCGAGGGCGCGGCGGATTACCTGCTGTTCGGTCGCGGTAATATTTTGTTTGACTCGCCCAATCGTCAGATGAGGAGAGAAGCCACGTTCTTCAGACTCATAGCCAAGGCGGCGCGAGGCAGATTCAATGCCACGCTGAAGCGACTCCAGCACAGCCGGAGCCTGGATTCCGACATAGATGACGCGCGGCCGTTTCAGGCTTGGAAAAGAGCCAATTCCATTTAAGCGGAGGTCGAAACAATTGAAGAGATCCGTTTCAGCGCGTAGCATCTGCGAAAGCATCTCCACATTTGACGGTGAAACATCACCCAGAAATTTTAACGTCAAATGCATGTTCTCCATTGGAACCCAACGAATAAGTGCCCCGATCTCGTTTCTCAATTTAGACGTGGCTGCGCCGACGGCTTTACGGATTTCAAGGGGAAGTTCAACGGCAACAAATGCGCGCAGGAGACTCATGTTTTCAAGTGGCTGGAGATTGGCTGTCCAACGCGCGTTCTACAGCCTCTTTGAGTTCGAGGAAGCCGACGGGTTTGGTGAGATAGGTAGACGCCCCTGCTTCCATCCCATTTCTGATATCCGTGGGCATGCTCTTCGCCGAAACCACCACCACAGGAATATTGGCAAGCGCGGGATCCTGACGCATCCGCCGCAAGATATCCAGACCGGAAACTTCAGGCATCATAATATCGAGCAGCACAATGTCTGGCTTTTCTTCGGTCATCATGGAGAGGGCCGGCGCGCTGGAGGAAGTCTTTCGGACGCGAAAGCCGCTGACTCGCATCATCTCAGCAAATAGTTCAGCGGCATCTGCTTCATCTTCAACGATCAAAACAGTTTTTTCTGACGACGTCATAAATGGTCGATTCTTTGAATAACAATAGCATAAGATAAGGGAATTCGCAAGAGGATGAACGTTTTCGCGAATAGGATAGGATTTTGTAAGATTTTTCGCTTTTCTTCTATCTAGGAGGAAGATTTACTAGAAATGAGCATTAACCTTGCGAAGGCATGTCCTGAGGCGTAGCCGAAGGATCTCAACCTTCGCAAGGTTGACTCAATTGGAGATGTTATGAGCGAGCTGACTGATTTTCGCGCCGAAAAAGATGAATTCTTTCGGGAGCATTCCCAAAGTCCGTTGACACCCGAGCAAAAACGAAATTTCAAGGGCTTGGACTATTTTCCTGAGAATGAAGCCTTACGCCTGGAAGTGGAAGTGGAACGATTATTTGATCAGGAACCCTTGCAAATGCAGACCTCGACCGGAGGCGTGCAGATGTACGTGCGTCATTCACGCTTCAAATTTCAAGTGGATGGACAGGATGCCGAGTTGACGATCTATCAAAATGAGAACGGATATTTCCTGCCGTTCGTGGATTCGCTGGCTGGGAAAGAAACCTATCCCGCCGGACGTTACCTCGAGCCCGATGAGTTACATGGCAATCGCTTCCTGGTGGATTTTAATCTTGCGTACAACCCCTATTGTGCCTATAACGAAGTGTGGTCTTGCCCCATTACGCCTGCGGAGAATCGATTAAAAGTTCCAATCCGTGCCGGTGAGAAATTGTTTGAGCATGAATAAGAAGTAGCGATTCTGGTCGGCACTTCAAATCTGTGAATAAAGAAACAACGGGCAAAAGCCCGTTGTTTTTACTGTTGATTTTTGCTTGTTTTCTCAAGAACATCCAGAAGTGCTTCGTACTCTTCGCAGCATTCCGAACAGAGATCCAGGTGTTCGCGGACAAGGGGCATCAGTTGAGCCGCGTCTTTCTTATCGACTTCCCTTTCGACATATTCGTCGATTTTTGCATAGATTTCATCACAGGGAACTTCCTCTTCCCGTACGCTTTCAAGGACACGCAGAAAGCCCAAAACGGCCTCATTGGGGAGCTGCTCACGATGATTAAAACTGCTTCTAATCTTTTGGATGATGGCACGAATGTTCATATTCTTTGTTTTTGATGTCTAGCCTTATGCTAATCTTACTTATGCTCGAAAAGTGTAAGGACTTCGTTAGGTGAGATATCTTCCGCTGAGAGGCGTCGTTTGAGCCGCAGACGGGCATCGTGTAGTAACTTGTAGAGGGCGTTGCGATTGGTCTTAAGTTTGCGTGCCGCCTCTTCCATGGGCATATCCTGTACGCCAAGTAAGATCAATGCCTGGCGCTGGCGATCTGTCAGTTCCTCTTCGATGATGCGGCGGACACGCGCCAGCATGTCTGCGCGTTCCGCGGAAGTTTCAGGGCTTGCCTGAGGATCAGCAAGTAAGCCAGGAGGCGGAGGAAGATCTTCGTTTTCCGTAAGTTCATCCAGCGATGAATCCCGCCACCGCTTGCGGCGCAGTTCAGTCAGCGCGATCCGCACCGCGATCTTGTGAACCCAGGTGGTGAACTGACTTCGTCCCTCAAAGGTACCAAGTTGGTCAAGGACGCGCAGGAGCGTTTCCTGAGTCACTTCTTCGACAAGTGAATTGAATTGAGGCTGGTCAGGGGAAAGCCAGCGCGAGAGCGCATAGGGCAAACCTTTTTGGATGATGACGCGTAAATCTTCCAGGGCGGCTTCGCGTGCGGGACCCGGAGTTGACAGGTCTGAAATCCAGGCTTCATTGGTTCGTGTGGGCATGATGAAAGAATTATATAACATAAGGAATAGGTAAGCAAAAAAAACGAGCCTTTTGGCTCGTTTTTGTGGGCGCGGATTGCGTAGCACTCGAACCCCAGATTAAACCAAACGAGCCTTTCGGCTCGTCTTTGTGGGCGCGGAGGGACTCGAACCCCCGACTTCTACTGTGTGATAGTAGCGCTCTAACCAACTGAGCTACGCGCCCGGACGACGCAGATTATAGTATAGGCATCCTGCTTTGGCAAGTCGTATTATTTCTACATGGCTTTTGCAAAGCCCAGTTTTAAGACTCTTTGTACGCGGACACTTGCACCGGCACGATTTGCCAAGC
>Ga0137368_10008906_pt1 | contig 10300 bp, 9 predicted proteins | sample SagtaG_13_FD_104917 | JGI IMG/M metagenome (GOLD analysis project Ga0137368, IMG submission 104917) | Vadose zone soil microbial communities from Sagehorn Ranch, Mendocino, California, USA - Sage1_L_100_16 metaG | ecosystem: Environmental > Terrestrial > Soil > Vadose zone | place: USA...
CTACGTTCACCCCAAGCAAGAGCAGGTGCACTACATCAAGCGTATCGTCGCGGTTGAGGGCGACCGCATCGCCATCAAGGGCGGTCGCGCCATCGTCAACGGCGTGATGGTCGAGGAACCTTATATCGAGGTCGGAGATCCGCAGGCCCGTTTCGCAAACGAGCCGGAAATCCGCGTGCCGACCGGACATGTGTACGTGCTGGGCGACAATCGCGCCGAGAGCGTCGACAGTCGCGACTACGTGGCGCACGGCCCGGTACCGGTGGCGAATCTGATCGGGCGCGTCACCGATATCGCCATCTCGCGCCACTTGCTGCGCATGGGGCGCTGGGTCGGCACGCCAAGCAATTCCTAGGTCGCCGGCAGCCTTCCTGCAAAATCGAGGCGGCGCCTAGCGCACCAACTCTCGCATCGCCCTATCCAAGCCGTCGAGCGTCAGCGGATACATCCGTCCGCCCATAAGCTGGCGCATCATGCGGATCGACTGCGTGTACTCCCAATCTTTCTCCGCGACGGGATTGAGCCAAACACAGGCCGGATAGGTTCGTGCCACGCGCTCCACCCAGATCGCTCCGGCCTCCTCATTGAAGTGCTCGACCGAACCGCCGGGCGCCATGATCTCGTAAGGCGACATCGAAGCGTCGCCGACGAAGATCACCTTATAGTCGTGAAGATAGGTGTGCAGCACGTCCCATGTCGGCGTGGTCTCGTCGAAGCGGCGACGGTTTTCCTCCCACACTCGCTCGTAGAGGCAATTGTGGAAATAGAAGTGCTCCATATGCTTGAACTCGCTGCGCGCGGCCGAGAACAGCTCCTCGGTCGCCTTGATATGCCAATCCATTGATCCGCCCACGTCGAAGAACAGCAGCACCTTCACCGCGTTGTGGCGCTCCGGCCGCATCAGGATGTCGAGATAGCCTTTGTGGGCGCTGCCCTTGATCGTTCCGTCGAGATCGAGCTCCTCGGGCGCGCCGGTGCGGGCGAACTTTCGCAGCCGCCGCAACGCCATCTTGATGTTGCGCGTGCCGAGCTCGACCTGATCGTCGAGATCCTTGAATTCGCGCCGATCCCAGACCTTGACCGCGCGGAAGTTGCGGTTCTCGTCTTGGCCGATGCGCACGCCTTCGGGATTGTAGCCGTAGGCGCCGAAGGGCGAGGTGCCCGCGGTGCCGATCCATTTCTTGCCGCCCTGGTGGCGCCCCTTCTGCTCTTTCATGCGCTGGCGCAAAAGCTCGAGGAGCTTGTCCAGCCCGCCGATCGCCTCGATCTCTCTCTTTTCCTCCTCGGTCAGATATTTTTCGGCGAGTTTCTTGAGCCACGCGGCCGGGATTTCCGCGGTGAGCGCTTCGCTCATCAGCTCGAGCCCCTCGAACACGTGGCCGAACACGCGGTCGAACTTGTCGAGGTTGCGCTCGTCCTTCACCAGCGCCGTGCGCGCGAGATAATAGAACTCCTCGACCCGGCGGCCGGCAAGATCTCTTTCCATTGCTTCCATCAGCGTCAGATATTCGCGCAAGGTGACCGGCACGCCCGCTGCTTTGAGCTCGTGGAAGAAGGAAACGAACATGGCGCTAGGTTGCGCGCTCGCACGCCACGGTCAAGCGATGCCTTGCGCCGCTGCCCTAGAACTCAAGCAGCCCCGCGTTGCCGATCTCAAGACCGCTCACCCGCAGCGCCCGCGACGCCACTCGCCGACGCGTGACTGAGGCGCAAAAGAGGGATTGACAAGCGACGACATAAAGATATCATCTTTATGATCGCTGCTATCTTTGGGCCAAGCGCGCGGGCAGCAGTTCCATGCGGCTTCATCCCGCCATCAAGAACGGCGAGCGGAAGATCGTTCCCTTCCGTACCGCGACCATGTCGACGCAGATCGTCGCGCAGGTGCGCGAGGCGCTGTTCGCCAAGGAGCTTCGCCCGGGCGATTTCCTCGGCACGGAAAAGGACCTGGCCGAGCGGTTCGCGGTCAGCCGCATCGTTGCGCGCGACGCATTGCGAACGTTGGAAGCCCAGGGCGTGGTCGAGATCAAGGTCGGCTCCGGCGGCGGTGCGCGCATTGCACAAGGCAACGCCCGCTTGTTCGCCGAGGCGCTGGCCGTGCAACTCGACCTTGCCGGCGTCTCGGTCGCCGAAATCATGGATGCGCAGCGCGCCATCGAATGCCTCGCCGCGGAGCTCGCCGCGGTGAATTCCACCGCCGACGATCACGTTCGGCTGCGGCAGCTTATCGCGGATGCCGAGCGCAGCATCAATGACGTCGGCGCCTTTACGCGCTCCTCGCGCGAATTCCATCTCGCCGTCGCCGAGGCTTCCCACAACCGCGTCCTGGTGGTGCAGCTCGTCTCTCTCCAGCACGTGTCGTGGCCCGCGCACAATCCGACGCTGACGCCGACCGTGGCGCGGCGCGTTCTCGACGCGCATAGGGAGTTGGCGTCGCTCATCGAGATGCGCGACGCCGCCGGCGCGCGGCGGTTGATGGACGAGCACGTGAAGATGATTGCCGCGCGCCGGGTTGCGGAGCACCGTGACAAGCGGGAAGCGAGCCGCGCCTGCTGCTGAGCTTCAGTCGGAACGAGCAAACCAGGAGCGAACCATGACGAAGAAAAAATTCATCATCGAACCGCATTTCCGGCTGCAGGAATGGGTCGCCGAAGAGAAGGGCTACTTCAGAGACGAAGGCCTGGATTACATCTTTCAGGAACTCATCAAATCGAGCGACGGCGCGCACCACTACAAGGGCGACAAGGTCGGCGCCATGCAGTCATTCGAGCGCGGCCGCGCCTCCGACGTGAGCTGCGCCTGCCACTGGACCGTCGGCGTCGCCGCATCGAAGGGTAAGGGTCGGCTTTACGCCGGCGTCTACTCGGTGGCTCCCTCCGGCGTCTTCGTTCCCCCGGATTCGCCGGTGAAAACCCCGGAAGATCTCGCCGGCGTTCCGATCGCCGTCGGCTATCAGTCGGGCAGTCACTACTCGACCATTCAGGCCCTCGAGCAATACATGCCGGCCGATAAGATCAATCTGACCTTCGCCGACGGCATGCTGTTTCATCGACTCGATCAGTTGATCGAGGGCAAGGCGCAAGCCTCGGGGCTATTCAGCGGCCCCTACTACTTCGCGGAGCAGCTCGGTTTCCGCAAGATCATCGACACGACGTTCATGATCGCGACGATGGTGACGGGCGATCCTGACCCCGAAGACCTGCGTAAATTCTTCCGCGCGCTCAGGCGCGCGCAGCGCGACATCGATCTGCGGCCCGATCTCTACACCCACTACTACAAAAAGGAATTCCCGACGCGTTACCACGCCATGATGGACACGCGCCGCTGGGGTCCGGGCGAGCGCCTCGTGTTCGAGCCCTACACGAAGGAGGTCTACGAAGAGACCTTCAAGTGGATCGCCGAGCACGGTATCTTCGCCGACAGCGGCATGGGCGCGGGCAATTACGAGGATGCGGTCATCGCCGCCGCGCCGTAGCTCACAAGCATATTGCGCCGGCGTCGGCAGGCGCGGTCGACCATATCTTTTACCGGGCGGGCGCCGCGCGGGCAGTCTGTGCGGCGGAAGACGACATGCGGCTGCTCGCTTTCGCTCTCTCCGCCAATCTAAGCCAGCGCAGCCCTAAGGCGCGGCGCTCGGCCGCAATCTGCAGCGAGCTCGCCAACTTCGCGCGGCGCGCGCACTCGGCGGCCTGCGCCAGACAGTACATTACGTACGACGACATCACGCGCTCTCAACACGCGGCCCGCGCCGCCTCGCGATTGGACGCGGCATGCGGCGGCCATCGCGAGTATTCATGCGGTGCTTTGCGCAAAACAAGGGGATAACCGGCCCATTCTCGATTCTATGGCGAAGTGTTGCATTGCAATCACACCTCCTGGAGCCAGGGTCGCATAAGCTTCATCCTGCGGCCCTATCGGAACCATTCGCGCCCGCCTCCCCAAACGCAACGGGTGCAGATCCTGCCGCGGCTTAAAGCATCACGAGAACCCCTATGAAATCAGTGGACGATGCGGCGTATGCGATGGCGGCGCTCAGTGCCGCAGTCGTGCTGTTCCGGGCGCTGATTAAAAAGGGCTTGCTCACGCGCGAGGAGGCCGTGCGAATCATCCTCGACGAAGCCGTCTCCCAAGCCATCCAGGCCGAAGCACAGGACTCAAGAGAGCCGGGGAGCGAGGCGAACCGCCACTGCGCGGAGATCCTCAAGCTCATCGCGGAAAAGCTTTGATGCGTAGGATGGGTTGAGCGAAAGCCAAACCCACCATTTCGCCGCAAGCGGGGCTTCGCTGCGCTCGACCCACCCTACCAGTTGGTGGCCGCCATCAAGGCCCCTGCTCTGCCAAGCGCAAGCCGATCAGCCGATCGAGCGTCGCCTCGTCCTTCAACAGGTCTTGCGAGCGTGCGCGGTGCACGATGCTGCCGCGCTCCAGCACGATCGCCTCGTCGGTCAGTGAGAGCGCGACTTCCGCATGCTGCTCGACCAGCACGAAGGCCGTGCCTTCATCGGCGGTCATGCGCCGGATCGCAGCGGTCAGCTCCTCGACGATGATCGGCGCGAGGCCCTCGAGCGGCTCGTCCATCAACAGCAGCATCGGATTGGTCATCAGCGCACGCGCGATCGCCAGCATCTGCTGCTCGCCGCCGGAAAGATGATTGCCTCTGCTGGCGCGTCGCTCGTTCAACCGGGGGAACAAACGGTACACCGCCTCGAGATCCCACCGGCCCGGGCGCGAGGCGACCATCAGATTTTCTTCGACGTCGAGCGAGGGGAAGATTTCACGTTCCTGCGCCACCCAGGCAAGGCCGTTGCGCGCGCGCCAATGCGGCGCAGCACGCGTGATGTCGCGGCCGCGCCAAATCACCGCGCCCCGGCTGATGCGGGTGAACCCCATGATGGTGAGAAGGAGCGTCGATTTGCCGACGCCGTTGCGTCCGAGCACGGCAAGGCTGCGCCCTTGCGGCACGCCGAGCGTGATGCCGTCGAGCACGACGGCATCACCATAGCCGGCGCGCACGTCATCGAGCGCGAGCAGCGCCTCAGCCATGGCGCGCTCCTCCGAGATAGACCTCGCGCACGCGCATATCGGCGGCGATTTCCTGCGGCGTCCCCTGCACCAGAATCCGCCCGCCGACCATCACGATGATGCGATGCGCAAAGCGGAACACGACGTTCATGTCGTGCTCGATGAAGAGCACCGCGATGTCCTGCGACAGACTTGCGATGACCGAGAACAGCTCGGCGCTCTCGCCCTGCGGCACCCCCGCCGCCGGCTCATCGAGCAGGAGCACTTTCGGCTGGGTGGCGAGCGCGAGCGCGATCTCCAACAGCCGTTGCTGGCCATAGGCCAGCTCGTGGGTCGGCCGATAGCAGCTCGCACCGAGCCGCAGCGAAACGAGAATCGCATAGGCCTCCTCGACCGCATCGCCGTAAGCCGGCAGCTCCTGCCACCAACTGCCGGCGTAGCCGCGTCGCTCGCACACCGCGAGCGTCACCGCCTCGAGCGCGCTCAAGTGCGGGAACAACGTGTTGATCTGAAACGTGCGCACGAGACCGCATTTGACGCGCTCATCAGGCCTGAGCGCGGTGATCTCCTTGTCGCCCAGAAAGATCTGGCCCTTGTCCGGCCTGAGCATGCCGGTGATCAGGTTGATCAGCGTGGTCTTGCCGGCCCCGTTCGGCCCGATCAGCGCGTAACGCTCGCCTTGCGGGAGATCGAGGGCGATATCTTTGGCAACGACGAGCGAGCCGAAGCTCTTGTCCAGCCCGCGCGTCGACAATGCCGAGACGCTCATGCCCGGCCCCGCTCGGAGCGTACGAGCCGTGCCATTCCCCCGAGGATGCCGTTCGGCAGGAAAATCACGACGGCGATAAGCAGCGTTCCGATCCAGAAGTACCAGTACTGCGGGTTCATCCCGGAGAACTGGTCGCGTGCCACCATGTAGATGATCGCGCCGACGATGCCGCCGTAGAGCCGCCCGGCACCGCCGAGGATGAGGATCACGAGCACGTCGGCGGAGCGCGCAAAGCTCAGCGTTTCGAGCGAAACGGTCTCGGTCGTCTGCGCCAGCAAGGCGCCGGCAATGCCGGCCATCACGGCGGCGATGGTGTAGACCTTGCGGATATGTGCGGGGTTGGGCGCGCCGATCGCGGGCATTCGAATTGCGTTCTCGCGAATGCCCCGCAAAGCCAGACCGAAGGGCGAGTTGATCAGCCGCCGCGCGACGAGAAAGGCTAAAAACAAAACGACGAGCGAATAGCTGTAAGCGGTGGTGCCGTAGAGATCGAATGGGAAGACGCCGAAGAGCGTCCACATGCGCACGCCCTGGAGACCGTCGGCGCCGCCCGTCAGCCAGCTTGCGCTGTTGGCCGCCTCGGCGAGCAATAGCCCGAGGCCAAGCGTGATCATGATCAGGGCGAGGTGGCGGAATCGAGCAATGATGAAACTCGTGACATATCCAAGCGCGCCGGCGGCGGCGCCAGCGAGGACCAAACCGGTCAGCGGCTCGCCCCAGCCCCATTTCGCAATCAGACCCGCGGTGTAGGAGCCAAAGCCGAAATAGGCCGCATGGCCGAGCGATACGATACCGGCGTAACCGAGGATGAGGTCGAGCGACAACGCGAACAGCGCCGTGATGGCGATCTGGCTCGCCAGCACCAGGTAGTTGGGGGTGAGCACGAATGGAAGCAGGGTTGCGAGCCAGAAGGCAATTTCGATGGGCTGCCAGCGAATCTGCGCCGCGAGATAGCGTTGCGGCTCGGTAACCGTGGACAGCGCCATTGCCTACCGTCTCCCGAACAGACCCATTGGCCGCCACATCAGCAGCGCCACCATGACGAAATAGATCAGAAACGCGCCGAGCTCGGGGAAATAGTACTTGCCGGCCATGTCGCTGATGCCGAGGACGCTCGCGGCGACGAACGACCCCGCGATCGAGCCGAGGCCGCCGACGGCAACCACGATCAGGACGTAGATGAGGTAAGTGAAGGCGAATGCGTGATCGAGGCCGACGATCTCGATGGCGAGCGCGCCGCCGAGGCCGGCAAGTCCGCTGCCGAGCGCGAACGTGACGGCGAACACGCGATCGACATCGATGCCCAGTCCCCGCGCCATGCGCTGATTGTCGACCGCGGCGCGCACCTGCGCGCCGAAGCGGGTGTATTCGAGCGCGGCAACCAGCGCGACGGTGATCGCGATCGAGATGCCGACCAGGAACAGCCGGTACGCGCCGAAACTCTGGCCCAAGATCGAGACGGTGCCGCGCAGATACGGCGGCAGATTCAGCGGCTGCTGGATCGTGCCGTAGATATAGGCTGCAACCGCGACCGACACGAAAACGATGCCGATTGTCAGCAGACACTGGTCGAGATCGCTCGCGCCATAGAGTCGACGGTAAAGCACGCGCTCGAATGCCACGCTCACCAGCGCCGCCGACAGGAACGCGACTGGCAGGCTCGCCAGGAACGGCCAGCCGAGCTCATTCGTCAGCGTCACAGTGACAAAGCCGCCCAGCATGGCGAAGCTGCAATGCGCCAGATTGACGAAATTCATCATGCCCAGCGTCACGGAGAGGCCCACCGATAGGATGAACAGCAACATCCCGTAGGCAAAACCGTCGAACAGCACGCCGAACGCGGAGGCGATCATGCGGAAGCCCGCGCGGTCGTCAGCATGATTGGGCAGTTACAGTGCACTGTTGTCGAGGCATGGATTGCCATGCGAGCAGCGAAACTCCATCACCCTCTCCCCTTGCGGGAGAGGGTGGACGCGAGCCTAAAGCGCGTTTACGCGCGTCTTCGACGCGCTCTGGCGAGCGTCCGGGTGAGGGGTCTGCGCCCGTCGAAACGAACCCCTCACCCGGCTCGCCCGCTGTGCGGACTCGCCACCCTCTCCCGCAAGGGGAGAGGGCTACGGAGTGTGCCGCCCTCGCGAAGGCCCATATCATTAACTCGCGATCCTGCGCGCTAATTCTTCATGCCGGCCTTGAACGGATCCTTGACGTTCTCGACCTTGTCGAACTCGACGTTGACGAGTTGGCCGCCGGCCTTCTCCACCCGCCGGATGTAGACCGTCTGGATGACGTCGCGGGTCTCCGGATCGATGCTCATCGGGCCGCGCGGACTCTCCCACTGCATGCTCTTGGCGGCATTGACGAGGCTTTCGCCATCGGTCTTGCCGCCGGTCTTCTTGAGCGACTCGTAGATGACGTGCATGCCGTCGAACGCGCCGGCGGAGAACATATCCGGGTTGCGTCCGAAAGTTTCCTTGTAGGCTTTCACGAAAGCCGAGTTCTTCGCGGACTGATGATTGTAGTCGTAATGGAAGGCGGTGATGATGCCGACACCTGCTTCTCCCATGTTTTTCAGCGCGTCTTCGGACGTCAATTCGCCTTGGCCGAGAACTTTCGTCTTCTTGGGATCGACCCCGCGCTCGGCGAGCGCCTTGCCGATCGCGGCGGGCTGCGGTCCGCCGGGCGTCCAGATGTAGATGGCATCCGCGTTGGCGTCCTTGGCGCGCTGGACGAAGGCAGCGAAATCCTGGTTCGCCACCGGGTAGCGCGCCGCGCCGATGATCTCGCCGCCGGCGTCCTTGAAGCCCTTGTGGAACGCCGCCTCGCCGTCGTGCCCGGGGCCGAAATCCGAAACCATCGTGTACGCTTTGCGAATTCCGTTCTTGTATGCCCAGGTGCCGAGCGTCTGGTTCAACTGCGGCACGGTGAACGACGTGCGCACCATGTAGGGCGATTTCGTCGTGATGATTGCGGTTGCCGCATTCATATTGACCATGAACTTCTTCGCCTGCGCCGATACATCGCCCGCCGCGAGCGCGTTGGGCGTGAGCGCAAAGCCAGCCAGGATGTCCACGTTGTCGCGGACGATCAGCTCCTGGGACAACCGCTTGGCGACGTCCGGCGCGATCCCGCCGGTGTCCCTACGCAGCAGTTCGATCTTCCTGCCGGCGACGGTGTCGCCGTATTGCTTCATGTAGAGCTTGATCCCGTTGTCCATCTGCGCCGACGGATCGGCGAACTGTCCGGAATAGGCCAGGATCAAGCCGATTTTGACCGTCTGCTGGGCCTGCGCCGAGGTGATGGTGAGAACTGCAGCGGCAAAATTGGCAAATCCAACCAACGTCTTTCGCATCGTGGTCCTCCCCTCGTGTCGCGCCGCAAGCTCGGTGTGCTCCCTCTCCCCGTTTGGGAGAGGGTTGGGGTGAGAGCGTTACCGGCGGTACTGATCGATTCGATCCCCCTCGCCCACTCCTTGATGCTGCGCCGAATTCGGGCCTGCCCGAGTTCGGCACTTCAAGCCCGCCGAAGTTGGATAAATCCGACTTCGGCTGGGGCGAGGGCATAAGCGGCGACCGCGCGCGTGCGGCATGTGACGCAGCAGAACTAGCCGCCACGCGCGCGCGTTGGATCCTTCACGTTCTCGATCTTGTCGAAGACGACGTTGACGAGCTCGCCGCCGGCCTTCTCCACCCGCCTGATGTAGATGGTCTGCACCACATCGCGGGTGTCGGGATCGATCGACATCGGGCCGCGCGGGCTGTTCCACTTCAAGCCCTTGGCGGCGGCAATCAAAGCATCGCCATCGGTGTTGCCGCCCGTCTTCTTCAGCGCCTCGTAGATGGCATGCATGCCGTCATATCCGCCGATCGAGAAGAAGTCCGGATTGCGCCCATGCATTTCATTGAACAGCTTGACGAACTCAGCGTTGAGCGGGGCGCCGCTCTTGTAGTCGTAATGCCACGCCGAGATGATGCCGAGGCCGGCGTCGCCCATCACCTTGAGCGCCTGCTCCGCCGTCGTCTCGCCCGATCCGAGGATCTTGGTCTTGTTGAGATCGACACCGCGTTCGGCGAACGCCTTGCCGAGCGCGGCCGGCTGGGCGCCTCCGGGGATGAAGATGAAGATGCATTCCGGACCCATGTCCTTGGCACGCTGCACGAACGCCGAAAAATCGGGGTTGGCGACCGGAAACCGGACCGACCCGACGATCTCGCCGCCCGCCTCTTTGAACGCGCGCTGGAATGCCGCCTCCGAATCGTGGCCGGGGCCGTAATCCGTGACCATCGTGTAGCACTTCTTCAGTCCGTTCTTGGCCGCCCAAGCGCCAAACGTCTCCATCACCTGCGGCAAGGTCACCGAGGTGCGGATCATGTACGGCGACTTGGTGATGATGATCGAGGTGGCGGCGTTCATGACCACCATGAATTTCTTCGCCTGCGCCGAGACGTCGGCGGCGGCGAGCGCGTTCGGGGTGAGCAAGAATCCGGCCAGCATGTCGACGCCGTCGCGCAC
>Ga0137368_10008910_pt1 | contig 10296 bp, 8 predicted proteins | sample SagtaG_13_FD_104917 | JGI IMG/M metagenome (GOLD analysis project Ga0137368, IMG submission 104917) | Vadose zone soil microbial communities from Sagehorn Ranch, Mendocino, California, USA - Sage1_L_100_16 metaG | ecosystem: Environmental > Terrestrial > Soil > Vadose zone | place: USA...
ATCCCTCGTTCGAGGTATCGGCAGGAGCCACCCGTCCCTTGATCCCGGCTCCCTCAACCTCACCCCTCCAGGGGCCGATATCGCCCTGGATGAGGGACTTTCTGCGTTCGCCGCTCGCTCTGGTCTGGGTACCCGTCCTGGCCCCGGCCGCCGGCCTGGCCTACCTCGATCGAAGCACGGACTCCGGCGACCTCGTCTACTTCGTCCACAAGGGCCAGCAGCTGCTCTCGGGCGGCTGGGCGGATACCTTCGCCGACCCGCGCCTGCAGTCGGGCCCACTGCAGCTGGCGTTCTTCGGCGCAGTGCAAGACCTGGCCGCACTGGCATTCCTGATCGAGTTGGGCGTCGCAGCGCTGCTCCTCTACGTCCTCGGCCGGGTCGGCCTCTCCGACCGGGCCCGGGTTGTGGTCGGGCTGCTGGCAGTCGCTGCAGGGCTGACTCACATCTCGTTCGTCTACGGTCATCCGGCCGAAGCGATCGTTCCGTTGCTCTGGGTGCTCGCCGGCCTCTGGGCACGTGAGGGTCGAATGTTGAGCGCGGGAGCCCTCGTGGGTCTGTCCGCAGGCTTCGAGCTCTGGGGTGTACTCGGTGTGGTCGTGCTGCTGCTGGCTCCGAGTGTGACGCGCGCGTTCGCCGGTGCCTGTGTGCAGGCGGCGGTCGTGTCAGCGATGCTCGCGCCGTTCGCGCTTGCCGGCACATTCCGGATGTTCGACCACGAGTGGCGGGTGACATCGGGGACGCTCGTCGGCCTCGTCGTCGGTCCCGGCGCTCATTTCGGCTGGCCGCTCAGGCTCGCGCAGGCCGCTCTGGCGATCGGCGCGGGCGTAGCGATCACGTTTGCCTTGCGTCGCAACATGCACACGGTCTGGCTCGCACCGCTCGCAGTCGCGCTGGTAAGGCTTCTACTCGACCCCGTCTCATTCGGCTGGTACTGGCTCGAAGTAGAGGCTCTCGTGCTCGTCGGCGCGGGACTGGTGCTCACCGAGTTGCCGGTTCGATTTCCCGCAAGTCGCGTCGGGCGGGCCTTGGGCCCGCAGCATTAGCGCAGCGTCGAGAAGTAGGCGTCAAGAATCTCGTGGCCCCAGAAGAGGGCAACGACCGAGCCGATCGCGAGGAACGGCCCGAACGGGATCCCCATCTTGCGGGCCTTCGAGCCGTGACGCGCGAATAGCACGAGGCTCGGCACGAGCGCGGCCAACATCCCGACCATCAGAGCAGCCGAGACCGTCCGGCCGAGAGCCGCGCCCATCAGAAGAGCCAGCTTCACGTCTCCCATGCCCATTCCGGCCGGGTAGGCGAGCGCCGCTGCAAACAGGAAGCCCGAAGCGCCGAGCGCAGCGAGCGCCCACTCAGGGCTGAGATCGCGCGCTGTGTTCGCCACGAGCACGATCACGGTCGCGGGCAGGACGATCCGGTTGGGGATGATGCGGTGCTCGAGGTCGATCGCAGAGACGGCGACGAGCACGGCGCAGAAGAACGCGGCGACCGCGGCCTCCGCAGTCAGCCCGAACGCGAGCACAGAGCCGGCGACGAGCAGGGCGGTGGCGAGCTCGACGCCGGGATAAACGAATGGGATGCGGGCCTGGCAGTGACGGCAGCGTCCACGCAGCAGGGCATACGAGACCAGCGGGAGATTGTCGTACCAGCTGATCCGCTCCCCGCAAGACATGCAGGCCGAGGGGGGCCGGACGATCGAACGGCGGAGCGGCACGCGCGCGGCGACGACATTCAGAAAGCTTCCGATTGCCAGGCCGGGGGCGAATGCAATGGCTGCGAGAGCGAAATCCATGTGCGACGCCCCCGAGGAGCCTACCCGCCTGTCATCTGAGGCGCCTGGGCGAGCGCGTACACGGTCGGGTTTCCGGGCATCCCCGCCGGCACAAAGGTGAAGCCGCTAAACGTGGAGTTGGACGACTGCCCGAGGATCACGGTCGACCCGTCGAGCGGGCCGTCGACGATCGACGTCGTCCCGATGTCGACGATGTTGGTCGCATAGACCGCGCCCTGGAAGTAGGCGCTCACGAACTGCGCGCCGTCACCGCCGGGCACCTGGCTGTCGGCCGGAAGGGAGCCGTTGCCGTTGACCACCCAGCCGAGCAGATCCTGTGTCGAGTCCCAGTCGCCGACGGTGCAGCTCGCCCCGGAGCTGTAGCCGCAGAGGCTCGTGTTCTTTATGAGTACCGTTCCCGACGTGTAGATCGTCGCCTGGCCCTTGTAGCGAACGACGCCGCCGATGTCGACCTTCGCGCTTCCGTCGATGAAGATCGTGCCCAAGAGGGTCAGGACCTTGTTCGGATAGTCCCAGGAGATCTCGCCGCCCACGGTCTCGCACTTGTACGAGCTGGAGGGGGTGAGGTTGGCGACGCCCTGATTGTCGTTCTTGTAGGCGAGCTTGTTCGCATCGGAGTCGCTCGCCGCGCCGACAGGGTTGTCGAAGGCAAACGCCGGGTTGGGCGGATCGCCAGCCTGCGGAGCGGCGCAGGGATAGTACGGTCCCGGGCTGGCGTTCAGATACCAGTCGTTCCACAAGACGGTCGGCGCCGTGACGGCAGGCGGCGTTGCGTCGAGGATCGTCGCCCAGACGTTGTCCCGCACCGGTGTCGTCCCGCCCAGGCCGTAGACGCAAGGGTTGTGCTGCACCTGAGCTCGGTAGCGGCAGCCCTTGCCGATGTGGGCCTCGTTGATGTCTGCGCCCGCAGCACCAACCTGGTTGCCGTTCGCCTGTTGATCCATGGAGCCCTTCACGATGAGAGGCCCCTTGCTGATCTTTGCCGTGTTCTGAAGACAGAGATTGCCCATGACGTACAGCGGCGCGGTGACGTTCACGCTGTTTGAAAGCGTCATGTCGCAGCCGCTGAACGCAACACCGGTTCCCGGTGCACGCGAGAAGATGTAGTTCCACGACGGATTGTTCAGAGGCTGCGTGGTGACGGGAACGACCGGAATGGTCGCGCGAATCGTCTTCTGGTAGTCGGCGCCGCCGAAAGGATTACGGACGTGGCCGGTCGAGAAGAGATCCCAGTACGCGGTTCCGGCCGCGGGATTCTGGTAGAGGTTGCCGTACCAGGTGACCGTTCCCGCAGAGTACGTGTCGGTGCGTTGGCATGGGAGTGTCGGGAGACTCGCGGCATCCGCGCAGAAGACGTACTTGTCGAGTGCGTTGTTCGTCGGCAATCGCAAAACCGACATCGCGTTGTTGAGTCCCGCCTCGGCGAGGTTGTAGGCTGCTGAACGGCCGCTGGTCATCTTGGAGCTCCGCTGATTGGAAGTCGCCGACTCGATGACGGTGACGACGGTCATGCTCAGTACCACGGTCACACCGAGCGCGATCACAAGGGCGAAACCTCGCTCCTCCCCGAGGGTGCGCCTCAGGCGGTTTCTGAGTCGGCGGGCCAGGGTCATCAGATCCTCGTGCTGTTTCGCAGAAAGATCGTGTCCGTCAGCTCGTAGGCGCCGACGGCACTCCCTTTGACGCTGACAGCAAAGTCGACCTGGAGAGAAGCAAGGCAGCCGCACCCGACGTCGTGCGCGAACAGAGGGAAGAGGATCGGAGGGGAGCTGTTCTTGCTCGTGAGGTAGTCGCCGATCTTCGCTCCTGCAGAACTGCAGCTCGTGCCGAGCTGGCGGTAGACGGCGTACCTGTTCGTGTAGCCGCTGACCAGGAACGTGCACCAGCTGACATCACCGCCGCAAGCCGTCGGAATCTTCAGCGTCACGGCATCGGTCGTAAACGGCGTGACGTCGGTGGCGCAATGGATGTCGCGGCGGATCTTGTCGAGCGCCAACCGGGTCGTCAGCTGGGCCTGGAAGCGGCGGTCCTGCTCCGCTGCCGCCTTCGAGCCGGCGACGAACACGGATGTGATGCCGGCGAAGACGATGCTCATGATGATCATCACGGTGAGCATCTCCACGATCGTGGTGCCAACCTCTCCCCTGAGACGCAACTTGATCCGCTCGATCATTTGGTTCTCGCCTCGACGTCCGCGAGCGCACTGCGGGCGACGAGCTCGCTCTTCTTTCCGATGCCCCAACGCTGCTGCGCGATCCGGTCGACGGCGATCAGTTTCCGGAGCGCTTCGGCTCCGTGCCACCAGCCGAACGCGGCGCCGGTGACGATCCAGCTGTGCTGATAGAGGTAGTGGCGGACGTTCGCCTTTGTCTTCGGATGGGCGCCGATCCACGCCGACAGGAGCTCGGCGCGCTGCGCGAGCGCCATCTCTTTCAGGGGCTCAGTCGGTGCGCCGGCCACGACGAACGCGGGTGGGCGCTTGGTCGTCGGAGCAGCCACCTTCGCTTCGGCTTTCTTCGTTGCCGGCTTCGTCTGCGCTCTCTTGGGAGCAGCGGGAACCGGCGCAACGGGGGTGACAGAGGTCGTCGCGAGCCCGACGGGTTGGAGGGACGTCCCTGCGTACGGTGAGACGTCCTCGGGATTGCCCTTCTCGGGATAGGCAGTGCGCTTCAGGGTGACGGAGATGGTCGGCGCGCCGGTATCGCGGACTCGCGTCCCGGCGGGCGGTGACTGGCTGGCGACGTTGTTCACCGCATAGCCGTGCACCGAGCCGATGACCTGCCAGGCGAAGCCGGTGTCTTCGAGCGTGCCCTTGGCGAAGACGAACGCCTGGCCTGACACATCCGGGACGACCAGCGTGGCGACGGCGACCGGCGCCGGGGCGCCGTTCGGGACCGCGGTCAGACGCTTCGCTGCGCCGACAGCGAGAGTCGCGCTGGCGAGCAGCAGGACCACGCCGACGATCGCAAGGCGCGGCAAGCGGGTGGCTATCCGCAGAGCCATGCTCCGCGAATCGGCAGAAACCGGCTTGAACTCAAGCCCCACCAAGAGTGAAACCGATCACGGCATCCCTCGAATTGGGGACGACGGAGAAAACCCGACCCGAAGGAGGCGTCGCGTCAGGCAACTCGAGCACGGTCGGCGCGTCCTGCCAGCTGAATGCCGTGCCTGCGAAGCTCTGGAACCAGGGCTGATCCTGCGGGTAGGACGTCGCAGGCTGAAGTTGGAGATGCAGATGCGGCCCGGTCGCGTGGCCGGTCGATCCGACGAGACCGACCTGGGCCCCCGCCGCCAGGGAGATGCCGTCCATGACGGCGGGATCCAGGTAGGCGAGGTGGCAGTACGTCCAGACCTGACCGTCGAGTGTGCGGATCGTCATACCGATGCCGCAGCGCGGATCGGCCGAATGCCAGGCGTTGACTACGACCGCGTTCGAGATCGCGTACACGGGGGAACCGGCCGGCGCCGCGATGTCGGCGGCGGGATAGTCGTGATGGGTATGAGCGACCGACACGAGCTGCGGGCCGCCGCCCACGGGGAAGACGTAGTCGCCGTGATAGGAGGCGGCCCCCATGAGCGTCCCGACTCCCTGCGCGAACGACGGAGCCTGGGCGCTCTGGCTTGCGGTCGCGAGCGCGGACTGCGCCTGTTCGAGATTCGTGCGTGCGGCGTCGGTTGCCGAGCGGGCCGCATCGACGCGGACGTCGTACAGAACCGCCCGCCGCTCTGCGACGAGACGATCCGAGAGCAGTGCTGCAGCATCCACTCGTGCATGCAGCCCCTGCGCGATCTTCCTGAGCCGTTGCTCTGAGTCCTGTGCGGCCAGAAGCTGCTCGTTGGCGCGGACAATTTCTCGCCGCGCTCCGTCGAGCTTTGCCTGCAGTTGTTGCAGGTCGACGGTTTGCGTGATCCCCCCTTGGCCGTAGACCTGGGCGAGATCGAGCACCTCGCGCACATACCAGTCAGCGTGGTTGTAGGCGAAGACGCCGCGTGCGATGTCGGTCTGGCCGCCGGCGGCCGCGAGATAGCGGGCGGCAGCGTAGATGGCGTCGGTGGCGTTCCACGGATCTGCGATTCCGTCGCCGTCCGCGTCGACGCCCCAGCGCAACCAAGTCGAGGGCATGAACTGCATCCAGCCGACAGCACCGGCCGAGCTCGGCCCCATGTTCTGGCCGAAGTTGGATTCGATCTTGTTGATCGAGGCCAGGACCTGCCAGGGGATCCCGTAGGCGGAGCCCGCCTGCTGCCAGAGGACGTGCAGGGTGGAGAGCGGCACTTGCTGAGGGCTCAGAGGCGCAGAGGTGAAGGAGACGGGAATCGAGATCGAGCCGGGCGCATTGGGTACCGAGGCACTCGGCAGGGAGACGCGGGCAAGGCCTGCCTGTGCGCCGGAAGAGATGGAGAAACCGAGCACGGGAGGACCCGCGGCCCGGGCCGAGCCGGCCAGCAATGCGAGGCCGATGGCCGCAACGACGAGGAGGCGCATCAGTCTCCGGCTTGGGCGAGACGAAGCGCCGGGAGCTCCTGCTCGTGCTCCGACTCGCGTTCGCGTTCTTCGTCGGCTTTCGTCTGCTTTTCCGTCGCGGCGTTGTCAGCCCTCTGCTGCTTCAGCGAGTGCTCGAGCGTGACGAGGAAGTCGTGCCGATTCGTGGCGGCGTTCGCGGCGACCTCCTGGTCGACCTTGCCCGAGACCACGAGGTCGATGAGCGCTGTCGAGAAGGACTGCATGTCGAAGAACGAGCCCTCTGCTATCGCGTCGGTGATGGACTCGGTCTGGTTGTCGCGGATGAGGTCGGCGATGCGGGTGTTGGTCACCATCACTTCGACTGCGGCGATGCGGCCGCCGTCGATACGCGGCAAGAGGCGCTGGCTGACGACGCCACGTAGGACGCCCGCCATGATCGAGCGGACCATCTGCTGCTTCCCTTCGGGGAAGAACTCGATCATGCGCCCGATCGTCTCTGCCGCGTCAACGGTGTGGAGCGTCGAGAAAACGAGGTGGCCCGACTCGGCAGCCTGCAACGCCGTCTGCGCCGTCTCCGCGTCGCGCAGCTCGCCGATCAGGATCACGTCGGGGTCCTGGCGGAGTGCGCGCCGCAGGGCTCCCATGAAGTCCGGGGTGTCGAGCCCCACTTCACGCTGGTTGACGATGCACGAGTGGTCGCTGTGGACGATCTCGATCGGGTCCTCGATCGTGACGATGTGCTGCTGCCGCGTCCTGTTGATGTAGTCGATCATCGCGGCGAGCGTCGTCGTCTTTCCCGAGCCCGTAGCGCCGGTCACGAGCACGAGCCCGCGATGCCCGTCCGCGAGTCGTTGGATGCCCGGAGGCAGACCGAGCATTTCGAAGTTCGGAATGCCTTTCGGGATGACGCGAAACGCGAACGAGATATGCCCGCGCTGCCTGAAGGCGTTGACGCGGAATCGTGGGAGATCGCTCTCCTGGAACGCGATGTCGAGGTCACCCGTCTGCTTGAAGGCTTCGAGGCGCTCAGGCGAGCGCTTCCCTACGACCTCGATCAACGAGTCCATGTCCTTGTCCGTCAGGATCGCGTGCTCCTCGAGAGGGCCGAGCGCGCCGTCGCGCCGGAGGATCGGCGGGAGGCCGACCTTCAGGTGGATGTCGCTGGCGCCGAGTTCAACGGCGCGTCTGAGCAGGGGATTGAGCTCCATGGCGGACTCCCATCCATCGGCAGGTTTTTCCGGTCGCTTTAGGCAGGTTCAAGCCGTGGCGCACCCAGCGCGCGGGTTTAGACGGCCACATGGGCAAAGCCCATATGGCCCTTATGCGGCGGCGCCCGAGTCGGCGCCTTGTTACGGGCGCTTTAGGCGGCGGAAGTGTGGGGATTGCGTGCCAGGCGCGCGAGACCCTCGATCAGCTGCATCGCCCCTCGGCCGACGCCCTGGGCCTCCCCGGGATGGGACACCTCGCCCAGCAGGAGTTTCTCGATCACCCGCCACGTGACAGGGAGTCGCAGGACGGCGAAAGCCGCGCGCGGGTACCGGTCGAGCGCGATCTTGGCGCTCCAACCGGCCGAGGCGAGCGGATCGAGCTCGCGCCGGACCGCCCACTCGTAGGGCTCGAGCGTCTCAGCGGCGCCGTCGAGCAACGCGAGCGTTTGCTCCGCGGCGAGCCGCGCCGTGACGAGCGCCTCGTACATGCCGTCGCCCGACACCGGGTCGATGGCACCTGCAGCGTCCCCGATCACGAGCGCACGCCCACGGGCAAGCACGGTTCCAGGACGCCGCATCGGCAGGCGATGCCCGCGGAGATCGGAAAGCCGTCGCAACTCGATGCCGTAGTGCTCGCAGAGGACACGGAGGTGGCGGCGCAGCTGCGGACCTTCGTGGCCCCAGCCGCCGACGCCGACGTTGACGTGGTCGCCCTTCGGGAAGATCCAGCCGTAGCCTCCGGGCACGGCGCCGAGCTCGAGCACGAGCATCCCGTGCCACCCAGCCGCCGGAAGCTCCTCGTACGGAAGGTTGCCCTCGAGTGCGATGCCGTTGACGATCGTGCCGCCGAGGCCAAGCGATCGAGCGGTGATCCCGTTCGCGCCGTCGGCGCCGATCAACGCGCCGACCATGACCGGCTCGCCGTCGAGACGCAACTCGGTTTCGGACTCGATGGTGACATGAACGCCGTCGCGAAACTCGGCCCCGGCGGCGACCGCTTGTTCGACGAGAAACGCGTCGAGCCGGCGGCGCTGGGTCATCAGACAGAGCACGCGCGTCGATTCGCGGTCGATCTTCGGCCCGTACCGCAGCCGGCAGCGCATGCGCGTGATCCTGTCTTCCACGACGGGCTCGACGGAGAAGGGCAGCTGCCGGACGGCCCGCGTCGTGAGCCCGCCTCCGCACGGCTTGTCCCGCGGGAAGCGCGCTTTGTCTATTAGTAAGACGCGCGCGCGAGCGCGCGCGAGACGGTAGGCAGCCGTGGATCCCGCCGGGCCCGCGCCGACGATCGCGACGTCAAAGCGCTCCACCAGTCCAATTTACGTCAGAAAGTCCGGCCGTTTCGCGGCCATGATGACTTTCTGGCGATTTCCTCCCGGCGAGCGTCACACGCCGCACCGGGCAAAGCCTGGCGCGGCGCCAAGGGTCTCCAAGGCCGCGGCTACAATCCGTCGTCCCGGGGGTGTGCCCGAGTGGCCAAAGGGAACGGGCTGTAAACCCGTCGGCTCAGCCTACGGAGGTTCGAATCCTCCCGCCCCCATAACGCTGGGAAATCCGGCCGCTTCGCGGCCATGATGATTTCCCAGCGCATGTCCGGCTGCGGGTCACGCGTCGGGCGAAGCCCGCCGCTCCGCTGCTTCATGCGTTTCGGCTTCTCGCATGAACTCGCTGATTGCTTTGAGGTACTTGTCCGTCTCCTCGAGGACTGGCGTATGCGAGCTGTTTTCCAGCACTACTTCCCGCGCGCCCTTGATGCCGTTTACCAGCGTGTCGGAGATCGGGTCGGTGCTCATGTCATGACGGCCTCGGATTACTAGCGTCGGTACGTTGATCTCGCCGAGACGGTTGCGCACGTCCCAGCCGCGAAGGGCCCCTGTGACGGTCCACTCGTTCGGCCCTTGCATCGCCTTGTAGACGTCGACGGCTTTACCCGCGTTCATGCGCTCGAGCTCCGGGCGCGGCTTCGGGCCCCGATAGAAGTGAAGATCGAAGTACTCCTCCATCGCCTGGTTGTACTCGGGATCGTCGTACGTGCCGGCGCGCTCGTGACGCTCGAAGACCTCCACGACGTCGGCCGGAAGCGCATCCCGAAGCTTCAGTTGCTCGGCCGCCCATTGATCCACACTCGCGAGCGTCGAGCTGAGAATGAGGCCAACGATCCCCTCGGCGCCGGACAGCACGTGCTCGAGAGCGAGCATGCCACCCCAGGACGTCCCGAGCAGGTGGATCCGCTCGACGCCCAGTTCTGAGCGCACCGCGTCCACCTCTTCGCGGAAGACGTCCACGGACCATTCGATGTCGTCCGGCCGGTCCGAGCCGCCACAACCGATCTGGTCGTAGACCGCGACGGGCCGCTCTGTCGCGAGCGCGTCGAGCGGTGCGAAGTAGTGATGCGTGGAGCCTGGACCGCCGTGCAGAGCCAGGAGCGGCGTCGCCTCGGACTCGAGATCGCCGGCGACTCGGTACCAGGTGCGGTACCCGAGAAAGTCGGCGTAGCCCTCGGAAACACACGGCTCCATGCGGGGCTACAGTACGGGGCGCCCGCCCTCTTAGCTCAGTTGGTAGAGCACCTCCATGGTAAGGAGGGGGTCTCCGGTTCGAGTCCGGAAGAGGGCTCTCATGAAAGCCCCGCATACGCGGGGCCTTTGCTTTCCGGACGCACTGCACTTCGTCCAATGTGCTCGGGTATGGAACAGATTTTGGAACAGCCAGACGAAAGAGCCGGCGATTTTGTTGTCTCCTCAGGCAAAACTCGGCTACTGCGGCCGCCGGCCCTCCACGACACGAACGAGCACTTGCCGCCGCTCCTTCAGTGCGCTGGCGCGGGTCTGGCA
>Ga0137368_10008917_pt1 | contig 10291 bp, 8 predicted proteins | sample SagtaG_13_FD_104917 | JGI IMG/M metagenome (GOLD analysis project Ga0137368, IMG submission 104917) | Vadose zone soil microbial communities from Sagehorn Ranch, Mendocino, California, USA - Sage1_L_100_16 metaG | ecosystem: Environmental > Terrestrial > Soil > Vadose zone | place: USA...
AGCAGGAAATGGCGCAGATCGTCGGTCGGGCGCAGCCCGTAGATTCGCTGGCCGTCAGCTGCCCACGCGTACGCAAGCCATCCTGGCTCGCTGATCACGCGAGAGCTGGCGCCCTCACTCGAGATCAGCGTCAGGCCTTCCGATGTTTCGCAGAGGATCCATTTGCCATCCGGAGACCATTGTGGCCGCGCGACGAACGGCGGGATGCCCGATCGGAGAGCCATCGGGGCGATAGCGCCGCCGGAAATGCGAGCCTTCACCAGCGACCACTCACCGACAGTCCCGGCGACGAACGCCACCCATTCGCCGTCCGGCGACCAAGTCAGCGCATCCTGATAGCCGACGCCGCCGCCGAGCTTGACGGGTGTTCCGCCAGACACCGAGGAGATCCAGAGTCGAGGACCTCCAACGGTTCTCTCGCTATCCACATCAAACCTCTGGAAAGCCAGACGCCTTCCATCCGGCGAAAACGCGAGCGACCCCAGCGACATCGGCGCGGCGCCACCGAAGTCGGCGTCTGTCACGAGCGGCTGCTGCAAGTAACCTTCTTCGTTCTGTAACCAGATTTCGAGCTTGCCGGTTCGATCCGTCACAAATGCGTACTGAGTGCTCACCGGCGAGGCCGCGGGATCGAGCTCGTTCCGCGTGCTGCTGAGAAACGGCCGAAGTGGCGATCCGTCGATCGGCACTTCGACGAGATCGAAATCTGTCGCTTCAGACGCGAACGCAATCGTCCGCCCGTCCGGCGAGACGCTCGGCGCCCCTTCATTGCCCGCCGTGGCGGTGAGTGGCTGCAGCACGTCCTCGTCCGTATCCGCAACCCAAAGATGCGTTCCAGGCGTCGGACCGTCGCCTCGGACCAAGACGACATGTCGGCTGTCGGGCAACCAACTGAACAGCGGCGGCACGCGCAGTCCGGCGAACGACGGCAACGCCGTGCGTGGTTCGCCGTCGGGCATCGGGATTTCCCAGAAGCCCGTGCGCGGCCCCGAGTGCTCCGCATCGCGCCACAACCAGGCCAGCAGCTTCGAGCCGTCCGGCGAGAACCTCAGCTGACCGTTGGAAAATGTCTGGTTTGCGAGCGCCCCGCGAGCGTAGCGCTTCGGCTCGCTGCCGACCGGTGAAGCCATCCACAGGCTCATGCTGACATTCACGGTCGATTCCTCGCGCAGCACGACGAGCGTATTGCCATCAGGCGAGATGGCCGCCCGCGTCGCACCTTCGATCACCACTCGCGGCGCGCCGCCTGCAGGGCTCACCTGCCAGAGCGCATCCTTGTCGCGCGCGAGAGAGTGGTAGTAAATCTGGCTGCCATCGGGTGACCAGAATGGGCTGAAACAATCGAAAGCGGAGTTTGTGACCTGCGTCCGCATTGGTGATGTGAGCGTCCGCGTGAATATCTGGACGACGCCGTTCACCTCCCCTTCGTAAGCGATCGTCTTTCCGTCCCGCGACCAAGCGGGCGATCCCTGATACCCAGCATCGTTGGCGAGTGGTCTGAAGCGTTCGAACAACGGCATTGGCTTCGATGCGAGCGTACGACCGGCGATGAATGCAGTCGCCGCGGTAAGCGCGAGGACCGCTGCAGGCACTTGCCACCGTCGCCGCGGCGACTCTCCGGACACGGGAATCGTCGCGGTCATTTCCGCCAGGTGATCGCGAATCGTCCGCAAGTCCGCCGCCAGATCAGCGGTGTGCGCGAATCGCTCGCGCGGGTTCTTCGCCAGCAGCCGGCGAACCAGCCACCGCACGCCAACCGGCACCGTTGGAATGGTCTGCGCAGGATCCGGCGGTTCATCGGTGATGATGGCCGACAGCGTTTGCACGGCGGAGTCACGCCTGAAGGGATGCGTCGCGGTCGTCATCTCGTACAGCATCACGCCGAGCGCAAACTGATCGGATCGAAAGTCCGCCTTGCCGCCGCGTGCCTGCTCGGGGCTCATGTACGGGACGGTGCCCATGATGAGCCCTGCCGCTGTCTGCGTGGCAGCCGGCGCTTGCACCAATGCATCGTCGTGCTCCTGTGCTTTCGCCAACCCAAAATCGACGATTTTGACGCGGCCGTCGTGCGTGACCATGACGTTTTCCGGTTTCAAATCGCGATGGACAATGCCGGCTTCGTGCGCGGCCGCGAGACCTTCGGCGATCTGATGCGCAACTTCGAGCACGCGCTTGAGTAGCATGCGACCCTGATTCATCTCGGTGCGCAGCGAGTGGCCGTCGATGAGCTCCGACACCAGGTATGGCGTGCCGCCTTCCACGCCGACGTCGTAAACAGTCAGGATGTTCGGGTGATTGAGGGCGCTCGCCGCCACGGCTTCCTGGGCGAAGCGGCGTTGGCGCTCTGGATCGAGCGCCGCGGCCTCGAGCAGAATTTTGATGGCGACATTGCGCTGCAGGCGCGTGTCACGGGCGCGGTAGACCTCTCCCATGCCGCCCGAGCCCAGCTTGGTGACGATTTCGTACGGCCCGAAACGCGAGGGCAGGTCTGGCATGTGTGCCCCGTGAGGTCTCTTGCCGAGCAAATATTACCGGAAGGAGTCGGGCAAGTCCCCTTTCGTCTCGTGGAGGATGTCGATAATGGCGCGGCGAGTGTCGGCAGTCAGGTGCGCGTACTTCTTGCGCGCGTCCTTGCCGGACAGGATTTCCCACAGGCGTTGATAGACAGCGTTCTTCGCGCCCGGCGGGAGCTTGTCGAAGGCCTCCGCGTAGATCATGTAGCTGCACGGATACTGCAGGAGGCGCGTTTCGAGATTCAGCTCTCGAAGCGAACGGCCACGATGATCCTCCGGACCCGCGGCCGTGAACCGCTCGGCAAATCCCGCGCGCGGCGTCAACCGCGCGGGCGGCGGCGCTTCGCCCACGAACAGCAGGTAATCCGCGAGCTCGTCTGTGAGCTCGCGCAAGATGCCGCCGCGAAAATCGTGATGTCCCTCGCTCACCGCCACGCGCGACTCCCAGTTCAATCGCGTCAACAGATTGATCGCGTGCATCTGGTGGTCGAAGACCATCAACGCCGCGATGTCGCTGTCGGGAGCCGGATAACCGCGCGTCTCCGGTGCGCTGTTCAGCCAGTCGATGAAGACTTCATTTGACGACGAGGCCGCTTCGGAGGCGTCATGGACGGCCGTGGTCACGTTCCCCATGTGTTCGATGCGGCCGTAAAACGGCGTCGTGTAGTTGCCGGTGACGTACATTCCTCCCCAGCGCTCGAGGAGCGGCGTGCGGTGGGTCACGATGAAACTGCCCAATCGGGGCATCACGCTGCCGTCCGCTGCTGCGAAGACGCTGCGATTGATGACGCCAGGCACTTCGAGCGTGCTGGACGAAACGTGGCAGCTGAGACACGACTTTCCACGTGAGATCTGCGGCTTCGAGCTGGCCACCTGATCGAGTGTGTAGAACACCACGCCCTGCTCGGGGTCGTGAGCCGCGAGCTCGAGGAATCGTGCGCCCGCTACGTAGCCGACGACCACCGAATCGTCGAAAAAGAGCGCGCGCGGGTTTCGTGGACTCGTGAAGGCGCCCTGGACGCCCGTCTTCGAAAACACCAGCAACTGCGACTCCGCGGGCACATTGAGCGCGTTCAGGATCGAACGCAGGTACCCGCCACGCTCTTGAAAGGTGAGCGAGACGGTGCCTTCCGCAATCGCGCGATTGAGCCGCGAGACGCGATCGTCGGTGGGACGCGACGCATACTCAATGGCGGGATGTTCGTCCAGGACACCAACGAACGACGGCTCTTTGCTCCGCTGTTCTCGTCGAGCATTGCCGCTCGCTTCGATGTCAAAGGCCAGCGCGCCGGCCAATACCACAGCCGCCCAGCCAAGTCGCCGCATGCCGTAATGGTACATTGGAACACTCGGCACTCGGCACTTGGCACTTGGCACCTGACATCTGATGTCCAACCCGATCCTCCGCGCCCTCGGCATCACAAACGTACGCCGTGCCGTCGACTCCGTTCTACCGCGGCGCACCTTCGAGGACGTGATCCTGCCGCCAGCCACTCGTCGAGCTCTCGATCAGGCGCTCGTCCAGGTCACCAACCACGATCTCATTTACAACCGGTGGGGTCTCGGTCAACGACATCCGACGGGTCTGGCATTGGCGTTCAACTTTGCCGGTCCCTCCGGCACGGGCAAGACTATCTGCGCCGAGGCTATCGCGCACGCCCTCGGCCGGCGGCTGCTCGTTGTCCGCTACGCCGAAGTCGAATCGATGTGGGCAGGCGAGACACCGAAAAATGTCGCGGCGCTGTTTCGTCTGGCGCGCGAGCAGAATGCCGTCCTGCTGTTCGATGAAGCGGACGCGATTGCGTCACGCCGATCGACGTCGCCCGATCACAGTTTTCAGCGCGAGGCCAACACGGTAGTCAGCGTGCTGCTTCAGGAGCTCGAGTCGTTCAACGGGGTCGTCATCTTCGCCACGAACATGGCGGCGAATTTCGACCCTGCATTCGAGCGCCGAATTCGCACGCACGTGCTGTTCGAGATGCCGGGCGTCGAGGAACGCGAGCAGATTTGGAAGGTGCAGATGCATCCCACATTGACGCCGCTTGCCGAAGACGTGAACTTCCGGGCGCTCGCGGAAAAGTACGAAGTGAGCGGCGGCGACATCCGCAACGCCGTCCTGAAAGCAGCGATGTCGGCCGCCGGTGAACCGGGAAGCGATCAGTTCAAGGCCATTCACCAGCGCCATCTGGAAGACGGCATCCGCGACGTCCTTGCCGGCAAGCGCGTCATGCGGCAGTCGCTGCTCGCACCGGCGGACCGGCACACGCCGGCTGACGGGCCGCAGGATCTTCTGCGTGCTCTGGAGCTGCGGCTGCGGCAAACGACGTCGCTCCCGACGATCCTTGCTGCAGCGGCGCTCGTCACTGCGATTGTTGCGCTGGTCGTCGCCATTCTGCGATGACATCGGCGCGGGGGCGGTCGGGTCGGTCAGGTCGGTCGGGTCGGTCGGGTCGGTCGGGTCGCGTGCGTCGGGTCAGGCAAGTTCGTCGGAGAGCTTTCCGCGCGACTTACCCTCCCAGACCTACCAGTCCTCCCAGACCTACCAGTCCTCCCAGACCTCCAGACCCCACCAGCCCCGCCGACCCACCAGACCTGCGCGACCCGCCCGACCGACCCGACCTACCCGGCTATCGAGTCGAGTGGCAGTGTGATCGTCACGATCGTTCCGTTGCCCGGCGAACTCTCCGCTCGTATCTCTCCGTTGTGTGCGACGACCAGATTCTTCGCGATCGTCAAACCAAGGCCGGATCCGCGCGACGTTTCGCCCTTGTAAAAACGGTCGAAAATCTTGTCGAGATTCTCGGGCGGAATGCCGGCACCGTTGTCTTTGACTGTGACGACGAGCCGATCGCCGATGGTCTCGACGCTGATGGCAATCGTTCCATGTTCCGGCGTGTGCCGGATCGCGTTCGACACGACGTTGGCCAGGACCTCGCGAATTCGAACCGGATCGATCTCGATGAGCGGCAGATTCGAGTCGGCGTCGATGTCGAGGCGAACGCGGGCCGCTTCCGCTTCCGCTCTAAACGAATTGACGGCGTCCTGGACGAGAATGGCGATATCAGTCGGCTCTTTCCGAAGCGACAGCGTACCGCTCTCTGCATTCGCCAGGGTTCTCAGGTCTTCAATCAATCGCGCGAGCACTTGCGTGTCGCCGAGCAGCTCCGCCAGCTGCTCATCGTCTCGCGGATAGACTCCGTCCAGAAGACCCTCCAGCCGGCCCTGAATCACCGTGACCGGAGTGCGCAGCTCGTGCGCGATGTCGGCCATCAAATGACGACGCTGCTGATCTTGTGATTGCAGGCGGCCCGTCATGGCGTTGAAGGCGCGTGCAACCGATCGCAAGACAGGCGGACCCGATTCGTCGACGCGCGTTGATAAATCACCCGCAGCAACGCGGTCCGCGGCTTCAACGATGTTTCCAATCGGCTGGCCAATGCGCCGCATGACGGTGAAAAAGATCGCGAACAGCGTCACCAGCGCGAGCGGAGCGAGCAACGCAAGGATCGTCACCTGCGGCAGTGAAACTGCGCGGGACCGAACGATGAAGGACAGCACCGTGCTCGCGCCGATCGAGCTGAGCACGAGGAGCAGCGCAACGAGACAGCCGGCCCGCCGCATGAAACGCGCGCGTCCGCGGCGCCAGATGTGACCACGATGCGCAGGCGGCCAGGGCTCGTTCTCCGGCCACCACGGCGGCCTGCCCCGGGCGAAGTCGAGGGGCCGTCCCCGAGGATGCGGGAACGGACTCATGGCTCGGCGAATTTGTATCCGATGCCGTAAACGGTGAGCACGTACCGCGGATTGCGCGCGTCGGGCTCGAGCTTGCGCCTGATGTTCTTGATATGCGTATCGATTGCCCGCTCGAACGAATCGATCTCGACGCCACGCACTGCGTCCAATAGCTGCGCGCGTGTGAAGACGCGGCCCGGATGTTTGGCGAGCGTCGCGAGAAGTTGGAACTCGGTAGTCGTCAGCTCTATCGGCACGCCATCGCGAAGCACCTTGACGCGCGGAATGTCGATGGACAAATCGCGCACCCGCAGGATGTCTGGCGCGGCGATCGAAGAATCGACGCGCCGCAGCACCGTCCGCACACGCGCCACGAGCTCGCGCGGACTGAACGGTTTGGTGATGTAGTCGTCGGCACCCAGCTCGAGACCGAGCAGCCGATCGGATTCTTCGACTCGTGCCGTCAGCATGATGATCGGCACGGTCGATTCTCTTCTGAGTGTTTTGGCGACGTCGATGCCGTCGAGGCGCGGCAGGCCGAGGTCCAGGACCACCAGATCGGGTCGGCGTGCGCGCGCCAGAGTCAGAGCTTCCGCGCCGTCCCGCGCGCTGATGACCGCAAAGCCCGCATGCTGCAGGTAGTCGCTCGCAATGCGGACAATCTGCGGCTCATCATCGACCACGAGGACCGTTTTCATCGGCGCGGGCACGGCTCATGAAGATGCTAATTCGCCTTCATCTGCTCGTGCGCGCGCTTGTGCCATTCGTCGAAGCGCTGTTGCGCGTCGTACGGCGGACCATCCTGCCAGCGGCGCCAGCGACCTCCCCAGCAAAAGCCGCGAAACACGAGCAGCCAGAACCCGAAAAATACCAAGGGGAAGAGGAATCCCAACCCCCAGGGCCGGTACCAGCCGTACGGGCCAAACGCCGCGGGCGGAGCACCGGCTGCCTGTCCGCTGATGGCCAATCCGTGTGACACGCCGAACTGATACGCGACCGCGCCCACGATGATGGCGCCAATCACCGCGACCAGGACTGCGCCCCATCTACTCATCCGTTGCTGTCCGTTCATTGATGTATGACCTCCCTTTCAATCTCAGTGTGCCGGACGATTGTGGAGAGATTGTGAGTGTTTGATACACTCCGCGCCGGCGGGTCGAACGAGCGGCCGGCCGTCAGGAGATCGAATGAAGAGGTATCTGTTTGCCGCCGCGATGCTGCTGGCGGCTCATTCAACGGCATTTGCGACATGGTCGGTCATCGCAATCGATGCGAAAACCGGTCAAGTGATTATTGCGTCTGCAACCTGCGTGCGGCAGGCCGGGTTTCCGCAACGGCAGCCAAACCCCGCGCGCGATTTGATGGACGTGCAGGCGGTGATTGTCCCCGGCGTCGGCGTCGCCGCCTGTCAGGCGGGCGCAGACAACACGCGCCAGAACCAGATGCTCATCTACAACGAGCTGCGCAAAGGCACGCCGCCTCCGCAGATTCTCGAGATGCTGAAGAAGGATCCCGACATCGAGCGGCGGCAATTTGGGATCCTCGCGATTCCGAAGGGCGAGATTACCGCGCGAAACAATCGCGCCGGGTTCAACGGCAGCGGCAATTCGCAGTCGTCGCTGTTCTTTGGCGGTCAGGTGGGGGACATCTTCTACCAGGTGCAAGGCAACACGTTATTGGGATACGAGGTCGTTCACAAAGCGGCGCTCGCATTCACCCGGGCGACGGGCTCGGCTGCGGATCGTGTGATGGCAGCGATGGAAGCGGCAGACGCCAACGGCGGCGATCAGCGCTGCAACTGCGGCAACAACCCGCTCGACTTCGTGCCGTGCGACAACAAAACTGCGCATGTCGCCTACATCGCCATCGCGAACACGGACGATCAAACGGGGACGACACACAACGACGGGAAGTACTACGCGTACATCAGCGTCACGGATGACAACACGAAAAAAGGCGAGAGCGGCAATCCTGTCAAGACACTGCGAATGCGATACGACGCGTGGGTGAAATCCGGCAGCCAGCGAACGGCGCCGCCGGGACCGACGTTGTACAAGCCAGCGCGGCCGAGCGCGTAGACGATTCGCGCAGGACGGCGTCACCCGGATTCTTCATAAACTGGCTTGTCGACGCAGACCATTCGCTCCAAGAATCGGGCTGCGCAGTCCGGAAAAACGCTGCTCCAGCGTTGGGACACGCTGTCCAAACGCATGGGGACCCCCAGCCCCATGCGCTGTTACTCGCTTCCGCAGCGTTTTTCCTGAACTGAGACGGACTGCTCCGCACGATTTTTTTCGCGAACGGTCCGCATCGACTGCCGCGTTTGTGGATAATCCGGGTTCAGCCCGCCGTCGACCCGGGCTCGATCCCCGCAGGGAAAGCGCCGCGACGGCGGGGCTGAAGCCCCGCCACTACCCTCTTCGGTTATCCGTGAAATCGTCGACTCTATCCGGCTGCTTGGATTCCAATTCCTGAACGAAACCGTGCGCGTTCCGCACGGCGCGATGACAGAACGCACTCGTCACACCCATCACGTCCTTCCTCACGTGTGAGTGTTGCTCGTCCCGATCGCGCGGTGCACACCGCGCTGGTGCACAGACAACGCGCACGTGGTACCGGGGTTGCTCGATCACGCCCATCAATCAACCGCGCCAGTTGATCTGAGTGCAGCGGCGGTTCGCGAACCGCCCCTACGAACGCAATGTCCTCTGCGCTGCGGTTCGAGAGGAGGGTTCATGTACCGACTGGTCCCACACACGCGCGCCGTTTGTCCGCCTTCGTCACATGTCGAGGCGGCACCAGTGCTGGGCCGCGTCGCTCTGGCAGCGGCGATCGCGCTGCTCTCTGTCGCGCCACTCCACGCTCAGACACTCTTCCAGGGACGAATTGATTTGACGATTCACGACGCACAGGGTGGTGTCATCCCTGGCGCCGCGGTGGACATCGCAGGCCCGATCTCGCAACAGCAGGTATCAGATGTTTTGGGCGAAGCGCATTTTCTGAATCTGCCGCCCGGTACTTACACGGTCACAGCAAACCTGCAGGGATTCAGACCCTACAGCAACGATCGTGTGCTCGTGGCCGCTGGATCCAGCGTGCCGCTGAAGATCACTCTCGCGGTCAGCGGCGTTGCGGAGACGATCAGCGTGCAAGCCGAGGCGCCCGCCATCGATCCGAGCCGGCAAACGTTGACCACGAGCGTCTCGTATCAGGAGATGCAGCAGATTCCCTCGTCTCGCGATCCATGGGTTGTCCTGCAGACGATCCCGGGCGTGGTCGTGGATCGGGTGAACGTCGGCGGCGCCGAGTCGGGGCAGCAGTCGAACTTTCTCGCGAAGGGCGCAAGCGGACAACAGCTGGAATCTCGACGGCATTCCGATCACTGACTTGTCTGCCACGGGAAGCTCGCCGACCTATTACAGCTTCGACATGTTCCAGGAGATGAGCATCACCACCGGCGGCGCGTCGGCGACCAATCCCACGGCTGGCGTGCAGATGAACATGCAGTTCAAGACGGGATCGGATCGGCTCGACGGCGCGGCGCACTATTACGGCGCCGGCGAGAGCTTGCAGAGCAAGAACCTCCCCGACGACCTTCTCACGCTCGCTGGGCCGACCGGCAAAGGCAATCGCATGAAGGAGTTCAAAGACGTCGGGTTCGACGTTGGCGGACCGATCGTCAAGGGCCGCTGGTGGGGATGGGGCTCGTACGGCCGCACCGACGGCACGCTCTTCACGCTCAACGGCGATCCGGATCGGACGCTGCTCGAAGACGTGGCGTTCAAGACCTCCGCGCAGGTGACTCCTCGTCTTCGACCGGAGTTTCTCTCTTTCCGCGGCAACAAGACGAAACATGGCCGCGGCGCCAGCCCGCTCCGCTCGCCGGAGACAACCTGGGATCAGAAGGGGCCGACGCCGCTCTACAAGGGCCAGGTGAATGTCACGATCGGCAACGATGTGTTCTTATCGGCGCGCACGGGATACGTAGGCAACAATTTCTCGTTCAACCCTCTCGGCGGTCGCGACGCCTCCGCGAACAACGACGC
>Ga0137368_10008921_pt1 | contig 10286 bp, 11 predicted proteins | sample SagtaG_13_FD_104917 | JGI IMG/M metagenome (GOLD analysis project Ga0137368, IMG submission 104917) | Vadose zone soil microbial communities from Sagehorn Ranch, Mendocino, California, USA - Sage1_L_100_16 metaG | ecosystem: Environmental > Terrestrial > Soil > Vadose zone | place: USA...
CAATTGAAGGGCTTCGGAGGAGGTGTGCCCCTAAACACCGAAACAGCCGCCGTGAAACCGCGGGCTGGGATCGAGTAGATCGCCAGGAGGTGTTTGTTCTTTGTTGGAAGGCGGGGCCTTCACTCATTGTTGGCTTCGCCAAGACGCGGGCCGGGAGCATGAACACTCCCGGCCCTTTCAATTTCGCGGCTGTGGTTTAACAGCAGAATGTCTCCCGCCACGGAGGTGCTTGCGCACGGCCACCACCCGGATGCAATTCCCGGCAGCCGCACCATTTTCCAATAAGTCGCGCACCAGCCTGTGCGGCAGAGTCTCCAAAACTCAGCCTGCCTGGGGCAGCACCAGGGCGACTTGCCAGTTTTTCTTTGGGGTCGTGGCAGACAAGCAATGCACCTGCCCTGCAAGCAGGTTGATGTGGGAGCGTTACCCACCGACTCCACCAATTTCAACTGCGGGAAACTCGACCAATGCACAGAGAGAAGCCTCATAAACTTCTTCAGGTGGGTGTGACTCCCACTATCTTGAACAAGTTTTTATACGGAACACGTTGCCGATTTCCGCGAATCGATTGGCCGGGGAGACTAAATCGCTCCAGATAGAAATCGTGTAAGACCTTTCTGCTTTTTGCGACAGATTTGCGTGAACACGGTTCCTCTGACGCGACAAACGGTGCCCGCTCTGCCGCAAGTGCAACACTTCTGGAAGCGGAACGGCTTAGGAGCTCAAACGATAACCGGCTACTCTCGTTGGGTCTCGATGTTTTCCAAAGCTTACCCGGAGGAACCGACTGGGCCCCTGAAGCATTTGACAGCCGCTGAAGTCGAGAGCTTCGCAAGGCGTTACGCACGGCAACGTCGGATTGACTTAACGGGGACGTGCCGGGCCGCACACTCGTCCCTGCGGGCATGGTCAGAAGCGTTGTCCGCCCTTGCGGTGAAAGTGCCACCATGGCAAGACACTGTCCCAAGTCCACGGCGCCTACCGCCGCTGATCAAAGAGTATGTGAGCTATCGCAGCATACAGCTTGGCCAGAACCCTTCGAGAGAACGTCGGGACGCGGCCGACGTGTGCCGATGGCATCAGTTCCTTGGCTCGCGACGCAAGCGGATGCTCAGGGTCCAAATCAAGGACGTGGATGAATACCTGGGATATCGGAGAAGCCATTTCGCTCTCGCCACCATTGGCAACAGAATGAGCAGCGTGCGGCAGTTCCTCCGGTTTTTACACGTGAGCGGACGTCTTCGGTTTAATCTGGCTGAGGCCGTTCAGACTCCTCAGCGTCGCCGGTCCGAGCTGCCGCGGGCCTTACCTTGGCCAGAGGTTCGCAAAATTCTGCGCTGCATTGATCGAAAAACTCCGCTTGGACGACGGGACTACGCAGTCCTGTTACTTATGAGTCTGTATGGATTGGGCGCAGCTGAGGTGATCGCACTGACTTTGGATCAGCTGGATTGGGCTGGCCGCACGTTCACGATTGTGCGCCCCAAAACGGGCACTGTGGTTCGTCTCCCATTTCTGCCCGCCGCCGCGCAAGCGGTAGCAACTTATCTGCGCCACGGCCGGCCGGCGGACGCGCGGTCGCGCGCAGTCTTTATTCGCTGGGGATTTCCTCACGTGGCTTTTACCTCTTCGGTCATTCGTTCCATGGTGAGCAAATACGCCCGGCGAGCAGGGGTGCGCTCTCCGATTTTGGGGGCGCATGTGCTACGCCACAGTTTTGCTTCACGTCAAATCGATCAGCAGGCTCCGGCCCGGGTCTTGAGTGATATTCTCGGCCATCGGGATCCAGAGTCGACCTCAGTTTACACGCGCATTGCCGTGGAACGGTTACGCGGATTGGCTCTGCCGCTACCACGATGAGCGTTCGTTTCCACAGTGTGCTGGCAGCCGAACTGCAAGCGTTTCTCAAGCACAAGAGGGCCTTGGGATTTGAATACGAAAGGGCCGAAGGAACACTGCGTAACTTCGATCGTCACCTTCAGCACTCGGGGCAGACCAAGGTCAACGAGCTACCTTGGGAACGGCTGATTGAAAGCTGGCTTGGGCAGCACTCGCGCCGCAAGCCGATCTCGATTGCCTTAGATCTAAAAACCATTCGCCAGTTCTGCCTGTTTCGACGGCGTTATGATCCAGCGGCATTCGTGCCGGGATCCGATTGGGCGCCGGCGGGGCGGAAGTTCCATTTCATGCCTCACGTGTTCTCGCGAGCCGATATCCTGCGAATGCTTAAGGAGAGCGATCGGTTGACCCGTTCGCCCCGCTACAATCGCTATCTGCGTGTGCTTCTCCTGGTTCTGTATTGCACCGGTCTGCGTTTCGGGGAAGCGGCTCGACTGCGGATGGCCGATATCGACCTGAACCGGCGGTTGCTCTGGATACGCCACAGCAAAGGCCGAGCGCGTCTGGTGCCGTTTCGGGCTGAACTGGCGAGGGAGTTCGAGCGCTATTTACAGGACCGCCCTGCAAAGTTGTTGGTTTCAGAGGCTCCGGTTTTCCTCAATCGTTACGATCAGGCTCATTCCATTAAGACGATTTCCAATGGATTGCGCAATCTCATGCGAAAAGTCGGCCTCAAGAAGGCGCGGGACCGAGGAGGTCCGCGTCCCTATGACTTGAGACACACCTTCGCAGTCCACCGGTTGACTCGATGGTATCGTCAAGGTGTTGACTTGTCGCAACGGTTGCCTTGGCTGTCAGTCTAAAGGAGAAAGTCTTGAGGCGTTTTTGGGAACGCGCGGGCCTGCAGGACAAGCCCCGCTCAACCTGGCGACCGAGCAAAGGGCTGCTTCAATTCCTCAAGTCGCTGTGACCCGTTTTATCCGGAGCAGTGGACCGTCCCGAGCCAATGCTTGCGCATCAGCACCGCGGCCTGCTCCACATAAAAACTTGTTCAAGATAGTGGGAGTTATCCGAAGCTTCGGATAACTCCCGCTCCCGCTACCATTTTCGGGAAGTGATCCGATTGCCTGCCTGTAAATCAGGTGGCCAGGTGGTGTCAAAGTAGCACGACGGTTTGTTGGTTTGTTAAACCGCACGGTGTTGGTGCGAGTCCAACCCTGGCAGCCAATTTCCGGGTGTAGTGATGAACACCGAGACCGAGAGCCGCACGATGGCCAACGTGGCGTTCCTGGACTAAACAACAACGAGAGGTGTTCCCGCGAGCGCCTCTCGATTCACTTTCCCGTCCTGTAGCTCAAGAGCAGAGCGCCCGCCCGATAAGCGGAAGACCGCGGAGCGTTACCGCGCGGGACGACCAGCCTTTGCTCTCCGCGCTTCGGCTCGACGAGCCAATTTCCCCGGGTAGCTGAGACAGATTAGCGCCTCGCTGAAGACGAGGAGACGTTGGCGCGATACCAACCTCGGGGACCATTTTATTGGCCCTACGCAAGTAGTCCGTGAATGCAAAGCAGATCGAGCAGCCGGTCTTTCAAGCCGGGCCTAATCGGTGCAAGTCCGATCACGGATGCCAATGTCCGCGTAGCTCAGTTAGATCAGAGCGCCACCGTGCGAAGGTGGAGGTCGCAGGTGCAACTCCTGCCGTGGACGCCATTCTGCCTCTGTGCCTCAGAAGCTACAGGGCGAGTTTCGTAAACTCGTATGGTGGCTGTGCGCAAGCACTCGGTGCAAGTCCGACCAAGGGCTCCATTTCATGGTGACCATGATGTAACAGCACCATCACGCCCCGTGACGGCGTTCGTGCCGGTGCGAATCCGGTTGGTCACCCCAATTTCGATGGGCCGAAGTTGCTGCGGTATTGATGCTGATACCAATTGTCGTTCAACATTCCAATTTGGAGTGCTTGTTCTGCCTCGGTCCACCTGCCCATGTCGGTACGGAGGATTCGTGCAAACTTGAACTTGATTAAGGGGATGTCCCTTTCGATTGTCGTAACGGGGAGTGGCATAAAGGGGTTACGGCTTCACGACTCGCGAAATGTGAGCGGCAATCGCCTGCCAGCGACCATTGCTTTTGATGAACACATCGGTGGATCGGTATTGGCCGCTGGTATCTTTGCCCTGGTAGCTGCTCTTTCGCGTAGCGAGCCCGTGCACCACCGCCGTGTCGCCGTAAACGCGGACCTTCAATTCATCCAGCTTGAACGACTCGAACTTGACGGTCCCTGACTTCCTATGCGCATCGGATTGCGCCTTGGAGATCAGCATGCCTTGGGGATCGGTGAGCATCCAGTCGGCCGAGGTAATGCGGTCGATCGCCGCCTGGTCGCCCTTCACGAGCGCCTCCGCCCACTCTTGCATCAACTGTCTGATGAGTTGTTCATCGTTTGCTCTTTTGGCGTTCTTCTCCGCGGCCATTGCTTGAACGACGGCGAGACAGACGGCAATCACGGAGAGCGAATTGATAAGGATTCGTTGCATAGATGATTCCTGGTTTGAGTTGTTATCGAGAAGTTGCCTGCTTCTATGCCCGGCTCGTTCTCAAGTCAACGGAAAAGCAGGATCTGCCCGATTGATCCAAAGAGCGGTCCGAGGACGATCGCATGGTGTGCCACTGGCGCGGGCAACTGTCAGAAAACGTTAGACGATTTAGGAAAAGTGAAAATGAAAATGAAGAACCACGATTCGGACTCAAAAGGGAAGCAGGCAAATCCGCCCGCGGAATCCCCACACCGCGAGCTCGTGACCCATTGGTCGAGTAAAGAAACCGCCCGTGCGCCGGCGCCGCCAGGACGGTCCCCCGAAAGCGTGATCAATTCCTGATGGGTGTGGAGGTCCCACAGCTTCACGGCTTCCTCGTCGCCGCCGCCCGTTGCCAGTCGCCGGCTATCCGGTGAAATGCCCAGCGAGTGAACCGACCGTAGATGGCCTTTCCGTGTCGCGATCTCACGGTGTGTTGCCACTTCCCATAGTTTTGCCGTGCCTTCCTCATCGCCCGTCGCCAGAATGCGTCCGTCCGGCGAGAACGCCACGCCAATCACCCGGCGCCGGTGGGCCGGAAAATTAGTTCGCATTGAACCCCAGATCGTTACGGTCCCGTCGCTATGTCCGGTGGCGGTTGTCAGCAAGTCCGAGAACGATTTGATGAGGGGCTTGCTCATGGACGCCTCCTCGAGGTTAATCGCTTGCTGGCGATGGCAAGCAACTCGGGCACCGCAGACAAGTACCAGTAAGTATGCTGGATATTGCTGTGGCCCAGATAAGTTGCCAAAGCCAGGATCTTCCGCCCCACCGCGTCGTCTTTCCGGCGCTGCCAGGTAATGAGTCGTTTCACGGCAAAGGTGTGCCGCAGATCATAGGGTCGCGGCGTGGGAGACTGCTCCCAACACAACTGTTTCTTCAGCGAATGGAAAGCGTCGATTGCCGCTCCGTATGAAACGGGGCGGCCCTTCTTCGAAAGGAAAATGCGCGGCTTTTGGCTTGAGGATGATGTTTGTGGCGCAATCGTTTGTAGTCGTTTAATTCTTTCACGACGCTCACGTGGAGCGGCACGTATCGAGATTGCCCACCTTTGGAGCGACGAATCAGCAACATCCCGGCGACCGGACCGAAATCCTCCATCTGCAGATGCAGTGCCTCGGAGATGCGCAGCCCGGTGCAAGCCAGCTAACCAAACAACGAGCGAAAAGTTGCCGGTCGCAGGCTCCACGCAGGTTGGAGGTCTGCAGCGGCGGCCAACAAATCGGAGATTTCCTGGACCGTATAGATGTGAACCGGATTTCGGCGGTAAGCAGGACCGAACATCCCCGCTTGCGGCACTTGAACCCGAGGATCGAAGGCATTCCAGAACCTGGCAAACCGGCGCGCGATCACCACACGCCTGGCCCACCATAGCGGATCGGCATTGACCGGCGCGCAGGCCCAGTCGCAAACCAGTTTTTCGGTCAGCGGCCCGTGGAAGTGGGCTTTTCGCGCATAACGCGCCAAGGATCGCAAGAGGAGTTCATCGTTCTTCAACCGGTATCCCAACGACCGGCGCGTGCGCAGATAAAAATCGATGGCTTCAGATAGCGCAAAGGAAGTTTTCATCGCCGCACCTCCTTGGGCCACGGCATTGCCACTTGCTTGAGCAGCGGCAAGTTGACCTTGGCATAAATCTGGGTCGTGTTCAGGTGGGTGTGTCCCAGCAGATCCGCGACGGCTTTGAGAGAGATGCCCCGTTGCACCAGATGTGAGGCCAACGTTTTGCGCAGGAGATGCGGGCCTTTCCGCGGGGCGGTGATGCCCACCCGCTCCATGGCTCTCGCGGTCATGGATGAGAGGCTCTCCGGGTTCAGCGGCTTTCCGTCCTGGAGACAAACAAATACTTGCCGCGACTCGGTATCCGGTCGTGCTTGCCGAAGATACCGGACCAAGGCACGTCCGACTTCCGTCGGCAATGGCAGTTGGCGCTCCCGACGACTCTTGGTTTGAGCCAAGCGGACTGTGCCGGCCCGCCAATCGATATCGTCCAATGCCAGTTGGGCGAGTTCTCCAATTCGTAATCCCAGTTTGGCCAGGCACAGGACGGCAGCGTAATTACGCAAGTCTGAGGGCGCATGCCCATGAAGCGAGTTGAGTAACCGGTGAACCTCCTGTTGGCTCAGATAATTTGGAAGCTTATCTCGACCGTGCGAACCAATCCGTGGCACACCCTGGCTGACGTCATTCGGCAGAAGCCCTCGCATGTAGAGAAATTGGCAAAAGCAGCGCAGGCATGACGTTGCGGTAGCCATTGAGCTCATCGCCAGCGTTTGCGTCTGTTCGAGGACAAAGTTGCGCAATCTCACGGCCGTGATTTTCCGGAAATCAAGACTGCGGGCTTTGGGCTTGCAATGCGCGGTCAAAAAACTGCGGGCGTAAAACGCGCGCCGCTCACAAGTTGATGGCGCAATGCCCGCAACGTTCAGGAGATGTGTTTGATAGTCTGCGAGGAGACTGTCGATTGGATTGATTGAGGCGATATTTTTCATCACCCCAAGTCTGGAGACTCGAACCAGGCGCTCAATATTATGCGGATATCGAAAGCCTGGAGGCCAAATGGAATCAGGGCAACCCAGGATCAGTTCCGCATAATTTTCATGTCAGCATAAGCATTATGACGATATCAGCATAACGGAGCGTTACCGGACGCGCGTACCATTTCGAACTCCTGGACGCGAAGTAGATCGAGCGGCCTAGCCCTTTGATTTCTTTATCGAGACTTTTGGAAAGTGCTAGGTGTGAGCCGGTGGAAGAGACCGGCCAGGGGTTTGATTCTTTGTCCCCATAGCTCAAAGCACAGAGCGGGCGCGTCCTAAGCGTCAGGTTGTCGGTGAGAGTCCGGCTGGGGACACCATTTTTTTGCGGGTGTGGTTCAACAGAATGCGGCTGTGCCAAGGCCGAGACAACGGTGCGATTCCGTTCACCCGCTCCATTTAAGTTGGGGGCGTAGCTCACCAGCAGAGCGCTCGTTTGACATGCGAGAGGCAGAGAGGGCAGCACTCTCCGCTCACCTCGTATTCTAGAGGTGTAAGCGCCGCGACAGTTAGCAGGCCGAGGCTCGGAAGTGAGGCGATTACCTTTCCTCTTCTCACGAAACCCGGCAGCGTGACGCCGAGCGCAGCCAACTCGGCAGACTTCACCCGCACGCCGCTCATGGCAATCAGACCAATTCGCATGAACTATTCAATCAGGTGAGCCAAATTCGTTTCAGCCATTCCCATTCGGCTCAGGGCACTGAGAATGTTTGTGCGCGCAATCAATTCCGTTGCTTCCATGGATTCCGTTCGACCATGGCGAATCCCCAGTCCCTGTCTTGCGAGAGCGACTTGATTGGTTAGCAGCCACTCCCTGCCTTCGGGCAGCCGCTCAACTGCCAACAGCATGGCAGAAACATTCGTCAGCGAATCGTATCGGGAATAGTGGTGTGACAACGTCGCAGTTAAATGGTTGAGATACACGTGGCGTATCCACGGAGCTGTTTCCGGCGTCAACCGTCCGATCGTCGGGGGCAAATCCTGCCACACACGATACTCATAGGGATTTGGTTCCAGTCGCCTGCCGGGCGGAAAGTCCGATTGCGCATGCTTCGCCAAATACGCCAAGGCTTCCGAATAATCTGCTTTGTCAATCAGGGCAGCGTGTGTGACGAAGCGACATTGTTCTCTCTGAGGTCGAATCGCGATGACGGCCCAAATGAGGCCGAGTGCCACGAGTGAGACCCAGGACGCTTTGCCGCGTGATGATTTCGGCAGCGGTTGAAGTACGCCTTGGAAACGACGCATCGCCAGCAAAACGATTGAGACAAGCAGCACGGCCCATGACGATGCCCATGCGAATCCGAGTACCGAACTGAGTAACGCCTCTTCTGGAGCGTTTCGCATTCCCGCCATTCCGGCAAGGATGCTTCGACTTAGTGAGCCACCAAAGATTGTGCCCAAGAAAACGACGACGATTACTTCAAGCGAGGCAGCAACGAGAACCCAGCCTAGCGCGCGAAGAAAATGAATTTCGAACAGCACGGCCAGGATTCGACTCATCAACAGCACGCGCCAAAGCGATACGATTCCAAGCAGCGCGATATTGGCTTGTGCGGCGTGGTAGGAGTCCAGGAAGCGTTCTACAGGAATCGCATACAGCCACGCAATCGGCGCCGTCATCCAGAACGCCGCCATGAATGTCGCCCATTGCTTCTCATTTCGGCGGTCGTCTTGGAAATGTCGCCTGGCGATCCCACGAATGAGAATGCCGTACAAAAACGACCCGGAAAAGAACGAGAACGCGAGCGGCCCGATGAGCCACATCGGCGTCTCTAGAAAATAGCTTTGATCATAATTTCGCGCGATGCCGGTTAGCAGAACCAGCACAATGCCCGTCCAAAGTGCCGCGCGATTGCTGGCAACTTCGCGGATCGCAGAAGCAGCCCCGAACATAAAACGGCCGATCACCCACAGATTCACGGGCACGTTCTAACACGGTCAACGCCCAGCGAAAAGATCATAGCCGATTGAAAGATTTCTATCCGGGCGATTTCAGGGTTTGTTCACATTTGAGGGAGCTGAAGCCACAGAAGACCGGCACCGGACTTTTAATCCGGTTTGGTGAGGTTGCAACTACCTCCGGCTCCACCAATTCATTGCGGGATGGAGTAACGAGCAACTCGGCGCTCTTTGAAAGCGCAGTTGATGGTGCGAATCCGTCTCCCGCAGCCAATTCCCGCCCGGTGGTGAAACAGGATCATGTCTCTCCTACAAAGAGATGTTGGGGGTGCAATTCCCTCCCGGGCGACCACTTTTCGGAAAACCCAAATTCCAAACACCAAACTCCAATTCAAAATGGAGGACCTGGCCTGCCCGCCGTAGCTCCGAGCGTAGGCGGGAGCAAAACCAGGCGAGGCAACAACCTTTATTCCCGCTAAACACGCGAAACACAGCAAAGCACAGTTCAATTTCGCGTCGTTTCGCGTGTTTCGTGGGCGACTAAGCAACAAAGAACAAACACCGAGTGAACGCATGGAGTGTTGGAGTAGTGGAGTGATGGAGTAACGCGACTGTTAGCAATACTCCAATTCTCCAAAACTCCATCACTCCGTTGAGATTTATGTCAGACATTCTGAACAAGACGATTGTGCTGGTGCTGAACCGCAACTGGCAGGCCATTCACGTGCGCACGCCGCAGGAGGCGTTCTGCATGATGGCCACCAACGTGGCCACGGCGCTGGACATCGAGTTTGGCGATGGTGCCCGTGCGGAAGCACTCCGTCCCGTGACGTGGGATGAGTGGATCACGCTGCCGGTGCGTCCGCAGGACAACGCCGTGCAGACGGTGCGCGGCCAGGTCCGCGTGCCGACGGTCATTGTGGCAGTGAACTTCGCCAAGGTGCCAAAGAAGCGCCCGAAGCTGTGCGCGAAGACGATTCGCGAACGCGACGGTAACCGATGCCAGTACACGGGCACACTGCTGAAGCCCGACGAAGGCAGCCTCGACCACGTTCTGCCGCGCTCGCGCGGCGGCAAGGACGCGTGGGAAAACCTGGTCTGGTCGAGCAAGGCCGTGAACGCGAAGAAGGGCAACCGTCTGCCGCACGAAGCGGGTCTGAAGCTGCTCAGCGTTCCGCGCGCGCCGAAGGAACTGCCGGTATCGGCGCTTATTCGCAATACGCACAGCATTCCTGAGTGGAAGCTGTTTGTGGCGGAATGAACACACGGAGGGCGAGCTGTGAAACGCTCGCTCTCTCTAAGCATTTGAGTTAAGAGGAAACTGGTCGATCAGCGCTGATAATCCAAAACAGATCCATGTTACTGGTGACGCAACGGGATTCGTCGCGGCACCGGGTAACAAGGGCAAGCCCATCACCGTCATCGGGACGAA
>Ga0137368_10008926_pt1 | contig 10281 bp, 9 predicted proteins | sample SagtaG_13_FD_104917 | JGI IMG/M metagenome (GOLD analysis project Ga0137368, IMG submission 104917) | Vadose zone soil microbial communities from Sagehorn Ranch, Mendocino, California, USA - Sage1_L_100_16 metaG | ecosystem: Environmental > Terrestrial > Soil > Vadose zone | place: USA...
CGGCGCCTTTGCTGTCTGCGTTGGCGGCGGCGGGCGTGCCAGGTTGCGGCCTTGCGCCAACGGGACCCTCGGCGAGTGGGACCTGGCTGAGGATTTCCAGCCACTCCTTTCGCCTCGCCGGGGCGAGAGGGCCTTTCACCTTCGCGGCGTAGGCGAGACGATACATCCCGTCCTTTTCGATCGTCACGCGGTCCAGTTCGGACGTCGCCTCAAAACCACCGCACCCGGCATCATGAAATTCGTAGACGGCTGTCCTCTCATCCTGCCGAATCACATTCCAGACAAATGACGGGCAACCGCTCGCTAGCGACGACCGAAGCTTCTCCACGAGCTTGTCGAGAGGAACCGGCTGGTAGAAGACCGTGCTCGTCACCAGCTCTTTCCAGTCCTCAACCGTCTGGCCCGGGAGCACGTATTCAGTCAGGCTTTCGTTGGCGTTTTTCTGCTGGTTCCCGACGGTCCAGCCGCGGCCGTCGAACGTCGGCGTCTGTGCCGACACTGACGTCGAAGGCGCACACAACAGCAACGTTCCGGCGATCCACATCGACAGGTGAGGCTTCATGGTTCCCTCCGCGCACGCACATTATGCGCCTGATCAGGGACGATCGTGCTGCTCACCAATCGCACGATTCCTTTCCTCTTGACAACCTAGAGGAAGGCCTGGCGCGCAGCGCGCGTGGACCCGTCGACGGTGCTTCGGCACGAATAACCAGCGCGAAGGCGCGCTCCTCACATCAGCGGCGCGCGTCGAGAAGTTTGACGTCGTAGGACTCGAACACCGCATCGGACGTGACAATCGTCAGGTTCTCGATCTGCGCTTGGGCGATAAGCAAACGGGCGCTTCGCTCGGCCGCGATGCCTCGACGCGATCGCGGATACGACCGCGATGGCCAGTTGGTCACCGTCACGAATCTCGCGCGCGTGCTCACGCATGGTTCCTGCTCCTGCTCACGAGCGCCGCGATCATAACGCCGGCGACCGGGCTGCGGCGGGCTCGTCGCGCAGCCTGCGTAGCGTCTCGAGATTCCGCAGATCCATCGGATCCGCAACCACCAGATGCGGTTTGGTGCAGCTGTCCGACTTCTCGGTCTCAATGAGCATCGGCAGACCGGCGAGGCGGCGATCGTGCAGGAGCCGTCGGAACGGGTCGAGACCGAGACACCCCTCGCCGATGTGCTCGTGACGATCCACTCGACTGCCACATGGCCTTTTGGAGTCGTTAGCATGGATCACGCGCAGACGACTGAGCCCGACCAGCCGATCGAACGTGAGGAACGTTCCGTTGTAGCCATCCGCGCTGACGATGTCGTATCCGGACGCCACGAGGTGGCACGTGTCGAGACACACACCGGCACGGGGCGAGCCGTCCAGATACTCGAGGATCCTCGCGAAATGCTCGAAGCGGTATCCAAGCGTTCGCCCCTGACCTGCAGTGTGCTCGAAGAGCACCATCGTCTTGCGGCGGGGCCGCGACTTGAACGCGACGCGGACCGCATCGGCCACCAGGCGTAGCGCCTCCTCTTCGGTGCCTGACGTGCATGTGCCTGGATGAATCACGACTCCCAGAAGTCCAAGCGCATGGGCGCGATCGAGCTCGTCGACGAATGCTTCGATCGAGAGCGATCGCAACGCGGCGTCCGTTGTTGCGAGATTGATGAGATAACTTGCGTGCGACACCGCCGGTCGAATAGCGGTCTCGTCGATGCGGCGGCGGAACCGTTTGATCTCGGAGGAATCGAGCGGCTTTGCGCGCCACTGGTTGGCGTTTTTGCTGAATATCTGGAGCGCTTCACATCCATGGACGACGGCCCGATCCACGGCCTTCGACACGCCGCCTGCCACAGAGATGTGAGCGCCGATGCGGAGCATTACACTTCTATAATGCCGCCTCGCACGCCAATGTCCGCTCCTCGCGTCGAAAACGGAGCACAGGATCTGTCACTGCATCACGAGATGCTGACGACGCTCTTCGCCAATCCGGCGGGCGCGGAGAGCTGGCGTCGCTTCAGGCTGACGGCGGATCAGATCGAAGCGTTTCACGAACGCGGGTATCTCGCGCCGATTCCCGTGCTGGACGACGTGCAGGTCGAAGCGCTTCGGACCGAGCTCGCAGATCTCATGGACCCTGCGCATCCGAAGCACGCGCTCTTTTACGAATTTCATTCGAACGAATCAAAGGACCAGTCAACCGTTCTCTTCCACGCACTTGGCGCCTGGCGCATCGCACCGGCGTTCCACGACCTGCTCTGGAGTCGCGCCGTCGTCATACCTGCGGCACAGCTCCTCGGCGGCGCCGTGCGCTTTTGGCACGATCAGCTGTTCTGCAAGCCGCCGCGCCACGGCGGCGTCGTCGCCTGGCATCAGGACTATTCGTACTGGACGCGGACGGTGCCCATGGCGCATCTGACCTGCTGGATCGCGCTGGACGACGCGACGCGTGAGAACGGATGTCTCCAGTACATTCCCGGTAGCCACTTATGGAATCTGCTGCCGAGGACCGAGCTTGCCGGCGACATGGAATCGATAGCCAGTGTGCTGACCGAACATCAGCGCGAGCGGTTCACGCCCGTGCCCATCGAGGTGCCGCGGGGGTATGCGTCGTTTCATCATCCGTTGATCGTGCACGGATCGTCGGCGAACACCTCGGTCCAGCCCCGGCGGGGTACTGTTGTCAATGTCATTCGCGACGGCGTGCGCTCGGCTACCGACAGCCCGTTGCTGGACGGCGTGCCTGCTATTCCGGCAGGGACACCGCTCGGCGGACAGTTCTTCCCGCTGCTGTTCGATCCGGAACCGTCTTTCGCTGCACGTTTGACGCGGCATGAATTCGGCGCATCGTGACTCTGCAGGCGCGAGGCGTCCGTCGAGTTATGATCGACTTGGCCTCGTAGCCGGAAGCCGTACCTCGTTGACCCGCCAACTGATGCGAACGCAACTCGGTCCCTATCGAATCCTGAACAAGCTGGGCGAAGGCGGCATGGGCGTCGTCTACGCCGCCGACGACACGCGTCTCGGTCGCGCGGTCGCACTCAAGACAATCCGAGCCGAGCTCGCCAGCGACGAAACGCGTGAGCGCCTGCGCCGCGAAGCGCGTGCCGCTGCGAGCATCAGCCACCCGAACATCTGTCAGCTGTATGAAATAGGTGAGGACGACGGCGAGCTGTTCATTGCAATGGAGCTGCTCGACGGTGAGCCGCTCGCGGCGCGCATCGCCCGCGGGCCGTTGTCGCCGGCCAACGCGGCTCAAATTGCGCTCGACGTGCTTGCGGCGCTTGGCGCGCTGCATCGGCGCAGCGTGCTTCATCGCGACCTGAAGCCGTCAAACATCTTCCTGACCGAATACGGCGCCAAGCTTCTCGACTTCGGCATTGCACGCATTGCCGCGCAAGACGCACAGCGGACGCTTCTGTCGCTCACCGGCGACGGTGCCGTGCTCGGCACGCCGCGGTACATGGCGCCTGAGTACGCCTCGGGCGACACGATCGATGCGCGCGCCGACCTGTTTGCCCTCGGCGCCGTGATTTACGAGATGCTCGCCGGCCGGCCGGCATTCGATGGGCCGACGCCGGTCCGCGTGCTGCACGCGTTGATGTACGAGCAGCCGGCGCCGCTCACCGGCTCTTCGGTCATTGCGGCGATCGATCGCGTCGTTCATCGCGCACTCGCAAAGCTCCCGGCTAACCGATACGCATCAGCAGAGGAGTTTGCGGCCGATCTGCGGGCCGCGGCTGATGATACGGCAACAACCGGAACAGTGCGAGCGCGGCCCCTGTCGCGGCTCATCGTCCTGCCGTTCCGGCTGCTCCGCGCCGATCCCGAAGTGGACTTTCTGAGCTACAGCCTGGCCGATGCGGTGACGACGTCGCTCTCCGGCCTCAGCTCGCTGATCGTGAGGTCGAGCCTCGCCGCGGCGAAGTTTGGGTCAGAGACACTGGATTTGCAGAAGCTCGCGCGCGAAGCGGATGTCGACGCCGTGTTGAGCGGGACGCTGCTTCGCGCCGGGTCGCAGGTGCGCCTCTCGGCACAGCTCGCCGAGGCGCCGGCCGGCACCGTGTTGTGGTCTCACACGATGCAGGTCGGCTTCGAGGATATTTTTCAACTGCATGACAAGCTCGTTCATGACCTCGTCGACGCGCTGTCGATCCAATTGACGGCGCGAGAGCATCGCCTGCTCGGGCGCGACGTGCCGGCGAGCGCAAAAGCGTACGAGTTCTATCTGCGCGCAAACGAGCTCGGCAAAGAATCGAACGGGTGGGAGCTCGCCGTCGATTTGTACAAGCAATGCGTCGCGCTCGACCCGCAGTACGCGCCCGCGTGGGCGCGGCTCGGCCGCGTCTATCGGTTGCTTGCGAAGTACAAGGATGAAGGACAGGACGCCAATCTCGCCAACGCGAAGAACGCGTTCGACCGCGCCCTTGCGCTCAACCCGGAACTACCCCTCGCGCATCACCTTGTTGCGCAGATGGAGGTGGACAGCGGGCGCGGCATGGAGGCGATGGTGCGCTTGCTCCAGCAAGCCGCAGTTGCCGTCGATCCCGAGCTCTTCGCCGGGTTATGTCACGCGTGCCGCTACTGCGGCCTTCTCGACGCGTCGATAGCGGCGCACGAGCATGCGAGCCGGCTGGATCCCAACGTGGTGACCAGCGTCGTCAACACGCATTTTCACCGTCGCGACTACGAGCGTGTGCTCGCCTGCCATGACAAGGCCGCGCCGTACCTCGAAGGCGTTGCGCTGGCCGAGCTCGGGCGCGTCGAAGAAGGTGTCGCGCTCCTGCGAAGTGTCGGGCGCAGCGCGCCGCCGCGCATGCGAGAGTTCATGAACGCCGCAATCGCGGTTATCGAGGGCCGCAACGCAATCAACCCGGACGAGCTCGCCGTAATCGAACGCAGTTTTTTCCTGCAGGTGTCGGATCCCGAAGGGTTGTATTACGCAAGCCGGCATCTCGCGAAGATGGGCGAAGTCGACATTGCGCTGAGAGAATTCAGTCGCGGCGTCGACAGCGGCTTCTTCTGCTATCCCGCGTTTCAAACCGACAGGTGGCTCGACAACCTGCGTGGGCGTGAGGCCTTCGCAGCAGCGATCGGTCGGGCGAAACAGCGCTACCTGGAGGCCGTGAGCGCGTTCAAAGCGGCGGGCGGCGAACGGATTGTGGGCGTGCGGCTGGCGGTAGTCGAATAAGGCGCGTACAAACGCTACGCACGCCAGAGGGCTACTCGCCGCTTGCTGGTCGAAGACGTTTGCACGTCTTCAGTTTCAAGAACCTGCAGTTCTCACTCAGAAAGCCGTCTCACGTTTTTACCCGCGAAAACGCTTGCGCGTCCTCACCGACAACCACGCTCCACGTCTTACCGCTCGACAACTAGCAAGTTCTCTTTCCTGAAAGGCCCTGCATCCTGCATTCACGATAGCGCGATGAGTCTCCTTTCGAAGAAGCACCGCACATCCCAAACGATTCTGCCTGGTATCTCAGGACCAGCGAAGCTGGCTCGTCTCCCTTCGGCGTGCGCAGCGTTGGAAAATGTATTTTGCCGTCGCGATGTTGTCAAGCGATTTGTGGTGCACGCGTCAAAAAAAAATTCAAAAAAAGTTGCGGTCATTTCGCGGTCACATAACCTAAAGCTGCGCATCACAGAAAGCTCGCATCGGGCGTTTCATACAATGGGCGCGTCCACGAGATGTGATGAGCGGCCTCGCATCCATCGATCGCTGCGAGATGCGACAAGCGCCAGCCTCGAGGTGAACATGTTTCTTCTCGTTCGCGCCGTGACTTACTCGACGCTGTTCATCGGTTTCGTGCTGATCTTTCTGCCGGCAAGAGTCCTTTCCTCATCGGGCCTTGTCTCGCCGTCTGCGATTGGCCTTCCGCAGAGCGTCGGGGTTTTCCTGGGAGCAGCAGGCGCGGCGATTGCGGTGTCCTGCATTGTCACGTTCGTGCGTGTCGGCAAAGGTACCCCCGCACCGTTCGATCCACCGCGCCGGCTGGCGGTGCGGGGTCCGTATCGGTTCGTGCGAAATCCGATGTACCTCGGTGCCGCGCTGGCGATGAGTGGAGCAGCGCTGTTCTACCGGTCGTTCGCGCTTCTCGTCTACGTGGCTGTGTTTCTTCTGGTGATGCATCTATTCGTCATGGCGTACGAGGAGCCGACGCTGCGGCGGACTTTTGGAGAGGATTACAAGGCCTATTGCAACAGAGTGGGCCGGTGGTGGCCGAAATCGGAGCGAGACCGCACCGCGGACTCGAGGTGAGCGTTTGCTTTCCCAGTCCTCGCCGGCGCTCTCGCGACAGCGATGTCCCGGCGGGTGGATGCCCTAAGGCCGGCGCACGACCAGACGACTGAGATCGCATGTCGACGGCAATGCGACGTCCTCCGGCGGCACGTTGCCCAGATAGCAGCCGGGAATGAAGTAGAGCGTGCTGTGGGGCGGTTGTACGGGCGGCGAGGGAACCGCAGGTGCGGTCGATGGTTCTGCGGGATGAGGGGCAGACGAAGCAGCAGTGCGCTTCAACTCTCCGCGATACGTAATCGATCGACCCCGCTCGATCTTGACGTCGAACGCGCTCGACTCATAGCGCGGCGCGCGGATCTCGATTCGGTGCAGGCCAGCCTCGAGTTCGAGCTCGCCGCTGACATCTTCGGGCGTGCCGACATAGTAGCCATCGACGTAGAGCTGCAGCAGTCCTTCAGGCTTGAGGTCGAGACGCAGACGCCCGGTCTGCGGCACCGGCTTTCGATCGGCGGCTGATTCCTCTTCGGCACTCGTGTCGGGTGCAATGTAGCCGGGACGGTCGTAGCCCCAACCGTACATCGGGAGAAAAAAGATCGCCGGCGCTGCCGCGCCGCCTCGCCCTCCGCCTGTCGGCCGATTATCAGTGCTCGGTTTGCCGGTGCCGGGCGATTTTGTATCGGTCGGTCCAGACGGTAACCCCACCGGCGCGAGCGGCAGGCCAATAGACGGAAGCGGCAATCCAATCGCCGGTAAGGGCAAGCCAATGGGAGGCAGAACGCCAGAGGCAGCGGGCGTGGTGGCAGCCGACTGTGCCATCGCGATCGCGGGCCATGCGATCATCAGAAGCGCTGCCGCCGAGCGACCCATCTTCAGACCTCTCCTCTAAACACTATAGTCCAACTCTCGCCACGGCCCAGACGCTGAAAAAGAAGGCGTAGCGCAGATCGAGCGCGCAGTTCTCCGCCCGTTCGATTACGTTCAGCGAACGACATGCAGTCAATCTCATTCGCCGCATAGGTGGTTCTCGAGTTGCCCCTGAGCTTGGCGCTATGCGGACTGAGACGCTCGTCCACTCTTGATTTCAAAACAACAGCGAGGACGATCGCTGCGATCGCAACATTCGTGCGCGCGCGTTCCGACAATTTCGGTCACGAGGCTTTCCATCGCCAGACAGACGCCGCGGTGCTTGCCGGTCAGTGCCGCGAGGGGACACCCTACGCCGCGGATCACGATCTGCCCGTCGCCCTCCACGTAAGTCGTCGCACCGAGCTGATCGTTCAACATCTCGCTTGCGGCGACGGCTCGCGTCCGGAGATTTCCGGTAGGTCGCTTTCCCCGAGACAATTCGTTGGCGAGTGCCTTGCCTGTGCGTCTGAGAAGCCCCGCAACCTGCTGCGGCGGGAGCGCTTCCGCAAAGACTCCTACGAGCTCGGTCAAGAGCGGGATGTACGCCTTCGAAAGTAGTTGCTCCACTTCGGGCGTGAGCTCGAAGAGATGCGATGGCCTGGTTGTTCCGGGTCTCGTGCCCACGCGCTTCACGACCCCGTCGCGCTCCATCGCTGTGATCTGAACGCGTACAGCACTTCGGGTCAGGCCAAGCTTCGACGCAATGTCATGTGCCGTGAAGCTGCCGCCCTGGAGCAGCGAGACGATGCGTCCGCGAGTGGTGTCGAGCAACTGCCTTCTGAGCATTTCCGCCATACGTCTCCTGCTGACGCGGAGCCTCTCTTCTGTTGGCGAGGGTTTGCGCGATGTCGCGAAATCACTCAAACCAGACTCGGATCGCGACAGGTGAAGCAGGCCCGACGGAGTGCGATGGCAAGAGTCTCGCCGCTGGCGCCGCGAACGAGCCGACCCTATGTCCGTTCAATGATGGCTGAACCGCGTGCTGCGGCCTAGGTCTTGCTAGTTGCGAAAGATAAAATGTGTTTATCTCGCGTAACTCAGCAGACAGTCGGCGGGCACAGCAGCCGCTTCCATGACCCGCGCCATCAGCGAAGAGGTTCGCATGCAATTTGCCGGCAGAGGAGGTCCAGTGCTCAATTCATTCCGAGTTCTGTTTGTCGCCAGCATGATTGCGCTCACGACTGGCGCGACTGCATCGTTGCAGCAAGCCTCGCGGTCGGCGCGGGTACCACCAGCGAGCGGCTTCGATTCGGCCATCACGCGCAATGCGCAGCGAATGATCGAGGAAGGGCGCCGCATCTTCCGTTATGACACGTTTGGAGATGAAGCGTTCTGGGGCGATCAACTGAAGCTGCACCAAGCAGTGGTCGGCCAACAACTCGGCGGCGTCGGCCCGGGGCTCAGTCCCAAGATGGCATTGACGCTCGGTTTGAAAGTGGACGCTGACGCTCTGCCACCCGACCTGACGGCGCAGATCAAAGCCGGCAAAGTCAACATGGATGATCCGGCATCGACCGTGGCGCTGCTCAAAGCGAATGCGGTCGTTGGTGTCACCGCTTTTCTGAATGCGGACGGCACCGCGCGATCGGTCGGCATTCAGTGCGCGCTATGCCATTCAACGGTCGACGATTCGTTCGCGCCGGGCATCGGCCGGAGGCTCGATGGCTGGCCGAATCGAGATCTCAACGTCGGTGAGATCGTTGCGCTGGCTCCTACGCTGCAGCCATTCTCCGATCTGCTCGGCGTGGACGACAACGCGGTCCGGAACGTGCTGAAGACCTGGGGACCCGGCAAGTACGACGCGGAGCTTGTGCAGGACGGCAAAACGACGGCACCAGACGGACGCTCAGCGGCAACCGTGCTTCCCGCCGCGTTCGGTCTTGCCGGCGTCAACCTTCATACCTATTCCGGCTGGGGCAGCGTGACGTACTGGAATGCGTACGTTGCCAACACGCAGATGCACGGCAAGGGCACGTTCTTCGATCCGCGTCTGAATGACAGGAGACAGTTCCCGCTTGCGGTCAAAGCCGGGCACGCGAACGTGCGCAACAAGCCCGACTTGATCACGTCCAAGCTGGCCGCGCTGCATTTTTATCAGCTCGCGATTCCGGCCCCTGCACCGCCGCAAGGCAGCTTCAACGCGCAGGCCGCCAAGCGAGGACAGGCACTCTTCGAGGGACAGGCGAAATGCGGCACGTGTCACGTTCCGCCGGTCTTTACCGAACCAGGATGGGCGATGCACAAGGCCGACGAAATCGGAATCGACGCTTTTCAGGCGGACCGATCGCCAGACAAGCAGTATCGGACGACGCCGCTCAAAGGCCTCTTCACGCGCCAGAAGGGCGGCTTCTACCACGACGGTCGATTCGCGAACCTCGAGGCGGTGGTGAATCACTACGACGATCACTTCAAGCTGAAGCTGACTACAGAACAGAAGCGCGATCTGGTTGAGTACTTGAAATCTCTCTGACGGAGGTGAGCTATTGAGCGCGGAGGGGAAGCCGGCTCTGGGCCGCGCGCACTTCGTCCTCGGTATAGACGTCGGCGAAGAATCCCTGTGACTCCAGGAACGACGCGACTTCTTTCAGCGAGTGACCCGACGAAGCGAGCTTTGCCGTGTCGAGATGGATCTCGTTGTTGGCCGCGTCGTTGAAGTACTGGACGACGGTTCCGCCTGAGGGTGAAAAGCGCTTGTCGATGAGCGCGCTGATGTCGTCCATGTAATGGCGTCCGCCGGGACGAGGTTCGCCAGGCATGCCGTGATCCGCCGTGAAGGTCACGACGAACCGACCCTCGCCGGCTTTGCGCGAGATGATGGCAAGGGCACGCGTGATCTGGCGATCCAGCTCGGTCAGCTCTTCCTTGATCTCGGCGGATGAAGGGCCGTACGCATGGCCGACATAATCGGATCCCTTCAAATTCACCATGACGAGATCCGTCACGTCATCGGCGCCGATAGCCTCGCGGTCGAGGACTGCGGCAAGCGCATCACCTTCGAAGCGTTGAAACACTGCCGAGTGACGGAACCTGGTGGCATCGGCGATGTCGTGCCCCATCCACTTTCCGGCCGCGTCCTCCCAATATTTGCGCGCGTTGATCGGCTTCAACGCCTCCGACATCGCGTAACAAGCCGGATTGGTTTCCCA